>Ga0307515_10002051_pt1 | contig 44419 bp, 53 predicted proteins | sample 17_EM_MG_FD_194513 | JGI IMG/M metagenome (GOLD analysis project Ga0307515, IMG submission 194513) | Populus trichocarpa ectomycorrhiza microbial communities from riparian zone in the Pacific Northwest, United States - 17_EM | ecosystem: Host-associated > Plants > Roots > Unclassified | place... | reverse complement strand
CAGGGCTGTCAATCGACCTTTAGTCCAGTCGATTTCCGGGTTTCTTGCCTTGAACCATGGCAAGCCCAGGACTAGGTCGTATGCCTTCATTGGGACGACTAAAACCTCCGATTCGTCAACCGGTTTAAGGTGTTCAAAATACTGAACCAAGAGACTTGCCTTTCGGCTCTCCTTTGCAGACATCATCACTTGGCCATTGAGACCCTGGGTGGAGGTGAATGCTGGTTCGTGGGGCAATTCGAGTTTCCTGAGTAGGCTCGGTGATATAAAGATGCTCGTTGCACCGCAGTCGATTAGTGCTTTGACTCGCTGCATGTTGCCGTGTATGTTTCGTACGAGGACTTCATGGACGATATGCGCCGAATCCGGTCTCTCTGTGCCGCATAGGTATTGGCTTGACATCAGAGCCCGACCTTCCAGAATGACTCTTGATTTTAAGGCGATTCGGTGCGGTTGTATCTCGTCCAAGGTTGCAAATAAGGCTCGGTTTCCCAAGTTTTCCAATCCTAACTCCGTATCGTCCAGCCTCTCCCGTCGAGTTAGATATCGAGAGAGGTAGACTAGTTTTTTTGCTGCTGCGTGTCGAATGACTTTTGGCGTTTAATTTGTTTGCCGTCATAGCCGCCGCCGCTATTGCTGGAGTTCTGTTCAGGTGGGTTTGTCTTGCCGTATTTGGTACACAGGTAGGTTTTGTGGTCTCCGCTGCCGCAGCGGGTGCATTGCCGGTTTGCCTTTCGGCTTTCGTAGGCTTCATTTGAAAGCCACGGCGCTGGTGATAAGTTGGCCCGGCTGCCTCCGCTGGGCTTATTGGACTTGTACGATTTTGAATTACCGCCGGATTTACTGGAATTGCCGGAAGTGTTTTCCGCAGGTTCGGAGATGGATGGTCGGAAATTACGTTTCTTATCGCCGCCTTTCTGAGACTCCCCTGCTTGCCTTTGTTGCTGCTGTTGTCCTCCGGGCTTCTTGTCGTCCGGTTTGAACTCCGAGGCCGCCGCGCAGTTGAAGAGTTGGTCGAGTGTGTCGAACCTGTCTTTGCCACTGGAGATCCAAGGTCTGACTTTCGTCTTAAGTGCGTGCCGCAGGCCCGCCCATGCCATGTCGTACAGGACCACTTCGTGCGTTATAAGGCTCCAGCCGGCTCTTCTCCAATTTGCTTTTAGGCGGTTGGCGTAAATTCGGACTGATTCGTTTGGTAATTGCTGGTACTCCTGCATGGCTTTTGTCGCCGAATTGAGACGTCTGTCTTTATCTCCGTACATCTTTTGAAGCTCGTTCGCGAAGAGTTCGAAATTCTCTAAACACGGGTCCTTGGCCTCTCGTAGGTCGCTAGCCCACTCGGATGGGTCCGTATTTTCCGTCTGTCGCTGAGTCGTATCTGGGTGGTTATTCCAGGTGTCGAGAAAAGAGACTGCATACTTGACTTGATCGGGATCGCCTCTTGGGAATAGGTGCTTATGGGATGCAAAGTTTGATCGTAATGTTTCGAGGAACTTATCCAGCTCTTTCGCCCCGCCACAGTACCGTAAGGGGTCCACCATCTTAAAGATCTTGGACTGATTTCCGGGATTCTCCGGTCTGTCGATGGTTCGGCTGCGGTCGAGTTCGGTGAGCATTCGGGTTCTCTCCTCCTTCCATTCGGCTTGTTGTTCGAATAGGAGTTTAAGTAGCATCCGGTTCTGTTCAAGCATCTCCTTTTGGTCGTCTTCGGTGATCTTTGACAAAATGTCGTCTCTGCCTCGATTATCCTCGCCCTCTGGTATGGTTGAATCATCTTCGTCTTCGTCTTCATCTTCATCGTCTGGATCGCGGGCTTCTTCGTGAACTTGAGTCTCGGCCGGATCGTCATCATTGATTTCGTCTTCTGGTAGTACCGAGACGCGGCCCGTAGGAATAGGCGTGATTCGGCTGAGCGATGCTCGAAGGGATTCAATGCTCGCACGCGTGTTAGGCACACGCAATTGGCTTCTCTGTATTCTCTTTGGAGGCATGGAGGGTAATTGGCTGTAATTGTTGATTTGGTGTCTGTCGCGACGCGTCAATTAAAGGGGTAAATTTGCGTGATCTCGTGAGCGAAACGTATCCGATTTTCTGAAAGACCGAATATAGTGTAAGGGCGCGTACGCCGGCGCTCGGCCGTATAAGGATATAGTATGGTATACGGTTGCACACGGGCGCGAGTGAGATCAAGTGTAGAAGTAAGTGGTAAGATATTCGGTACGGAGCTAAGTCTCTGTCGCGATGTCAATATAAGGTTGGCGGTTACCCGGCACTGGACACCTCACGTGACCGTCCGGCAACCCTAACCACGCACGCTTGACAACGCCGTTACATGAGCATACACATTATGTCACAAGGTTTCGATTCCCTTGGTCAGTTGACCATGAAAGGTATTTTGTTTGCTGATCATTGACATATAGACATCCAACAGCTGGGACTTTTCTTGTTGTACATTGACCGATTTGATACCGATTCTGAGACGAGGGCTTCCATTCCATCCAAATCTCTATTTAGTTCATTGCACAACTCAACAGTCCATATGGGAACCTGTTCTTTGGTAAAAGGCTGGTATTGTTCCCATGGCATTCGACTTGATTCTCTGGGGTGTACGACATTATTCCTCATCTCCACTGTTAACCACTGCACGTCTTATGAAGTCATCAATTACTGCATAAAAACCATGCAGCATTATGTATATATCATGCCTGATAGTAATGACCGATGTGATCGTCTGCGTGATTTCCAAAGCGGTCAGATAACATTTGTTCGTACTCAGAGCAATCAGTATTTGCACAGTCGTTTTCCAAGATATCTGCAATGTACTATTCCATAGTCAGAGAGTCCCAGGGATCGGAGGGCTCAAACTCAGAACAATGAGAGAAGTTTTCGGTGGGAGGGGCGTTCAAGTTGGTTTGGAGAGTGCGGACAATATATGGGTATAATAGAGTGTAGGAAATGATCAAAACAATCTCGAATATCATCAAGTGAGGATTTGATGGAGGATGAATATAACAATATGATGTAACACAGGTAGAATCGACCCCAAGATACACTTAACTGGAAATATCGCTGCTAAGTATCCCATTATCTTGCCTCGCTATGAGAAATGATAATCGACTTATACACGGACTAACAGCTGGTTTACTTCAAACCTTCACCCAAGCGTAGAAAGTAATCTGGTTATAATGAAAGAGGAGTAGCTTTCCAATCGGAATGTATGGTTAAGGCTTGCTCTCCGTGGACAGAAGGTTGACCTATATACCAGCTGAGAATCAACAGGTCTTTATACCTCTTCCCTCTGTGCTTTAACTACAAATTCTATGTATGCTTTTCTCTCGACAAATGCTAACTATCATCCTGTCATGCAATCTCAATGCCTCAATTACCAGTCTGGCCGAACTCCCTCTGAGCAAATGATATCTTTCAAACCTCCAGTCTCTCTGGACCAACAGTAACATTCTGATACACATCTCCAGACTGATTGGTTTCCATTGGACTGTTGTCTTCCAGACCATCTAACTCTTTGTGCCATTCAGTATTCTTCCTTCATCCTGTGCACAAGTATCTCTATCCTACTGGCCAAAGCTGATGCCAATCGAGAGTTACTTCAAACCGAGGTGACGATGGCTGGCATCATTCATAATCTTTATGCATCGAGAATATACTGAGGTGTGTTTGGACCATATTACGTAACCATTTCAATTGTGGCAACACCCGGGGGTGGGTGGCTATGAGGTGGTCACGGGATTTGTGCTTTGCGCTCATTGATGTGGGGATAGTGCTGACATATAATTGATGAAAGTTATTCCAACACCATTTAACATTGTTTTTGAGTGATATTTCGCGACCCCTGCACCGTGACCAATCCCAACGGTGTAGGGCCTGGCCGGCTGCCCACCGTTCGCGGGTTTCCGGAGAGCAGCATTGCCGGCGCGGTAGCCCTAGTGGGGTGAGTGATTGGTTGTGATTTCCACCTGCCCATGGCAGACACCCATTTAAAATGTCATACTGCCATCATATTGTTACTGGCTATGGTATAAATTGGACACATCAAACACTCACTAAAGGAAAATACATTGACCAGAGGGATTGACTGGAAAGGGCCTAGTTCCGAAATAATCGGCTATGGGGTAGTGGGGATCATAAACATATCATGTCAAAGTATACCTCACAATCTTCTGCTCATTGTCTTGATTAATATATTTCTGGCTGTTTTTCCAATGCCCGAAGCATCTGCTCCAACTTTCTAACCTCAATTGACTCCACAATGCCAGCTTTTGCTCAACACTTCATGCATTCAACTACACAAATCACATCATCTCCCACAGGATTTCAGCGATCTGAGATCAGCAGCTTAAAAGTACTGAACACCCTATCATCGCCAGCCGACATGGAAGGTATAGGATGAATGGAGAGTGGCAGCCTGGTATTCTGGAACCAGTGAGGTGTATTCAAGCAAGCCTGCCAGAAGGCAATGAGATCTGGAATCTCATCTTCAGCAGGCGAGTCTTGAAACTGGTAGACCAGATCAGTATTTTAGCTGAAACTTTTCTGCCGTACCCCCTTGTGTTTTCATAGTGGGAGAGAACTGCTAGATAACTTAGATGCTGGCAGCGCCACTGAATCTGTTGAAGCAGTATTGCGGTAGATGGACTGCCATAGATTCTCTATCTTTGTATGTGCTGCCTCCTTAGAGCCTGGCTGGTCTTTCCATTCATACTTGAAGTATTCGTGCTTCATCTCTGGGTGTCAGGCCATTGTGGCCAGCAGGCCTGGTGTGAGGTCTGTGAGTGTATAGTACTTGTTGAGGATTGACCACGCAGTGTTGATCGAAGTGAGAATGTGTAAGGGCATGTATGCCAACGTCCGGCTAAGTAAGAGAATAGATTATACTTCTAGGGATATGGTTGCAGACGGTCAGAGTGATCGCACGTGTATGACTATGTGGTAAGATTCTCGGTAAGGATCATAATCCTCACGAGCAGTGTATTCAAGGTTATCGCTTACCCGGCCCCATGACATGCCAGCGTAACAACCCTAACCTCTAGTCTGAGACCTCACCGTTACATTATCCCCTCTCTAGCTGCAGACCTCCCGGGCTGCATATCCGCATACAAAGAGAACGGCACACAAACAAACAAGAAACAAATCCCACGATCGTCCTGCGGATACGGTTCACAGGGAAACTCCACCTCGACCTGACTGTCATCCGAAGGTGGTAAAACCCGTGCCAAGGCCATTTGTACTGCACCGCATCCTATCACAATAGAAAAGAGAAAAAACGCCAATTTGATCCCTTTCCTCCACTATCGCAGCTTCCTTGGGTGGCTGCGATGGAATTTGTCCACCAGCTCCTGAGCATTCCCGAGGTTATCCGCTGGCTCCCAACACGTACGGACATATCTGTATCCGGCCCATTGAACGAGATAATGAAGCTTCCGATAAGACTGTTTGGAGTCGAGGATGCGATCAACTTCCCATTCTTCTGAGCCGTCGACGATCATTGAGTGAGGTTCGCTCGATGGCTGGCCTGGGACTGGAGGTGTGTTCCGATCCAGTTGTGACACGTGGAGATCGTTGTGGTTCTGCATCGTCTTCGGCAGGTCAAATTTGTAAGCGTTCTTATTGATGATTTTACTCACAGTGTACGGTCCCGCGCGTTTGTAGTCGAGCTTCTTAGATCGCCTGGTTGTCTGGAAGTGGTTGGTCGGGAGCTACACTTTGTCACCAACGTTGAACATGATTTCTTTTCCGCCAGCTTACTTCATCTGTCGCTGCTGTGCTTCCTGTATGTTTTCACGGAGAGTCCGATGCGTCTCTGCCAATCCCTCGAGGGTAGCGTCTGCCTGGTCCTCCGACTTCAGATGTGACGCTTTCAGTGCTTTGAACTGCAACTCAGGGTTCCGGTGGAACATGGCCCAGAAAGGTGTCATCCTTGCCGAAGCATGGATTGAGTTGTTGTATGCGAATACCGCCAGGGGATGGAGTTCGGCCCATTCATCTTCCTCATAGTTGCTGAAGGCTCGGAGGTACTGTTCCATGGTCTGATTCTGGCGCTCGGTCTGGCCATCGGTCTGAGGGTGAAAGGCGGTCGAGAGTCGGTGGTCGATGCTCATGTGGGAGCAGAATCGAGTCCAGAGTGAGCTGGTGAACTGCATTCCGCGGTCGGTGACGATATTGGTTCGTACGCCATGCTTGCAAATCACGTGTTCGAAACACATACCTGGCAATCATGGTGAGTCAATATCCTTTCGGCAGGGCAGGTAGATCGCCATCTTGGTTAATCGATCGACTATGACCAAAATCCCGATGTATCCCGACTTTGTTGATTCCGGTAGGTTGGTGATGAAGTCCATAGTAACTCCATCCCTCGGGTGGTCTGGTGGTGGCAGTGGCATATTAGCTCCATATCGTGTGTGGCGCAGTGCATTGATTTGGTGGCATACTTTGCAACCAGCGACGTACTTCCGTACCGTGGTGTCTAGTCCTAGTCAATAATAGTGTCTAGATACGAGTTCAGCAGTTCTAAGAGCTCCAAAGTGACCAGATTCAGGGTTATCGTGGAAAAGACTTATCACTTGGTTGCGGAGTGCTTCTGGCATGTATATTCTCCCCTCAAAGGTGAGAGCTCCTGCGCTAACTTTCCACTGCATCCCTGTGTCCTTATCCTTTGATCCGTCTTGCTCACGGATTTTATGCTTCGTGACAGTGGCTAGTGGATCCGTATCCTGGGCTGCCATAATCGCTGGTAGGAGATCACTGAATGGCTCAACGGTCGTGACCGCCAGGGTTGCCAGAAGCCGTGCAGTTGGTCTTTCCTAACGTTCTTCATAATCAGGTCGTCTTGATGGTCCGTCTGCAGGGTTCTTCTTTCCTTCCAAGTGTTGAATAACGAAGTCGTATGATGAAAGGATCTCAGCCCATCTCGCTTGTCTTCAGGAGAGCACTTCTGACCTTTGAAAATACTCGAGATTCTTGTGGTCACACTGTATCAGGATCTTTTGATTGGCTCCCTCGAGATAGTGTCGCCATTGCCTCAAAGTCTCCACTATGGCTAATAGCTCCCGATCGTACGTGTGATAGTTCTGTTCACCATAGGAGCATTTTCGCGAGTAGAAGTTGACTGGTCTGAGAATGCTGAAACCATTGTACTGGTTGAGAATTCCGGCGATTGCGAAGCCACTTGCATCCGTCTGGCGGATGATAGGCTTTGCCGGATTCAAATCCTGGTGGATCGGTGTGTCGGTAAATGTCTTCTTGAGCTTCCGGAATGTGAGCTCTGCCTTTCGGGTCCATTCCCATCTGCTTGTCGATTTCTGTAGTAAGTCAGGAATTGGTGCCGTTAGTTGGGCGCATTTGCGGATGAATCGTCGGTAGAAGTTTGTGAAGCCTAGATGCACTTTCACGTCTCGGATTGACTTGGGCGTAGGCCAGTCTTCAATGGTTGATATGCGGTCTGATTCCATGCCGATCACGTCAGAGCTGATGATAAATCTGAGGAAGCCGATCTCCGAGGCTCCGAACTGGCACTGTTCGGCTTTGCAATACCAGCCGAATTGGCGTAGTCGTTCTAATACCTTGTCCAGGCGATCCTCGTGCTCCTGCTCGTTGGTCGAGAAGATCAGTATCTCGTCTGGGTAGCATACGGCGATGTCGTCAACGTAAGGTTGTAGGCAGTTGTCACTGTTGTCCTAGAATGTGGCTGGCACGTTCGTTGATTCGAAAGGCATGACTCGGTATTCGAACTGCCCATAGCGTGTCCGGAATGCGGTCTTATATTCATTGCCTACTTTGAGTCGAATAAGGTGATAGGCGGTCGGGAAGTCCAGCTTGGTGAATATCTGGGCGACGCGCATTTGGTTGAGCATCTACGGGATAAGGGGTAGGGGGTATCGGTTCTTGACTGTAGCCGAATTGAGCGCCCGGTATTCCACGCATAGCCGTAGTCCGCCGTCGTTTTACTTCGCAAAGAATATCGGTGCTGCTGCCAATCATGATGACCGCTGGATGGGACCGTTTGATAGATTCGTCTCTATGTATGCGTTCACAGTTCGGAGTTCGACTTCCGAGAGGTTGTAGATCCGTCCGTATGGTATCTTGAACCCCGGCTCCAGGTCAATTGCATGGTCAATTGGGCGGTGCGGTGCTAGTGTTTCAGCCATTGTCTTGCTAAAGACATCCAGGAATTCCGAATACCGTGCTGGGATGAAGTTCCCGTTGTCTGTCGGTACTCTCCTGTCTGCTGCATCTGATCTTTGTTAGTTTAAGTTTTCCAGAGCACGGAAGGGAAGCGGAAGAAAGGAGTAATCCAGGAGGCCTTGTCGTTAACGGTTCGCACACAAACGAGCCAAGCCCCGCCGTCCAGTCACTCACTTCAGGTCTCGGTGAGCCGGTAGTAGTCATTCAAGCGTCTTCTCAGAGGGGCTCTTCTGCCACAACTATTGCCGCTGCTCCCTGCTCATCGCGTCCAGCGCTCCGGTCTTATTACCTGGTGCAACCAAGGTGATGTCTTCCAAAGCCGCTCCCAGCAATCCTGTGCAGTCCTCGATCCGTAGGGCAAATGTTGGGACGACCCGATCGCTAGCTAGCAGGTCGTCGAATGCGGTTGATCCGAGTGTCTGAATACTCAGACCGCGCCCCAGGAGCTTGTCATTGTCGGCTTCTGAGACCTTCGATGCCACTGCTGTAGTCATCGGTGTCATTTCCTCTACTCCACTCGCACTCGGTGATCATAGGGCAGTCAATTAATGGTGAGCCCAGTCGATGTCAGGAATTCTTTTGTGGAACCATGGTAGGCCACGTACTAGATCGTACGCGCGCATTGGTACGACTAGCACCCATGATTCATTCACCGGTGTGAGACAGTGCAAATACTGGATTGTGATCCGCGTCTTCCGGCTGTCCTTTGCATGTTACCTCACTCCTCCGTCTAGGCTGAGAGTGATGATGTGTGCCGCCTCATGTGATATCCCGAGTTGCTTGAGAAGCCTCGGTGCCATAAAGATGCTGGTTGCGCCGCAGTCGATAAGAGCCCGTACGCGTTGCATCTCGCCAATTCTGTCTCGTATGAGTACTTCGTGAATTATGTGAGCCAAATCGGGTGTGTCGGTGCCGCATAGATATTGACCTAACATTCTTGCCCTCGGGCTCTCCAGGACGACTGTTGATTTTAGTGAACTCCGATGACGTTGAACTTCGTCCAGAGTCGGCATTGGTGCCTGTGCCCCCAATTTCTCCATTCCCAGCTCCATCTCGTCAAACCTCCCCCGCCGCACAATATCCCGGAAGAGGCATCCCAGTTTTTCGCTTGCTGAGTATCGAAGGATTGTTGGCGCTTGATTTGCCGATTGCTGGCATTGCCGTCTGTGTCTTTACCTTTGCAATCTCCAGGGGCGAGACTACCTTGGTAGTTCGGTTTATAGTATTTCAGACAGTGGAAAGCTTTAGGACCTTCGCCACCGCACCATAGGCATTTGCTGTTGGCCTTCCGCGATGCATAGACCTCCCCGGTTACCCATGGTGACGGAGGTAGATCTTTTACGCCGCCGCCAGATGACTTATCGGGCTTGTCGGGCTTGGATGGGTTCATAGGTACATCCTGCGTTTCTGAGATTGATGGCCGGAAATTGCGCTTTTTCCGGCCCGGACAAGACGACTCGCCCGGTGGCTTCTGTTGCTGCTTGTCGTACTTTTCCGGTTCAGTTTCAACATCAGCTGCTCGATCAACCAGTTCGACAATGGAATTGAAATTCCCATTCTCTTTGGTAAACGGTTTGAGTTTTGGTAGTAGGTCGGCCTTCAAGCCCGCCCAGACCATATTGTACAGCATCGGTTGGCACTGCACTTCATCCCACTCTGCTTCTCTCCAAATCCGCCGTGGTCGATTGGCGTATGCTCATATGTTCTCGTCGGCATTCCAGTAGCCCTGCAGGATGTCGTAGAATGATTTCCTAGCCGCATTGAGTCTCTGGTCCTTATCGCTGTACATCTTCTGTATTTCCACAATGAAAACGTCAAGATTGTTGAGGCAGGGCGAGTTGAACTTCTGTAGGCCTTGGCCCCAGGTAATTGGGTCGATCATAGTCGTCTTTTGGATGTTGCGATCGGTGTGGTAGGCCCATCTTCCAAGATGATCTAGAGCATACTGAACCATGTCCGTTTCATCGTGAAAAAGGTGTGTATGGGTCCAGAAGTTCCATTGAAGTGAGCCGAGGTAGGTTTCCAATTCTCGAGCACCTCCGCAATAGCGTTTCGGGTGTGCCGTCTTGAACTTGTCCTTCGCGTCGGGTGTCGATGATCCGCGTCGTGCAAGTAGTTCGGTGTTATGCTGTCAGAGGAATTCGATTATCTTTTGCTGTCAATTCACCATCTCCTCCAGATTTATCCGGCATGGTGCAGTTGGCTCGTCAGTGACATGCGCAGACTCGCTAGGTTCTGGACTGTCGTCGTCATGACCGCTCTGTTCATAGGAAAAGGGGTCCTCGTCGTCGTCGATGATTCTGTTCCCGCGATCGCAATCTTCTTCGATTTCCGCCTCCGCTAGAACTCCTGGAGTCACTGATCCAGGGGTGATCTGACTGGCGAGGCTCAGAGTATCGTGACTGATCGACACGCGAATCGTCTCTGCACTCCCACCGGCATTGACACCTCGTACAGGAAATCTATTCGTCCGTTTGGTAGCCATTGAGTGGTCAATTGCTTAGAATTGTAGGTTGTGTGCGTGTTGCAACGCATCTGAACAAGGGGTAAAATTAAAAACCCGTGAGCGAGACGTATCCGGTGACTGACAGACCAAGAATCGTGTATGGGCACGTATGCCTGCGTCCGGCTAAGTAAGAGAATAGATTATACTTGTAGGGATATGGTTGCAGACCGTCAGAGTGATCGCATGTGTATGAGTGTGTGGTATGATTCCCATTAACGATCATACTCCTCACGAGCAGTCTATTTAAGGTTATCGCTTACCTGGCCGCAGGACGTGCCAGCATAACAACCCTAACCTCTAGTCTAAGACCTCGCCATTACAGAATGTGGGTAGGGTATGTCTCTCCATCCCGATGACATACTATTGCTTCCTCCAAATAATGCCGATGCTCATCCATTGTAGGCAGGATTTCCGCAATCAAACCATGTGATCTAGTCTTGGCAGTGTTATTTGCTTCAAGTCGAAGGGTCCAGTATGCGAATCATTCTAGTTCCTCATATTCAGTCATCAAATCATGCCAATCATCAAGTGTGGGATTGTCTTTTGTTTCCAATTCCGGGTCATTCTCATCCATAGCATCCTGAGCTTTTCTCCATCCACGCTGTGACTACCTCTGTCCCTCTGCTCCACTGGCATTGAACATGAAATCCTGCAAAGGTTCACTTACTAGACATACTCTTTCAAGAGCACTAACATCTCCATGCAAACATGTAACATTTCCAACCACAGGAAGGAACACTGTAGCATCCGGCAGCAACTGCAGTACCAGTTCTTCCAATCGATCTCTTTGCTGTGGTGACAGTAGAATCCGGGTTTATCTGTTATGGAGTCTACCTAATGCACCATGTTTCCTCCAGTGTAACAGGTTTTTCCCAAGCCGATCTTCTGCATTATCGTCCTCCACTTCTATCCCCATCTCAAATGCCTCTGAGTCTGTCCCCTACAGGAAACCTTTGATGACAGGGTTGATGATATATCCAAAACAGTGGATTCGGGAGCTGATATGGTCAGACTCATTATCAACTTCTTTGAGGTATGTGGCCAGCTCATGATGTGTAGCATCGGTGTTGGTTGCATCAGCAGTTGAAAAGTAATGAACTTTTTGTATAAAATTATCGCATTTCAGCACCTGCCATCTCACCACTGCATGACTCAGTCCTGTAGTAGGACCCTTGAATCGCTATATATCAAGCAGAGCCACATTGGGATTCCAAACTGTGTTGATAAAATGACCAATGATTCCAAAAAATGCTCAATGATTTGGAGAGAACCACACATCAACACTGAAATGTACTGGATTGGTGGATTCACTGAACTGTTAGATAACCGCCAGGCAAGCAACATCATAGGCAGATAGAATCAACTGCCTAATAGTAGATCCAGTGGTGGGGAGACCATAACAAAGGGCTGTGAAAGAGGATGACTTGCAGAATGTCATTACAACATTTTAACTTAGAATGCAAGCAGCGAAGCCCAAGTGGAACTTACACATGCGAGAAGGTGCATTAGCGGCAGACAGAAACAGAGTCTCTCTTCGACAACTCTGAAGCTGACATTGTCGATATCAATCCACTGGATGAGTACTGCCAAGAAGATGTCCTTGTTGCACTCATTTCGCTAGAGACCTCTGGCAAACTCCGCCTCATTGGTACCTGGATTATTTAATATTGCAGAACAAGCACCTAGTGAACTATAAGAGTCCACAGTGTGGTCTTTATCGATTGGGGGTATCTGTTGCAGATGGTCATTCATATTCTGGCTGGAGCCATCAGTAAACTCTTGAGGATGATTCTGTGGGCCTCTAGAGGTATATCAGTGACTGCATGTAAAACACAACTACAGAACACTACTCGCATCGCATGCAGCACCATTTGACCTTCCCATTTGATGCTGTGTACTCCCGCCCATTGCATTGAAGCCAGCAGTATCCTTGGCGAACGTTCTTCCTCTTCTTATAGACTGTTGGAATGAGTCCATCACCATTGTACAAACTGAGCTCAGCAGGATTGCTGCCAGCAGAGGGTGTTGAAAGGTTGCTAGGTGCAGAACTGAGGGTACTGTCTTGTGAATCGGGATAGTTGGTCTCCATAAAGACATCTGCAATCATAGTATCGAACCTGCCAGAGGCGAAACTGCTGATTGGGTCGGTACTGGAAGGCTCCATGAGACACTTGGAGGTAGTAAGTAAAGAGAATAGTAAAGAAAGGAATCAAAAAAGTGAAGAATGCTTCACTAAAATTGCAGCTTAGGCACAACTGTATTGCTGTGATACTAATGGTTCTGCTGAGAGAGAGAGAGAGAGAGTCTCTTATATACTGGTAAATACTACATATGTATGTGGTGACGTATCAAATCATGACATACTTCTTTGTCATCGCAATGTTGTCATGCTCACACTGCCTCCTGTTTGTGCCTTACCATCATCATAGATGATGACAACTCCGTTATCTCAGCATGGATGATGATGTAGGCTGTATAGTAATACAACCACTGCTTTCACCTCAACGACTTATAATTGCTTCCATGTCATCCATTCAGCTCAAAATAGCTTCGTCTGACACCACTTCTGAAGAAAGCCCATATGGCCTGCGGGCTTTTAATTTAAAAACCCGAGGCCTCGTGGGCTGTGAGCTTACCGGCCCGGCCCGGCCGCCTCAAAGCCCGCCTGAAAGCCCTCGGGCTGGCCGGGCCCGTTTCGAACACTGGTGTAACGTGCCACGTCTGCTTTTTAGACTTCACACTTTACTCCTCCGTTCTACACGCAACGCAGACCTTCAGACTCTTAAACAGCTAGACACTCAACCTATGCGTACGCAACATCTCTCGTGTCAACAGGTTATGAGCCCCGCTTCCGTCTAAATATCGATACTGTAATGTCTCTAGAAGCGACCGGGGATAGAGTGTGAACGATCGATCGACAGAACCTGGGACCTGGCGATCGGACACGAGGAATCGCGTCTTTCCACCTTCAACAACGTGTCCACTACTCATTTTGTGTCGACTACCGCGCCTTGTATTGTACTGCTAGAAACATGCTGGCTGACACTTCTTGTTATGACGCCATTGTCGAGATGCAGTAGTACATCTTCAGGTTCGCTATTCAATGTGTTCAACGCAGTGACCTCGAGTAAAGCGCAAAACAAATGTTGTTTGAACCCCCTCTTCTATAGTTGCAACACTGCTAAAATACCATCCAGGACGCTTTATTATAATCACAATTCTGAAATTTACAAAGAGCTGCTGCCTTCATGAAGGAAGATAATCGACATGCTTCCTTCTATGAGCGATGGATATTCCAGGTAAAGAAATGGACTGATCGTAACTCTTTTCAATCATAGTGCTTTGCACCTCACCAGTAATTGGTTTCGGAGGTACTTTTGTTTTCGAGTTCGTATCCCATCGCCAACACCTTGGGACACCACCGCAGCAGTCGGCACAATCATTTCGGATGTCCTTGGGGCAATTAGTTACGGTGCGGCATACCGATGATGCAATCCGGTATTTCTAGCAGTACGGGTATTGGCTGGTGCAAAGTGTCGGCAAAGATTGCGAAATGCGGAGGGCGCTTGGGTGCATGGTCATGTTAGGTGGAGATTTAGGCGAACTAATGTTAGTCTTGTTGCGATCAGTTATGGTGATTCGGAGGTACAATTTTGTACTCCATATGTTTACACCCACTGCTGGTAAGGGCACTCTGAACGACTCTGATTGCCAGACTGTCGACGCAATTCTCTGACTTACCACCTCTTTACTGCTGTCAGTAGCAATATTATCAACTACTTTTACACTACTATTCCTAAGCGATTGAAACATACGTACTGTCACTGGTTAGAATGATTTTAACATTTGAATTGAATTGTGAATGGTATTGTGTCTGGATTCTGGGTGTCATTGTACAGTTTATTTGGTTTTGTTTTAGTCATACTGCATTCGCTCTAATGTACGCTCCCATAAAATCCTATAAGTCCAATTACCGATCGATCCTACCCAGGGTGACCTCCTGTGGATTCGACGGACTATAAAACTCCACCTCCATTTGATTGGGGCCCGGAGGCGGTAAAACCCGTGCTGATGTCATTTGTATCGGGCCAACATCCAACATGATAAGAAGAGAAGAAACGAACAATTGATTCCTTCGTCCGCTTCCGAAATCTAATCGCTACCCCTACCCTCGCAGCTTACACGGCTGCTTTTGGTGAAACCCACTGACCAGTTCTTGCGCGTTCTTAAGGTTTGTACTGGCTCTCAACAGATGCATATGTAACTATATCCGTCCTACTGATGCAGGTAGTGCAACTTCTAATAGCGTCGCTTGGAGTGAAGGACCCGATCGATTTCCCACTCTTCCGAATTGTCAACTATTTATGACCAGGTGTGGTTCCGAGGATGGCCGGCCTGCTTCCGGAGGTGTATGCCGATGGGGCCTCCACACGTGGAAAATATTATGGTTGCGTATCGTCTTCGGTAAGTCTAGTCTGAAAGAATTCTCGTTTATGACGTTGGTTACTGTGTACGGCCGCGCATGCTTGTAACCGAGATTCTTGGATGGCTGGGTCAATCGGACATACCGAGTCAACAGCCAATCCTTGTCTCCGACACCAACGGAGATCTCTTTGCGGCACGTATACTTCGTCTGCAGATCCTTGGCTTCCAAGTTCTCTGGGACAATCCGGTGGGTTTCCTTGATTCTTGTTAGTATCGCATGTTCAGTTGTGCGATACTGATGAAGTCTATTGATCTATTTAAAGCTAAACCCGTACCTAATATACAATAGGAGCCGTTGGTCTCCGCTAGAAGCTGAGGTCGGAGTGGTAACTGGATAGTGGCGAAGTGACGGGAGGGAACGGTGAGAATCTGTGCAAGGCTATACCGACAATCCCGGAAGACCTCTCCAGACTCCGTTCCAGGCCAGCGACTTCCCGAAGGCCTATCTGGACCTCGTTCCAGACTATATAGTAACATGGCATCCGCCCTGATTCCCAACTTCAGAGTGCCTGGGGCCTTCTGCACTTATACTACCTCTGGTGGTAGCGACAGTAATTGGCATAGAAGGGGTCATTCTCTTCGACGGGTGCACCGGGTTGTTGGAACAATTCAGCCAACGGTAACAACTTGACCCAATTAACCTGCTCGTAGATTCAGAAGATTCGAAGGAACTGTTTTATGTTTTGATTTTGCCGGGCCCTTCACCGTCGGTCTGCGGGTGGAAGGCGATCTGCTGGTGGTTAGTCGGTACTCATTCGCGAGCAAACCTGAGTCTAGAATAATATGGTGTACAGAACATGCCCGTGTTAACTGAGGTTGAGAACAGCTATAAGGGTAAGGATAAAATTCGTATTAATTGGCGCGTATAGGCTGGCGAAGATTTTAGATGACCTGCGGAACCAGGTATTCCGACCCATCCGGCAAGAATTGCAAGACTCTGCCCCAGACCGAACTACAAACTTTGGTTTACAGCATTTTGGACTGTTTGAACAAATAATATCGGATTATAGACTTACAGGGCCCCACAGTCTTTATCACACTAGTTTGGGATACCACAGAAGTGAGATTAGGGGAGCAGAAACTATTCCATCACGTACTATTCTGAACCTTTGCACCGCTACCCACTTAATATGTACAGTGGAAGACAGTGCCCAATACTTCTACCATTATTCGGAAGAGAAGCTTAAGACCAACTATTGGTAATAACAGAATATGGTCTTCGCAAGACTGCGGACGGAACCTCAGCTGGAGTGCAGTCAAGGAATGTTTCCCAATACTAATAACGGTGGACACTGTAGTGGCCTAGATCCCAGAATGGTGGCAGGTGATGGTTAATCGCATATTGCAAGCTGTGGAAAATATATGTCGAACACAAGCTTTCACCAGCAGCTGGTATGATGGATCAACAACGAAGCGCGAACACTATGTGATCACGGCATCGAAACAGAGATCCGATGGATCCCCGGGCACTCGGGCATCCCCGGGAAAGAGGAAGCGGACAGAGAAGCAAATGCAGCCGGTGAGGGCCGCGGGAGCACAGTCCAACAACAAGCATTCATTTTAGCAACAAATAGGGCGAGAGGGGTCACCGAAAAGAAAGCAGCGGCCACAACCGAGTGGGAAGAGAAAAGGTTAAGCACGTACTACGGGTACCGAGGCGGGAAGGCCGATCCCAATGAAGAGCAGTAAGTCTCTCGTCTCACGGTACTATGAATTGAAGTGCGGGTATGCACCCACAGTAATGTATCTCAAGCGGTCCGGGCAACGAGACAATGACCAGTGCGGTTGGTGCGGAAGGGTGACCCACGGAAGCATCTCTTCCGTTATTGCAAGAAGTGGCAGAACGAGCAGCGAGAACTGTGGAAATCAGTCTGGCGGGAAAGCGGGAAGATGCAAGCACCTGCAAATATCGGAGCTGTTTTCCCTGGAGATGTGTGATCAAGTGGTGATGGAATTCCTGGCGGCCACGGAGGTCGGGAAGTTCCCACGCCGCTGAGAAGAGTAGAGGTGGCGGGTGTCTTTCTCTCACTTTTCAGTTTCATTCGTATTTGACATTTCGTTTCAATTTCGTTTTCATTTGTCAAAAGGGGGAGGACAGAAGGGTAGAAGGGGAGCTCGCCCACCTAGCCGGCCATCCGGAGGGGGAAGGGAATTTGGGCACTGCCATACTCTAGTTAGAGTAAATGCAGAATGATTAAAACAAAACAAACACAAGGTTTCAGCGATGTTCGGCTCGACATCAGACAGCCGATGCTGTGAGGATCCGTACCCTAGGCTGCAGCCTTTCGAACCCTAACCCCTTGGAAAATACACCGCTAGCCAACCGTTGTCACCCGCTTTTCCCACTTCAGTTAACACAAATAGCGCTTTGTTTGTTGTTGTTTAATCATACTGTATTGACTCTAATTAGAGTATGACAGGACCCTGATATCCCCTTACAAATAGCGCTTTTATCCGGCTGCTAGAATGATTACTTAATTTTCTAAAGACCTAATTCCCTAAATACAGTACATCACAAGCATGTTCCCAAAGAGAAAGGAACATTCCTGGTGGTACACAAACCAGGGGGGTGCAATATCGATCTCCCGTTGTAAGATCCAGAGCAAGGCCAGAACCGGGTCGGGAAATTCCGATCTTATCAACTCGCGATTGCAGGAGCCAGGGTAGGGATCGACCGGTAAGCACAAAGCTTATCACGACCACACACAGGCTTAGGTACGCACTCGATTGCCTGGTGCAGGTGTGGGGTGCAGTGCAGTGCGCATGTAAAGGTTTCAAGCACATCACGCGAGGCAGTTTGAACAGGCATGAGGTTTCGACTATGATTATTTTGTATTCGCTTGAGTCGGTTTTAAGAACAGGTCGAGGAAACATGGCGGTATCAAACGGTGAGGCCATCGGACAAGATGTGATTTCCAATGCTTTGGTAATATAGTACCACGAGTCACGCTTTGCTACGTGCAATGCTGTTATAGTCCCCGACTAGCTTCAGTTCATTCTTCGTACAAAGGGGTAATTGAGTGCGTCATCTATAGGAAACCTCCTAGGTAACCCATATATTCTATCATTCGGTTGGCAGTTCTCAGGGCGCCGCTCCCTATCTCGAGGTTCTTTAGATTGAAAACCACTCATTTCGTGACGGATTATATACTATGAAACGCTAGTGTCCTATCGCTGGGCACAGGAACCCTGTATTAGCATAAATCGGAGTGAAGGCCTGTCACCTGCGCATCACTCGCTTCACCCAACCGTCACTCGGCTAACACTCGGTTTACATGCGTGCCCAGTTTTTGCTTTTATACCTTCAGCCGACAAGTTCTAGTCCTGGATTGGGTAGACATCCGCCTCCCCCCTAGGACGGAGATTTGGAAGACCTAGTACAGAAGAAATTGGCTACAATAGCTTGTTGCGGAAGTGGTTCCCGTTTTAAGAGGTAGTCCTTAAAGTATGTTGTAAGAGTATGTTTTCGCTGCCAGACATTCCATACATAAGTAGCAGATCAGAGTGGGCAGTGGATGACCACGTCTTATATTGTTCATGACCCCAGAGCCGCGTCAAGGTACTGAAATGCTGTAGTGAGGTCTGATTACAACGGATACCGTGGTGGCAAAGGAATTTAGGCACTCTCCATGAGTTTGTTAGATTACATTCACCGTCGGAATGTAGGGTGTGCCCGGACCCTGCCGCTCCTTGTAAGACTCAATAATAATGCATGGCATCCCAAAACGTATCTCCATTGCTTTGGGGTCCCGTCGACAGGTGATTTAGGACTTTCTGTTCCAGCGTTACATCACATCTGAGTGGAACCCTGCAAGGAACCGCGCACCATCTGTCCTAATTGTAATTAATTCCGTCGATGATGATTGGCGTATCATTGATTATTTGCATCTCAACTGCTGCCTTTTCTAAGGTCTCTAAAAGTTCGGCACCTTCAGCTTTGAGGTTTTTCACCACTGTTCAGGCTTCCCAATTGTCCGGGCGGCCGCCAGTCGTTCAGGGCCCGCCATCTTCGTGCAGGGCGTGGTATGCGTAAAGACACCAAGGGCTCTGAACGGGGATCTTGCGGGCCCTAGCGAAGGTTACCGCCCCTATCTTGGGGTTCTTTAGGTTAAAAATCATTCATTTCATAACTGATTACCTAGCATACAACTCTTGTATCTCAATATGTACGGGAACCCTTTAACAGATTTAGATGAGCAAAAATTGGAGTGAGGGCCAGTCACTGCCACATCACTCGCTTCACCCAGTCGTCACTCTGTTGCATGTGTACTTGGATCGTGAGTCTCAGCACCGTCTGATGTCTTGTATGAAGATGGTGGCTGTATGAGGATATGCATCAGGACCAGGGTGATGCGTCTCATGTCAGAGCATACGCGTACGCATATGGGAGATTGTACATATACGGGCCTTTGGCCCTCGAGATAGGATCAAGTCAAGTCAATCAAGAAGTCACCGAACCATCCAAAGTAACACGCTCGGCTTACATGCGGTTCTGACGTTACATATCCGGTGGCAAGTGACTCAGAGTGGCAAAGGGTGGCGAAGCATCAGAGTTTTCTCTGATGATTCTCTATATATAACTCGAGTCTTTCTCCTTCTCTCTTCTCTCTATATCATAGAATATTACACACGGTTCTTCCTAAGTACTATTGCAACACCGGAAGTCCCGTAGTCCAAAACTCTCCGCCCGACAAATCGTAATCCGGGGTCGGGTAGAGGGTAGATGGAAAGGAATCTCGCCACCTAGCAGGTCATCTGGAGGGGAGGGGAATCAGACACCGTCATAATCTGGAATGGTGAATACAGTATAGTTAAAACTAAAATAAATACGCAGTGAACTGTCCCGTTGGAAAGTCTTGAGTAGAAGGGTACTAAGAAAGGTTCGATAATCAATTTCAGTGTTTCTAACAGGCCAGTCCGGTCAGATATGGCCATGATCTGTATCGGTCTGTGCCAAGGCCTGTCGAGGAATTAGAGACCCAGGCCGTCCAAAGAGTTTGAGAACTTGACCTTGCCGGCCTGTAGATATCTGCAGTCTTCTTCCTAGTTTAGGCAAATTAAATTCCAGTAAATATTGTATTTCGAAGCAATCATATCCTCTCTATTCCCCATTCCCGAACAACCTCAACTGTTAGCACTGAGTTCACGCTTCCTCAAGGCATGAAGCAAATATCAAAAGCGTTTAATGATATAGAGTGGTCAATAATAGGGGATAATCTATGATACAGTAAAGGGAAGGTAGGTAAAGCATGGCCGTATCATGGGGATGCTATAAAGAAAGATGTCGTCTATACCGGTCGACAATATTGCATAATACAGGTTTCTGCAGGTTTCTGCAGGTATATGCAGGTATATGCAGGTTTACACAGTTCATGCAGTCTATGCGCAGGCATTTGGGTTTATTCAGATTTATGCAGATTTTATGCAAGCTGCTGCAGGCATCTACAGGCCAGCGCAAGATGGCACAGGCTTTGTGGCAGTTAACCTTTACCGGACCATGTCAAGGGCGGTCTTGCCGGTTAGGAATACTCATCAACTTCCAGTGTCCCCAAGCGGTCAGTTCCGTCAGATATGGCCTTCGACCGAGCCGGTCTACGCCAAGGGCGGCTTTGAAAACTTTCATCTGACCGGTCTACAGATTTGTGAATCGTCATCTGGCCGAACTATAGAGATTACAGATGACACGTGATGCAATAAGAAATTCGTTCAATTTCATCTAAAGTTACAAATGCAGAGAGAAAGTAAAGCCCTTCTTCTACGCTTTCCCCTGCTCTGTACCTACTTATTACACTGCTCCCCCAGGCTGCTTCATATTGAATGAAGGGTTATTGAAGATTGATTGCCAATCAGCACCGAAATCTTAGGACTTATATACTATTGTATTTCACTCTTTCTTCACAGATACCGGTAGATAGTCATGGATACCCACCACTTACCACCACATATCTCCTAAGCGCCAGGCATCTTTTGATATCTTTTGATATCTATGCCACGGTTGATATCTACAGATATCCATAGATACCCAGGCTTTTTCAAACATTAACCGGGCCGGTCTATGCTAAGGGTGGCTCTGTCAAAGGCAACCGGGCCTGGCCGGTCTGCGAATCTATGGATGACCGGGTGGCTGATCTGACAGCTTGGGAACACTGTCAACTTCACCTGAAGAGAATTGGAACTGCCCTGGAGATGGAGGAGAATGGAGTAGATGAAGCTGGTAATAGCACCTGAGTCCTCCACTGAGCATGACAAGTAGAACATAAAACTATCTTGCCGAGAAGCTTCTTGCTTGGCGACGTGCGACGATACTTTAGTTATGGGGATGCCGGGTAGGCGACCATATAGCCATAGCACGTGAGTTCATGGCTGATTCCCAAACATTGAAACTTACGTCCCATAGGATGCAATATAACCTCAGGTCGTCTAGATCTATGGACAATATATCTTCAACACAAGTTCATCGGGCATAAGCAGCAAGCCTAAGAATGCACAATTTCTATTTCTGCCACAACTGGCACGGGTAGGAACTACTAATGATGTTGGCATACATTAATCCTTAGAATTAACCTGTTCCATTATGTCACTTACTTGGTTTCAATATCTTTTACGTCTGTTCTCGATCATCATTATCCAAACTAGCATTTCTAGCCATGAGGGGACCGGTTAGCAAACAGTCCTCATATCGTATACGTTTGGAAGAGGCTCATTCGTTAAAATTTGTATTTGTTTGTTTGTAATCATATTGCATTCGGCCGCTGGTGGCCATGGCATATCCCGGACATATTTCCTCCCCGCTTCTTCCATAACATAAAGAAAAAAAAGTAACATCGCAAGTCCTCTTCCCCTCTTAACAAAAGAAACCGCCAGAAACAACATAAACTTTTACACCCCCCCATCACTCAACTCCTCATGATCTGAGTTCTCTGCCTCCTCCACCACTCCGCGAATTGTGCCGACATCTGTACAGGATAGAAAATCGATCAACGCCTGGGAACATCTTTCTTCTGCAAAAACAAGAGACATTGGCAATGAAATCTTTGGCCTCTTTAAAACCTTGTCAACGCCCCCATACCCTTCCTCCCCCTCTTGCCCATCAACCCAAAGCCTTTTTTGTTCTCGTTTCCATCTCTTACACCACTTAAAAAGGTGGTCTCTTGTCTGATATTCATGCCCACACCACCAAGATTTCATATCTCTTCTTTTTCCGATCAGCGATAGGTATTTCGCTATCAGTGCATGTCCTGACTTAAGCTGATAAAACCTCGCCGCAATCGTCTTTTTGGCGTCCATCACCGCACTGTTACCTCCCCTCTTCACCAAATCATACTGGTAACTGTGCTTTGACTTCTTCCCCAACTCTTCTATTTCTTCTTTGCTTTCTTCCCATTTCACCTTGGTCAACCTTCGGCTAATGTTAGGAGAATGAAACATAATCTACGAACAGTAGCGGATTTCGCGTTTCGGTATAACTTCCGCAATGCTTATACGCCACCTTTGTTGCTTGTTGATCCGCTTCTTCATTACCCTCTATCCCCTTATGGGCAGGTACCCACCAGTACCCTACCTGGATGTTTTTTCTGGCTAATGCATCAGTCCAATTCATCGTTCGTAGCGCCAAAACCTATCCTGGTCCTGGCTCATCCGATTGAATTCGTCTTAAGGTTGCCTGGAAATCCGTAAACACCGTAACCCTGGTAACTTCCTTTTGTTTTGCCATCTCATCCGCGATTTTCATTGCTTCTGACATTGCATACATCTCCGTGTCAAACACTTCTTTCTGTCGACCTAGGTGCACCCTCCTCTGTTTCCACCTTCCTTCCTCTTCCCATACCACTGCACACCGGACCCACTCATCTTCTTTTCTTGATCCATCAGTCCAAAAATCAAGCCCATCCCTTTCTAACTTCGCTTCTTCCAGCGCTTGTTCCTCATCCTGAATTTTCACGTTGCCCTTGAGGCATCTTTTTTCCATTGGTAATGTCGTCCTTTCATAACTCCTCCTCTCGAAAAGTTTATCCTCCGGGATGAACTCGTCAATCCCCTCCACCCTTTGTAAGACATTCCTCTGTACTTCTAACCTTTTCCCTCCAACTTCAGCGTCGGGCATCATCATTTGTCTCAACATATACCACCGAACTCGGTTATTAAGAAGAGCCTTTGCCGGTCGTCAACCCGCTTCATTCATCAAAGCTCCTAGAGGTGTTGTCCTAAAGCATCCGGTTACCCTTCAGCTCTGTTCATTCAACAACCTTTGCACCTCCTGAGCTAGACTTTCTTGTCCATGCCACCACAGTTCAGATCCATACAACGCCACTGCCTGAACTGCCGCAACTTGAATCATATTGCATCCTTCAGAGCTCAATCATTTCTTCGTCATCAAGGATCTCACCCTATTCTACGCTCTCCTTGCTTTCGCTAAGGTCTTTTTCGTATGATCATTCAGGGTAAGCATATCATCCAGCCATACCCCCAACCATCTTGTCGCTTCTTGATTGTATGGAACCTCATGACTTGCTACCCTTACTGGGGCATTCATCTTTGGTTCCTTATTCTGTCTTCGTCCTGTAAGCAACATCGCATTTGATTTTTCGATGTCGAACTGACAGGGATTTGTTTTTGCGCAAATTGTTGTTTCCGCGGCGCATCTCTCTCATCGTTGTGTGCATTCCCCCACATCTTCACCTTCCTCCACCCATGCCACATCATCAACAAAAGATATACCCTCACTGCCACATTCTTTTTCCTTTTCCTCCACTTGGCCGAACAACCCCGAAAGGTATATAACGAAATGTACTGGTGACACTAGCGACCCCTGCGGAACCCCCGTGTCCACATCCATACTGTCTCCCTCCTTTCCGTCCATCGACATTATCACTTTTCTATCTCCCATGAAGCTTTCCACCCACCTCACCAGGTCCACTTCAAACCCCATCTCTTCCATTCTTTTTATTAGGTTCCCCTTCGCCACATGTGGAAAAGCTCCGTTAACATCCATGAACATCACTGCTGCGGTATTCCCCCTCCCCCACGCTTCTTCAACTCGTCGCATCAAGCTTCCAACCGCATCCACTGCTGACCTTCTTTTTCTGGATCCACACTGTCCCTCATGAAGTAACTTCCTTCACTGACACTCCTCTGCGATTGTATTGGCTGCTACCTTCTCGGCAACTTTTCCCAAACAATTTAACACCGTTATCACCCTGAATGCTTTGGCGACTCCGTAATCTGGCTTATTCGGGTTCAGTATAACCACCCCATTCGCTTCCTTCCAAACTCGTGGTTATACTCCTAAGCTACATCATGTTTTGACAACGTTAATTATCCTTTGGGAATCCCACTCCCACAATAATCGAATCGCCTTAAACCCCAGTCTATCCTGAGCAGGTGCCTTCTTAACAGCCTGATCGAACAGAGCCACTCAGATGTCCTCATCAGGAATCGTTTTCCACATTTCTCCTCCCTCTTCTTGGGCCATTCTCTCCACACCCTTCAAAGGTTTCGGAAACACTTCTTTTTTTATCAACTCCTCCGTTTCCTCCTAAGATTCCGCCACTTCTCCAATCCAGGATCTCAAAGCCTTTGTAGGTTGTTGTCTGCCTGGTTTCGTGAATCTCAACGCCCGCCAGACCTGATCTCTTGTGGCCAAAGTTAGAAACTTACTCCACATCTCCGTTTTCGACTGCCGGATCATTCTTCTCAGGTTACTTCGCTGCTTCTTAACTTGTTGCTGCGATGTGTCCCCTCTCGTTCGAGCTCATTTTATCGATCCCAAAATCTTTCGGTTTTCTGGGATCTCCGCTGTCCACCACCGTTTTGATCTCGCACACACCTGCACTTTTTTGCAGCACCTATTCAGATGATTGACAAAGTTCCACTGTATCCACTCAGCCTCTCTCTGTAATTCATCCCCGCTGCTCTTCTCATCCAAAACAGGTCTCTTTGAACTCTTATCCTCCCACTCTTTTTGTGCTTTTTTATGATGTTCTTCCTCCCCCTTTGACTTGAGCCCATCAATATCCCATCTTGTGATTTTCAGCGACACTTTGGATCCTTCCCCTTCGTCCCATCCTAACTGGGCACACACAACAGCGTGATCCGAAGTAGTTGCCAAATCTGTTGAAGTCTCCAATCCATCAGCCATCGAGGCTTTAGTGATAAAGAAATCAATAAGCGATCACGAAGTTTCGCCATTTGTTGTATTCGAATGGGTTTCTTCCCAGTCTGTAACATAGATCAAATTGTACTGATCCATAAGATTATCCAAAAAGATTGCATCTCGCTTTGGTGGGCACTGCAGGTCCCATCTATCACTATGAGCATTCCAATCTCCTCCCAGGAGGATCTTTTCCTGTCCCATAACCTCACTCCATCTTGCTGTCTGTGCCGGTCTGCCTTGACTTCTCACTTCCCCCTCTTGTCTCAGCTGATCGTACACATTCACCAATGTCATCTTTCTACCCGCCGGGTATCTTATATCAAACACCGGTACATTCCCGTCTCCCCCTTTATCAACTTCCGAAAACTCCCGGTGTGTATCTCTTGTTACTGCTGTTATCGTTCTTCCTCATCTGATCAGCCTATAACCAGGGTGACTGATGTTGTATCCTTCTCTCTCCGCATACGGTTCTTGCAACATCACAACATCAGCCACCCAAACAATTCCTGTCTCCAACACCATCATAGTTGCCTTGTACCCCGTCCCACAGTTATGCATTACGCATTTCACCATGACTTCATGGGGGTTTCATAAGTGCCTGTGTTGAAAGATTGTCCTTCAGTCCCTTGTGTCGCTGCGACTTGAACATCCGGCTCCTTTTCAATTTGGTCATCATTCTGAGCCTTCTTTTCCGCATCTGCAGTTGATGATCCCCCATCCTCTGTATGATCCGGCTTCTTCTGTTGGTCAGTTATCACATTTCAACGTTCCCCCTCTCCCTCCTTCGAGGTACATCTTTCTTCTCTCGCCATCTTAATAGCGTCCTGTTTCTTCACACAACAATTGGCCTTCACGATATGATCTCCCTTGCAGTTGACACACTTGTCGACATTATGGGTGCAGTTCTGTCCTGCATTAGCTTTGCAACATACCACATTGCACTTATGATCCTTCGTCAAATGTCTCCACGCGCACAACATGCAGGCCGGCATCTTCAAAGATCCACACTTCGCTTCAACATGTCCCCATCTGCTGCACACTCCACAAAAGGAACCCAGGCCGGCATTCATAAACTTCTCCACATCATACTTCACTCCTGCCACCTTCAAACCTCCCTTCAAATTTTTTTCGGCTATTTTACTTCCCTTGACCGCAAACACAACCGAAGATGCTTTCTTTCCTTCCGCCTTCTTCTTCTGCACATCCTTCAGTCCTCAGATCCGGTTGATAGTGAGGGGCAGCACCACCCCCTCGTTCTCAGCCTGTAATTCTTGCCTCAATTTCCCAAGTCCCCCTCCTGTCTTCTTTCCCAAATACCTATCAAAATTGATGGCGTGCATGTTTACTCTCTCCTAGAGTTCATTTGTCTCGATGTCCACAATTCCTGCGTCCACCTTCCTTGCTGCTTTGATCACGATTTCCCTATACCGAATAAAATTTTGGCAGTTGCCCCTGGCGTCGCAATCTTTGAATGGCATCCTCGGGTGTTCTTCGTAACTGCCTGGTTCCGAACACAATATGGAACCTTCGCCTCAAAAAGTGCTCTGTTCACTTCTGACAAAATTCCCAAATCCTTCTTCTGAGAAAGGGGGAGGCCATTATCCCTCTTAAAGGTGACCCTCCTCTTCTCCATCGAATTTTGTCCTGGGGGGACCGGCTTAATCTCATCCTTCTTTTGCAGTCTTTTTACTTCGACAAAACCATCCCCCTTGTTCTTGTTCTGCTGTCCCGATTGTTGTTGTTGTTGTCGCTGTTCGGGCTGCTGCTTTGGCGGTTGCGTGGCCGCCCTCTGCGCCCACGTCTCCTTCTTCTTCTCTTCCGGCTTCTTTGCCAGTTGTTGTTCTGCGGGTTTCTTAACCTCTGGCTTCTTCTTCTCTCCTGCCTTTCCTCCCTCTGGTGTCTCCTTCACCTCCGGTTTTTTCACCTCATTCTTCTTTGTTCCGGCACTGCAGGTGCAATGACAGGTCTCTTTGCAATCGTAACCCGTCCGCTCGGGGCGAACCTCGGAAACTCCTGCCTGTTCTGTCCCGGTGGGATTAGTGGAGCGTGCTTCGACGCCTCCAGCTCCTGTTCCTCCACCTCCATTGTTTCAAGCACCCGTGCAGCCTTCTGATTCTCCTCCTCCGAGAAAGTTGCCCCTGGCTTAAACTTGATATCGCTCATACCATCATTCTCATGGGTGGCTTCTACCTGTTTCCCCCATCGAATTTCTCCCTTTTTTCTGTCTTCTTCAGCTGCCTCCTCAAACCTCTTCACCACCCTATCCGTCAGCTGATCTGTCATCTTTTCCATGCATCCACTGAATGCATTTTCAATTGTCTTAGCCATATTCACTGGAGCGATCTTGGCCAATTTCTTTTCAATCTTACTCAACCTATCATCAAGCTTTTCCGCCCTCTCTCCTGCATACTCCATTTCTAACTCCACCTCGGTAAGTATATTTTGGGTGAATTTTCGTGTCGACCCCACTGCCGCATCCGTATGATTTTGCCTCGCAGCTATGTGGCGCACCTGTTCATCACACCACTCCGAGTAACTATCATCATATTTCGCTTTATTCGCTTTATTGATAATAAAATCCCTCAGCCCATTAGTGTTCCTAAGATACTCACCAATAAACGCCTCGAGATTAACCTCCTTATTCTCATTGGTCACCTCCACTGCAGGCACGTCCCAATCAGCCTCCACATTTTTTCTGCTAGGTGTCTGCGGCATATTCCGGATTGGTCGTTCAGGCGTTGTCGGCTTTTCCACTCCATTCCCCATATTGAACTTGTTTCCCTTCTTCATTGGCGTCATGTAAGGCTCCTCATCCCTCCACTCCACCACTGTCATCGTACCATCCTTGTTGTCACTGCTATCGCTGACTTCAAATTTTCTCTAAATGGGTGTGTAGACTTTCTGGGTCTGGCCCATTCCCCCCTCCTCTTTGGCGTATTTGTTGGAATTTTCCTCCGACTGAATATCCTTATGCGCGATACTTCCAGCACTTGCACTAGGAGTTGAAAAAGGATCCAGAGGTTGAACACTCGGAGGTACGCCCAAAAGGCTTCCCTCGTAATTCGTAGTTGGCAGGGGGGATGGTTCCCTCTTCCTTGGTGTTTGCGATGGGAAGGAAATCTCGCTTCCCCTGTAATTTGTCATAACTGATGCCAACGACGACATTTCAGAATGATCATCGCTCCCATATCTTGTGATTGCACTAACTCCCACTTCTCCAGCCATGGTCAGAGTACTCTCTCATATCGTCCCGGTCGCTGGGATGTTGTCCCGTTTCCACTCTGGAGGTCGCTTGACTATCGTTGCGTCTCCTCAAATCGTCTTCAGCATGAGTATAACGTAGCCCTGCCTTTAATTCCTCCTTCTTCTCTTGGTTCCTGAGACTCTCGTACTCAGAATCTCCATGGAGATCTCTCTCCATTTGTTCGATATCGTCTCTCTCGATTTGCGTTGCTGTTCCCCTGTCCGTGAGTGCTCCGGTAATCTTATCAAGTAACTTCCCAATGTGGCTGCTAGAAACGTCGGAAGTCCTGGAAACAGATTCTTCTCTCATCTTCTTATTCATTTTTTCGACTGCCTTCTGAAAAGTAGCCTTTTGGCTCATCATTGTTGGCTTCTAGGCGGTTGGTGTTCGTTCAACTGAAAACCGAAGCAAAAATTTTCTCGCGATGTCAAACTTGATTGGGTAAAATCGGTCTTGGCAAAACTGAAAGGTGGTGTGGTGTGTTGTCGGAGGTGTGTGTTAAAATTTCTATTTGTAATTGAGCTGTGGAACTGATTGTGGTTGCACTCATTGTACGTATGCTTTTTTTGTATGATGTTGTTGGCCATGACGTGGGCACTGTAGCACGGCTATTTAATCGGTTCCTAGCGTTACAGGGCAGATAATCTACTATTTCCGCGCTTCCTTCTGCCGGCCTGAAGGTTCAAGAAAAATTGGGACGATATTTGTACATCATTCCCTAGAGCTGGAATATCTGTGGTCAACAAAAGCCGTCTTATCTTGATGATGCTATTTGTGGTAACGAAGTAACTAATGGTTGCTCTACTGTATATTTTGATGAGGCGTCATGCCCGCTCACCCCTGTCACCACGTCATAAAGTTGACTTCATTGAAACGATGATGGATACTTCGCAGACCGATGAAAGATGCTTATTCAGTGAGTTCCTTATATGTTAATTATTTGTATTACCGTTTTATGGCCTTGAATTCTGTTACGGTGGTGGCATGTGTATGATTACCAAGATGGACACTTGGCAAGATATATTGATTGTCTGTCAGACTAATATTTAATTGCGGCAAAGAACAGGTCGAATAGCCGCTGTACTGTACAACGCACTGTTCTGAGAGACTCCGGTTACGGCTCATGGTTGCTGCGTGTGTCAACCAGGCTGAAATAGATGAAGCTTCGGATATACCTTAAGTAACCTGCTCCCATGATGTGGAAATTGTGTTGTTGGTTCAGTATGTTCAGAGATAGGCAATTCATATGATTGATCACGCTTCTAAATTCTTAGACTTCCTTACCTATCCTCTTTGAATTTGTGGGGCTCCACTGTGCCTCACTCTGCTCATTCACTTGTGCCATCATGCTGGATGTATCTATCAACACGAGCGATCCGCATAATGCAAGGCGCTAACTATTATTCGCAAGACCACTCTAACACCATCATATAAATTTGTCATAAGTGTTGTAAGTTCAAGATATGACCATAGTATGTTTTCATGCCATACTCTAGTTTGAGGAAATACATTAAAACAACAGCAAATAAAAGCAAAGAAAGCAGCATGTTGTGAGGGGCAGGGAAGTGTTACTATAGGCAGGAATGCTTCACAGCACAGTTATGGGTGAGTTGTTGCATTGAAGGGCTTCCGAACTAAAAGTAGCAAGTGATTCCGATAATCTCCGAACTTGATACCACACTCCGGGACTATGAAGAGAAACTTAGCGCGTACATACTTGAAAATATGTCTTTCGCTCACCACCTGTCTTTCGCTCACCACCTGTGTTTGCAGCCCTTCAACGCGGGCAATCGGATCTGATCGCTTAGTTAGGGAGAGAATCTGTGGCTGTGGCCAATTACCCAACACGCCTTGTGTGTGACCCCGCTTTTATCAACTCTCCCCCTGTTGTTTCAGCGTGCAGCTGCATGTAGATGCTTTTGGCTTCGTGTGTTGCACTCAAGCATTCACTCCATTATTGAACACGACTGTATAAAGTACCGGTTGCTTTGTTCGGCTTAAATCTGCTGCAGGATTTGGAGTATTCCTTGCAGATTTCATTCAAAATGTTCATGCGACGGTAGCAAAAGTTTGTTTTGCCAATAAGTATTTAGTCGCTAGCCTATTACGCAAAGACAACAGTCATCGATGCATGGGGCAAGGCTGTGAGTTTCTGGGCTTAGATGGACCACGCATCCAAAATTGATGCCCCGACAGACACGAATGCCAAACTACGAAAGAAGCCAGTCGACCCGGACCTTGACTTAATTCCTAGTTGAAGTTACGCCCTAAATTCGCTCGCCTCTTGACTCATGGTTCAAACTCAAAAGGACTATAGAATGCACCGATCTCCTTCTTATTTTCATTATCGGAACAGTCGAGCATCTGCTACTGAGACAAGCAAGTATCCTCAAGTACTCTTAAACCGCAAATAACAGTTACCGCTCTTCCTATTTCTCCCCCTCCATGTCCTTCCACCCAACAGACGGAGCACCAACACAGGCAAACATGCCCGACAACGCAATTACCGCTTCCGAGCAAGGCGTCATCACCACACAAAATGCGACGGGTGATGCCATCAACACGGCTCGTTCAGCGCTGGACTCAAAGTCCTCCAACTGCCCCGACACCGGCTCTGACCAAGGAACCGCTGGTAGCTATGAGAGGACCAACAATGAGAGCACGACCGACCCGACCGACAGCCCGAACACAACATCAACCCCCTACAGCCGTATCTACGAACAAAATTCTAGACACTTTGAGTTCAATAACTCGCATCTTAATGGTGGCCAGACTTTCCATTGAAGCGAGTAAGTGTACTTTTACTGATGTTGGGGCTGTTGGCTTACGATGCTGAATAGAGGAATTGGGACGACTGATGTACCACGTTTTAGCCGTAACTGGTTGGATAGATGTGTACGAGAATTTCTTTGGTAGATGGCAAGGAACGGCATGATTTTACGCAAGATTTTCACTTTGCTTTTGGGCAGAAGGCAAAGAACTATATTCTACGTTATATTTAAATTGAAGAACTTAATATGTTCTTGGCGTTTAATCGTTAGGCCAAAAAGTATCGACGCCACATGTAATGTGGTTGGCAACATTAGGGGATGATGATATACGAATATTTTATTAGCATTATTGTGTACCTGGGATCCGGTATATATCTTACGCATTTCATATCTCCACGCCAATAAACGTTTCTTAATCTTGGAAAAACTAACAAAAGCTTTCGAATCAAACGCAGCATTGTTTTTTCGGTAATTTCCATACTTTCAGGGCTTGTAAACCCAAGTTCCAGTTGTATTTGACCCAATGTTCCCAGCTGTACTTAACAAATCGAATTCCCCTGAGGGCAGCGAAGCTACCACCACTACTAATAGTCTATACACACGATACTAAGCATATCGAAACATCAATCTTAGTAGCTAATGTTGCATTTGCCTTGTCAATCAGCATTGAGGGCTCATGTTGGTTATTAAATTCGCTTGTATTTAGCGCGCATGATTATTGTAAGACTCCAAACGCCTTGCGCAATCAACTGACGTCGATCAGATCCCTGCAGCTGCATACCTGAAGGCAGCTGCGACCCAGTCACTTGTACATGGGCATGAGTCAGTGATACCGCACAGCCTCCAACTTAATGCCGCTACCGGTAGGCACCAATTATGAGCTATCTCGTGTCATTATACCCACCACATTTTTCGATAAGGCTCGACCTAGGTTTGCTTATTACATTCCCTCAGCTACTGCATTAATTCTATTATTGAGTCGCAGTTAACAAAACGCCACGATACATACAAAAAAACCATTACTTAGTACATTCAACTCCCCTGTTTTTATGCGCACGGTCTTGATTAGATAAGTCAAGGTGGTGACGCTGATTAACCAAATAGGATTACAAGAGTGCGGGTTACCATTCCGCCATCTTTCAAAATTCGACTAAGTCCAACATTTGCACCTCACCGCAAAACACCATGTTTTCAACACAGAACTCCACATTGGTATCATATTCGGACGGAATGTTTACCCACTACTCCGCCTCGACCAATCGCAGCAACGGCGACGTCCAATGCGACCTAATCTCATTTCTTTCAATTGTCCAGCCATGCAATGTCGACTATCTCCCCATTACGTGGCAGCCTGCTCTGAGTACTATTGGTGTCGGTGGTTCTGGGAAAATAAGCCAGTCGACATTCATTGCCGACATGCCGCTTGCATTCAAGCGGTTTCACGACTCTGGCGATTCAGGCCAAGACTTTTTACCATTAATATCTGAGGTATTGATTTTGAGTCAACCGCCAATTCAAAGTCACCCAAACATAGTCAACCTCGAGGGAATTTGCTGGGAAATCAAGCCAATAACGGAGCAAGCTGTCCCTGTATTGGTATTTGAGAAAGCAGCATGGGATTTAAAACAGTTCATGAACGCGCATGAGGGCATGAACATGTCGATTGATAACCGGCTCAAGATCTGTGCCGACATTGGGAGTGCCATCATGACTATGCACACCTATGGTTTGTCATTTAGAGTGAATTTTGCCTTGCAAGTGGGAAGTTTAACTGAGATATAGATGTGGTTTATGGTGATATAAAGCCAGAAAATGTGCTAGTTTTCAAGGACGCTACTGGCAACACTACGGTGAAAATTACCGACTTCGGGTATTCTACTCTTGCCAGTGGCCCTAATGCAAAAGGGGTTTTATTGCCGAAGTCAAGGCCGTGGAATGCTCCCGAGCATCATTTTGGGGAGTTCGGAACGCATGAAGCCAAAAAGACAGATGTGTATTCATTTGGTATGCTGTGCCTTTGGATTCTGTTTAGCAAGTACCTATCAGATATTCCACCACACAGTGGAGAATATGGAACGGAGTCCGTTTCATTTGATGCAGTTACCGGGCCTCTCTCACTACTAGAACGTTTAAAAGGTGCAAATAAAGTAGAGCATATTGCAGATCAACTTATGCAATTAGTGCCGGAATTGAATGCCGAGTGCAAGATTCGCCTAAAGGACTTTTTCAGTTTGACTGTCCCGTTTGATCCTGAGAAACAGACGTCTTATCTTGAAACATTAGTGGGTCTGTTGAGCCAAGATCGGTGAGTTTCATCAAACATCAAACCACAAGCAAGTACTGTTGCTCAATTGTTCAGAGCTCCATTGAAACCCATTACTATAACTCCACTTGAGGCAGCGAGAGTCTTCCAAACACTTGCAGATTTCCGAGTAATCATCAATTCATTTCCATATTTCTCCAACAATACTTGCTAATCGAATACTATGATACCAGATTACAGAAAATCTTGCCTACTTCATTGAAGCTGACTATCGCGTGCGGATACAAATCCGAAAATGCCTCGAAATTAACTACTTCTTCAATCAAAACCAATCATTTGCTACTTACATCGCATTCCAGATTGCCTTTTGTTATCAGATTGGGTTTGGGGTCAAGTCAGATGATAATCAATGTCATATGTGGCTGGAAAAGAGCAATAAACAGCGCGACGATGTGAAGCGTGAAAAAGAAGCTGTAAGGCCGGCGAGTTGGAAGAGCGTGAGGATGCGCGGGCTCAGAGGACTTGTTCCAATTGATCTTATTCACGAATATCGAGTATGGGGCTTGCACGAACTTGAGCAAGCCAGGAGAGAGTACGAAAGAGAGGTTGGCGATATAGCACGTGAATTTGGGGAGCTACATTGCATATCACTGGCCTTATTCAGGGCTTTTGGAAATCTACTAGATGAATTACAAGAATTTCGGCAATCAGAAAAGTTGCGAATCCGGATCCGAGAAGAAACAGCAAAAGCGTTCGGTATTGACCATCCCTCTACCTTGACCAGCATGGCCAACCTCGCATCGACGTTTGGCAAGCAGGGGCGATGGTTAGAGGCCGAGGTGCTGGAGGTGCAGATCACGGAGACAAGAAAGAGGGTACTTGGCCAAGAGCATCCAGATACTTTGACCAGCATCGCCAACCTTGCATCGACATACAGGAATCAGGTCAAATTGAAAGAGGCTGAGGAGCTAGAGGTGCAGGTTATGGAGACTGAAAAGAGAGTACTAGGCCTAGAGCATCCCTCTACCTTGACCAGCATGGCAAACCTCGCATTGACGTTTACCAGTCAGGGGCGCTGGAACGATGCCGAGGAGCTGTTCCTGCAGGTTATGGAGACAAGAAAGAAGGTACTCGGCAAAGAGCACCCCTCGGCTTTGACCAGCATGGCCAACGTCGCATCGACATTTTGGAACCAAGGGCGATGGAAGGAGGCCGAGCAGCTAGAGGTACAGGTTATACAGATAAGAAAGAGGGTACTCGGCCAAGACCACCCGGATACCTTAACCAGTATGGCCAACCTTGCATGCACATTTTGGAACCAAGGAAGATGGAAGGAGGCGGAGGAGCTTGATGTCCATGTTATGGAGACTGAAAAGAGGGAACTGGGCCATGAACATCTAAATACCTTGTCTAGCATGGCCAACCTCGCATCGACATTTTGTTACCAGGGGCAATGGAAGGAGGCAATGGAGCTGTTTCTGCAGGTTGTGGAGACGAGAAAGAGGGTACTCGGCAAAGAGCATCCAGATACCTTGACCAGCATGGCCAATCTCGCATCGGCATACAGGAACCAGGGGAGTTGGAAGGAGGCCGAAGAGCTGGAGGTGCAGGTAATAGAGACGGAAAAGAGAGTCCTCGGCCAAGAGCATCCAGATACTTTGACTAGCATGGCTAACCTGGCATCAACATACCGGAATCAGGGACGATGGAAGGAGGCCGAGGAGCTGGAGTTGCACGTTATGGAGGCAGAAAAGAGGGTACTCGGCGAAGAGCATCCAGATACTTTGATTAGCATGGACAACCTCGCGTTGGTGATCAGGAACCAGGGGCGATGGAAGGAGGCCGAAGCGTTGCATGTACAAGTCATGGAGATAAGAAAAAGAGTACTCGGTCAAGAGCATCCAGATACTTTAACCACCATGGTCAACCTCGCATCGACATTCAAGAACCAGGGGCGATGGACGGAGGCCGAAGAGCTACAAGTGCAGGTCACAGAGATATACAGGAGGGTACTCGGTTATGAGCATCCCTCAACTTTGATCAGCATCGCAAACCTAGCGTTGACATTTTGCGACCAGGAGCGATGGATGGAGGCGGAGGAGCTGCAGATGCAGGTCATGGAGACAAGAAAGAGGATACTCGGCCAAGATCATCCAAATACCTTATCCAGCATAGCCAATCTCGCATTTGCATTCATGAAGCAGGAGCGATGGAAGGAGGCTGAGGAGCTACAGGTGCAGGTCATAGAGACAGAAAAGAGGGTACTCGGCGAAGAGCATCTAGATACTTTGACCAGCATGGCTAATCTCGCATCGACATACAGTAACCAGGGTATATGGAACGAGGCGGAAAAGCTGGAATTGCAGGTCATAGAGGCTAAAAAGAGAGTACTAGGCCAAGAGCATCCGTCTACCTTGACCAGCATGGCCAACCTTGCAATGACATTTTGGAATCAAGGGCGATGGAAGGAGGTTGAGAATCTGGAGCTACAGGTCATGGAGGCGAGAAAGAGGGTACTCGGCCTAGAGCATCCAGATACCTTGACCAGTGTTCTAGTCCATTCACGGAGGCGGTTCCTCTGCGGAGTGCCTAGTCAGTTCACGGAGGCCCACCTTCCGTGAACGAACCGTCCATTCACGGAGTCCGTACCCCACCTCCGTGAACTGACTAGTTCGTTCACGGAGTCAATGAAAAATTATAAATAATGTATATATCATTGTGATCCCTACAATGGGATGCCTATTGGATGTCCTGATGCAACTACAATTACGCTGTGCTCCATGTCATCGTCAAAACCGGCTCATCTTCCTCATTTTCCTCCTCATTGCCCGCCTCCTCTTTGCCCTCCTCCTCCTCCTCTTCCTCCCGAGTGACCCCTTCCTCCTCGAGAACCTCCTCATCCTCAGTATCCACGCAAGCATCTCCTTGTGTATTGGCTCGACGGCGTTTTAGATTGTGACCTTGCTCCGGTGGGGCTGATCTTGTGTTTCGTTCGAGATTGAAATACCTGATGGCGCAGCAGAAGGTCCAGTATTTATGCACTGCGCACCACCATCTTGGTCATGGCAATGAAGTATGCACTCGGTTTTTGCTTTGAAACACTTGTAACGAACAGTCATTCAGTTGCCTTTACACCTACAACAGACTTGGATGAGCTCAGCAGGGGACTGAAGACGAGCAGCTTCCCAAAGAGAAAGTTCTCGATGTCTACCCTGTTTGAATGGCGGAATTTGATGTGGGATGGTAGATGTACGGCAGTCCATATTTTCAGTACGATAGAATCCGTGGAATGAACTCAGTTGTGCTGTGAAGAATGTACTCAATTGGGCTGCGCTGAACGTATGCGGTTGCGCTGATTGAATTCAGCTGGATAGATAGAGCCAGCTGAGTGTACATACATGCCAGTGCATGCACATACATGCGTGCAAAGCAGAGTATGTGTAATTTTGACTGACTCCGCGAAAGAACTAGTCAGTTCACGGAGGTGGGGTACGGACTCCGTGAATGGACGGTTCGTTCACGGAAGGTGGGCCTCCGTGAACTGACTAGGTACTCCGCGGAGGAACCGCCTCCGTGAATGGACTAGAACAACCAGCATGGCCAACCTAGCATTGACATATAAAGCACAAGGTGTTATTGACACTGCTATTTCATTAATGGCCCAAGTAGTACCCCTTCGTTCTTGTTTACTCGGAGAAAACCATCCAGACACTCGCGATTCTATACGTTACTTAATGGAATGGAAAGGTGAAGTGGATGCGTCGATTTGATATCTAGAAGGGTTTTTTTTGGAAAGGTAAATTTTTCCCTACTCCACAATGGAACGTTCCTATGAGTTGTTTAAGTAATAGATCGAATTGTCTAGCTATTATTACTATTAAGCGTATTCTAGGTATTTGGAAGTTGGGATGTGGTTCAATCCTATCGTGGAGGCAATGGAGTCGGCTTGAAATTCAGTATTATAGTCTCATATTAATCGTTGGTATGTGGGAATGAATGAAATTAACGAAGATGGAGGGGTGGTGACAGGTTCGTACAGCTTGTATGGTTTATGGGAATCCGAAATATTGCGGTGGCAGTCAAAAGTCTTAATTCTTTTCTGGTAATATTGATTGGCTACGGGTGCCTACCAAGTACCTCTTTGAAAAGCAGGGCTTCAAAAATCGACGAGAACACGATGATCCTACTTTTGCCTTATCAAGACGTTTATTCAAAGCGCATCGTTAGAACCAAAATTCTGGGTCATACCTAGGTATGTGTAAAGAAGAAGCTTTTGAGTGTATATCCGTTATTACTAGAATGCCGACGTAACTATAAGAATGTGCTAGATTCTAGTCATAATCTCGTATAGCATTATTGAAAATACGGGAGTATCTACATTTCTCTTTACTAATATTGTACGTTCTTAAGTATTCTCCTTACGATAAGATACTACTTTATGGATAAGAATAATGTGGTGTGTTAATAACTTTTAATACTTTTGTTATCTTTTTATGTTTAGGTTGTCTAGAAAGTTCCCAGTAGAACTTGTCTAGAACCTTCTTTTTAGTTCCGTTGGATAAGGGATTTATCAGCGCTTATCTTCAAAGAATGCGTCTAGATTGTTCTGTTGTATTCCTTACGGTTCTTATATATTTATGGACAGTTGCAGAGTTTTTCTCTTCCTGTTTCGGTTATTGATCCGCGACAATGGTCACGGACAATCACCAGTGTTGTATAGTATATATAGAGACTGTTTCTCCGGTTAGAGAACAGGTCTTTAGACTTGCTCAGACATCGATCAGAATACTACAATATCTCTTCTCGAATCCTCTTCTCAGTATATGCTTGTGTTTCGAACACTTCTTGAAATCGTTATACTTGCAATAATTATTCTTCGTATTCTTCTTTTCAGATTCTAATAAATCTCTTCGGACTTTCGCTGTTATAATCGAATAAGCATTGCATTCGGATTTCACATACACCCGGCTTTTTTGCAAAAATTGATTCTAAGACCGTTTTTCACCTCATATTTAGAACCTTCCTAATCGTTTCTCGAATGGTCAAGCAGCTGCAAAGTCAGTACGATCTCAATACTTATGATGTACTCTATTCTATCTCACTCTTTCCACCTTTACGTATTCTATTTCATCTCGCTCTACCTTCCACTACGCATCTTAGCCCATCCTTCCCCACCCCCTAAATTCATCCCGCTCCCACTGTCCTTCTTAACTGAAAGGAATCAATCGATGTACTAAGCGCTGCGCGAGTATAGTCTATTTCGGCTGACATTGTTTGCTAGCTGAAACGCAAACCTAGTGTTTCTAAGTGGCTTGGCCGGCCGGCAGGCTTTTTAGCAGTCTGCAGATTAGGCTAGCCCGGCCGCAAAACCCGAGGCCTGGCTTAGCGCAGGCTAGGCCCGGTCTCCGTTTCAAAAGCCTGCGCCGCCAAAAGACTGGCGGCGGCCAGGCCCGGTTTTATACAGGCCGGCTGGGCCTAGCCGCTCAGGAACACTAGAAAAACCAATGATAATCAGCAAAGCTATTCAAAAGAAATGAGTATCAATGTTTTACCAGAGGGCGAAAATGTCAGAGATGAGGGTATTAAACTTTGGGCAAATTCAACGTATTATATTTACCGACCGAGCTTCTCTTTTCCCCTTTTCTACCCTATGCCACCCCCAACGCCATCCTCACTGCCACCACGCTCCTGAACTCCTCTAAATACACCTCCGCAAACCCAACCCTCTCCTTGGGCACCTCTAGATCCCACACCTTTGAAACCACCATCACCATATTTACGCCGTGGAGGATTTTTGCTCACGTGATTGCCTATCAAATCTACGAGTTTCTTTCTCATGATCGTTTGTACATACACACGAAACAATCGACGAGTTTCCACCCCCACCGTTTCACGTACGTGTCAACACTCTACGCCACCTCCACCTTCCCCTAGTCCACCCTTTTTACATTTTTTCTCTAATCTCTGCCTTTACAATTTTCCTTGCTTTTTTAACACCTGCTTCCCCACGTCCTCCTGCGCAAGGGCCAGGAAACACCGCTTCAACAGCAAAATCGTCCCTCCCAATCTTCCGCTTCAAATCTGGCCTTATCACAACCACCACTGTCCGTTCTCTTCAATACAGGTCGAGGAAGTTACAAACCTGTCTACTCCCGTCGGTAAAAACCAGTGTAAAACACCTAGGAAGATAACATATACCTCTTTCCAGGGCTTGAGTCGGAGTCGGTGGAATGGCAGTGATACCGGGGGTTATAGGAGTGCGGGATATTGAAAGGGTAGAGGAAGCATTGGGAGAGCGATAGGACCATCGAGACAGGGCTGGAGGTGAGGGAGTATACAAGGCTGGAGACTCAGTGGAGAGCGCTTGTAGGAGCGCAGGGGTATGATTATGTTGATTCCTGAGACGAGAATGAGGGTGCTGAACTGGATGGGGAGTGAGCTGCACGAAAGTTGGCCAAGAAAGATAAGGTGGAGGATGCTGAATAATTGGAAGCGGCAGTGTTGTTTGTATTGGCGGGGGTAGTGATTGGTCGGAGATGAAGAGGGGGCACGCTTCGGAGGAGTTGAAGACGATGCAGATGTTTAGTGCGGCGAGAAAATGCCCATTTCAAAAGAGACGGAGGAGGGGGGAGGTACAGGGAGAGGCTGGAGTAAGCGAATAGAGTGGTGGAAGGGAATACAGATGTAGTATGGTTAGTTGTCAGTGTGGGACGAGGCCGAAAGGAATGGCGCGTTAATACTATGGAATTTTCGTGGATTAGGGCTGGGTTGACTGGGGACTTAGTCCGCAGGCAGTCGAAGATTAGACCCAAGGTTCTAGGGCTTCAGACCGACAGCTCTCAGGTTTCCTGTACCGAGCGCGCGATAAACCTATAATGTTGAGCTCTAACAAAACGATTCTTAGCTCGCCATAAGCGAATTGAACGCAAAGAATGCCAGAGTGCGTACCTTGGCGTGTGGTGATTCTTGCATCCGAGACTACTTTGTGTTGCTTTACCGTGTCGCTTCGAGTCGGGAATTTCCAGCGCTGGCAAGCGGCAATTGCCGTGCGTGCTTTACTTCCGCCAAGGTCCTGACGCATGACGTTCCCACGTCGCGCGCCAAAGCGACATCCCCGCACCACGTCGACTACCACTCACCATGTCCACGGACCCAACGCAACAACCCTCCATAGCCTTGGCTGCTGATGCCACTGCTGCCGTGCCGTCGCTTTTGCGCTCAGCAGGTTCTCCTTTCGGTACCACCGCAATCCAGCTTCCGTATGGTTCTTATGTGTCGATCTATCATCCCGGCTATTCCGAGAACTTGGAGATCTTCAGCCTTCCCGCATACGACGCCTCCGAAGGTATCATCGGTGTGCATTACGGCACTGTCGCAGCGGCTTGTCAAATCGTCGCATGCAACCAGGCCGGAACTCTGTGGGACGAGGATGCTTTGCGTGTCGATTTGTCTTTTAACGACATACTAGCTGCTGGCGTGTATTATTATTACATCCTCGGTATTATCGATATCGCCGCTCTTACAATCCACTCCAATTGACGTATGCAGACGATGAACCCGGCCCAATTTCCGATGCCCAGTATCCCATCTGCCCCTCTTTCGATGAATGGACATTCTCCCCCGCCGCAATTCCGCCCGAATGGCGTTCCGCCGCCTCCACCGTCCCGCGTCCATCCGCCAGCCAAGCAATCCGTCTCTACAGCGAGTCCCAAATGTCGCAAGCGGTCTCAGCGCGCGACGGTGTCTGCCGCATCACCGGCTACGGCGAGAGCACACAAAACGCGCATCTAATCCCTGTGACTCAACTGCGCTGGTTCATCGCCAACAACATGCGCCAATATAACCGAACGCGCCGCAACCCCAGCGACCCAAAGCATCTCATCGACGACCCGCGCAACGGCTTCCTGTGTCGTCAGGATGTGCACACCACGATGGATATGGGGACATTCTGTGTCGTCTGCAAGGAGGACAGGTTTGTCATCCATTTCTTGCAGGAAACGTTGCATCTCGGCCCGCTGTACCACAACCGCGAGTTTGTGCTGAGTTATGACGTGTGTGTGGAATTTCTCTGGACCCGGTTTGCGTGGAGCTTGTTCCGCATGATTGGCGCGTTTCTTGTTACTTCTGGGCGCGCGATTATGCTGGCGAATGGGGTTGTGGCGAGGACTGGGGATGGGCAGGCAGAAGAATCGCAGAGGAGGTTTCAGGAGGAGACGGCAAAACTTAGGCCGCGATCTCCGGGGAAGAGAATGCGGAAAGAGCAGAGCGGTGCGGCCGACAACAGCGGTAATATATCCGAAGGGGTTGATACGGCATCGGAAGTGGAATCGATGGCGAATAGTGGCGATTCTTCTTACTGCTCGGATGGCTGCCTCGGTGGTGTCAGCGAAAACGACAGTCAACCACCGCTACCACCCGCGCTTCCGACGGAGAAGGATATGAATAAGATGCGCCGCTTCTTCCCGGATATGGAGAGTATTGGTGAAGTGACGTGGTCGCCGGATTATACGTGGCAGACGGCGCCGTGGTATCCGGGGATGGAGCAGGTGGAGGAGTTGAAGAGGTGGTGGAAGAGGAGGAAGACGAGTCATCCGTGATACTACACTATATTATAACAAGGTGTAAAGGAGGATAGGTGTTGCCGAGTGAGGTGTTGTCAGATACTGTACTGTGTCGTCACGGGGTTTCGTAGGAGGATGAGCGTTCAGGTGTTCTTACTTTCGGCTCCGTTTACGATTATTTGTTTCTTCTTCTACTGCCGCTTCTCCGGTTCTTGGAACCATCAATATGGAATTCGGAATAACTGCAATTGTGGCGCTTTTAGAATTAGCAAAGTCGTTCGTCCCATCATACGAACGACCGTTCCTTCTCTATCCTCCGTGTTTCCAGTGCAACCGCCGCTCTCATCTAGTTACTCTTGTTTTTCTGTGTGAATAGTGTTACTGTGGAGAGCTGGAACTATGCGGTTCAATAAGATCTAGACAGGGTTCCTAGCAGTCCGGGGAGCTACAGTATGTTGAGGCCCGACATCGTCGTCCCGTCTGGGCATGAGTTTCGGAGAACTGGTCCGTCCCGGGCAGAAAACTCCAGGACTAGGGCCCGGTACAGATGACTGTAGTCTTTAGCAGGATCGGATATAGTCTACACTAGGGTTTACTATGGTCTGATATAATATATGTTCCGTACCATCAGCGACCCTTACAGTTCGCAAACTGGAGTGACCAGTTCGCGACATTTACAATCCCACTCGCGAACTGGCGAGCGTTTGCAAAACGTCTCCCATCGGTGACCTTATCCTTTGTTTATGTACAAACAAAAGACTTCAAGATTTACAATGAACCACTCCGAGTTCCAGCATACATCTATCCTATGTTCGGTCAGAGTGGTACTTCTAATCTAATCTATTTGTCCTGTTCTTTCTACTCAGCGGTGGTAGTTAGATGTAAGGTGCTACTGCGTAAACTTGATATTGCACTGGCAGTGGATGTCAACCTCGGAGGTTCAGCGGTGGATGGATTTTCTTCTCAGAACTATCTGAGTCTGCATCTTGCCATGATTCTCGTGGGAGGAGAGAATCTCAGTTGCTCTGAGAGTGGTTTTAAAGTGCTCATCTGATTTGAGGCGGTTGAAACCATTTTTAAAGCATCTGCAACCCCGCGTGGAATAGGCTTTCTTGCAGTTGCATGAGACTCCGGCTTCGATATTGGTGGATTCCTATGCTGCGGCTTGTAAGATATGGGGTCGCAGATGGGAGTCCAGGTTGCAAACCGTCTCCGGTTGCAGTTGGGCCGGCTCCAGGTTGCGAGTCGGCACGGGTCGCGTACCGTATGGAACATATATCCAACTTGGGAATGAAAATTCCAGGGCAAAGAAATTCTACCCCACATAGTTAAAGTAACCAAATCCTGGAACAAATATTCAGTCGCAGTATGTGTAGGAGCCAATTCATGGACTGTAGGTTCCCGCAGTCCTGTAGTCATATCATAGAGTACCCTTTTCCGTCCAGCCCTAAAATCTTGAGCCCCGAAAATTGTTGTCCGGTCCCGGGCATGATCTTGGACGGACGGGATGGACTGTTGGGATACCTAGATACAGATCATCACACCGTTGGTGGTGGAAAAAACAGATAAAATTATATACTTTTGGTACCAGAGTAGATATGCGTATAGTGCAGCCACTCATCAGTCCTATAAAGCATAACAGCGCCGTTCAACCCAGGTCTTCAATCCGAGATGGATCCGGACATCCAGTCTTCACCCCCGGAAAACCGCAAAACCCCAGGAGGACAATAGCCCACCTCCCAAAATTGCCTTGGGATTTAATTCCGGGATAGGGCGAGCCTTCGGAGCGTACGGATGAGATAGACTAGTTATGTTAATGTCAAAGGGTGTTACCGGTGTACATGTGCCGGAGACATGTTACAGGTCTGATACACGGTCACTCCTGCAGGGGCTTGATGCCTCCTGTATATATCTCGAGTATTTCTCTTTCTCTCTTCTCTGTACCATAGAATCCACGCACCCGGTTCTCCCCTACGTACTATCGTAACAAAGGGGACAGGAAATTCAAGGCATCATATCGAATGACTGATTGCTTGGTGGGAATCGTAGCGGTTAGATAGGCTCGAACTGAAACAGCTACCAGAGAATGAGTGACATTTACCCATTGCGACTGCAATAGTGACTATAAATAATCATAGGGTTAGGGTTAGGGTTAGGGTTAGGGTTAGGGTTAGGGTTAGGGTTAGGGTTAGGGTTAGGGTTAGGGTTAGGGTTAGGGTTAGGGTTAGGGTTAGGGT
>Ga0307515_10002050_pt1 | contig 44446 bp, 43 predicted proteins | sample 17_EM_MG_FD_194513 | JGI IMG/M metagenome (GOLD analysis project Ga0307515, IMG submission 194513) | Populus trichocarpa ectomycorrhiza microbial communities from riparian zone in the Pacific Northwest, United States - 17_EM | ecosystem: Host-associated > Plants > Roots > Unclassified | place... | reverse complement strand
CATCTATAGCACATACCGTGCGCCAACCCGCATATTCCCCTCAATCCTTCCACCTATTCAAAAACCTCTGCATGGGATCCTCCGGATGCGGCGCGGGGGTAGCCTATCCACAATCATCAGCCTCACATCCCTTCCCCTCAGCAGGCCACCTACCGTGTTCTCCAAACTAGTAACTTTATAATCCCAACTCTGCGTAATAGTAGTCTGGACCTTTGGATCTGGCCCCTTGGTCTTGAAGACGGTATAACTACTTGTCGGAAACATCCTACTAGCCGTCTGTGCCGTGATCCTCCGCCCCGGCTGCGTCTGCATCGGCGCATACCGCGTCGGTCCCAGCTGCATGGTATACGGGACTTTTGCCTCTTTCTTCCCACCGTCCGCAGGGCCAGAGTTTTTCGTTGTATCCTGACCTTTTGGCGGCGTGGTATCCCCCTTCTTTTGCTCTACCACCGCCGCAGGAAGGAACGTCCCCGTCATGTCGGTCAGCGTGAAGCGCGGTGAGTAGTTCACCGTGAACCCGCCCTTCGTTGCGACGGTTTCCATTTTCACAAAGCTATTTGTGCAAGCTTGTTAGCGGGAGGAGGTGAGGGGAGGGGGAAGGGGAGGGTACTAGACATTGCCGTTTTCGCCGGCGAGCGCGGGGATGAGGAACTTTGTTGATGTCGAAGAGGCCGAGAATTTCGACCCTGCAGGGCCCAGGACTTGGTCACATAGCTGTAATTCCTCTCAGTTTCCACGCTCATACTAGGGGTGGTGGTGGCGGGAGGTATAGTACAGGAACGTCGTTGCTCCCCCAGCACAGATACACGCTGAATGTCGAGAACTCATCTAGTGAAGGGGAATCACCGTTGTCTTTCCACTTCATTTCGACCGTGCTCCCGCCTGCCCATTTGGTGTTGGCGTTTGGGGTAGTGATCTCGATGTCCGCCAGGGACAGGGGCAGAAGCGCAAAGGAGACGAATGCGGTCAGGATCGTGGAGTAATAGTAGCGCATGGCTGTTAGCAATGCAATGGGCTACTAGTAGTCGGTCGGGTCGTGGATAAGAGGTCAACTCGTGCAGTATAAGAATCCGTAGAGTTCGAAGTGAAGTCGGGCTTGTGTTGGAGTTCCGTTTCCAAGCAACGAACGATCTGCAGGGGCACCCCGAAAAAGCAAAGGCGCATTTAACACGGCCCGTGCGCCACTCCCACAGGTGCATGCCTCATCACTCACGAGAATGAGGGTGCCTTTTAATCACATACTAGTCTCAAGTTTTTATCACGACAGTTCAAGAGTAATGAGCAATGGATTGTTCGCAGGTGCTAACGCTTCTTTTATCTTTACCGAGATGAGTCCCTAGTGCGAAGAAGAATTGAAGACAAAGGTGAAGAAAAGAAAAGACGAAATTAGGTCGAGTATAAAAGCTCGCCGTACAAAAAATGAATAACAAATGAAAAAAAGAAGCCAAAATGACGGTTCAAGATATCAAACAAAAACAAATTGTAAATCAACAAACTTAAATGGGGTAATAAGCGATACAGCGAAATGAACAAAATGCCAACAGATGGGTAATATAAGATAGGGCAGAAAGGAACAGAACACAAACAAAAAAGACCCACATTAAAAGTATTAAGGGGATGATTCCGTCTCTCTCGGTGTCCCATCTCTTTAACTCCTTCCGATCCCAAAAAAAACCAAACGATGAAACCCTACAGTCGCAACAAATGCCAAAGGTATATGTTCTGAATATGCACTTCCACAAGAAATTACACCAGCTCTTTCATGAAACATTACCGATTAATGTCCATCCATTGCTCTAATGCATCCCGTCCTCTTCAGCCCACCTAGCCATACCTCCATATCCACCGTTGACAGCGAGCCCGTGTTGACTCTGGTGACTCAAAGCGGGCATGCTCAACGTACGATTATGTTGACCTCCAACCCTCAGGTTCTGGTTCGTTGAGAATCCGTTTCCATTGCTGTGACCTACACCATCTACGGCCGAGTTAGCGGCTAGGCTAATTGGATCGAACTGTGACCTAGAATTCTGACCGTATACCGCTACTGTCTGCGCTGCAAGTTGTTGCTGCAAGTTCGAAGCATAAGCTGCAGCCTCTTGCTGCTGATGCTGCTGAGCCAAGTAAACCTGAAGCGGATTCGCAGCAGGGTTGAGTCCATTCACGCCGGGCGTAGTTGGCGTACCATACCCAGGGCTGTGAGATGCATGCATACCAGCTGGGCTGAGTTGAGCCGGACTACCTCCAGAACCAGAGTGCGAAAGGCTAGGTTGCAGTCCACCAGAGGGTGGTCCGTTGACTGGGCTGGTGCTCGGCAGTGGAGGGTGGCCTCCAGAAGTTGGAGTCCCCGCTTGGTGGTTCTGGTTTCCATTCGTCGTCTGTCTAGGAGGGTTTCCACATCTATCCTTTCCAAAATTAATCTTGAAACGCTTGTACTCCTCTCTACCTCTCACGGCCTCGATGGCCTTAATAGCGTTTGCGATGTTGGTGAAGTTGACAAAGGCACAACTCTTCTCCCGAAGAGTATTGACCAATTCAATTTCACCATACTCTGAAAAGTCTTGGCGGAGACGATCTTCAGTCCATGTCTCGTCCAGGTTGCCGATGTAAACATTTCTGCTTGCACCGCCAGAGACAGCCAAGGCAATCGCAGGGGGGAGAGCACCGGAGTGCTTGCCCCACCCAACCTTAAGGCGACGGTTATGAATCATTAGGCCTTGGATGTTCGACAAAGCATAGAAGCTGGCGGCAGCGGTTGGGTCGATGAATGTAACGAAACAAATGTGCTTGTCGGGGATGTACCGGATGTGATGCAGCAATCCTCCACGAACCACATTGCAAATCTCTTCGATGGTGGTCTCTGGGTGGATGTTTCCGAGGTAAACGGTACGGTTTCCAAGGTTGTTGATGCCTCCAGCGGAAGTAGCAACAGCGGCAGCAGCAGCAGACTGCTGAGCCAAAGCGGTCGAAATCATCTCTTTATCGGCGTTATTCAAAAGATGAGCGTATCCAGGGGCTATTCCGAGGTATTGGGCAGCATTTTGCTGCTGAGTCTTCGAAACATATGCACAACGGTCCTTGCCGTAGTATACACGGCGAGGAGTCTGCCACTTCGGTTCCTGGGGAAGCTGATTGACAGCCTTAATGGCATTTCCGATAGAAAGGAAATGGACAAAACCAATTGCCTTCTCTCGAACAATCTTGACAGTATCAATCGGCCCAAACTTCCCAAGATCCTCGCGAAGCTCCTCTTCAGTGACGTCCTCCGGCAGGTTGCCCAGGTAGACATTGCGGGAAGCACCCGACTGCTGAACGGCAATAGCAACGGATGTAGGCACCTGAGACGGCTTTCCCCAGCCAACCTTGATATCCTGGCCACGGATAGCCAGCTTCTTCAAGATGGCATCTGAGTGAAAATGGGTTGCCGAAGAACTGTCAAGAAACGAGATAAATGCACAGTTCTTGTCGGGAAGTAGACGCACAGACTCAATTTGACCGGATCGCACGTGACTCAAAATCTCTTCGGCTGAGGTCTCTGGAGGGATGTTTCCTAAGTACACTGTCCGAGACGTCCCAGGTACTATGCCGGGGGTCATCGGAGAGGCTGCAGTAGGTGACTGCTGCGGATAATACGTGGCATACGGTTGGCTAAATCCAGTAGGAGAACCAAGACCAGAAGGACCAAGCCCTCCGAAAGTAGGTGACAAGGGGTTTGCCGACGTGGGTGTCTGCTGTGGGAATCCACCGTGCATGGGGAACTGCGGAGACGTAAAAGCATTTGGTGTCCCAGGTTGGAAGGGTGAACCGAGCAAAAGCTGGGATGGAAGGAGAGGCGTAAACTGCATATTATCATATCCTGTTCCCGGAGACGAGATTCCATTGTCCTGGAGCTGCGAAGCACCAGTATTAATAGAAGGCATGTTTATGCGGCGTCGGTTTGGGTGGTTCAGTGTATCTGAACTAAATCCAGCGGGCATATTGACTTGATCGCCGTTTAAACGGGCTGAGGACGACGATTTCGGCAGAAAATGTGGAACACGGGAGTTAATGGTATTATAAGACGAGGTTCCAGATAGTCCTTCAAGGTGCATTGAACACAGCAGGTCCGGGAGGACAATCCTGTCGAGCTCGAAAGCTGAATAGCCGTGGCGATTGTAAACGGCCCGTTATTATGATCCGAACGCTAAAGAATTGTCAGGTCCCACGAAAAGTAGTTATAGCTCGGATACGAACGAACCGGCCAAAGTTAGAGATCGCACGGAGGCTTCTGGAAAGCTCGGTAGTTAATATACTGGCAATTGACTTCTGAGGGGTGATTCGTAAACATTGTCAGCATATTCCTTCATTGCCACTCAAAACAAATTGTCGTAGGATAAGGGGGCTAATGTTAATGAAAGAGGAGAATAAACGCACTCACTCACTTAAGTCGAATTCCTCAACAACGTTTCTATGTCCTTCAAAGGGGAAGCTGACAACCCCAAGCAATACCGCCACCGTTGTTGCTGTAGTAATAGGGGGGGATACAAATTGTATTTTTGAAAATCGTACAATCCAACACAGCGCTCGAGGGACGAGAAGAACGGGAGGTGTATGTACGGATTACAACGGTATGTCCAAGATCGGGGTCCACTAGAGCGAAAGCAGAAAACCGAAGAACTAGGTAGTTAAAGAAGGTAGTGGTGGGGGAGGAATGAAAGGGGTCACGACGGACGGCAGGCCCAAGAACAAAGCTGACAAGAAAGATGATGAAGGTTGAAGAGCGAGAGTAAGAAGGAGAAGAAGGGAAAAGGAAGAAGAGAGAGCAAGCGAAAGAAAGCGAGGGACGGTCTTCTCTAGAGGACTGGCTATTACTGGTCTGAATAGAACGGGAACTAAGAAGGGAAAGGAGTGAGGATGTTGTAAGTGATTGAACAAAAGGGAGTTCCGCTTGCGCCAGACTAAAACTCCCTGGATGCTCCCAAATTCCTAGTCATTCCTGTTGGCTTCCCTGTCGTTTCTGGGTCCTGAAAGTCTCCGCCTATCACCTACCCGCACTAGCGATGCACTCGCAGAGGGGGACGACTCGAGACAAAGTACAAAGTACAATACACACCATACACAAGTACAATACGTACCAGCGCACTCAGCACACAGCACATAGCACAGCACACACTGCACATTCATACACTGCGCACTGCACTGCGCTGCAGACATAAGAGAGAGCATCGAAAAACCAACGCCTCTTGCGGACGGGATGGCGTGGAACCCGTCCACTCAGCGACCTCTATCCACGAACAAATAATAGAGTTCTGAGACTTGAGCCGCCAGTCTGGAGGATTTCGACCGAAAAATAGGGGCGAGCCAGGAAGTTGCCGGGGAACGATGAGGAGTACCTAGTACGTACCCAGGTGCCCTCGCCAGAAACAGCGGAGTCCAGGTTGGCCCCGTGTGCTACAAAGTGTTGTGTTGTGTCCGAGCGCGAGAAATTTGTGAGTCACCGGTACTTGGCACACGACGGATTTCTTCCGGTCGTAAGAGCCAGCTCTGTGTAACAGCTCCAATTAAGTTGGTTATAAGTTGGTTATAAAGTTCACCTTCTCTCACTCAGTCTCGACTATTGATCCCTCGAATGTCGGGCTCCTTAGCAAGTGGGATTCTTAGTTGTATGCGGTTACTCGGTACCGGGGTTGGAGGCTTTACGGTCAAAAGTGCACTTTGTGTTTACTCCGAGTCCCGTTGCTACCCGTTGCTGCTACCCGTTGCACGCATAAAGTAGCTCCATGCTTGTACCCCGCTGGGCTTTTCAGCACTTGGAAAGGCCACACTGGGACTCGGATTCAGTACGATAGACAATGTAGACCACCATCTCAACTTCTGGGTAGTATCATCCACTCTCACTCGCTCACCATGTCTTTTGAATGTCTGCTTCCCAGGCTCGCTGACGCTCGAATCTAGTGGGAACACGCTACACTCCCCTAGACTCACGGTCCTCAAAACTCGGTTGTGCAGGCTGCCACGCAGTACTATGCGGCTCCATGGAATTCTCTGGGAGAAGACAAAGCTCCTGTGCGCTAGTATTTGTTGCCATCTGATGTGCTGACGTTGATGGACTTCTTACGTGCAAGGACATCTTGTTGGCCAGTGCGGTTGATCGCCTCCCTAACAGGGAAATGGCAGCAAACCCAGGGAAACTGAACGTGTAGGGGTAGGCAGTCTTTTGGGACGCAAGCGAAGGAGATATTGAGGACACGCGTCTTCCCCCCTCAGGGGTCAGAACTTCGCATACTTGTGAAGCAGCTTTGCATGGAGAGGTTGACGGGGGTACCGGTAAAAGGGGAGGCGTTTGAGCCTGGCGGAAGAGGTCGAAGTCGAGTAGCGTGGTGGGTGAGTCCGCACATCCGGGGAATTCGTTCATGCAGGTGGCTGTTGGAAAGGTGCAGAGAAGGCTGTCCGATGTTAAAAACTCAGATGGAGCCACAACACAAGCCGAGTCTCGACTGCGACTTAGTATGATCCCAACCAAAAACTCCTCCAGTTCGTCCGATCTCCCCACCCCTACCTTAAGCGCAAGATTAGCATTGTTTGATGGGCCCTCAAATGTTCATCGATATTGTCACGAATTCGAGTTTCGGTAGCACCAGTATTAAGAGGTCCGTGCAAACTCTCAACCCAGTTACCCCAGGAACGTCGGGTGGCGGCCGCTATCTGTCAGCCCCTCTCTAGACGGTTCTGGTTTCACCGGCTACGATAAGCATATTGGAGAAGCTCTCCCTCCTTTAGGTGTGGAATCTTTCTGTAGGCTGTTCGTAATCTGTGAGTCGACATTCCGAGAAAGCAGGAGACGCAAGGTTTCTGCGATGTCTACCATGGCAAATCATTGCTATTACGAAGCGAATGTACGGACGTAAATCGGTCTGCTTTCGAGAAAATATTACTCTGTACAATAGCTGGGAGACCAGTTATACGGCTCATATATACTTTATCTACTTAGGTACTTAAGTACTTATTTTCAGACGTATCGGAACATGATATTCTAGTTAAGTATTCCTCCAGTGAACATTGGATACTTCTCGGCAAATCTCATCACCTGTTGCCGTGTTTGACTTGTGATGAGGACACCAACCGTTGACTTGCCTGCAGCTGCAGGATGCCGCATAAATTTCCATGCGCTTAGCCACAATCACCCGCCTGTATGCAATGCCTCTGTCCTGAATCGGACCGATTCAACTTCCATGTGCAGCGATGGCCTGTACCAGATTGGTAGAGAATCCGAGACGTGCCTCTTCCCAGTCGATGATATATGTTGCTATCTGGTGGGGAAGTGTAAATATGGTTTTTGCCACCTGCAATGTCATCGATTCTGCAGTTGGCCGTTGCATTTGCGATGGCTGTAACGTCGAGGGTCGTAGACTGGTATGAGCTAATGTATTGTAGCGAGAGTTACCTAAAGGTCTGGACGAATGGTGTCACAGGCGCCTGCCGTTTGTGACTTACAAGTGACAATTTGAACTTGTCCATTGACATCTCAGGTTAATTCCGTAGCTACAACACATACTGGATGCCTCACAGTTTTCTCCTGTCGAGACAATTGCTTGTCGATGCCCGATATCCCCACTACTACTCCTTCCACCATTTCGACTGCCATAATTTCTGTATTAGATTCTCGTCCGGTCAGAAACACTGTCATATAGTGGAGGAAGTTTAGTCATGGTTCAAACCTGAATGGCGAAGATTTTCTGTCATGATGGCCTCGAAAGTGGTTTAAACCGCTGCCTACAATCTCTAATGTGATCAGAGTCCAACTTGAGAAAACCTAACCGCAATGTCAGGGACCGTAGAGTTTATTGTAGTAGTCACGTCCAATTAAGATGAGATACTCCATAAAATGATTTGCGTTGGTTCGGTAATCTCGTGATATCCTAAATCTGCGTTACAATCGTACTCTCTAGGTGTATTGCCAGAAGCGGATTGAAATTCGACGTCCAGGTGAAGGCTGCTGGTACTCGGAAGATAAAGAATCTTCTTCCAGTTCCTCTGAGGATTCATTACATTGGCGTGGTCGCAGGGTGAGGGTTGGGGTTGGAAGTTATGCTGAGTCCGATACGTATGACCAGGCGAAATAGATTGAGTGCTGTGGGTACCAGAATGGTAACCAATGGGGCCGCAAACAAGGCATACAGGGTGACTAAAGCGTCAGTAGTACAATACCAGCCGTTGTCAGTCACCTCATATAGCACTTCACTTGATTCTTGCCTCTTAAAGATTCCTATTACGAATGTCCAGGTGATGTTCATATGAGTGTTAGATCAGGTGCTAGGGTTGGTGAGTATGTTCATCTGCACTGATGTAAGCATAACTGGAGTGGGTGCTGCGGAATTTACAGGTGGTGTGGTGGTGGTAGTGGTGGTGGTTGTGGTAGTGTAACGCAATGGATCTGCAAAGACTGGGTTGGGGAACGGGTTCCTGGGCGCGACCTTGCGACGATTCGCGGCATCCTCGATGAGTATTGGCTGATAGAGAACCTCACCATCTGGTTGGGTCGGTAGTTGTGGGGAAACTTATGCCCACAGAGAAATAGCTTGCAACCATGCATATGGATAGTTTTTGTACCGCTACCCGGGGTGTCGGTTTGAGTAACCGCATATATGTCTCATCCAACCACCATTAGTGAATATCGAGCCATATCTCCTTGCCATAACTGGCCTGGTCCAGGTAGTGTAGGTGATGTAGAGTAAAATGCCGTATAGCCTGGCATTCTGTGGGATTGTGCAGAAGATTGAAGAAACCGGTTGAGAGAATGGTAGACCACTAAACGATTCAAGCATAGTCAAGAGTAAGAAAGTAGAACGAGACCACGCAAGAATAGTCGAAAGTGAGAAAGAGTAGAAAGAAGGCTCTATCAAGCATGGACGGTTGTCCCGAAAGCACGTGGTGGTAAGAAAGTCCAACTCCGGCACTCCCCGTCTTCGCTATGTGCTAAGGCTGTTAGGATATACTTAAATATATGCTGAGAGTCCCGTACATTAGGCCATCTGGGAACATATCGTGTGGGAACGGACAGGACTGATCCATCAACCGTTCTGGTATACCGGTAATCTTAACAGCATAAGAATTGCACGTCATGGTTGCTGAAAACCCCGTCGAAAACCCAGGAGACAAGTCGTAACTCGATATCCCTTGGCCTCACTACGAACAGGTTGCTGTTTCTGCACTGGACGGATAGGGCTGAGCAGGGGTAGTCGCGTGGCATCATAAGCGAGTAATGCAACATCGACACCCCTGCCCAGAATGATTCCGACCCATTGGCAACCAAGACGTCAGCAGTGTTATTTGAGCTCGAACCTTAGGTAGAGTGATTGAACGATTTCCACTTGATACGGGGTGTTTAAGGCTTTCCACCCGGGTGCTACAGTTATGGTCACCGGTATCTTTAAGAATTTCTGAAAAGGAAGGAGTAATGACTTTTCAAGGTACATATTTGTGTGTGAGATGCTATGCACATAGCAGCCCAAGCCCCTAAAAAGATCTCGTCCAACTCCGCAACGTACAAAACCCATCCACTTTTTATACATCCCACCTACCGGAAGAAATACTGTGGGAATCTCAACACCAGTCTCAGTGACAACTTCAGAGCTGCCCCGAGCTTCAGTTCTAAGCAGTTCGATACATTTGTGATCTGATGTGTACAGATGATGTCGTTTTCAGCAATGTTTAAAGTTTCTTATTCCGTTCACAGCAGACGACTCTTTGGCTAATTCCACCTTAAAGATTTGGATTTTACGGTAACTTCAACAGGAGATGATCACTTCCGAGCCATGGTAATAATATTGTTTCACGTCCCATAAACCTTAGATTTACGCAGCATACTAAAGTAACTCTATAGAACCTCAACCACCATCAGCTGAACCCTGAGGCTGATAAACTCCGGATGGAGAAAGGTACGCGAGATTTTGCGATTAAACCCCACAACGTCACGATAACGCCATAAGAACCAGCACACTACTCTATTCTACTGCGAGTGATGTCCGATGCTGCACTAAACATTGCCAAGCATTACTCGAGTACAAAGGCGGTGGGTGACTGAAGCGGGTACGTATGTCGTCATTATCATTGACATCAGCAAACTTCGTCCGTATTTTATACCTGCCGCCTCTCTATTTCTCCTCCCCGTTCGTCCAGAATGCGTATTAACCGTGCCGACCATGGCCTCCTCAATCTTTACCTACAATTCACTCACCCTAGAACTCGCTGGCACAACAACTGCGCTGCTTCTCTTCTTCTGGCTCCCCTCCTCCGCCTATCTCCTCATATCCTACCTCTTTCCAAACTTCTCTCAAAGGTACAAAACGCAGCCTTCAGAACCGTTGCCAACCCGCCAGGAACTCGTCCACTGCTCCGCCACCGTTTTGCGGAACCAGTTCCTAGGGATAATACTCCAAACCACGGTCCATATTGTAACCTTCTACCTGTTTGGCGTCCCACCGTACCGAATATCACCTCCATCGGTGTTAAAAGTGGCGAGGGATCTAGTTCTTTGCATCCCACTTTGTGAGGTGCTATTCTATTTCCTTCACCAGCTCCTACACAAACCCGCCTTGTACCGGAGGATCCACAAAACCCACCATTCCTTTACGGCCCCTGTAGCGTTAGCAGCACAGTACTCCCATCCGATCGAGTACGTGTTGACGTGCTATTTGCCGATTATGCTCCCGTCCGCGGTGGTGAAGGCGAATGTGGTGAGTTTGTGGGCGTTTATGGGAATGGTGGGATTTGAAAGTTGTACCGTCCACTCGGGATTTAGAATGGGGAGGTTGGCGGAGAAACATGATCGGCACCACGAGGGCGGCGTGCAGGGTGGGTATGGGACGTTTGATTTTTTGGATTGGCTTTTTGGAACCGAGATGAAGACCACGAGAGCGGAGAAGAAGCGGATGATTGAGCCAGAGAACCTATATGACGGCCTGTAGTTGTGACGATGCTTTCCCGGGGTGTTTTGGATAACTTTAGAGGCTATAGACTACTAAATATCAGGAACTGACTCATATAATTTAGAAGGCGTAAAGCATACCTGTTAATTCTTCCTTCATTTTTCATCACTATTGTCTGCGCGTCTCACCGTCAGTATCCGCTCTCCACGGCAAGCTCCATTTTGTGCGCCGCAAGTGCCTCCTCATTTGCTTCGGCACCCCTTCTTAGTGAGCCCCGACATCTTCCGATACAGTACCACCTCCCTTTCACCAACAGTTATTCCCTTCAAATAGATCCTTACGACTCTAGCACTAACATTCGCCCACCTCATTCTCCCAGTTCCGCGCTCTACCGGGATATTCTTCCACTTCAGATCCCCCCCACCTGCACGACGCCGGCTGTGTGGATCCAACCTTTCCACCACCTCCTCTACCAGCTCCATTCGGCGAGCAATCCACTCCTCGGTGTCCTTTTTGCCATACTGCCACGAGTGGCACCGTCCACTAGCGTAGTCCCGAAGCCCCGGAAAGTTTTGTCGGGAGTAACCGCGCGCTTTTGTGAAGGCGAGGAGCTCATTTTCGGGGGAAGACGGGTGCAAAAAGGTGGCATTTCGGGGCAGTAGTATAGATTGAGGAGAGGAGCGTGTTGGCAGCAGCGTCGTGGCAGAAGGATTATTGGGGTTGGCTGGAAATGGGTTAGGGTTGCCGTTGCTATTCGAGGCCGCTCTGTTTCGTGGAAAGCTAGGAATGATGAAAGATGGATATGTGCTTTTTGAGGACGCTGGCTTGGGAGCCAACTTTGACGTGGAAGAGGGAACTCCAGCCGCCTGTAGAAAGAGATATCCAGGTGGCGAGGAGTGAGATGGGGAGTTTCGAGGGAGATGTGAGTGGGAAAAGAGGGAGAACTGGGGAGGATTTTGTGCGTAAGGTGCAAAAAGAAAAGGGGTACATTAGAAGAGTGGGGGACGCAAGGCAGTGAAGCGCTGGGAAGCGGGGTAATTACTCAGTAGAAAGCTTTCTATTGACGAATGTGATCATCACGCGCAGGAACAGGGTACAATTATGATTGGCCAAAATCTTTGAGAAGTACAGAAGCAGCGAACGTGTATTTTCTATTTAATCTATGATTTGCTGGTGGTAGATGGCACAGTTGGCACTTATTACTCCAGCGTTGCAGTTGTGTGCATCCGCATAAGCTGGTGGCTGCTGGTGCGGTTTGAATGTTGGACGGTGCATTGAGATTGGTGAACTCTACTGCTCAGACTTCAGTTGTATAGCTGTTCCATGCCAATATTTCGGCTGTTAATTCGATTTATAAGTGTGGATTCCGTGCTGTTCTTTATTACTGGACGCTTAGTAGAAAGTATGTGTGATAATATGGACAGTATGGCCGCGGGTGCCCGGGTGCCCGGGCGCGCCCTCCAGGGTTGTTGCTGATATGTCTCCAGGTGCCCCGGCGCCCTTCACGGGAATTGGAGGTACACTTATAGATCTGTAGGCAGCACCCTTCACTATGGATCCGTCACTACAGCCAAGCTTGAATATTCCCATGAACTTTATCTTTTGCTCCTTAAGAAACATATACCTCCGATACGCCCTATCCTTCTACAGTTCTTATTTGCATAAAGATCACCTAAAGACCCGCACAGCACAGCGTAATGGACACGAGGAGAGGTAGCCTTAGTCGTTACGAGTTGTCTCACGGTAAACGTTCTTCCTCCCTACCTTACAAGCTCCCAGCCAGTCTTCCAACGAACTCGACCGCACTCGCCAAAGACCGTCAATGTCAATGGCTCGCTGGACAAGACCGCGCCTGGACTCACTTCGACCGGATAACATTGAAGGAGCGGGAGGGAAATGTTGTGGAGCTCGTTACCAGCATCGACAACCTTAGTTTTGATAGTTTACAACGTATCTACAACGGAAGTATTCGTAATTGTGCTACCGCACCTTCTTCGCCTTCCGCTGAACTACAGACTCTGCATGTCAGCCTTACAACCCGCGGCGGAAGATCTCAGACAAGCGATACAACATGCTGGAGTAGAAGTACCCTCGGCGGGCGTGGTAGCACCTCGCGTACACCCTCAAGAAGCAGTGGCAGTGGTTCAAGAAAAGGGAAAGAGAGAGACGACGGAAGCCAGAGAAGTCCGGGAGATGGAAATGGCCACTCCGAACTAAACTCGGCCACAACGAAAGATTCTGGTTTTAAATGCCCAGTCTGGGAGAAAGACCGAGGTGGGGGGAAGATACTGGCAGTGTGCAAGAGTATATTTGATACAAAGGAAGCAGTCATGTGAGTATTTCACCATAAGAAGATATCTTATTTCACTATGGGAATGCTTGACTAAATAACATACAGTCAACATGCGGATTTATACCATCTGCGGTGCCCCATCTGTCATTATGACCCCGTCAAGCCCAAAAAACGTTGTCATTCAACCGATTTGACAAAGGGCAAAACACTGAAGAATGTATACTTCGGCGATCTGGCGTGTTTTATGTGAGTGCCTATCCAAAAGCACACACTACAAGCAGAGATCTATGGATTGATTCTGATTTTCCCTGGGCTTAATTTTAGGGATCATATATTTATACATCTTAGATACTTGCTTTGTCAGTATGGGTGCAGCCAGGGATTTTTCGCGGAGAATGATCGAAAAAGGCACGAGTCTACCTGCACTCTGAGGGAATCAGGGGTGAAGGAACAGCCCCTCCCGCTAGAGTTAGTTGAGCTTCGCCGCAAAGTCGAAAGCTTAAAATGTTCGCGGATGGACAAATCCAAAATTGTCAGAGAGTTAGAATCACTGTTGTTATCCCGCGAAGGTCCGACCAGGATGAGGAAAATATTTGATGCCTATGACTCTACCAATAGTGAGGCCCCTTCCATATCAAGATTCCCCACTTCTGCAGCTTCAATAATGGGCCATTTTAATGAAGTTGGAAACCAGGGTTATTCGGGTTTTCGTCGAATGACGACACCGACGCAAGAACGGAAATTTCTAGTGAGCCAAGCGGCGGCAGCAGCAGCAGCAACAGCAACAGCAACATGACCGCCAGGGAGGTCGACAAACACGTAGCTCGTATCATAGGAGCACCAGTGGAATTGAGAAAGAAATTCTTATCCCGACTTGTTGACAGCGTAATGCTGGATGACCGTGCGTTTTTAGCGGGTCTGCTAAAGCTTTGGGACAAAACCTCTACCTCCGAAGGAACAAGCGGAGGTATTTTAATTTCCATCATATTCCCTATATCGTTACAAAATAGTACTAACAAGAGATTGCAAGAATCTACTGCCGAGCCCCCAGCCCCAAAACGGACCAAGCGGGACCACCCGGACGGCGGTTCCGGCGGCCTTTCAGATCACCACCGCTATTTACCACCCGCGCTGGAAGGGGGTATGTAATAGTGCGACCCTTATGCTTTGGTGTTACTCGCTGCTAATGATAATACTTTGTATCACTAGCAGACACACGTATAGTCCCTACTATCAGCCTTCCTCAGGTGGTAGTGACAGATCCAACTGAGCAGCCACGTCCAGTAACATGTGATCCCCGGAATATCTTACGGAATATTAGAGAACCGGGTTTTCTTATCGGTGGTCCATATCCCTTTCACTGGATGGCTCAAATCAAGTGCAAGACTGACTGTATATAGGATTACCTTTGATTCCAAATAGTGAGCAACGCGATTACTTCATCCCACCACCGACAGAGAATCCACATCGTGATTCGCCGGGAAACTCTACGCAAGTATGTCCCAATCAATACGAAGAGTGGCAAGGAAACTACCAGGCTCCTTACCCGTACAACCCAGAAATCCGGTAATCCGGAGACGTCTGGGTCACATTAATTCTTTTTGGGAGTTTTAGAAACTTTAGGGTCGGGAGGAGGACGCATTGTTTGTGGTGAAAGATGGATGGAAAATGGTGATGGTTTACTTACGAATATGCCATGTCTTTTTTCATTTTAGATACTGCTGAGATTCAGCGTGGTGTATTTATGGTTTGTTGTATCATTTTTAGATGAGTGACTGAAATACATATGATGTCGTTTCTAGAGCAGATCTACGTATCCCTTCTCGTCTTTTAGTTTAAGTTTTAATTATACCTTTGAATATCCTCGAGCACCACCAACGCCCAGGCTGTTCCCGAGACCCCAGTTTATCCTTCACAGCCTTGACGACAAAACCTACCTTTCCCTCGGAGGCATCAACCTTGTCAACGAGAGCTTTCATCTCAACTTTGACTTGACTCCAATCTTGACCGCAGGACAACTCGTCTACAGCCATTCCGACGCTGCAACCGCATGAGGCGTGGCATCGAGAGTGGAAATGCCAGGGGATGGCAGTGAGAGTGTTCTGCATAGCTAGCAGGCGGTCAGTACCAATCGCTGAAAAGATGAAGTGAAGATAAATGGTAATGTCGGGAAATACATACCATTCATTCCATTCATTGGATGAGAGAAGGGTAGCGATGTAGAAGGTGGTTTACATAGATGGTGTGATTTCATGAATAATCTAGAACGGAATCAGCGAAGTAAACACATAATCTCTCCCGCCTTTCCTTCAGTGAACAAATCTCGGCATCCTGGCAACTGATTGAATTGGTCGGCGGTGCGGGTGGATATGTTGATGCCGGTTGCACTGCGATTTGGGAGACTCTGAGGTGCGGTGCAGCTTGAGGAGTCTTGGAGAGCCTGGATTTTCTTGGGGTATAATAGATCTCGTGTGGATCCGGTGCCTGTAATGGTATGTTCCTGTAAGGATTGCCCGCTTGTCGTCGGGGACCACGAAAACTTCAACATCGTAACTACCAAGTACTTAAGTATGTAATTAAGCAAAACAATCATTTGCATACAAACCGTACCCTCTACGGGTCATTGGTAGTATACAACCGTAAACAAGTGGCATTTTGATAGCCCAAGAAAATGAAGTACCACACTCCAACATCAGGGTAGACAGCAGGCACCGTGCGGGGGCCATATCTGGTACTCATAGGCCTAGAATCTCCCGAGACACCATCCGCATGGTGAAAGAGCTGCTTCCATGGCTCTAAGCCGTCCATATGCAGGTGAATAACTAGCAGGAATGTCTTTCGGGTGGCGCTGTAGGAGACGAATGTTCATAGCTGCTTTGACGATAAGGTACCAGTGAGATGGAGCGTAAGAGCCTAGACACGACATGAATCTACCAGCAAACCGAGAATCACTTGCTAAGAGGGAAGTCGGCGATCTCACCTTATACATATAACTATCAACGCTGCACACCGTCAGCAAAGCATCACGCATCACGTCTGCTCGGATACTTCTGCCATATCGGAGTGGCCGACGTGCAAAATTTTTCAGTACAGCCTCATCTTCTCTTTGACCAACACGTGTGACTTTGTATTCTGGGGTATATATCCTTGCGTAAGTGATCTTCGGGTTGAAGGCAAGTGATCTTGCAAGGGAGGCCTGTAGGAGTAGTGTAGCGAGACCGGTGCGGAGCCGGATTGTATCTATGAATGTCCGAGGAGTGGGTATCCATCGCTACGAGAAAAAAGCGTTCAGCCTCACCCATTATTACGACCTTTATGGTGAGCGGGGACTTTGTGGCTGTCCACATCCGTATGTGCTATATCCCGTCCCAGGCGTTCGGCAAACCAGCGGACCCCTTTCCGACTCCTATGAGGTTGCTCCCTCATAGCCTTCACTCCTACCTTCATGCCCCGATCCCCAGCCTACTTGAGTATCTTTCTCGTATCTTCATTTGACATCACTAACCGGATTAGCTATCATGATGCATCACTCGAGCTCGTGCAGCGACCCGCAGACAATTTACACTGCACTTTCGGCTGGTCTTGATACATCGCATGCACTGTCTTGGTTAGGGTAGTTCAGTGTTACTTGAGAATATTACACCAACCATTCTAGATCTCTATGCAGTTATAATAATTACTGATATGGATCCTGTGTGCCATTTCAAGGCTTCATGGTATGTTGCAGGAGGGCTGCAGTTGTGCATCAAGATAAATCCAAATAAACTTTCGGCATATAAGTTCGGATCGCTCAACAGGTCTGGCAATGAACGATTCGTTGATTATGGTGTTAGATACGTACTAAAGGTACGCCAGTGTTAAGGGTGCGATATTTCTCCGCGCCGCTCTGAGATAATGTTAGGCTATTGTATCCATATAAATAACCAATTTCCACCAGTAAATCACGCGGAAAATACATGAACAATTTTACGTAAATTATGATGAAAATTCAGTGTCTTGTTTGTATATGTGTTACCATCGTCATCACCAACCACAACGCGGGGACACCAGGAATATCGCTGACAAGACCCCTGGACAAAAGAATCCAGTTGGGAGAAGTCAAACTTCTTGGCAAAAACTGCCAAAATGCATTCTGAGTAGAATAGAATTCTTCAACACTATGTATGGGTTAGGGTTAGATAACATCACCACAATTTCTAATCTGGGACTGAAAATGCAGGGGAAATACATGATTGCCGAGAAGGAGCTTAGGAAAGCAGGAAAAGTTGCAGGGAAGCCTAGAAAACAGCGGGAAAATCATCCACCCAATGGCGATAATTGATGGGATTGCATGAAGAAAATACTGTACAGCTATTTGGAGAAAGTCATCAAGTTTCATTCATGGTATCGCTAGGGGAATATACAAGCGCTCCTGGCTGTCATGGGAAGTAACAGCTGTAACTCGTGAGGTCGCCTTTCTAGTATGCTGCGGCTGTGCGCCTTGTACCACAATTTGAGAATGCCACTTTGGTCTTGCTGGCTAACGTTGCGCTATTCATCATCACCCATCACCAACTCAGTGCTCCTGCGCACCAAAATACGCCAATACATAAGCTCTGGTTTATCAATACCTACCAGTTCTCTATTTCCAAAAGGGATTCCTAGACTGGTCTATCGATCCCGAGAAATAAATTGTTCTTGCTTTTTTGTTTTACATGCCCGTTCTGGTCAATAACTATCCTCCCAGCCGCCGGAAGAGCGCTTCAAAGTTCAACCCGACACCCCCTACCCACCTATCCTGTACAGTCAAATTAATGCAGCGCCATTTATGTTATGTTCGAGACCAGGACAGACCTTGGAATCCCCATAGTCCGATACCGTTCCCTGAGCGGGAAGATTACCTGTTGAAAGTTTGTAACAGGCTGAGAATCCAGCTCCTCACCGATAATACTGGAGAACAACAACAATACCATTACTTCAGCAAGATTCATTCAGCTCCCACCGCTATTTCATTATCCATTCAATCACGAAGATCGAACCCTGGTTCCATAACTTTCGGTGGTCATCAACGAAGTGGCTACATTAGGGATAGCGGAGATTCATCTGATGGAGATAGGAGCATCTCACAACACCTTTCAACCAGCAACGGCAGTGGCACCAGCAACAGTGGGGGATTCACTCGCAGCGGTGGTTCTACGGCTCCAGGTGGAGCTAACGAAAGAGAGGGGAACGATGAAGATGCGGGTAGCGTAGAAGGAGACGGTGATTGCTCTGCGTCTGTCAAATCGGTAGAAAGGGGGTTCAAATGTCCCGTCATTGAGAAGGTCAAGAAGGTACAGAAAATGCCTAAAGAATGCAAGGCCGTCTTTAAGACACAACAAGCAGCCAGGCAAGTGGGCGACTCTGATATCTCGTATTGTATTTCTTTCCATTGTTGCTAACCCCGGGCCTGCAGAGAACACGCGCAGAAATACCACCTCGCTTGTCCCATCTGCCTTCATGATCCTGTTACGCCCAGGGAGCGACCCCATTCATTCAAATTAACAAAGGGCAAGACACTCAAGGATACATACTTTAACGATCGGTCTTGTTTGATGTAAGTGCTTACCCAGAAATAATACTAGTGCCTCTGTCTGATCTCTACTTGCCTTTGAAAATAACCACAGAAGCCATATCTACACTCATCTTAAGTGCCTACCCTGCAAAAACGGATGCGACAGCGTATTTGCCCGTGAACATGACCGGAAGAACCACTACTCGAGCTGCAAGTCGAAATCTTCGGGGTCCAGGGGAGAGCAGCTCATCCCAGAAAATCTCAAAGCACTAGTTGAAGAAACTAAGAAGTGCGTTAGATTGAGTAGAGAAGAAATAGTCGGAAAGTTGGAAGATATTCTTTTACTGCAAGCAGACCCTGCTGGAAAGAGATTCAAAATCTATGATGCCCATGATGGAACAAATAGTGGAGGCACTTTTCTTGATGTTGACAACAGCTCCCTGCTAATTAAACTGCCACAGACTTGGACAAGTTATCGACGTTCTCCGCAGTAACCTCCCCCGAGGCAATTAACGCCTGTCCAGATGGTCCGCAGGGTGATACTCTCGGCGAAATGTTTGTTAGAGCTTCTCGGAAAAGCCATGACAAGAATCAGTTTACTCTTCAATTCCTATCTAAGCTGGGGGGGGACAACCGCCGCCGTATTCAAGCAGCGTTGAATGACGCAAGGAAGAGGGGCCCGTCCCCGACAGGGCCCGATGAGGGTATTTACTGTTCCTTCATCTTCGGAGAATCTAGCTCTAAAATTTGGTGCAGATCATATTGATACGCAAGCTACGAAGCGGCTCAATCGCAGCCACGAAAACTATGTTGGTAAAGATTTTCCAAGCCATCTCAATACTACGGGTATGGAGTTTCCGCTCTCTCCATTTATCTATAGTAACAGATCGTTCCGTCGATAAAAGAGTCGTTTTGTGTCACCCATACATCCTCTACAGGGGCGGCGGGTCCGTGTGATGATCCCCAGGGAATTGCGAGCTGGATTGAAGGTATGCTTCCAAATTACACCACAAATATTCGAGTGTATTATACCCACAGACCACAGGAGTTGATCGTTCTCCAGGCTTGAGTTCCCTCCCCTCCTGTTCCGATCCCGGCCGCGTATTATTACCTTCTAGCTACGGTACTTCAACCCCAGAAATCCAAAACTCAGACTCGCTCATTCCCCAAGATCTAAGGCACTGGCAAAAATCTACTACCTGGAACGAGATGGATCAACCCGCATTACATGCCATCGGAACTTCGATGAGTGACCTCGAATTTGATACGATGGAGCTCGAAACCCATTTCCCCGATTCTGAGGACTAGTGTTTAGTTTGCCTTCTACGGGCGTATGGTGTTAATAGGCGTCGCTATTTGTTACAAATTTTTTTGTCAATTAAAATGGATGAGGATTGCACTTTTGTCTATGAATGTATGATGTATTGTTTGTGTTTTTACTGTCTATTTCATTTTCTTCCTTATCTTGCTTGGGATTATTACCGACTTAACATTTGTATTTGCATTTATTGATACCTTAGATGAATGCATGAGATTCATACATTCCCTCTTTGCTATCTCGTATAGTGGAACATCAATCGCCTTCAACCGTCTCTCAAAATAAGTGCGAGTATTGTCAACACCTAGGTCGCTTCTGGTTCTTTGAAAGTACACATTTGCCTGCGTCGGAATAGTCGTATTCATTCTGCGTAGTACTGTGTGACCTTTTGCTATGGACACGATTGATTTAGGCTCACTCTATTGGCCACATAATCAACCTGGTCAGGATAGTGTCTACTCGCCTTTGCACATCCCATCATTCTCTCAATTGCTGAGACGGCTGTTTACCAACTGGCTTGAGCAATATTCGCGTTTTGTTGGGTTCGGAGAGCGCATCCGCTGTGTACGTGCCTAGCTCATGATGACACGATTTTCGCTGGCCTACTTCAAGGGGCACGAGTCGAGTGGCACATGAAGCAGGTGATTAACGTTTTAGGATGAGATATAGCTACACTTCCCACGTCTTCCTGCATGAGACGTGCATTTGCAGTTTCATCCGATTTGGTGTTCTGTTGTCACTTCGCTACTTCGATGCCTCTTAGCCGGAGGCTAATCAGAGACTGTTCGCATCTCTTTCTATACCGCAACGAAAGCCCCAACATTCCGGTATGTCTTGCAATTGGTTGTTTGAGGTTTATACGGTATCTCACCAGGAACCCGGATGTTCAAGCGGGATTCAGGTGAGACTTTCGCTTTCGTCCTATCGAGGAGTGCATTCATCGTTACAAGTGGTGTAATCTGGCGGAGAAGAAAACATTGACCCTGGTACAAAAATACTGACACGTTAAGCTGTCATGTTCTAGAAAGCGATTTTGGGGGAGTATGCTCGCCTCTGCCGCCCCTGGCGGTTCACAAAGAGTTCTAGATCGGTTACCATCTTGACCATCACCGGTGCAAATATCACCGCCAACCACGAGCTTCACAACGAGGCAGTCACTGTGGTTACAGACCCTGTAACCCCCACATCTTTCGTTTGACTCCTCTAAACGAGAATCCTTACTAACTTGAGCGATGTATGTTTCTAGCATGCCCATATCAACACATAGATACGAATGGCTTTACATACATATCGATCGGATTGACAGATCATTCTAATATGATGCCATTGTGAGGCTTGCATGGTTATGCGCCCACCCTAAAGATAACAGGTGCTTTCAAAATGCTATTTCTCCATCGAGCGTTCATCTGCTGTGTCAACTTACTAGAATCGTTGCAGGTGCATCATGCATCGATGCACCAGATATTCTGGAACCGCGCGTGATTTCGAAATCTCAATTGTGCAGGTGGGATTGGCTATCCCTTAATTCCCCATTTGGAGACTTTGCATGCATGCTTGTCTCTTCGTTGCAGTCTCACGACCAACTCCCACTCACATTCCCGGTCCAAATTCGATAGATGGCGGAGAATTCCTTTGCGGGTGGGAACTGGTTTCTATACCAGTTAGTATCTGCAATCCGATCGCTGATTACTGACTGATTGTGTATATTAAGTAGGTACTTAAGCATGTATCTACTTGGTGCTGAAAAGATATACCAATACTTTGAAGTAAACCGTGAGGTATTTCGACTTGTACACCTAGTTATCTAGTTATATTAGAGTATAGGGAAGAGAAGGAGTTGTCTGGCTACGGGCAGTACGAATGCAGATAACAGTTTGTTGAAATAATCTGTTCTACGTCTGGCTGTAAGCACCTGTTGCGTACACATATTGGGATGGGGTAGCTGTAGCTGGGAAGTTGATGTAGCTGCCAAGGCATTTTGGTGTCAACAATCTTTTTATAGTTAGCCTTTTGTTGCGAATACTAGGGTGTGAGGAGGAAAGTACTTGAATGCGATGAAGCGCCGAAATAAAAGCTCCCCCCTCCCTGTCACCACATGCATGAGCCTACCTCGCGGTCGCTCGTCTTGGCTCTAGAATCTGCTCGCTACAGATTGGGGTGAGAGGAAGCATCGAGCACTTCTGACGGCGTTTTCCCAAATTCCAATCCTTCTTAATTAATTATAAGGTACCTGGGTATCTCGGTATAAGAACCAGATGACGCCCTCCAAGCCTTGTGTTCAAATCTTGATACTGTGCTCTATCCATCATCTCTTCCCCATCCCCCCATAATCTGACGTTTACAAACAGTAAGGTTTGGTCGCACAAACGCCGTGCGATATGAATAATTCACACATCGATGGCGTCTAAATTTACACCCTCCGGAGAATTGCCTCCCAGATTTGCTAAAGACCCAAAGGACGACCGAGTAAATCGACTTCTTTGGAATTTTCGCAATGGAAAAGACCGACCTTGGAGCCCAGGCAATTCACTATCTCCTGCTGAGCGGGTTGATAACATCGGCGAGGTTGTCCGTGAAGTCGAGAAGTTGAGCTTACACCCGCACACCTCCACCAATAACTCGAAATTTGTCTCCGATCATCGCATAACCGACGACGACTTGCCTCCTAGTGCGTTCTGCACAGCGCAATCCGGCGGTCACAACTTCACTTCCGAATTGGGGTCAGGGAACAGTCCAGCGGGCAAAAGTTTCTTCCATGGCGGTAACAGCGGCGGTGGTAATACGCAACTACCTACCAGAGGCAATAATGGAGGTTCGTTCAGGTCTCGAAAGGGAAAGGGGAAAGAAGGAGAGGAAGAAGGAGATAGTGGCGGTGACTCTAGCGGGGCTGGTGGCAACCGCTCTAGATCCACAGGCCCAGGATTTGATTGTCCTGCGATCAAGTCGAATACGAAGAAGGAAGACATTCAAAAAGAATGTCAAACAAAATTTCGAACAGAGGAGGAGGCCAGGTAAGCTCCTCCCAACGTTTCGGGTGACGGATCGGCTTATGGTACCCAGGGACCACGGGAATAGGTATCATCTACCTTGCCCCATCTGCCGTTGGGACCCATCGCCGGAGCATCAAAGCGGTAGTTACTTTAAGAAGCGGTCTAATCTAATGTGAGATATATGCCATCCATAAGCTGCTCCAACCTCATCCTACTAAGTAACCCCAACCCAACTTGCAGAAGGCATATTCTAGAAATTCATCTTAAACAGTATGAGGCGCAAAGAAGCCTGTTGGCATTTCAAGAGCTTCGCCGGAACGTCAATAGCAAGGAAGTTGACTTGGAGCGGTGTCTTTTGTTTAAACCTGACGAACAGGGGAGGCGGCGCAAAAGATATGACGCAATGGATAGAACAGATTGTAAGTTGAATATATACCTTCGACCTAGTGAGCACCCGGTAACGTCAAACTCAGGCTTGACCCAAGATAAAGTCGATGACACTCTCCCAGCGCCCCCTCACGAAGCAAACGGGACAACAATTGCCAGGCAGTTCAACGCAGAGTATAATGCAACTAATGATAGTGGGAGACTTATCATTGACTTTCTCCATGAACTTGGTGATGACGCTCGAAAGCAGTTTGGCAAAGTTATTAGATATTTGGATGAAAATTCGGCCGGCTCCGGAAAAAGAGATGCTAACTCCCTATCCAACTCTGAAGGTTGCATTGAAACGTTGCTTCATCTGCGGAGAATCATGCACTAACCTTGCCTTCAAGTTAATATTTCGAAGAAGCGGATAAATCGTGGCATTGGAAATGGCCAATCAAGCGATACTGGCGCCGTAGCTCAAGGTAATGTTATTCTCGTTCTTGTTTCGTTGCACTCATTATGAAGGAGACTTATTCTTTTTATCAATAGGAGAGAAGTTTTCTTCGAAGGCCAGGGGCACACCTGCGTTAGGCGGAGTGGGTCCAGTAGCGCAGCACGGTGGGCTGCGAGAAAATACGCAGAGTTGGAGGGGCGATGCCCAAATTCTTCCTGGCGTTGGCTCAGATGAAGGTTCGTAAATAGGGTGCAAGATCTACACAATCCTGACAGTGTTTCAGTAAGAACTTTTGGTCTCACTGCTAGTTACCCAACATCCGTGTTCCATCCGCTGGGCGGTCAGTCTCTGCCCCCGCCTATCGCTGTAACCAGCCGGTTATATAGTACTGTTCATCAAACGACTGCTTCTTCGGTGGATGAAGCACACTCAGTCCCTACAACTAGCTCCCCTTGGGCATTTGCGACAGCAAAAAATGATTATCTTCAACAAGACCAATACACTGACATTTTGGGAGGTTCATTTCCCCTTTCCACTGAGAAATACTTCAGACCAAAGTGCAACTAGTTTCGAACTGCAGCGCTGACAACACCATAGATACTTTCGAAATGCCTAACGGTGCCATGACCGGTGCGCCTTTGTCCGCCACCCCCCTTCTGCCACAAGCAAATTCTAGTACGCAGCAGTATCAGGATCACCAGCCTTTGGATATGTTGTCGCAACCCAATCTAGCCCACGAGCATATACAACCCATTGACGACTTCGACAGGTTCCATAATAGTCGCCACGGGGGCCCGGATTTCCTTCCATCAGCTGAGGACTCGTTGGGAGACCATAGGCAATTGGGCCCGCCTGGGTACGAGGGATGCTTCTGAAGCAGCTCGTGTGCATTGGAGTCGTATAATTCTTCTCAATAGGATTCCTAGGAAGTTAGCGGCAAAGGGGATAGGAGGGAGAGGAGGGAGAGGAGGGAGAGGAGAGAGGGAAGGGGGCGGATGTTTTGTTCCATAAGATACAATGGACCGCTGGCGGTATCAAAATCTACGATCAAGAGACGCTTTGTTCTGCCGGACTTTCTTTGAAGTTGTGCAGCCATTTGATGAAGATCCGCTTTCAATTGTTTGCTTATGGCAGCAGAATCCGCTTGAAGAAAAACAACGCCACTTTTCATGCTCCCAGATTCAATATATTTTGCCAGTGTTGTCTCCTCAGTCATTCATGAAGTCACACCATCTATTCGTGGTACGCACTGCCATGGTAAAATCTTGTTCATAATGTGAGTGCCGGCGTTTACTGCAAGTGCACTACTTTGACATACCTAAGCGTACGCTGCTATACGCCCATGTATACCTATTATAGTGCTTTTTTTTCGGTGGCTTACCCCTGATCAAGATCAACCAGCTGAAGTTGGAATTGCTATGAGCCAGCCTCATCATCACCCAAACCAGCTCCTCTGGATTCGAGGCCTCTAAGTTGTAACCGCCTAGGGTGTGTGACAAAGTCAGGCAGTGTGGTAAACGGGTCACTGTTACCTGCAATCCTTCTCCCCGTCCAGATTATTTTATCACGGTTTACGAATAACTCACGTGATTGTTTCTAGCGTACAAAGAAATAAAAATACGGATATCATGAAATGCCATAGAGTAAAAAGAGCGGATAACTGAAGTAATGGAGTCAGGGCTCTCATACGTACCCTCAGACCCAAAGGTGAGGCCAATTTTAGTGAGCTTGTGGGAGCGATCACGAATTACTTTCGATTCTTTCTTAATTTCATAAGCTTGCTCTCATAAGCTTGCTCTCAATTAAATTTATCTCTATACTCTCTTGTTTGCTTCTAATCGTATTTCTCTGTAGGGCCCAACACATTCCGGGCCTGTATACTCCAGAATCGCTCGCTGTCATCTAAGCTAGGTGTAGTCGTAGCCTTGCTTCTCAGGGTATTCCGAGTAACTGTTCCGGGCACGGTGGACAAAAGAGCAAAATAATAAGTACTGCAGGTTTCAAACCTGGGTTTTACGGCACCTGGTGTTACGGCACCCGAGTTTTACAGCATTAGAGGTTTTGAACCTTGGTGTTTACAACACCTGTAGTTTACAGCATCATAGACTGCCGGCTAAGCTAGGCATCAGTTATTGTTTGACGGAGGACCCGGGCCCTCATCATGCGTTCGGGCAATCCTTTTGGTACTCGGGTGGGGATTTAGAACTGGGGAATGGAGCGTCGGAACCACAAAATGGTTATGTTCATTATATTTTGAGTATGTCTGAATGGCCGCAGCCCTAGGTATACGTAGCGGGATGAGAAACTGATCGAGGTATGGTGGATAAAGAGCAAAATAGTGAGCGTTACGGGTTTCAAGCATTGGTGTTTACGGCAACTGATGTTTCACGTAGAATCATGAGGTTTTGAACCTTTGGTGTTTGTAGCACCACGAGGCTTCGAACCTTGTGTTTGCAGCACCTGGCGTTTATAGCACCATCGACTGCTGGCTAAGCTAAGCACTAGCTGTTTATTGGAAGACCTAGGCCCTAGTCATGCGAGACGGGTGAGGATTTAGGCGGGAAGGGGCTTGGTCTCGGAGCATGCTACCGGTACGCTACTCACCGCATCACCATTTCACCTGTATTCTACACCTTTCAAGAGCAAAGGTGGGCGACGGGCTGGGTGAATTTAAGAGGGCCTGTATACCTGCATAACGGTACCTAACTTCCCTTCCTCACTGAATGTGCAAAGATGCTCGCTAGACACAGCTCATTCGATTAGGTTTTCCCTTAGAGTATTGTCCACGCTTCTGACATTCAAACCTTGCTATCCAGCAACAGACAACCATACTAAACGTCAAGAAAGTTTGAGGCCCTCATATGTGCTATTTCCTTTATATGAACCGCCTCGAGCGGGATTTTGGGAGCACTTGTGAATACTACAGCAGCCCGAAGCGACAATACTCACTCAAGCGGCGAGCATGCGCGAGCGCGTGTGGACGAGCATCTGCACAACCGACCTTGCCCTTGGACAAGGGTAAATTGACGACTTTCGAGGGTGGTCTGTGCGTGGTATACTAAATATAGAGTAGTCCCCTCGCCAATCTAGCCGAAGGGTCTACGATTTAGGCGCTGATCAATGCGTGCGGTTGACGAGTCATAGATTGGAAAAGTTCCTGCAAAACCAATCAGATTCACTCGCGCTCACAACCAGTAGTTCGAGTAGCAGTCCCATCCAGTCACAAAGTTCAATTTAAAACTGCAACACCGCTAGGTCAACAAGAAAGACAAAAGACTCAAAGTACGCTCACAATGACATCGATGTTGAATCTAGTTCTAATCCACCATAAACAAATGCCCACACAGAAATTCCCGACTGTTAAACGGGGAGTTTCCAAAGGTGAGGGACAGTATAAACAAGGACATAAAAACAGAATCAAACAGCCAACAACCGAGACCGACTATGCAAGAGATGAAAAAAAGATCTGCATAAATCTAAACACTCCACTCTACACTCCATTGTTCTCCTTCTTCCCCACCTTGACCAGATAACCCAAGAGATCCACCTTGGTAACGACGTGTAGCACCTTGAGTCCTTTCCCATCCTCGTCCCGCTCTGTAACCACAGCCGCCGAATTGTGCTCAAAGAACCGGCCCAACGCACTCAGAGGTGTATCTAGCGTCACTTCTTCAAACTTTTTCTTTGGTTGTGTCTTGCTCCTTGTTACGGACCCGATCTCGGACGGGTCGGTAACAACCTCCCTGATTTTGGTAAAATCAAACATGATCTTGCTAATGGGGGTTGTGGCTGTTGCTCGGCCACGGGAGATGTATGCGAGGAGGTTTCCGAGGGTTACCAAGCCAACGAGACGCTTGGAGTTGCTGTCTGAGAGCACTGGGAGCTGGTCGAATGACTTCTCACGCATAATCTCCATGGCTTCTTCGGCGGTGTTTTTAGCTGTTACAGCCACCACAGGCTTCAGATTGAGGTCACGGATTTTTGCGGCTTTGGTGGAGACTAGTGTGGGGATAAAGTCGTTATTTTGCATCCAGGTGTCGTCGATGAATTTGGTAATGTAATTCCGGACTGAGTCGGGGAAGACGACAACAATGGTCTTGTCGGGGTGGTTGAGCTCCGGGTGGGAAGTTGTGAGTGCTTCTACCATGGCTGCGAAGGCAGCGCCAGAGGAACCACCGCAAAGGAGACCTTCTTCTTTGATCAAGCGACGTGCCAGAAGGAATGAAGTGCGATCGGTGGTCTTGATCCAGGTGTCGACGGCCTTCATGTCCAGAACATCGGGGATAAAGTCATAGCCAATACCCTCAACCTTGTACCCCTCGTGAGAGTCATTGAGCGTTTCAGGAACTGCAAGGACGGAGCCCAAAGGATCCGCTCCGATAATAGTGACTGCGGGGTTATGCTTCCTCAATCCCTTTGCAATACCAGTAATGGTTCCACCGGTTCCAGCACCCGCAACAACAGCGTCGATATGTCCTCCAACCTGCTCCCAGATTTCTTCGGCAGTGCCGAGCTCGTGTGCGAGGGGATTATTGACGTTTCCGTACTGGTCGAGGATGTGAGAGTTAGGGATCTCCTTTTCGAGCCGGTTTGCAACACCGATGTGGGACTCGGGAGAATCGAAGGCTGCCTCGGTGGGTGTGCGGACAATTTCGGCGCCGAGAGCACGAAGAACAGACACTTTCTCTGAAGACATTTTTTCGGGTAGGGTGATGATGCATCGGTAGCCTTTAACGGCGGCAACGAGAGCGAGGCCAATTCCACTATTCTAGGTAAGTGCACGCTGCAAGAGGCCAAGGAGACGGAGGGGGTGAGGGGTACAAACGTGTTGCCACTGGTAGGCTCTATGAGGGTGTCGCCGGGCTTTATTCTACCCTCACGTTCTGCCTCCTCAATCATGCGACGCGCGATGCGGTCTTTGACGGAGCCACCGGCATTGAAGAATTCGAGCTTTCCGTAAACTTTGGCCTTGATTCCGAGCGATTGGGGGACACGATTGAGGCGAACTAGAGGAGTGCCACCGATGTGCTCGATTATTGAGTCGTAGGCTGCAGGGGTGTTATGGGAGGGGGTGGGCGACATGGCGAAGATGTTATCGATAGCTGTTTATCGATAGGTGCTAGCGGAGAGGGAAGAGGAGGAGAGCGAGAGCTGTCTTATATGGTGTAGGTATTGTCGTGCAATCTGGTAGCAGAAGATTTGTCACTGCGCTGAGAGGCAAAAGCAACGCGGGGGTCGTGATATGGTGCAAGCCGTTGTGCATGGCCGATAATAACCGCCACATGCATGGGTGGTATAGATATTAAGTACCTAGACGAATGTATAAATGCGCAATTCAGAGAGATGCGCTGCATCACTTAACATGAGTTAATTCGATCTATACATTTTAACCACTCAGTGATCCCCCCTCAAAAGTAGGCACCTTGTGCTGGGCGCTGCGATACCTAGCCCTGACTTGCACGACGATGAGATACTATGGAGCATTCTCTTTCCAGTCAGTCACTTGAATTCCAGTCGCTTGAGTCAGACAGCCACCCAAGAGATTTCGTGTTGCCACCCAGCACGCTGGCTTGCGACAAACCATCAGCAAATAAGCTTCTCAAAGGTTTCCACATGTTTGATCCGCTCTATCTTATGGCTATCTATATCATGTGACATAAAACTGATTGTGCAATGTAAGATTCCTATACGCCCAACCCAGCTTCTCCAGTCAGTTGGATTGGGTGCTTGATGGCGACAACCGAGGTGAGTACATTCGTAAACTAGCGTCTGCCTTCACAAAATTCGGTTGGTTTTAGGTCTAAGCTTGCTGACTGATGAAAAACTCTGGGAACAAGAGCAGAGGCGAGTTTATCGGAGAGGGAGGGACAAATTAACTCGTTTCCCCTCACTTTCAGGCGATTTATAGATAGAGAGGATAAATCGCGAACTCCTTGATTAACATCGGGAGTGCTTGGATGTTGCGGACCCGGCGCCCGGCATATTAAATGCTTGTTTCAGTCCATTGCACGGAGAAAAAAGATGAAGCCTCCCTAGGCCGGTCTATTTCTTCGCGCCGAACTAGAGTAGAGGTTCATTCACTTCTTCTACGCACCGATGCTCTATTTAGAAGGCTTCATCTCTTTCTCTCGGCATCACAGCCCCTGCATCAATGATGTTGTCAGTGGGACAGAACACCCTGGTCGAGCCTCCTCAGGCTTGGCGGCGAGGGGTATAAAGCGTCGTTGCCCACCACCTCGAATCCCCTCTCTTCCTTCTATCTTTCGTTTTCCAACCGACTCAACAATTCCATGACTCCCGCCACTTCTCCAGAACTCTATCTCTCTATATCTGCTCGCTGTTGTAGCTCTCGCAAATTTCAGACATGTTTGCCCCACTCGATTCCGACTCCTCCGATACCGCCAAACAGACACCCCAGCCAAAGTCGCCTCAACTTACTCCGAACCGTTCCATGATATCACCTCCGCCAGTTGTTGTTGAAGAGATGGCTCGGGATTGCATATTTTGCCTCAGCAGCATTCCAGTCGACAGTATGCCGCTGACGGGCGAATACGAGCCAGTAGCTCAGCTAGTTCCATGCTCGCACTTTATGCACAACCATTGCCTCAAACCTTGGACCGAGATTGCGAATACATGTCCCATATGTCGAGTCAGCTTTAATCAGGTGAACGTGCTACCTCACATGACAGGTATGTTCTCACCCTCCGACATCTATGACTGTCTAAGTTAGAATGAAAGCTAACGTGTGAGTTCACTTAGGACCCGTGCTTAGTTCCTGGCAGGTTGAGGACAAGGTACAAAGGGTTGCCGATCAGGGTGTTGACATACCCCCAGAGGAAGCGGCAGACCTACATAACAATCTAGGACTACATGAAGACGACGTTGTATACGTATACGACCAAGCTGCCGCCGCACGAACTCAACGAGAATGGGTTGCTGCATGGGAGCGTCTCGACGCCGACCTCGTGCAACCCCAGCCGGAAGAAGACGATGATTTGGATGACTACTATAATAGACAGGCTGCTGTCAACCGGCGCCAGAACTGGCAGCGGCAGCAGCGTATGGACAGACGACGTGCTGTAGCCGCATCGCAAACACGGCATGGGTGGAATCCTTTCGATGAGCCGGCATGGGCAATACCTACTACCAGACCGCGAACGACCTTTCCTCACTTGGAACACCAAATGAGTAAAGAGGAAAGTGACTCCTGGAAAATGATGGAGCTTGCCGAGAAAATCGAAAACTCGAAGATGAAACGGCGCAGAAGCCCAATTGAAGAAGAGACATTACTTGCTCGAATGGGGGTCGATTTGTCAATGGAACCAGAAAAAGACGGGAGAAAGTTCAAGAGACCAAGAACCAAGAGGGATTCCCAGTTACCTGCGATTAACACTCGGAACAACATCAATAACAGTGGTGAATCATCCAGTGCCATAGAAGTTACTCCAGCAACAGCCAGCACACCAACTGGAAATACTAGTGATGCTGGGTCCCCACCGTCGGGAGGACTATTTACTACCCTGTTGGAGGGAATCGGAAAATTCCAGGATGTTCCTATCATTTCGGCTGCAGATGTTTCTGGATGCAATTTAGCCCGTATGCGGCCAATATCACCCGACCGCTCTAGTGTTACCAGCGTAATATCGCGCTCACGCTCGCCTCCCGCCATATATTCACCTTCCTCGCCACCATCCAGCCGCCCAACTTCTCCTGGTGATGAGCGATCAAGGGGGCGACCTATCTATTCACCAACTTCACCCACGAGAACACCAGCACACTCTCCAACTCGGAACAGTAGGAAGAGACCGTGGGAAAGTCAACAACCAACACCGCCTCCGGCCAGTCGTATGCAGTCTCCTGATGGTAGATCAGGTAAGAGACAGCACTCACGCTCGCCAGAACCATCATCAAGAGCAGGGGAATCTTCTGCGTCAGATTCGGATTCTTCAAGACAGCAACAGTCCAAGTATAATATCACCAGGGAGAACAAGAGCGACATTGTGAATATGGTGTCTGCAGTCCTGAAACCTTTCTATCCGGAAAAGCTATCAAAGGAAACTTACACTGAGATTAACAAGAAAATCTCGAGGCGGATGTACAAATTCGTCTGTGAAAACGGTGTCATGGATAAACAACAGTGGCACCAGGCCATAGAGAAGGAGGTCAAGAAAGAGGTGCATTCTCTGTAGATATTGTGAGTCGGTCCGGAAGACCGGATTGGTTGATCCCACGTATCATCCATCACTGATTATACTTTGATTATTTCCTGTAACTATTTCTGGACACATACTTGGTTTAGGACGGTAAGGGGGTTGGGGGGTTTTTTTTTATCTTTGGCGGGCGCAACACGGCGTATTATTCCTTCGGTCAGTCATTCATGCTATTCGGAAGGGGAGTCTGGACGAGGTCGGTATGGTCTGCTTTGAATGATAGCGGGAATTTATTGTAGGATTGGATCACTCTCGATATCTTCATCCATAAATGAATAACAATGACCTTGATGAGTTGCCCTAGGTTCTTAAGTGTTTTTGTCGTAGACTATCGGTAGTTGGATTGAAACCAATACCGATCCGGTAGGATGAAGGCTCGCGTGGGGACTCGTTCCAGTTGCCAAGCGTCTGATCGAGACTAGCAAGAAAGCTTGTTATTCCTGGTGTTGGAGCCTCTCTCGTCATTCACCACCCATCAATCACCATCACCTTTTCTTCACTTTCGACCCCGCTTGCTCGATTTTATTTTGGTATTGTGTTTTGCCGACAGTGGTCTACTTTCCATAAGACGGTCAGCCACAACAAAAATAATTTATAGGATTGGGGTTGATGATCTGGGGAGTTGGGTAGGCCCCCTCCCAATTTCGAGATCTGAGGCTTAGAGTGGGCCTACTCGATGCTGGATCGTCTACGATCAATGATAGAACTCACATCTAAAGGACGACATCGAATATTCTAACCTACGAAATTTTTAGATTTGGGATTTGGAGTCCAGAAGCCTCTAAGAACGTCTTTTCATCATCGACAATTTCTGTGCTCTCCCCCAATAGACAAAACAGCACAGCAGACAACAGAAGTGAACAAACCGAAGACAACCACCACACATCTACGGCTACACTTTAAAATCGTCACAAGAATCACGCTCAGCGACTTTTTGCTATCTTCAGATTCAGTGGTATCAAGAGAAACAACTTTACCAACGCCAGATGGGTAGCCAAGTTAATGTCGCGAGAGTAATTTAATTGAGGGGTCCTGATAAAATGCACCGATATGGAAAGGAACATATCCCACCACGCACCAACCCCAAGTACATAGAGCGTACAGCTTAAACGAAATTACAGTACAGACACATAGTAACTATATACAGGACACTAGGCGACCCTGAGCCTCAATTATACAGCAGCGATGAAAAGCCGGCGGTAGTGTTATGGTGGATGCTGGCCAGTCCAGAGGGGAAGGCAAAGACCAAGGAAGTTTGGGAGGTGAGGTCGCGGTCAAGGAGAGGCACCTAGGAATGACAGCCAAAGAGAAGAAAAGACGGTTCCCTAGAAAGGTAAGTTCACTCTTTCTTCATTTAACGCCCAGATGATAACTACGCGCCAGAATAGGTTTACTTCTTGTATGTGTTCTGTTGCTCCTAGCGCGATAGTGGTGATAGTGTTCCTGAGATTTCCTTGTGGTGGGCAGTGGGTTTGTTGCTTGTTAGATGTTCTATTGCTCTTGATGATAGTGATGCGCTGGTAGTCTCAACTAGACGCTAGGGCAAGCAATGCGCCAGGCTAGTAGCTATGTTCGTTACGGGACTTTAGAGACGACGAAGTGGTTATCAGATCTGCTTTTGTTGTCGAGTCTCTTCATAACTTCTTGTCACTATCAACCTTAATTGAATTTGGGAGTTTTACTGTAGTGGCATTCCAGAGCTTCGTCGTGTTGTGTAGAGGTTGTCGCAAAAAATTGCGCAGAGTGTGTTCATATCTTATGGTTAAGTTACCAAGCTTGCCGTGAGTTTACTGTCTGCTTCCTCATTTCAGGGGTTTTGTTCCGCTCTTATACATGATGATTTCAATTGAGCAGGTTATCCAGAGTTTGATGAATCCAATGAGTCGCTAGTCACAAACCTGATCAAGTCATGGACGACCCACCTGCGTGTATACAAGAGTCAGCAGTTTGCATTCTACCATATAGCCCCCCTGCACAGTAATTTTTGAGTTTATGTGAATCTACTGTACCCGCAAGTGTAGCTTTGAGCGCCTAGCTTAGACAAAGTTTAGCAGATCGGGTTGACGAAATGGCCTTCCTGGGTACTCTGAACATAAACAGATACATCACTTCCCAATGCTGTGCAGACAACTTCGGAAATGGTGAAAACGAGTGAGATAGCGTGCACTTTGCAGGGACCACGAACTCCTCCCCAGGAGGCAACGAAAGATGTAGTCCCCTTTTTTTTTAAAAAAAAGGCTGATAGAGCCAGAAAAAAGAAAATTAACCAAACGCCTTCCAAATTCGAACCACTGAAATCTCCCTAAAAGTTCCCTAAAAAGCATCAGCTCGGCGGACCCCCTAACCACAAGCCCCTAGCAAGCACGTCCCACATCCGCATACCTTGAGCACCCTCACCCCTTCTTCTGTCCTCGATGGGACGAGATTCATTTTGCCGGTAGTGCTTGCATGTTGTCTGGTGAGCACTGTTCCCCTCTCTGCGAATACCTTCATACGGTGCCAGGCACAGCCAGCAAAACTCATGGCCACACCGTCGACACGTCATATGATCGCATCCGCCATTCTTCATGATATCAAACTTACAGCCAGGACAACTCTTACAATTCTTCTTGACAAACTTCTCCGATTTCTTCATCGCCTTATCGCGCTGTCTAACATGCACATCATATTGTGTACACGTCATCCCCTCATGAAACGGGATGTTGTGGGTGAAGCACGTCTTGAACCGGCAGGACTTGCAGATGACAAGGGGGTTTTCCGCGCCGCCATCGTGGATCTGCCCGTCACCGCAGCCGGGGCGGAGGCATTGCCGGTACTCGTCGAGGCTTTGCATGTATATTTTAGTCAGACGGGCATCGAAGGTTTCCACCTGCGCTGCGGTGCCGAAACGCTGAACGTCGGAGATGCTGAGCTTTGCGTTACAGTCGGGACAGCTAGGGTGGATCCATTCCTTCCCGTCCAAAGCGTTGGAGAGCAAGTCTTGCATACACGTAATGCACGCTCCCGGACGATCGTGTGTCTCATGGCAGGAAGAGGTGATTTGGTCTGGGTATGCGTCTGGGAATTTGGGATCCAGACAGACGGAACATTCGATGGACTGGGTGTTGGCCCTTTGGATATATCTGCCGTTGTTTTAGTTTATTGCTCAGCGGTGGATCGATGATCAACTTGCGCTTGATGATCCTCTTCCGGAACTAGCAACTGAACTTCCTTGTCCCCGAGCTCCTTCCGGCAAACTTGAGATGGGCAGCGCACCTTCTGACCAGTCGGTGAGTTACGGATGGTGCCGATTATACATCTCATGCAGACGGTGCACTCTTGATGCTTGCTGTCTAAGCCGAGGATTTCCACATAGCTAATGGAAGTGATGTTGCATACAAAGCAGGGGACTGGGGGAGAAGGAGCGGGAGCGTTTAGGAACTTGGGCCACTCGACGGGCTGGGTATTGGCCCTTTGAATATACCTACGATTATTTTAGCTTGTTGCTCAGTGGTGGGTCATAGATAGACTTACTCTTGATAATCCTCCTCTGAAACCAGCAGCTGAACTTCTTCGTCCTCGAACTCCTTCTGACAAGTTGGAACAGGGCAGAGCGCCTTTTGGCCAGAGAGGGAGTGGCAGATGGTGCTGATTATACACCTCATGCAGACCGTGCACCCGCTGTGTTCGCTGTCCAAGCCGAGGATTTCCGCATAGCTAATTGAAGTGGTATTGTTGCAGGCAAAACAAGGCTCTGGAGAAGGAGCTGGAGGAGGGGTAAGGGCAGGAAGAGGAGGAAGCACGACGGTCCTAGAGTCCTTCTCTATATTATTCTTCGCCTTCCTTGGTGGACCTCTGCGTCTCTTTGGCGGCGACTTCTCAGGCTCAAGCTCAGAGGGAACGGTTAGATCGATATACAGGCGTTTCACCATTGGTCACACAGTATCTATATTGCGAAACACGTCAGTTCAGACAACCGACATGTGGTGACCACTCACAGCTGCAGTCCAGTGGAGCATATAAGTAATAGGATGAGCTGGAACCGGAAGCTTCGAGGCGGGCGGGAAGTGTGACTTCTTTGTTCGGGGGAAGAGAGAAGGTGAGGTGGTGAAGGGAATGTGTTTGCGGTTTTGAGGGACGCGGGGCACGGGTTATGAACTTGAGCTTCACGACCCACCTAGGATGTAGGTATTAGGTTTTCTATCAGTCTCGTGGTACTGCGCAGGGAGCGGTTTCTACCTAGACCACCGGGAAGAGTTGCGTATCTACGAGCACTTTGCGGGGGTGCTCGTAGACCATCACTCCAACCACGTCACTCTCAAGCCACGATAGATATTCCCAATGCTACTTCGCCAGGCGCCACTTTTCAGCAGGATCATAAGAAATCACCAGACATGTCAAAAAACCAAAAGGAAAACAGTAAGTTTCGGTCCCGAGTTGGTGTGAAGTGTATAACTGGGGTGAAATGCACGTGGAATTACTCAATTCATACCCTTAAATTTCATAATTCACCATGAACATTGCCATGATTATGAGTACGAACTGACATTTGAGATTGTGATCGAACCTAAAGCCCAGGTACAGTAACTTATCTATTTATCATCATGAAATCATGAAATCATCAAGTTCACAATAAAAGAAGCTCCAAAGAAAAATCGAAGCGAACATTCCGCAAGCCCGCGACATCTGTCGGGATAAGGCTTACTTCTCCTCGCCCCAAGTGGAGGGATTATTATCATGTATCAAGAGAGAAGAATCCCGCAAAAGCCGCCGGGCCTAGTCATCTTTTTCCATCGCTTAGTACCAGAGCCCGCAAAAACTTCTCCTGCTCTCCACTTGTATCACCCTCAATTCGGTTCAAGAGACTCCCCTTTGACGGGTACTTTTTCTTGTACGCGTCTTTAACCTTGGTGAGATGCTCCTTGTCCCACGAAACGGAGATAAGACGGAAAATGAGTTGCGTGTCCTTTGTCCCTGCTCGAGAATTAGTACACCGATGTTACAAGTTTGCGCTGGTCACTCACCGAAACCCTTCATAGTATTCTCCAAAAGCTCGGCATCCCGCTTTGGTCGATCTTCTACCCCCCGGAGGATATACAGCAGCTCGTCGCGGAACGCCTCCGTCTTCTTCAACTTCTTTTCCACCACTGATGCCAAGGGTTGTTTGTGCCTCGTCAAGAACGCGGCTGCAATATCTTTCAGACGTTCTTGTGAGCTTGTGGTGAAGATCCATGCAAACTTGTTCCCCTCGACATTACCCACAGTTGCAGTGAAAAGATCGTCGGCGTCTTTGTTGATTTGGTCCTGAAGCGCTTGCTTGTTTAAGTCCGGCACCTCCGACAGCCCTGGATATGAGTGGGTTTCAAGGGCATTCATGAACAAATTCGCCAGAAGCGTTTCCTTCTTCAAAGCCTCTTTGAGAAGTGGGAGGAGCGTATCACCGAACTGCCGCCTATACGACTCTTTGATAGCATTGATATCACCATCCTTTCTCCCAAGAAGCGCGAGTTCGAGCATCCAGGCGTATTTAAACGAGCCAAATTTGACCTTGTCGCTAATCGCCCGGTGGATCAGAAAGGCATCGAAATCCCTGGGTCCGTAGAGAAGCCCATGGATACCTAGTTTTACGGTCTCATCGGTGAGAGTTGCGTTGGTTGTTAGCTCCTGTGGACTATGTTGGTAGATCTTGCCCCCCTTTAAAGACTCGATTTGAAGGGGACTCAGAGTGGGGAGGATTTTGAGGAGGGCATCGAGGTCGATGCGGCGATCTTTGTCTGGTGTGGGTTAGTTGTGTTTGGAACGGAATAAGGAGTAGGGAAGATACCAAGTGCTTTTTTGATGACAATGATATCTGTGGAAGGATCGTAGCTCGTCGCAAGTTGCCCGACTATGTAGCCAGGGCTGTATTGTCTAGGCTTCGCCGGAAGAGGAGGCTGGTATTGGCCAGTTAGGAGATGGTTGGGATCCATCGGGGGCTGTTGTCCATACGGTGCGAACCCAGGTTGTTGCTGAGGGAAACCTTGAGGCGGTGGTTGCTGCGGGTAATATGGCGCTTGAGGAGGCGGGTATGCATACTGGTTATAAGGAGCCTGGGGATACTGGCCTTGCTGAGGTGGCTGACCAGGTTGTTGTTGAGGAGGTTGTCCTTGCGGAACATAAGGTTGTTGGGGCGGCTGACCGGGCTGCTGTTGATCGGGTTGTCCTTGCGGAGTGTAGGATTGCTGAGGCGGTTGACCAGGCTGCTGTTGAAGAGGTTGTCCTTGCGGCGCATACGGTTGCTGTCCGTAGGGCTGCGGTGGAAGTTGCTGCCCGTAATACATGGGTTGTTGGTAGTATGGCTGAGGAGGTTGCTGGTATGGACTGGGAGGACCGTATGGATTTGGCGGTACCTGTTGATATCCAGGAGATGGAGGTGCCTGTGGATATCCTCCAGGAGACGGAGGGGCAGGTGGGTATGCACCATATCCTACTGAAGGAGATGGTGGCTGCTGTTGCGCATATTGCGCTTGGGGATTTGGGGGAGGTATTTGGATGGTGGGAGGAGCTGGAGTCCCAGTTCCAGCTCCAGCTCCAGACGGACTACCCTGCTGCTGCTGCTGCTGCTGCTGCTGTGGTTGTTGCTGGGTAGTGGGATCTGTGGAACTAGTCATCGTGATTGATAAGATTTTCCTTCTCTATAGTGATAAAGTATTTCAGTGAATGCTCTCTCGATGAGGTGGCAAATTTCAAACCTCAGGTAGGATATATAGTAGAGACAGTCCGTTTGTAGGCAACACGATGAATACAGGAAAGAGGGGTAGGTGGGGCTGACATCCTTGCGCCCATTGTTCGCGGTTTTGTTCGCCTTAAGCTTCTGTTCGCAAATTTGCACAACAGCCAAGCTGCTAACGGATGGTGTGGTGGTATGGCATATATGTAGCTACCAAATGTGGCTGAAGGGTGAAGCAAACAAGCTGGAGGGTGACGGTTAGCTATTTAGTATGCAAACAAGCCTCTTTCTGAGCGTGCAGGTGTGTGGAGGAATATACAATGATGGGTCGTAGACTAATAAGTATGTCTGCCTCTCTTTGTCTGCCTACTCTCTACTGAACTCTAGAGTGGGGCGAAGTCACACACGGCATTTATGAGTACTGGTAGGAGATTTGGTATGGCTTAGAGCGTCGGTTCGCCTGGGAAGGTACTCTGCCTCTGAGCCATCGATTTCATAGGAGAGCTGTTAACACTACTTTCACTGATCACGAGAGAGAGATGATGACGGTGGGAAGAGCTAGGTGTTCCAGAGAACTGCTAAGACTCTAACGCGACTAAGGTACTTGATCATAGGCGAGGCAAAGTACTCTGTCCATAGCAAAGGAAAGATGGGGTCAACTGAGACAAATCGACACATCTGTACCTGCTTTCATCGTCGTTTATCTTCACCTGTGATACGGACATTTTGTCTATCGCTTTGTGCTACTGACATGTCAACCATCGTACATGTCAACTTTCAGGCCAAGCCAACCAGGGATCCACTCGCTCTTTCCTCTCCCCTGGCAACCAGTGACAGGAACAACACGACAACACAGGAGCGGGGGACATCATACACTACTACCCTGCAGCGACCGACCTGATCATTTCCCCCCAGCTCTCCCCTGCGTACACGACGACACGACACAACGACCCAACGACCCCAACGACCCCAACGACCAACTCCACGAGCCAATCAATCAACCGCTATCGCTGAGTCGCGAAGGCTCTTTATTGCCTTTCGCTTCGACGCCAGCGATCGGAAGAAAGGTAAGTCGCGGCAGCAACATCAGCAGTTGCAGCAGCACCAGCAGCAGTACCAGCATCACCAGCTGCACCTCGCATATCATCGACATACATCTCGGTTTAACTCCATACCGGATTCGGCCACCCAGCAGTACAAGAACCCTCCTAATTAACGACAATAACTTAATATTTCGACGAATTCCCCGCATCCCCCGCTCTTTGTTGCGACCGTCTATTAAAGGATCACTATATACGGAGTAGAATCAACATCAACACTCCGCAGTCGAAATGCCGTCCGTAGACGTACCGGACTCAGCCGATGCGGCCATGGAATACTACAAGTCGCAGATCAGGGAGCTCGAAGCAGAGCTTACAGACTTTCAGGCCTCGTCGAGGGAGTTGGAGCAGGAACTGGAGAAGGAGCTCGAGGCAAGCGAAAAACAACACAGGGGTCTACGGAGCAAGAATGAAGGACTACGGTATGAGGTCGAGGAATGGAAGGTACTATCCCTGAAGCCTAGCGGCGAAAAGAGTCAAATGGAATGCTGATTTGGACGCGCACCTGGCAGAACAAATACAACAAATCCAAGATGGAAGCCAACTCGGCGCAAAATACTCTACAGAAGGAGATCACCACATTGCGGGAACAAAATAGGACGATGCAGCTTCGCCTACGTGATATGGAAGTATCCAACGACGACTTTGAGCGACAAGAAAGGATCGTTATGTCGTCACTAGAGGATATTGAATCAAAATACAACCATTCGATTGAACGATCTGTAATGCTAGAAGAGGAGGTCAGAGCTGGCGAACAGGAGCGAGAATCTTTGCGGATCGAAGTTCAAAGGTTGCGCGATGAACTATCAGACCTCAAAGTGGAGCAAGAAATTACAGTTGAGAAGCTCAACAATACCATGGCAATGGCGGCCAAGTACGGCAACGGCAGCCTACATCACGTGCCTCCTCCTAAATTCCACTCGCCATTGTCCGATACTTCAACGGTCTTGACGGAGGATTCGCCCAGCACACCTGTGACAACCCCGTCCGCAGCCTCCACCTCTACACCGCAATCGGACCATTCCGGGCCGCCCTCGCCACCCATGTCCGAGATATCTACAACCCCTTCTCAATCTTCTCGAATTACGTTTCCCCTCAACGACCCAGCCACGACACCGCGTCCCCGCAATCATCAAAAGCCTAAGAAGCACACTCGAGGCGCGTCTTTGAGTGGAAGCACAGCGCTACCAATGCCGTCCTCTCGGTCGCTCAATCAAATCCGTGGTTTGATAGGGCAGATGCAACGGCTAGAACAGAGAGTGCAGAGTGCACGGAGCAAGCTTCCTGGGCCGATGGCTACTCCTCCTCGAGTCTCGCCTCGCACCTCCCAAATGCCGGCGCCAATTAATTTGAATACAATCACAATACGTTCGCACAAGAAATCGCGAACGCCATCTGTCGCCTCTTCGGTGACCTCGGGCGGCGAAAGGGAAGGAACACCAAGTTACTATCCAAACCGCCTCAGTTACTCTAGCATGGATCGCCCAGCTTCTCGTGCAATGGCAAGACCCGAGAGTCGAGCTGCAGAATCACGGCCGAGCTCTCGTGCGTCTGGCGTAACTTCACGGTCGTCTATTTCTGGAGGCCTGGATCGAACCTCATCACTTCCACAACGACCACAGAGCAGGGCGAGTATGTCTGGGAGGGCTACCCCTATGGGAGGGTACGGCGACTATGATAGATTAGGAACTGGGAGGGAACGGAGGAGTGTGGGTCGTGAGGATGGTGGATTTGGATTTGTGAGACGCAACACACTGAATACCGGGGGCAGTGCAATTCCCCTACCCAGAAAGAGCTATGGCGGAAGGATGAGTACAGCTGGGACACGGGGATTCGCAGAAGAAGAGAGTCCAACCACTGCTACTGCCAATGGAGGAAGACGACTTGCAGCAAGGAGAGTTGGGGAAAAGTGAATCCTCCCTTCCCTTGTTCATGAACAATATTTCATTTGTTTTTTTGACCGCCTCTGCTACACGGACGTAGTACTAGAATGGATTGCCTGGCTTGTCGGGAATGGATTTTTATTTATTTTACCTTACTACTATATGCTTACAGGAAAGGGGGGTTCTTTTTTTCTTTCACTTCTCATTTGTACTTTTTACGGCTTTCTTTCTTGGAGCTTGCACTGCGTTACTTTCCCTTTGTCTTTCTGTTTTTTTTTTGTGCGCGTGTATGGCGGCGTGGCATCGTTATGGCTTCTACCTTTTTGCCGGGGGGGTTTTTTTTTTCGTTTTCTGATCAATGGGCGGATCCGATAGACTGTCAGACTACGGATCCGAGAAGGGAGGTTTGCATCCTTGGAAAGTGTATTAAGAGTATCATGGGGGTTGACCTAGAATTTGAGGACTTGCGGAAACACCTCCCCTGTCTTGTTGGGTTTTTTATGCTGGGAGCTAGGAGAAGCTCTTGCTTGTTTGGTTTTGCGGCATGGCGTTTTTTTTTCCGTTGTTTTAGATTGGACGGGGAGAGCGCACTACAATTACATACTTGCCGCGGATGTGGGGAAAGGGGGGTTGCGAATGTTCTATTAATTCAGTTCTGTTGTATGGTAAATATTTTATTGTAGGGGTATTTACGGAACTTGTTAATTGAAGAGAGTTGATGATCTTGCATGAAGGTATTTCAAGGAGCGAGCTTGCGAGCGACTCTGAACGTGAGCAATGGCCCCGTGGATAATGTTTGTGATGTGGGCAGAGTGCGGAATGCAGACTTTGTCCACGCGGAAGTGGCACGGGGTTGTTGGGGGTGAAGTTGGGGCGGTTAGGGTTCGGAAACTGCATGCCTTAATGCAATAAGGACGACGGATGCCATGATAAATAGCCGTATGCCACGAAGAAACACTAACTTTGTAGAGGTATTTCAGAGGATTGTGGAGAGTTCAGCACAGAGGGCAGTCCGAAAGCGATTTCACCCCAACTATCAGTCCCTTTTGCAACGGAACAAAACTTGTCAACAAACGTTAAGTGTGTGGGTCATATAAGCAAAACATGTACCCAACTGATGTGGCATACGGGCCCAGGCACCACGAGATGGTTCTCAACATATGCATCACGATCATGGTAGTCTCACGTACGCCGACGTACTCGTGCGTACCTCGATGCATCGCATGGGATCCTGTATCCAGCGGCCATGACGGATCGTTGATTAAGATGGAAGCGATTGTAGGCAACTTATGGAGTGCAGAGAGAAAGACAAACCTGGCCTGTTTACTTGATTTTATAGGTGGCATAGTTTCTAAAAGAGCTGTTTAGGCGGTGGTGAGGCCGGTTGTGGTTGATCGGTGAGAATAAGCACGAGTATGTACACGGGCATGTTTTCAAGTATGTATGTCAAAGGTTTATCCATTCTAGATTATCATACTATCTTCTCTGGTGTGATAAATAATGAGATGTCGCCGAAACGGAGGACCCACCACCACGACCGCGAGTTCAAAGATTACCACGGATTCCGTGAATTTGCCTTGCCTAGCAGGAACTGGGGGACCGCGCAGCCGCCCACGGTGTGGTATAACGTTCCTCCTACGCGTGAAAACAAGCATCCAAGGTATAATATTGGCTCTAGGCGTAACGTCAAGCAGAATGTTACGAAAAGCCGTAATTTATACACTTCCAAGTTTCCTTATACACCGTCACCAAACTTATACTCGCCGCCAGCAAAATACGCAGGTGATGAAAGCATACTTTGAACAGGTACCGAAACGTTAAATCACCACCTACTCTATTCTCGGGGTGTGGTACAGATCATCACCTACTCTAGGTTTAAATCCCTCTTGTTGTATGCAAGTATCTGCCGATAGCAATCTGATAAAGTAGAGTGGTAATATATATACCCGCGCGCGTGGGATTTAGATGAATAAATGAAATACATGCGTGCAAGGCATACACGATGGATAGATAGTCAAGCCACTTCATCGTCATCCTGCAGTTGAGCGAACTTTATATCGAGTGATTCTACGTGTAAGGCTTTGGTTAAATCGAGCAGAACTTCACCTTCCGAGTGCTGCCCTCCAGCAGTTATTAAAAGACTGTGGAGCAGATATTAGTCCCATCTCGTCCATGTAAACAATAATTCTCTATGTATAAAACCCAAAAACCGTAAACGCCGCGCATGAACGCCCGCCGCCCGCTCGCCCACTAAAGTCACTATCTCAATGTACGAATCCACCCAAACGCTTCCTAATCGTCTAAAGATGGCCAGTTCATCATATTCCCCCATCATCGCCCAGAAACCGGCTTCTGTCCCCATCATCGTTCACATTCCCGAAGCCATGCTCCTCCACCTTTCCGCCCGCCGAATCCCTCGAACCACCCACCAACCGCAACTGATTCTTCAGTACCTCCCCCGCCTCGCTACAAGCTTGCAGCTCAGCCCCCACAGCAACAATCATCAACTTCCACCCCCTCCGCTCAGCAGTCTCAACCATATCCTCCAGCTCCTCAGCAACCTTCTCAATCTCCTCCTTCAAACCCTCCATCGCTTCCCTTCCCCCGCCCGCATCAATCCTCTTCTGCAACCCCTCCTCAAACCCACAAACCCTCCGCATAGCCCCCACCCACAATTCCATCCCCACCCACAACGCCCCACCCA
>Ga0307515_10002049_pt1 | contig 44479 bp, 27 predicted proteins | sample 17_EM_MG_FD_194513 | JGI IMG/M metagenome (GOLD analysis project Ga0307515, IMG submission 194513) | Populus trichocarpa ectomycorrhiza microbial communities from riparian zone in the Pacific Northwest, United States - 17_EM | ecosystem: Host-associated > Plants > Roots > Unclassified | place... | reverse complement strand
AAATATATCTCCTACCTAAAACAACAAACCCCCCAACAACGCCCCGCCCAACAACCCCCCAACGATAGGAAATCCATAACCGCCCCCGTACCCATATCCATACGGCCGCTCATACGGCTGCGCCGGTCTCACGAACCGCGCATTCGGATTCGCATACGCGCCGCCCTGCGCATACGGACTATACCCGTAGGCGCCCCTCGGCAGCGCCGCCGCCGCCGGCCCGTTCGGCGGCTCGATGTACACGTCGCGGCCGTCGGTGTCCTTGCCCAGGAACTGCGGCTCGCCCGTCCGTAGCGCGCGCGCCATGGCGTCGCGTGCGCGCAGGTGGGCCTCATAGGCGCGGCGCTCCTGCTCGGCGCGCTGCTGCCGGGCGCGCTCGCGCTCCGCGTGCGTCGAGTGCGTTAGCTTGTCCTTCATGCGGCGGCCGAACTTGTGGATGCCGGTCGGGTTAGCGTCGTTGGCGTCGTTGGGGGATTTGCGTGGAGGTAGCTCTGCATGCTGCTGTTGCTGCTGCTGCTGCTGCGGGCGGTGGGTGTCGTCGTCGCTGCTTTCGGCTTCGATGTCGGCGAGGCTGACGCTGCGGTGGAGGCGGGTTACTTTTTCGCGCTCGGCGGGCGAGAGGGTCGAGAGGTATTGCTCGTCATCGTAGGGGTGCGACCATATTGAGCGTGGTGGCGAGGCGGTGGTGTCGATGAAGAATTGGTGGTGGGTTTCTGAGTCGTATTGTCGCAACCAGCCTTCGGGCAGAGGTCGAAGCTCGTCTTCCATGCTGCGCCGTTTTTGAGGAGGGATGCCATTGCGGGATTCATGCTGCGTGGTGGAAGTGTTTGGTTGATTCGTTGAGCTTGAGCCGGTGACAGTAGCTTCATATGATGGTGGTGCATCCATGACGTCGAAAGTTCGAGGTTAAGTATTGAAGAGGAAATGTTTTGATATGTGCGACTAGGGGAAAGCTTTAGGAACGTGTAGGATTAAGAAGAGGTGTAGCTTTGAGAAAGTGCCAAAGGCGTAATATTTATCAAAGTTTGTTGCATGCACCTTGATGATAAATTGCAGCGTTGTCATCCGATGACGTTGTTGTGAGCGGCTAAGCCAACATCTACTGTGAGCCACACAAAAGATTAGAAAAAAAAAAAAAGTTCTGATTTGACATCAAATCGGGGCTGCGTCAATACGAGAAAGCAACTTTGAACAGAACCAGCCACCGAAGCGACTGCGCATGTCTTCGGGAGTCTGCAGTTCCAGCGACAACCTTCAGTCCCTCTCTCGACCCTTTGTATTTGCGATAAGCAACAGACAGTGGAGCCGCATTCTGCTTTTCGGACTGCCTGACCAGCACTTGCTTAGCATGTTAATTCAAATTACCATTGTTAGAAAGCATTGACCTTCAGATAGGCAAAATTTGATAGCACCTGGCTACTCGGAGGATGTAGCTCGGCGGTTGTGAACGGTTTTTAATTAATCTGAGCCCCCGGGGAGGGGGGCTTCCTATGAATGGTTGTGTGGAATCTTTATCCACGAGATGGACCTGCATCCAAAACATTTGCTGGGAGCTCAAGCCTTTTCCCCAAGGTTGAACTTTATCCTAAACGCCGACGCTTGTATGAAATAATCCCTTTTCTTCGCGGTGGGTATTACCTCCAAGGCCTCCGCGGCCTCAAAATGACTCTATGTTGAATAATCTGAAAGTTCTGCACCTGAAAAATGCGATGCGAAAACTTTCGTGGGTATATCCCTCCGTGCGCCGGTTGTTGAAAGACGAATTCCCACTATACATGCGTTTCATTCATGTCATAAATGTGGTTGAAGTTGATTCAATCCACAGTTGCCGCAAGCCGCTTACAGAGTAAGCTGCTTGGGCTTCTCCCACTCGAAATCTTGGTTCGAGAAGTGGCCGTTCTTGGCCGTCTGGAAGTAGATTGGGTTAGTAAGGTTGAGCTCCTTGACGATGACACCAGGTCTCAGGTCAAAGTTGTTCTTGATTATCTCGACGAGCTCGTCGGAAGATTTGTCGGATGTGCCGTATGTCTCAACGAAGATGGAAAGAGGCTCCGCGACACCGATGGCGTAGGAGAGCTGGACGAGTGCGCGACGAGCCAGTTTGGCATTGACAAGCGACTTGGCGATCCATCGAGCAAGGTAGGCAGCCGAGCGGTCGACTTTGGAGTAGTCCTTGCCGGAGAAGGCACCACCACCATGAGCACCCCAACCACCATAGGTATCGACGATAATCTTACGGCCAGTCAGACCAGCATCACCCTGAGGGCCACCAATGATGAAGAGGCCCGAAGGTTGGATCTAAACAATGTTAGCGAATATGGGGAATATGCTAAATACTAAAATGCTTACGTGATAGACGGTGTTGTCGTCGAGGTACTTAGCGGGGATAACCTTCTTGACGATCTCCTCCATGATTTCCTTTCGGAGCTGCTTAGTCGAGATGTCCTCGCTGTGCTGAGCGCTAACGACAACGGTGTCCACTCGTAGAGGGATGACAGCACCACCATCGTGCTTGTACTCAACGGTGACTTGAGTCTTTGTGTCTGGTCGCAACCAGGGAAGGCTTCCGTTATTTCGGGCCTCCTTCATGGCACGGTTGAGTTTGTGAGCGAGCTGGAGAGTCAATGGCAACAGCTCGGGCGTCTCATCAGTAGCGTAGCCGAACATGATACCCTGGTCACCAGCACCGAGTCTCTCAAGAGCCTCATCGTAGTGAAGACCCTGAGCAATGTCGGGCGACTGTTGCTCAATGGCGACGAGGACGTTGCAGGTCTTGTAGTCGAAACCCTTGTCGGAGTGATCGTAGCCGATGTCCTTAATGGCGTTTCGGATAATCTTTTGGTAGTCGAGATGGGCCTTTGTTGTGATCTCACCGAAGACCATGATCATGCCGGTCTTAGCGGCCGTCTCGCAAGCAACCTTGGAAAACGGATCCTCCTTGAGGCAGGCATCGAGGATGGCGTCTGAAACCTGGTCACTACAGAGGAAAAGAGCGATTAGCAACTGAGGGGTTTCGGAATTTGTGGCAAAGAGCGAAAAGTCAAACTCACCAGATCTTGTCTGGGTGGCCCTCACCCACAGACTCGGAGGTGAACAAGAAGGTGTTCTGAAGGAGTGTCAGCATGCCCAATTTCGTAGATCAGTCAAAATGGCTCGGAAGGCAGGGATACCTTCTTGTCCGACACACCGTTTACTCCATTAGCACTGACCATGTTTGCGGTATTGAAACAGAGTTTAGGAGTGGGAGGGAGGCTGGGTGTGGATGGAGCAGGACTTTGAAGCTGGATCAAGAGTAGTCGTAGGAGGAAAAGAATTGGAAATGTGAGAGAAGGCGCAAGGTTTGGGGAGGGTGTCGGTTTAAGAAGCGGAGCGGAGAGTGAGCAAGGGGAATGAGTAGTTTTTTGTGCCAATTGCCGAAAGAAAAATCGAACCGATAACGGGCCAAGAGAGCACATCATCGCCTCACCGCCTGTCGCTCTGACGTGCTTCTATTGGCCGCTGTTGGCACCACAATATATTATTGCAGCGGCAGAATGTCTAAAGTCCGAAGTCTGAGCTTGCTGAGGTAAAGGCCAACGTTACCTCAGCAAGCTCAGACCATAGAATCAATTAGCGGACATACGGATATCCGCAAGCGGATATCGCTAACCTTTTTTGTTAAAAAGTTGATTATATGGTCTAAGGGACTTTTCTAACGTTTCTTAAGCGACGCGACTTATTTTGTATATAAAGCAGTTACCTTTTTTAACGAAATTAATCTACATCCCTATAATAGTTATTATCTTAGAAATACTATTAAATTAATCTATAGAAGTAGCTGTCGGGATACTTTAACACGGTGCAATAGACGTAATATACGTACAGTGCGATGTGTAGTTGGATTCTTAAGGTTCTATTCTACAATGCAGTGTTAATACATATACGCGTCTCGCGTAGATCACGTGAGACGAATGACTGCCAATAGTGCCGTTCCCTTTGCCTATTCCTGTATTCCAACAGTAGCTCTATAATCGATTAATATATTTACCCTATTAGCCCCCAGGATGTTAAGTAGTAAGCGCCGCCGAATAGGTAATATATTAACAATTAAATCGCCCGCCCCTACCATAAATATAGCACTAGTTAACCAGTAGACGCCTATCTAAACGCTAACCGGAGTATCCGCTAAGCGGATATTAAAGGAAAAGAAGGTTAGTTATTTTAGAGCATTTACAGGACTAGTATTAGACCTTTAGTAACCTTTCTTTAACGTAGCTATAAGGGGGTGTATGCGTATCAATTGGGGGGTGTAAGCGTATCATTTAGGGGGTGTATGATTATCGTTGACCAATTTTTATCGTGTTTAAGTGTCTACGATTTAGTGTTAGCGCAAGTGCCAATTTCAGCCAACTTCATCTTCCCCGAAGAGGTTAGTCAGTTTGCGGACCGATTGAAAATCCGCACCAACGGAATCACGAGCGCTGAGGTAAAGGCCAATGTGTCGTTGTCAGCGCTTCGGCCCGACCTTACAACCGAATGTTGCAACCTGAAAAATTAGGCGCAATCACGCGTATGAACTGGACTGCGGCTGACAGACAACGTTGGGCCCATTGCCGACATGGTTAAACGATCTGACGGAGATCCGTCACGCAATGGCCTTGTAATGGCTGTCGCTTGAGCACGCAATTCCGTCTCTTGCCACGGCTCAATGTCAGGTAGTACTCAACTTATCAGCGGCGTATCCGCAACCAACAGCGCACAGGTTGTAGCTGGTATAGTTCACGGACCGGTATACTTTGGAGATAGCGAAAGTGAGTATTTCAACTGGCTAGCGCTAAATTCTTGAATTTACTGAAAGCTGACTGACCGTTTACGGCTAGACAGTCCGCTCAACCGCTTGCCGTACGCTATTGATGCGCCGTTCAATGCCTACAACCGGGAAGACGAACCTCTTTGCCTCCCTAATACCCGCATCGACTTGCTTCGAGAGATATATAGTTGGGGAGATGGACATGACGAGAAACGCTTTATCTATTGGCTGAATGGCTTAGCCGGCACAGGAAAGTCTACAATAGCTCGCACTGTCGCCCGCAAATACTTTAATCAGGGTCGGCTCGGAGCCAGCTTCTTCTTCTCAAGAGGCGGTGGAGATATTGGCCGTGCTGACAAGTTCGTTACAACTGTTGCCTTGCAGCTTGCGAGCAGCGTGCCATCACTCCAAGGAGCTGTATCTGACGCAATCAGAGAGCGTAGCGATATCGTAAACCATGCTCTTAGCGATCAATGGCGCCAACTTGTCCTCCGTCCGCTTTCTAAGCTCAGGGTCGATTCACATCCCTCTCCGTATGTTCTTGTGATTGATGCGCTGGATGAATGCGAGGGCGACAACAAAATTCAGATTATCCTGAAACTCCTAGCCGAAGCTAGATCATTAAAGACAGTCCGGCTACGAATATTTCTGACGAGCCGACGTGAAACTCCGATTCGACACGGGTTTTACGAAATACCGGAGGCTGAGCATCAGGATTTTGTGCTCCACAATATTTCACCGTCGGTTGTAGACGACGACATCTTTCTTTTCCTAGACTATAGCCTTCGAATTATCAGGCAAAAGCGCTCCCTAGATGCTGGCTGGCCAGGTGAAGAGACTGTTAAACTCTTGGTCCAGAAAGCAGGTGGCCTGTTCATTTGGGCCGCAACTACCTGCCGTTTCATCCAGGATGGTGAAAAAAGACGGGTTATCAGAAATCGATTATCTACTATTCTCGAAGCCAGCAGCTTGATTGCAGAACCTAGCGGACCAGAAGAGCGGCTCAACGAGATGTATACTACGGTTCTCAGGCACTCGATTCCAGTAAAATGTTCTGATAGAGAAAGAAAAGAATTGCTCGACACCCTCAGAAATACCCTTGGAAGTATAGTAATTTTGTGCTCTCCACTTTCTGTGCACTCCTTGAGCAAGCTGCTGGATTTGCAAAGAGAAGACGTTGACGACAGTCTTGACAATCTGCATGCGATCATGGATATTCCAAAGGACCAAAATCGTCCGCTACGCCTCCATCATCCCTCATTTCGTGACTTCCTCCTCCACAAAGATAGATGTAGTGATTCCAATTTCTGGGTGGACGAGAAACATGCACATGAGACACTAGCCGCTTGCTGTATTCAACTGATGTCGACTTCTCTTAAGGAAGATATCTGCGGCGTTACTATACCGGGTACGCTTGTAGCCGATGTTGAAAGCAGTCGAGTAGAGCAATATTTGTCTCCAGAGGTCCAGTATGCATGTTTGTACTGGGTACAGCACCTTCAGAGAAGTGGTGCTCGGTTGCGAGATAACGACCGTGTCGATCAATTCCTACGGAACCATTTTCTTTGTTGGCTTGAAGCGCTTAGTTGGATGCAGAAGATACCGGAAGGAATTCTTGAGATAATTTCTCTTAAGTCTATTACATCTGTAAGTTACCGGCGATAAATTATAGAAAACTTAACTAAACGGCAGGAATCTAGGCGGCTAATTGTCCTAGTTTATATATGTTCATTTATGATATAAACCGATTTGTATTGTATAACCGGGTTGCGATAGAGCAGGCTCCATTACAAGTATATTGTAGTGCACTCTTCTTTACACCAGTAATGAGCATAGTACGGAGAGAATTTATGGACAAGATGCCACGATGGATTAAGAGAGGGCCAGAGGTAGAAACAAACTGGAGTGCGATACTACAGATCCTCGAGGGCCATTCGGATAGTGTCTACGCCGTGGCCTTCTCGCCCGACGGCAAGCAGCTAGCGTCCGGTTCGCACGACAGTACAGTGCGGGTCTGGGACGCGGCTACAGGAGCGACGCTACAGATCCTCGAGGGCCATTCGAGTTTGGTCAACGCCGTGGCCTTCTCGCCCGACGGCAAGCGGCTAACGTCCGGTTCGTACGACGGTACGGTACGGGTCTGGGACACAGCCGCAGGAGCGACGCTACAGATCCTCGAGGGCCATTCGAGTTCAGTCAATGCCGTGGCCTTCTCGCCCGACGGCAATCAGCTAGCGTCCGGTTCGATGGACGGTACAGTGCGGGTCTGGGACGCGGCTACAGGAGCGACGCTACAGATCCTCGAGGTCCATTCGAGTTGGGTCAACGCCGTGGCCTTCTCGCCTGACAGCAAGCAGCTAGCGTCCGGTTCGAACGACAGTACAGTGCGGGTCTGGGACGCGGCTACAGGAGCGACGCTACAGATCCTCGAGGGCCATTCGAGTTGGGTCAACGCCGTGGCCTTCTCGCCCGACGGCAAGCAGCTAGCGTCCGGTTCGATGGCCGGTACAGTGCGGGTCTGGGACACAGCTGCAGGAGCGACGCTACAGATCCTCGAAGGCCATTCGAATTGGGTGAACGCTGTGGCCTTCTCGCCCGACGGCAAGCAGCTAGCGTCCGGTTCGCACGACAGTACAGTGCGGGTCTGGGACACAGCTGCAGGAGCGACGCTACAGATCCTCGGAGGCCATTCGAGTTCGGTCAACGCCATGGCCTTCTCGCCCGACGGCAAGCAGCTAGCGTCCGGTTCGGACGACAATACAGTGCGGGTCTGGGACGCGGCTACAGGAGCGACGCTACAGATCCTCGAGGGCCATTCGAGTTTGGTCAGAGACGTGGCCTTCTCGCCTGATGGCAAGCAGCTAGCGTCCGGTTCGAACGACAGTACAGTGCGGGTCTGGGACACAGCTGCAGGAGCGACGCTACAGATCCTCGAGGGCCATTCGAGTTGGGTCAAAGCCGTGGCCTTCTCGCCCGACGGCAAGCAGGTAGCGTCCGGTTCGATCGACAGTACAGTGCGGGTCTGGGACACAGCTGCAGGAGCGACGCTACAGATCCTCAAGGCCGATGTTCAAATTAGAACGCTCTCGTTCTCCAGCGATGGGTCGTACATAGTGACAGACCGTGGGCGACTAGGCACAACATCTCTTCACCCTAGTGCGGTGCTTTCTTCCCCTTCTCCATCACTACAACCAGTTAGTACCCCGTATAGGGTCTTTGTGCGAGATGGGTGGGTATCACGCGAATCGGACCGCATGCTTTGGCTTCCTCCTGATTACCGGCCTTCGTGCCACGCCGTTCGCGAGAGTGTCGTCTGTTTAGGTCATCGTTCTGGTCGCATGTCAATATTTGAGTTCTCCTTTTGACAAATTGGGTAGCATACAAACCTCCTCCCCACCCGCCTCCTTGCGGATACCGCGTTATCTATACATATGTACAGGAAATCTAGAAATATCTAATGCTGAGAAATAAAATATAACTACTAAGATATTTATCTTAAGTTTGACTCATGACTAAATTTGTAATAAACTCTTTAATTAACTTAAAGAACAAAAATAATATATAACTCACAAAATCTCATAGAACGCGATTAGATAATAGCCTTTCTTTATCAAGTTTACATTAAACCTATTGGGGAGCTTATATTTCCCATATACACGCTAGGCTTAATACGTCTTAGGGTTATAAAGTTAGGGCTTGGCATATCATCTGACTCTTTCTCTAGTGCTTGCAGGGGTGTATTACGCTAGAATTAACTTAGGGTCAAATACGCCAAGAGCCGTGAGCCAGGGTGGAATAATGTTAAGTAGTGCGTGCGGACCGGAAGCCAATTTCGCTAGTCACTGTATCCAACATCATCCTCCGCGAATCCGAACGCCGTACACTGCATAGAACCTGCGCCTACCATGAGCAAGTTCGGCGTGCTGGTCATGGTACTGAATTCGTACTTCGTAATAAAATGTCCTCGACTTAGCTAATACCCAACCAAGGGACCAGCCGGAGCAGGCAAGTCAACCTTCTGCACTGCACTTATCCAGCATCTGCGGAACAATAAACGCCCATGCTACTACGTAAACCTCGATCCTGCCGCTGAAGAGTTCGCTTTCGAGCCGGATATTGATATCAAAGACCTCATCAGTCTCGAGGATGTCATGGAAGAGATGGGCCTAGGCCCGAACGGCGGCCTGATATACTGTTTCGAATTCCTGCTCGAGAACCTCGACTTCCTTACAGAGCCTCTGGATACTGTCACCGATGAGTACTTGATCATATTCGACATGCCAGGCCAAATCGAGCTGTACACACACGTCCCTATCCTTCCTACACTCGTGAAGCATCTCATGCGGGGCTCACTCAACATCAACATGTGCGCAACCTACCTCCTCGAATCCACCTTCGTCATCGACCGGCCCAAGTTCTTCGCCGGCACCCTGTCCGCAATGAGTGCCATGTTGATGCTGGAAATGCCACACGTCAATATTCTCAGCAAGATGGATCTGGTGAAGGGACAAGTGGCGCGGAAAGATCTGAAGCGCTTCATCAATCCAGATGTTGGGCTGCTGGATGACGATCCATCGCGGACAATGGAGTTCGAACAGACACCAGGAGACAGCGATCCCATGTCCACCAAAAATGTCATGGGTGGCTCCTCTTTCAAACGGCTCAATAGAGCGGTCGCGCAACTCATCGATGATTTCAGCATGGTATCGTTCCTACAGCTAGACGCACAGAACGAAGACAGTGTCGGCGCCGTGCTAAGCTACATCGATGATGCTATACAATACCACGAGGCTCAGGAACCGAGAGAGCCCAGGGACGAAGTTGAAACAGACATAGGATATGACGCTATGGATGAGTAATGTATAAGTCGGTGCATGCATTTATATGGAGTTTGGCGGCGCTACAAGAATTCACTTGACATCAGGAAGGCGTTGAGAATTCATAAAACTCCTGCCCTAAGAGCACGGATTTCTATGTAAGGGAAAGTCCTGGGAATATATTCTGATCTAAGCATTTTATACCCATTAGAAGTTTCCAGCAAGGCTGAAACGGTACGTATCTTACAATTACACCGCTAAATTCAAAACGCCAGTGGTTCTCTATATAGAACACAATCTTCCCGAGTTCTCAACCTCGTCTCTTCTTGGAACTCCGTGCCCGTTTCGCGCTCTGCAAAACTCCGCCTATCCTTCAGACCCCTAAGCTGCCTCGAACGAACACTGAAACTTTGCAGCGGAATCGATGCTCGTGGCGCAGGCGCCATCGACCGAACGTCGGGGTTTGCTTCAGAGGACGGTCTTCCCTCCCCATCGCAACATGCCTCAAAGCCGCTCCCCCCTTCCCCCGTCTCCAACCAGGGAATCCAGCCAGAAACCCAACCCTCCTCAGCCCTCTCCTCCCCATCCCAAGCCATCCCTCCAACCACCACCACTACATCCACGTCTCCGCCCCCCCAAACGGCGGATACCTTCCCTCCCTCCCCCTCTCCACGCAATCCCACCCCCATGGCACCCTCCGACTCAAAACCTCATACCCCGCCACCCTCCTCAGCCTCCTCCCCGCCTCGCTCGGCCGAAACGCCTCCACCCTCACCTCCTCCAACCGCCGACTCGTCGCCGCTCGCACCGCGAACCTCTCCCGCTCCCGCCCATGCCCCGGCACCGCAACCACAGTCCTGTACCTCCCCTCCTCGCGCGGCGCCCACTCCGCGCTCCGGTTCCGCGGCGAGCGGGGGGAGGGCGGTGGAGGAGGAGGAGGCGGCGGGGGAGCGGCGGCGCGCTTGACGCCGTGGCCGTGCAGCGGCGCGTGGCGTGGTTCTGGGGGCAGGGCGAAGCGGACGTGTTTGCGGGTTTGGCGGGCGTCGTGGGCGTGGGTGTGGGTATGGGTGTGCGCGAACTCGGTGCGCGAGGGGGAGAGCGAGAATTCGGTGAGGGAGGTGCGGCGCGGTCGGCGGGAGAGGGCGGAGAAGTGGAACCAGCACATTTGGAGTGGTGCTTGAGGTGGTGCTGGGGATGGTGCTGGAGATGGTGCTGGAAACGGTGCTGGAGACGATGGAGGACTGGGTTGCGGTGGAGATGGTTGAGGTGGGCTGAGTTTAGTGGGTTTGCGGATTTGGAGGGATAGAATATAGCGAGCAATGGAAATGATAGACGTTTTCTGAAGAGCGGAAACTCAATAGGAGGAGTGTATAGTAGGCATATATAGCAGTCTCCCCAAAATCAGACGAAAGATAGAAGCAGCAACGCAATCTAACGAACGAATCTCCCCAGGCACCCTCCCCGGCACCCATCACTGTATATACCACCACCCCCCTCCACGCGCAGTCGCAAGACCCCCCATCTCGCACGCCCAGCAGCGCAGGTCATGCTGGACCTGTCGTCCGCAACATTCCACGGGACCCCTTCCATCATCGCGCACAGCGCGAGGGTGAAGAGGAGCGCACGCTTGAAACCTGAAACATGCCTGATTCTCAGTCCTCTGTGGCGGGCAGAAAACATCAGCGGAGGGCAGAAACATCAGCGGAAGGATCTGGAGGCTATGTCATTGGTGAGGGCCGGGTGACTCTGTAAGGTACGCGTGCGTGGTTGGTGTCTTGCATGCCGCGCCGGGGTGGCGTTCGGCGAATAGGGAGCTTGGGGCGGGGCGTGATGGGTGCCAGGTACGGTGGCTTGTGAGACATCAAGTTCTTGGGGGCTGCTGGATGACTTTGCTATGTCGACATTTCTGCTTTGCTCTACTTTGCTTATAAACAGGAGGGTTGTATTTATTTTAAGGAATAAAACGTTTCTTCATTTATGCAGTTATTTCCATAACGGCTGAGTGGCGTCAGAGCACCACGGCTTGACAAGACACTCGCAGCTACAAGAGCCAGATACCCTCTTGGTAGCATGCCAACTGCTAGAAACTATGGAATTTAGTAGTCTGAAGCTACCCCAGGTGGCTCCGTGTGTAGATAAATAAGTCGAACACAATGGGCGCAATCAAGCAAGACAATCCCCAATCCCGCCACCCTACGGCACGGTCTGCTGCCCAGAAAATAATAAAAAAAGCTGAAGTGTACACGCCGCGTCTCAGAAATCAAAGAACAAAAAAACCTACCGAAGAGGTATTACACGGGTATTGGACTATCCATGGTACTTTTACGCCTAGTCCGCCTTTCGCAATATAAAGGGATTGAATAAACGCCATTCTCCGTTTCTCTCTGAAAATGCCTCCCTCCGGCCCAAATCCTGTTCTTTGCAAAGTAAATGAAGTAAAAAAGAGGCTCCACCCACACCATTCATTCGTCCAACCGCTGTAAAGTCCGAGCATGAAAAATATCATTCATCAACCAACCATCCAGATGGTTTTTAGTGCACTATTCCTATGTGTGAAAACTCGCATTAGTAGGCGTTCCGCATTTTTCATCATCATGGGTGTGAAATGACAAGCTCTGCTTTAGAGATAGGTCACTTGCTTCTTCTCCTCAATCCAAACTCCTTTTCCTGCAACTCTCGGGCAAGTCGCAGACTCGCTTCCTCCTCGGTTTCCGTTTGCGAAAGGGCGCGCGAACCCGTTTCCAGTTTCAGGGAGCCTTTGCTCTCCAGCCGCACCCTGTTGACGTGTGCTGACCTCGGGGTCACGTCTTTCCCGCTGGCGACAGTGCCGGGGGTATGGCTTGTCTTGCGACCACTGGTGCTTCGGCGCCGGATCTGCGGGATAGGTTGAACAGATTCTAGCGTAGAGACAATGCCATTTCGTTGGTGTTTAGGCGAAGTGCTCTGGGCCAGATCTGTTAGTGGCGACGATGGTTCCGCGTCTATGTTATCACAAGGTTTCGGCGCCGATGTGACGGGATTTCGCCGCTTAGAGATACTCTGCAAGCTTTGACGATCCTGTGTTTCCACGAAATGCTCATCAATGGGATTCTCGATTGACGAGACGATAGCGTCTGCGTGAGGTACAGCGTCTGGCATTGGCTCTGGAGAAAAGGTAGTGTTCCGGCTATTCAGGTCGTATGTGCTCTTGGGTAGCGGAGGCGTCATCTGCGGGACTTTGGCAGGCGAAGAAACAACGATGGAATCATGAATCTCTATCGACAGAGCTGTATTTGGTCGATGTAAAGCCCCTTCCATATGGATATTATCCCTGGGTCTGGAGGTCGTTCCAACACCTCTAATTGTATCGCTAGTAGGTATTGGTTCCTTTTTTGGCTTCTTTTTTGCTGGACTGGCACCTTCATCGCTAACTCGTCTCTTTTTGGAAGCCGAACCCCGGGGCACTGGTACTTCTGACGCTTTGACAGGATCGATATTCCCGTACTCATCGTGAACGCACCGGCGCTATTGCTACTGTTAGGCGCAAACATACAAATGGATATGATTGAAACTCACCTTGCTTTTACGGCAATCAAGACATGCTTTAGTCCTTCCGGGCTTATTGTTGGGCGTCTCCATCGTAAATTCGGAGGCAGACATCCTATCGTCAACGATGACATGTCCGTCGACCTTAGCTAACCTCTGTGGTATAGCTACCACAGCACCAGCGTCGCTTTCCCGCCGCTTGAAATCCCGTGCAAGCGGGATGACCACTCCCACGAATTTCGAATTTCCGGCATGAACCGAGCTGCTTTGGGAGGAACTGGAAGCTTCTGCACGCGAATCGGAAGATCCACCATTCCTGAGCGATGCCACGAGCTCATCTTTGTGTTTGCATCGGATTCTCCGTTTCCTGCACGCGTCACAAGCGATTCGTTTTGGTCCCAGCTGGGATGTCTTCGGAGTGCTCAGATGCTTCCCGTTCTGGTCCAAAACGGGACGCTGAGGGGAAGGAGCTGGAGAGTCACCACGTATAGATCCAGTGGCGACAGGCGTCTCTGATACCATCGCTTTCTGTCGCGAAGACTGTCGATCTCTAGATGCACGGATTGCTTCACTCCAGGATTTCCGCTCCAGTTTCTTAAGTGCAGCGGCGCTGAGCTTCTTTTCTCCCTTAGATTCCCCAGTTTCCGGCAGAAGAGCTTCAGGGTGCGCCCACTGAGGAATATCCTCATTGCCTCGCTTCCATGCTATCCACATAGCAAAAGTTTTGATGAGGGTAAGCGGATCTCCTCGTCCTTTGGGTATAGAACGTGTTACTGCGTTACGAGTCTCGGCTGTTATGCCCTCTATTCGGCCAAGGGATATCATTACGGTCCTCCAGATGTAGTTCGCAAGGTCTGGAAGACCATCAAGCTCAGCCTTGGAGTAATACCGCGCGTTGTAGTTTTCCGATCCAAGATCAGAGTTGTGTCCAAACTTATTAGGCTCACAGTAAATAGGAGTCAGCCGGTGAAATTGGTTTCCGTCGTAGAAAAGCTGCGCAACAGATGGTGGGAGAGAATCTGTTTCGAGATACTTCAAAACGGTAAACCATAGCACCTTCTGAAAGTGAGGGTATCGGAATTTCCTCGCCACTTTCGTAGCCTTTTCTACCTCTGCGACCCGAATCTGCATGCCGTAATTCAGCCGCGTGAGAAAGTTGCCACCGATAACCAGACTATTTTCAGGTGTCCAAACTGCATGTATCCAGCCGGACGGAATGAGCATGGTATCTCCTTGGGAAAGATCTATGCGATAGCATTCTTTGACCTGATGAGGAAGGAATGTCCAATTCTGAGCGGGCGATAAACACCACTCCTCGTACTTCTTTAGGTTCTGTTTCGTCGGCGGTATAAAGAAAAATGTCTTCTTTCCTTTGACGATGTGGTAGTAGACGGACGAGCCTCCGAAATCGATGTGAAAATCTGTGTAGCAGTCCGCCACAGACATAAGACAGTAGAACTGGACCTTCGGGGCATTGGCTTTGTCTTCTTCAGGCCAGACAGCATCTTGTAGATCCATATCGCGAACTACTTTCGGCCTTCGGATCAGCCTTCCAAGCTTGCTTTGAGACACTTCGAGACTAATCACGTTTCTGACAACCTTCTCGCCTTCTTCCTCGTAATAGTCCGCCCACCTCCTCATATTCCACCTCTTGTCTTCGCCTTCTTGGGACTTCACGTCGATGACCTCGACTCTTTCTTCTGGCCCGTACATCTCAGCTACTCGACGTACAGTCAATCCTTGTGGAATGACCATGTCAAGCTTATCTTGGCCATCGTCAGGGACATATTCGTAGTCGTAGTCGTCAGCATCAACGTCTAGATCTTGGCCTTCGCGAGGTAGGGCAACTCGAGGAATATCTGCATCCGGGCCGGGGAGTATAGGGCGGGGATTTAGCGCTGCTGGAATAACAACTGGCTCGCGGAACCCATTCATTTTCTCAAAATATTCTGCTGTGACGAGCTCAGGAGGCAGACGAGCAAACGTCTCTTCGTCGAATTGGAGAGTACCGTCTTTAATAGGCTTAATGTAGTGGTGCTCGGGGTTCTCATCGGAGGTACGCAAGACGCCCTCATTGAGGCCTGCATAATCCACAGCAGTGTGGGCTCGGGTGGATTTTCGAACAACTGCTTTTTGTTAGTGCCTAGACATATTCTACGAATAGTAGAATACTTACAGGTGGTGGGACCATGTTTCGGTCTACATTGTCGACAGAAGAACTTATCGACGCTCCGAACGTCTCTTTCATTCTGGAAACCGGCACAAGCAAAATGGAACCAACCCTTGCAACCATCACAGCTAATCCACTTTTGGCTTTCTCCAGTCAGGACGTTTGAGGTAAAATTGCATCCAGCGCAGACGGTAACTTGAGTGGTAGCATCCACCTGTTCTCCAGAAACAGGATTCGCTTGTGCAGGTACATTGATAATCATGTTGTTATTAGGAGGCACAGAAAGAGCGCGAAGGGCGGGTTTAAGTGGCGGAGGTTCTAGGAGCCCCTCAGTTCCTTTATCGATCCGGTATCCAGTGTCTTGGGTTATACCAGGTAGGACTTCGGCCGCAGGGGAATCTCTGGTGTTGCGTGGTGTTCTTATATCTGAGAGAGAATGTCGTCGATTTTGTGATGCAATCTCGTGCCTCATATCTGGAGGACCTGGGTGACCACTAGGCACTAAATTCATTCTCATATCATCTGGTGATACCCTATCTAACGAATCTGCGGGTAGACTTTGTGGTGAATGTAGCTGATCTGGAACCCCCGTTGTGCCAGTAGAAGCAGCGCTCTTGGCTTTAGCGGCGGTCTTCTTCTTTTTACTACTTGCACTCCGAGCTCGCGGGCCCCTTGGCTTTCCTTTCGGCCATCCCTGATGCGATTTCTGTTTCTTCGGCTCTGCGTGACCATTGGTATCAGGTGTTGCCAAAGGGGCGGTCGAACTGAATGTATCCTCGGGCGGTGTATGTGTTTGTAAAGCAGATCTATCAAGATTTTCCTCATAAATACCGTTAGGTATCTGCTCCAGTATCGTAGTGGATGACAGTTCCCCATGCCGTTGTTCAATTCCCTGCGTCTCTTCATCTCGATATTGAGGGGCCCAATGGGATGCTTTGTCTCGTACAACTGCTCGCTCATGTGGAGCTGAGAAGTCCTGGTGGCTTGGCTCTACAGGACTCCAACCATTCGCTAATTGTATCCTAGACTGCCTTGAGAATGAACTAGCGCTTCCAATCTGATGGAAATCCAGCAACAGCTGAGCATCAGATAATCTCTTGCCCAAAGCGTTGTTATCCTCCTGGTAGGGCCGAGACATTGGATTGTCTTGATACATCCTCGTCCCATTATCAACCATCTGCTCCACGTTGTAAGACCATCCATAGGACGGATTATGGCTCGTTGCTGGTCTTGAAACCGACTGGGGAGGGTATTGCGGTGAGGGGAAGACCTCCGACCGTGCCCGCTTCGACGGTCTTTCATCGTAGGCATGATTGAAATCCTCAGAGAATATATGCTTAGCACCATACCCGTTCGAAGAAAAGCGTGGTATGGTTGTCGGAGATATAGGAGCTTGAGAGGACCGACGGGAAGGTTGTGCGAAGACGGGACTTGCAGCTAGGGATGAAGCGGCGTTTGCGAGAGTATCTATTGGAGATCCTTGGACTTCAGTGTGTGATGTAGTTGGGCGCGGGTGCTGAGCGCGCTTGGGGGAAATAGCGGGCGCGCCTGGATAATCGTGATCAAGTTCGCCATATCCTCCTCCACTCTTAAGTCCTTCCGTCTGCCCACTGCTAGCGCGCTGGATATCATTCGTTCCATTGTAGTTCTGAAAGAATGTATGGCCCTCTCCATCGCGGCCTTCGACTGGAGTGAGCGGCTCAATGAACTCGTGCGGTGGCGGAGGCGTGCCGAAGCGCAGCGGGGGTAGCCTATACTGCGCTTTAAATGAATGACAACTCATAGTGATGCCTAGGTGATACTTGGGTTGTAAATGGGGTGGGTGGAAGGGACTTCGGGAGTCCGCACGAAGTGCGCGAAGGCGCAGCTACGGCACCTGCTGTAGCGGGTATCGAAATGGATGGTGAGTGAGAAATAGCATGTCCTGAGAAGGGATACAGGCACAGAGCTATGATAAGGTCGATTGATCGTGGGGAGTAGAACTTTGCGGTGTCACTGGCAGTTGAGTTGTGGTGGGGATGAGAGCGGGCAGTGGAAGTCCTCCGTATAATCGAGCCACCGCTTTGCAGGGCGAGGCAGAACGCAACAGCCACAACGACTTTTCAAAGCAGCAACATGCGGAAACGGGGCAATGATGAATATGCAGCATGTGTTCACAGTCAGGGATTATTTAGAGGTGGTTTCGATTTCCCGTGTCTCAGCGAGCGCTCTATATATGTACATATATGATGCCGTTCGAGGCAAATCACCAGCGCTCTCTTCATTTTCACCGAAAAGTCAAATCCGGTATATCTACAAAGCTCTCTGTGTGGAAACAACGCTCCATATGTATTTGGGATATTTCACCATCTCTAGTTGGTGGGATAGGCGGTGGTGGAATGAAAGGGTGCTTCTCGAATCAAGCGGTGCCAAGCCTGGAGGCTCAGCGGCGCTGAACAAACCATTCGCCTCCACACCGATCTTCTCCGCCCTGCCAGATCCGGTCTCACGACACTACAAAGTCCAACTCATCTATCCTTCCAATAACCCACTCCAGTAAAATGAGCCGAGGCGGAAAGCTTGCTCCAGAAGTTAATCGGTGAGAAAGCCCAGTCTCTGATTTGTTGATCGCTTCTTGCATATTTGCTGGGACACCCCAGACATCACTGCCATGAGTGCACACGACACCTGCTAACGCGTCTGATTCGTAGAGCTCTATTCGTAAAGAACCTGAGGTATGGTTTGGAGAACACCCGGGTGCTGTACGGCGCGTGAATGCGACTCTTCTAACAGCACTCTAGCTACAACGTTTCACCTGAGGAACTCTTCGACCTCTTCGGCAAATTCGGCCCTGTGCGGTATGCTGCGCTTTTTAGAACCCTGCCCCTGTTACACTCGAAAGATAATTTGATACTCTTTTTTTGACCTTACGGAACTGACGATGAGTCCAGTCAAATCCGCCAAGGCATCGCCAACAACACAAAAGGCACTGCATTCGTAGTCTACGAAGACGTCATGGACGCGAAACAAGCCTGCGACAAGCTCAACGGCTTCAACTTCCAGAACCGATATCTTGTTGGTATGGCCACCCCATCCGCCTTAACCCCGAGTCATAACAACCTGGCCGATATTGGATACGAAAGTGCTAACGAAACATCACAGTATTATATCACCAGCCAGAGAAGATGGCAAAATCGAAAGAGGATCTCGCCGAACGCCAGCAGAATTTAGAAAATCTCAAACGGCAACACGGTATCGAATAACGTCAGGCGAGGCCCACGGAGGAAGAAGAGAAGCGTGGCAGGAGTGGGCCTCCTGTGGGCCTCCGCAAGACATCGTTACCAACAGCAATAGGTGGTGGGAGCAGCCTGAGGTCAAAATTGTCGAAGAACTATCAACCTCAGCAAGGACACAACATTAAAACTTCTGCAAATAGGATTTGGACTCGAATTACTGGCTTGGCGTTGAAGGGGTCATCATCACTCTAACGTGGAATGGATATAAATTACGGCAGGGCTTGCTCTTTTGTGGTGGTACCGAGCCAGATTTGCTCTACCACCAAGTTTTGCGGGACTGTTACAGACTGACTGGACTGTATTGTGGCCGCAGCAGTGACACGATTATGGACGAGCCAAGCTAGAGCACCAGAAGCTGCTCAATTGACCAAAAAATAACATTCTATTCGTGATTCCCTATCATTCATTATATCCTGCATGCTCGTGGAAACGTGACCCAGACCAAAATTCTGACCGTGATTATCGTCAATGAAAACCCCTTTTCTATTTACATCATATCCATCATTCCTCGTGCACTACTTCCCGTCTCTTCATATGTGCGAAGTGTCCAAGCGGATAGTCCACAAGGACTTGAGCAGCTAGCTCTTCTAATGCTGCACCTGCCCGTTCAAGCAAGATACGCTCAGGGAAGGTATCCACCCAATTGGGCCTCACTCTTCTTCACACGACGCTTGCCGGCTCCCGTTCCAGTTGATGCGGGTGCCGTCGTGCCAGTACCAGTGCCGACTGGGACGACGCTGGTGGTGGCCGTAGGGTTGGTGGTCGTGACAGACAGAGTTGGGAAAGCGGTAGTTGTCGTCTTTGTCGTCGCATGTGTGAAGAAATCGAGAAAGGGGAGTGCATTGGCGACAGTGAGGAGGACAGCCAGGGAGAGGATGCGGGCTGGGACGAGCATGGTTGTCACGCTGGGTCCGTTGGATAAAGAGTCGGCCTGAGCTGAAGATGGGGTTTTTGATCGGTAAACAGAGGCTTGGTGGACTGATGAAGATAACTCCGATAGATTGATATTGCCCAAACGAGCGTGAGAGAAAACGAAGGTAGCTGGTGGATGGTTCCTCTGAATTGGCCTGGGAGAGAACGAGACTTTACGTACCCTACTAGATATATATACTTCTTATCTCTACCATATGGTGCATTCCCCGGTGATACATTACGCATGCCAGTCTACTCCAAGACTAACTAGGTATCCAAGACCACGCATGCTGCGCGATAACAACGCGTCACGCTCCAAGGTGGAGCAAGACCTACAAGCCCTCCACTCAGCAAGGAGTCTCTAAAACCACAGACGCCTGCGGCTGAGATCTGTTAGGCTTAATATGGAGTGATTAATTGGTGTGTATCAGCGTATCCGTCGTCCATGGTTGGTCAACAGTCATTCAAAGGCAGAAATCTGAATTTGGGCTCCGGTGAGGCTCTCCCGTAGGGCCTTCGCCGTACGGTGTGTTGCACGGAGTGCTTGGGGCCGACGAGCGGTGCATGATAAATGTATGCGGAAGGTCAGATTGTGAACTACTGTAAAATAGCCGGTGTCAGTGGTTGGTGTTTGTCTCTAAGGTTGGCCCATGGTTGACGCAGCTGTTGTGATATGTGTGGCGTCCATGGCTAGGTCGACGTATGATTGGCAGCGCTATCTCACTGTGGGGTTTCGGACTAGTTCTCAAACTCCGGAAAAACGAAATAGATTTGGAAAGGGAGAAAATTATGTGAGAGAATACAACACGCAATTTGAAGGAGAGAATGGCGTGGTTAATGAATTGCAGAGAAAAGAATGGATTTTAAATAGCTTATGTCCTTGCATGGCGAGAGGTGAGAGGTGCATGTTATGAGGGAGTATGCTCCCAAAAGCAGCAATCCTACCCGTATCTTGAAGAGAGACAATGATAGTCTAAATGCATAGTTATCGCCGCCATGAGCGGGTATTCCCGTTTATATGCCCACTGGGCTAGTGAAATCGGATCCAATAAGATCATGGAAATACCACGTGCACAAAACCGCGCAAACAGGCCATGAACCATGGAGCATTACATGCAAGGCGATAATATGCTTTCCCCAGCGTCTGGCCGCATTTCAAGGGCCATCGCTGAAAATAACACAGCTCGCATAACTAATGTTTGCGACTCATGGATGCGGGCCCCAATCACTGGTTCCGGGTCGCGACCCTCGCTCTGATAGCACACCCGGAATCGCAAAGACTAGGGGCTATATCTGAGGGACATGGCTTAGAATGGAAAGTTGAATAGTGCTGGATTGTTTCCATTCCGCCTGCTCAAAGCAAGATCTAAGGTATTGCCGGTTGGCCACTTCATCCCGAAATCTAAGGTCAGTCAAGACGCCCAATGGCCGAGGCTTAAATCCTAGCTCAAGAGCTTATAATTGATCCTAGTGCTATATGAAGTAAGGCGCTTGGATAGTAACTCGTTAGTGTAGGTTTGTAGCAGCGACACCAAACTAGTTCGAAGATTTATGTTAAAAGAGTCCCGCTATCAATCATTCAATATGCAGGAAAGTTTCTCAAGAAAATATCACCGCGTTATTCCTAATGAATTTGTTAAACTTATGAATACATTCGTCCTATCGAGAAGCATAATTATATATACAACACATAGCCAATCGAAACCTTCTCACCAAACGATTAGCCTAAATGGGGTATCAAGCATAGCAACAATTGCCAGCGATCGACAAGAAGGGTATATAGTTAGCAGCAGCCAAAAAGATAGGCAGTGTAACAAAAGAAAATTCCGTGGTGCCTGAGCGGCCAGTTCTAGCGTAGTAGTATAACACAAAGCAAGTATAACAGATGTGGGTAATCAAACAAATTCCAGAAGTCCACCCGGGAAGCCCCCCTGAGATGGTACAAAACGCCAATCTCCAGAGCTCCAATAAGCAAAGTGAGTGATAGTAAATATGTTTGCGGAGACGCTGTTGCTACAGATGCTTTTTGGAATGCAACGAATTTTGACTTTTAATTAGACTTTTGGTTGCGAATCGAAGACGCTCAGAAACCACGGAAAGGATCGAAGTTGTCGTGGACAAAGTCTTCGTAGACACCTCCACCGCGGTGCGGATCGTTGGTGCTGCCGCTCCATTGGCTATTACCTCGCCTCCTGCCGGGCCGAGGTTTAGCTCCTAATAGCATAGATCCGTAAGCAGCATCCTCAGAAAGGGTCGGTTCGACAAAGGCCTCCATGCGGACTGTTCCAACAGCATCGAAGAAGTTGTAGCGTGCGGGGCTGCTAGCCTCAGATGTACGAGCGCTTGTGATAACACTAGCCGGGTTGTACACAGATGATGGAACTGAAGGTGGCTGTCCATAAAGGTCAGAAGATCCAGTAGAGTACATTGATGGGACCTGATTATGAGAAAAGCTACGGAAAGCCGCACTAGGTGGGGGAACACGAGGTCCAGTCGAGCTCCTTTTACGGCCGTGGCCAATGCGAGGGATACTCGGGGCATCCGCGGCGTCAGCAATGGGCCTATCAAACTGTGATTCCCCATACCATTCATGGATCGGATCTGCTCGAGGAGCATTTTGTCGCTGATTCACAGGGAGTGCCTTGTCTTTAGCCAAGCGGACTGAGTCCCGGATCTGGGCACGACGGAGTGTCGCTCCGGGGTGGCGAGGTGGTAACTCCTCCTGGGGAGGGACGGGTGGTAAGGCACCAAGTTCGGGAATTCCATGAGTAGAGTGAGCCAGGAATGAAAGAGCTGTCAGCCAAAGATAATGGCGTTCTCTGGATATGGCAGTGAACTTCAAAGCTCGAGCAGGTGTGAGAATTAAGATAGACCGGTTGAATATGGTCTGGATGCCAACGCTTTTGGGCAAGGGGGTATTATCTGGAACATCAAGAACAGATTTGATGACCACTGCAAAGACGTCAGCATCTGATATTGATAATCCCTCCTTCTGATAATACTCACATTTACGTCCACTCTTGCCCATTAAGGCAGACCCTGAAGTCGGCTGCTTACTACTCCACATGACGGCACGCTCATAGGGTGAAAGCCAGACCCAGCGTTTGTGCCGAATTCCATTTCCAGGCATTACAGAGCCATCATCGCCTGCCCGGCCAAGATCTTGAGGAGACTCTGGACCACCAAAGGTCTTTCGCTTCCTAACATACTTCCACATCCATTCACCAACCATGGTTGCAGCAATTGCGTCGACCACGCTGGTTGACTGAACAGAGCTACCAACAGAGCCGTTACCTGTGTTTGACGTATTCGTGGAGAGTTGAGATCTGTGACTATTCATGTACCCGTACTGAGCACCGGTAATCATATCATTGGGCAACGGCGGAACCTGTGGGCTCTGTGGCAATACAGGAGTGGCAGGTAATGGAGGTGATCTGCTTCTTTGGCGTCCACTCCTTGGCATCACGGCTGCAGACCGTACCTTTCGTAAGCTGTCCTTACGCTGGTGTTGCCTTCCGCCTTGCAGTCGGCGCCCAGAAAAGGTGCCACCGCCTCGGGGAGTTGGGCTCTGAGATCCTTCACTCTTGCTAAGCGGTATGCGTCGAGAGCTTGATCTTGTTGGAACTGGGAAGGGTGGTTTCGGCACATAATTATTGCTTGATCCAACGCTACCAATGCTTGGGCTACGCGACCGCTGGAAATGAGCAACAGTGCCATTCTGAATCATAGCGGAACGACGAATACTTGGCTGTCGTGTCAGGCCCGCCGATCGGAGAGGCTTAGCAACTTTTGAAGCTTTCTCGAACGAGTTCCGACCTGAGGAATACATCTTCCCAGGACCCGCTGAATCCTCCGAAGTTCGTGATGTCGACACAACTTCCTTGTCCTCTGGGACAGGTGTTGGCGGGTTATTAAATGGCCGTTTCAGATTACGGCTAGACATCATCGGGGTTGAGTATTGTGGTGCTCTATAGTCATCATCACTGAGGTCTGCTTCAATGTCATCGTCTTCGTCAGAGCTTGCCCCATCAAAGCCAGCAAAGAGACTGCTCGATCTAAAAGGCCGCCTAATTCCGTCATCCTTGCTACGTACGAGAGGGCCGTTATCGTTGTTGCCTGGATAACGGTCCTCGGTCTTAGAGTCCGAGGCGCCGCCGAGCAGAGTCGTCAGGCCTTGCGTGTGCCGCAGAGTGGGTGCTTTTCCCTGACGATTACCGCCACCAGATGATATAGATGTGGCTGGTGTGTCAATCTCCATCCGTCGTTTTCCGGGCTCTGGCCGTCCTTGTCTGGGCTCAGGGGTTCCCGGTTTGGATGATATGGCAGAGGGTAAAAGATGCGGAGGTAATTTGATAGGCCTTCTGTCTATCCTAATCTCTTCGGTTTGGATGGAAATTGAGCGTGTCGGGATTCTCAAGTCAACAGTGGTTTGAGACCAGGCATTCTTCGTTCCAGGCGGCAGTATAGGCTCCTTTGGAGATGCAGGAGCGGATCGCGGTGGGTGAATGGCAATTGATGGAATAGGAATAGGCACTGGAGGAGGAGCCCGGTTAGGTGAGCGAGGAGGAGGAGGTGGGGCTATCGGTCGTGGTTCTTCCAAAGGATCCGTTTGCGTGGAGATTGAGGCGGTTTCTATCTTAAATAGAGGCGTTACTGGTGTTTGAGGAGAAGGCGGAATAATGATCTTGGGTGTTGCTGGTGGGCTGGGAGGTTGTTCCAAAGTCTGCGATGAAGCAGAGATCATAGCGGCGGGTGACTTAACACCATTCGGAGTTTGCTGAACATTTTGGCTAGGTGGAATGACAGAAACACGTTTCCGTCGTTGGTTCGCCTCGATGTCGGTAAGTGATTGCGCGTGGTCATTATACCTGACTGAAACGGGATCCTGGGGCAAGAATGGAGACGGTGGCGGAGAAAACTGCACTCCAGTATCGACGTATTGACGCTTTGGGGGTATGTTGATCAGAGTGAGTTCCCGCACGGTTGCAACCTCGCATGATTTCGAAGTCTCAACAGGTTTGGAAGGTTCCCCTTCTGTCACCTCTGCCAACGGACCCTTGCTTTCTATCGTCAGTCCAAGTATGCGTTTCGCCTTTTCATCTTGATACATGGATTGTCGCGATTCCAATGCTCGTCTTGCACGCATTTCATTCTCCGGGAAATCGTCTGAGTCAAGTTCAAGTTCACCCAGGTCTTCTTCCTCCTCATCGAAGATCAATTCATCTGCCAGGCTAGGTCCGTTTAGTCGTCCATGCCCATCAGAGCCCGCTCCGCTCATCACAGAGAATCTGTAATTTCGTCCAAGGCTCCGGTGACTACTGCTGCTCAAATTTCTTGAATGCATACCAGTACGGCTAGTAGATCTTCGTCGTGGAGATGAACGAATGCTTGCTGTATCGCTCTCATGTCCAACGCCGCTATCCCTTGTGTTATCGTCGCCTTCGCTGTCCATGCCCTGCTCATCCTGCGCAGCATCTTGTGCCGCAAGTTCATCGAGGATCATTTTCAACCGGCTTTCAGAAATGTGAACCCGCCGCTCCAGCATCCGTTTCTCGCCATCCCAAGTCTCTTTATCTCGCTCCCACATGTTGTGAACGCGGTTTGAGTCATCATCCTGGCTCCGGATCTTCTTTTGCGACGATTCCAGCTTATTTCGCAAATCGACATTGACCTCCCGAACTTCATCTCTTTCTCTCGCTAGTTCATCCAAGGCTGATATGGTTTCTTTTTCTAATTGCTGAAGCTGGCATTCGGCCGCGCGGCTCTCTTTTGTACTCCGAGCCAGTTTATCGGTCAGGGAGTCACTCTCATTTCGCGCAGTCTGGAGATTAGTTTCCAAGTCTTCAATAAATTTGTGCTTAGAATCTAACTCTCGGCGCAAAGATAGGATTTCGGAAACTAAAGATGCATGGAGAGTCGGGGTGAATCGCCGAGGATCAAGGATCGAAATGTTCTCATCGTTGGCAGTATCCTCAGAATCTCTACCATCCGGAGGTAGCGGGGGTGGCGAGGAAGGCGGTCCACTCGAGGGTGTTCCATACCGTGACGAACGTCGAGACAACGATGGCATAGGAGTATGATAAGGCGTGTCGGACGGCGAAGGAAGTGGCTGAGCGACTATGAAAGCCTCGTGCTCTTGAAAGTAATCCCCCGCCATTTTTGAGACAGAGCGACTACGACCGACGTTGATAGCTCGCGGACAAAAGCATGTGATAGCTGATCCTTTCGGAACCGCGGCGAAGAGGAAGTATTACAAAGTAGGTTTTAATACATAGCTATACTCAAAGTCAGTGATGGGAAACTTAATGCTTATGCCCACAACGGCGTTCCTGGCACAGTCGTTAAATTTACCTTGTGCTAAGAAACAATGACAGAAGTCCCAAATCATTGAGCAAACACCACGGAAATGTCCATGAAGTAACCCCTCTTTAGCGCGAGCGATTTAGATGTAAAAGATGTCTCTATACTCGCTGGTAACAGGTGAAGAGCAATTGTTTGAGGGAGAAACACCTCGGGTTGCCGAGATTGTGTCGGCTGATTGGGATCGGTGGAAAGGAGTCAAACGGTGTGCCAGTTCCAGTGAAGGCTTCAGAAAGGAACGATTGGTATGTTCGGAATCTAGGAGGCGAAGCAAAGATTAGCACTCAAGTTCAAGGTAATCCTCCAGACTCACCGCACGCGGGTCGCGTGAGGATAGCAATGCGCCGTAATAAGAAAGACGGCCGATGATGTGCCTTTCTTACCTATGTGCTAGACAATTCACTCTTCCAGGAGTCCGTCTCTCCGGTCCGGTCTTTTGAGCGTATGATGCAATTGGGAGTTTTGAATATAAAGTTAGGCTCTATGCAAAGACGCAACAGCACGCAAAGGACAGAACGCACAGCCGGCAGTAGTCGAGTTGTGATGCAAACAGCGAAATGGAAAGGCTTCTGGCAAAGGACGCCCCAAAAGATCGCGACCTAGCGCGTTCAGCAGGAGTAGCATTCGAAGAGGACGAGATCGTCCCGGGATGCACTCAAAGGTCTCGCATAAAATCGCTGATCCCAAACGATGTTCATGCACCGTTTCGCCCAGGGTCAGCAAGACCCAGTAGACTCGGCAGGGGGATGCCAGTCCCCCGGCTCAAGCCCATGCGAAAACGGGCAAAGGCCGGCTTCAGTGGCGAATCAGCGTCGTCACAGGTGTGAATTGAGAAGAGATTTGTGGTTACGGTTGACGGGTCTGCAGCGTGCCTGGTCGTGCTGTGCTTCCTGCGCCGCGTGCACAGCCGGCACCAAGTGACCGACCATTGGTGAAGGCTTGTAGAGACAAGGGGTGCGCCCAACCTGCATTCTGCATTCCGCGATGCCGTTGGCGGGGCCAATTTGACAGCAAAATGAACAGGGGCGTTCGGAAAATGTCCGAGCCTCTCCAGGATGGGTAACGGCCAACGCCGTGGTGGAGAGTAAAGGACAAACCAGCTGTGTGCTTGGGCAGGCCTCCAGAAGCCACGCGTGTTTGATCTTAGCCGCGATCTTCGCCGCACGGAGGCCGCTGGTCCAGCAGTCGCCAGTGTGACGGGAAAACAGAAACAGATCGACCGCGTGGGAGAAAGTAAGAAAGTATCTCTGCCACGACCGCTTGACCACTGGACTACCCTGGCACGGGCGAGCTGGTCGGGATGACTTGACTTGTTGACCTGGCCTCCGACTTGCCCCCAAGATTCAAGACAGGCCCTTCTCGTTTCTTGGCAAGCACACCGCGTTAGGCACTCCCGCGATGGCTTTTTGCTGGTGGCCACTGTCATTGCTCAGAACTGTGCCTTATCGGCGAGAGGCTTAGCTTATGGGTGGGTGCTGGTGCTCGTGAAAGCGAACCACTGCATGCCCTATCACTACACGAAGTGGATTGTTTATTCCTCGGGCTTCTGCCAATTGCGCGTTCCCGGCGAGGAGAGATGAAGCAAGAGGTTTGCCGTTGTCTGTTAGCTTGTGATTGCTTGCTTCAACCACCTCCTATCACTACCCCGTCCTTGTCAACACAGTTATAATTGTCCGGGACTAATGAGATCGCTTATGAGAGGGGCGAGGCTGACGCATCTTGGGCCCGAATCTCCCTCGTGTCGCGCCACCCAGCACTCCAGCGAGAATTCCGCTGTGTTTTTTGTAGTTAACTACCTGTGACGGCGTAGCTGAAGTCTTTGAGCATCTTCTCCGTTACTCCCTAGTCAAAGGATGCTCGGAAGTGCCAGAGATGGGCGAAGCCTAAGGGGAACCCAGTTCTTTGCTTTTAATACTATTGAGCCAGCATCACCTTTTCGTCCAAATCTCCAGGCCCGATTCCACTTTGATCAGATAACCATTGAAGCCACAATTATGCCCAAGCAGCTGTGATCCGCACCAATGTGCACAGGTTTTGGATGGCCTCGTAAAACAGCCGCGATAGCACCGAAGCCCACCTCATTCAGTTGTGGCTTCGCACATACCAAACCCACCAACTTAAGACAGGTTTACAACTTTACTTAGGTTATAGTAACTTATCTTTAAAAAAAAACCTCCATATAAAGAATATTAGTAGTAAAATGTATTACTGCAAAAATCTTTCGTTTTTTGTTAAAGGGCTTTAGGACTAACGAGTTGTGGCTTTACGCGGCCACGACCAAGCGAGGTGGGCCTCGCACGAAAGCCCGAACCGAAATCCACGCACTGTCCATCCTTTCAGGGGTAATCGATTTACCGTATATCTGACCGGCACTTTGCCTTCTCTTTTACGGGTATTCCACCAAAACGTCCCGTAAATTCTAAGTGATTTCTGGAGTCCCGACATCCGTTGAGCAGGTGCGAGTACGGGGTGAGAATGCCGTGACTATTCGAGTACTTCTAAGACTCCGGGGGTAAAGAGAGACCTAGACCCGGTCATGGAATGTGCTGCTTGCTCCATCACAGCTGTAAAGGAGACGCCTCAGGAAGAGACCTTGAGGTCCAAGCATCCCATGTCGAAAATCTCGACGGCATAACTTTTGCTTTTGAAGGCCCCTCGGGTTCATGACTCGGGTTGGCCTATACATCTGGACTCGTTTGCGGAGATCAAGGGAGTTCTGGAGAGATCGCTAACAAGGGCGCCCATCCCTAATCGATAAGAGTACCTCATCCGAAAAAAGTTTCTACAAGCACAACTTCATCGAATTATCTATCGATAGAAGTACCCTGCAGCCCACTTAACAAAACAACAGGCGCATCATTTCCACAACCTCCAATGGTGGACAAAACAATGGAAAATATGCATCTACGGGATGTGCCAAACCCGCAAGGTCTGGGTGCACAGCATCCTTCTGCAGCCCTCCCGCCAGCTATGGCATCTATGAAAAGCCAGACAGCAGATGAGGTATTGAAAGAAATGAACCGCATACCTCTATTCATGACTACTTTAGATGAGACCGATGGAGAGGGCGGGGAAAACGCAGGGCTGGAGGCACTCAAAGCGTTAGCCTACGAGGGAACAAGGGCTGAGGTAGCAGAAAATTTCAGACAGCAAGGGAATGACCTCGCGCGAGGGAAGAAGTGGTCAGACGCAAAGGAGTTCTACGATAAAGCCATAGCCGCTTTGAAAGTTCCGCGTAGGCCTCAAGATGCAGAAGATCACGCGGATATAGAGGTAGTCGAAATAGACGAGGAGACCGAACAGAAGGAGTGTGATATTGAGGAGGCGTGCTACGTCAACCGCGCGCTTTGCAATCTAGAGAAGAGTATGACTTGGTCCAGTTTGCTCTTTCATATCAACTCTACTTCTACTTCTTCTCCCTAACCTGCTCTCTCTTTTATTTCAGCATCTATTCAGGCGCTTATGCCTATCTTAAATCAGTATTCCTCAACTTTTATCACGTCACAACCATTCCTATACCCTGATATATAATTAAATGGCACTAGGCACTCATGCTCGTCCCAGAAAACTATCGCTCCTGTATCCACGATTGCGCTTCAACCCTCCGCCTCAACAGCTCCAACATAAAAGCTTGGTACCGCTCCGCTTCGGCATGTCTTGCGCTTGACAAGCTCCCCGAAGCCTCCGACGCCTGCACCCGCGGCCTTGAGATCGAGCCGCAAAATGTCGCCCTAAAAACGCTCTCTACGAATATCTCCAAGCGCAAAGACCATCTCGATGCCCTGGGAAAAGCACGCCGTGAGAGAGAAGAGCGAAAGGCAGCTGAAACTCGTACTTTAGTACTCGCACTGAAGTCTCGCAATATTCCTGCTAGGACAACGGATCAAGCGCCTGAAATGGAGGACGCTACGATCAAACTCGCCCAACCTCTCGACCATTCGTCAGCCCTGTCAATCCCGGTGATCCTTCTCTATCCTCTGCACCTCCAGAGCGATTTTGTCAAAGCGTTCCAAGAGACAGAGAGCTTAGGCGAGCATCTTTCCTACATTTTTCCCTTGCCTTGGGATGAGAAGAATGAGTACAAAGCAGAAAGCGTGGATTGCTACGTTGAAACGATTGCTAACGGATTAATAAAAGCGGGGAAGAAGCTCCCGCTCTTGAAGGTATTAGCAAGTGGAAAGGTAGAGATTGTAGACGGGTTGCTGAAGGTGAATGTTGTTCCTCAGGCCAAGGCAGCAGGATGGATAGAGGAATTCAAGAAGAGGAGACAGATTTGACGGGTCATGATCCGCTAGCTAATATTCAAGCACTTCGATATTCCGCCAATTTACATGACTTCTTTAGTGCAAATTGGAGCCGAACAAACCCTTTGGTGCAGAATCAGTTATCTCCATATAGGAAGGCGCAAGTGTGTTACTTTAATTATCATGGCAGAATGAGCTCTCTCCACCAGTTTGACCAGTCATCCCTTAGACTCTCTTCCAAGCTAAGCAGTTGATTTTCGACAAGCTCACGTCTCAGCTCCGCTCCCTGGAAGATTTAACCACTACAAAATAATCTTCATTCTTGTTCAGTTTATATACATTATACATGAACGTGAAGGGAATCATGCTACATACCTAAGCAGTTCCTCTGATGCTATACGTTGCTGAAACACCATAAGCTGCTGTCTTTCACCAAATTCTTATATTTCCAAAACCAAATAGGACCCTACGGAGCCCTTTGAGGATGTGAAGGATGTATAATATGAATGCTGCAATACCTCAATGGCGGGTCGGGTCCACTGTATTTAGGTCCCGGTTCAGTGCCGTCAGCTGACTTGATAGACTCGCACTGCAAAACTTCAACCCTAGCTATTAGGCATTTAACGTACAGTGCAGTAGTCAAACTCAAGTGAATTCGCCCCGCTAGGCCAAGTACCACCATCTCTGTACAGCAGTCTAGTTGCAGGCAGGAGTTGTAAATATTTCGATATCCTGACGAGCCCAATCGATCTCCCTATGAAGATCGTCATGAGGCTTTGTCCATGTGCCAGGGTTTCCTCGACGTTTCTTTCCCATGGACATGAATCACAGTCCCGTCTCCTAAGCACGTTGTCACGGACCCATCGCCATGGCAAACTTGCACGCTGTTTTCTGCAGCTACATGCAGTATTCGTCGATCCCAGCCCAGCTGGTGGGGCAATAACCACGATTCCAGATCCTAAAGATCGTGCCGATTCAGGTTGAGTTTAGCCTATTACCCTATCCTTGTTCCTATTCTGGTTGTACTACTACCCCCTGTTCCTGTTACGTACCCCCATTTTGTTTCCCCTTAATTTTTTGACACTTTCCTCGTGTATATATAGTTTCCTTTTTCTTTGTAGTTTGAATGGGACAGAATCTTCCTCATCTTCTCCTGATCTGCACCAGATCGACAGATCGGCATGCGGAAGGCTATGTCTTGTGTCTGAGGAGAAGCCGATTCCTACTTTACTTTTCTTCGTCTCCTCGCTCTATGCTCTTGATGGTGTTCCTTATGCACCATGATATTGCCAAGACCCCTAAAGCTGGATCAGTCCTTTCACTCCACTATCGATGGACAATATGTCCCACTCGAGGTATATAAAAGCAATTCCAATTCGTCTCTGTATTCGTTCCAACATCTTTTCAGCGGCATCAACTCTTGTTCAAGCTTTCGAGTCTCCCACTCTCCTAACCTGGTAACTGTTTTCTCGTCTGTCCTTCTCGACCCATCATCGTGAAGACCCAATCCATCCCCCTCGGCCTCGCCGCCACCGCCTTAGCCCTCCCATCCTCAAACGCCCCATCCCAATGCAGAAGCACCTCCTACGCTAACAAGGTCCGCTATCCTCCCTCCTTGCCCCAAATCCCAACTAACACACCCCAGTTCGACGACCTCACCAGCGTCGTCGCCGGCCTCGTTCCCACCATCCAGCCGCCGGGACCTACGGCGCCCCGACCCACCAAGGCTTCGTCCGGTTCTCCGGCAGCCTCGGATCACTGCTGCTCCCGCCGCCCTCGGCCCCCAACATCATCTCCACTGACATGGCCTCCCAGACACTCTACGGCTCGGCCGCGCTGCTCCCGGGCCTCTTCACCAACACCTTCTCGCTGAAATCCATCTACCACGCCTGCGGCGTCAACACCGAGGCCTCTGCCGGCGCGCTGACAGCGTGCACGATCCAGTTCAGCAGCGTCAGGGCTGCAGGCGGCGAGACGGTCGTGTAGGGCTGGTGTTTGATCCCGCGCTGTTGATTAATGAGTATAATAAGACGGAGTTTGCGGACACGTTTGGCGGGCTGGACAGGGTCGATGTTGCGGTTATTGCGAGCATGGTGACGCCTGAGTTGACGGTGCCGCTGTTTGGTGATGGTGAGTATGGTGCGTGTTTGAAGGCGTAGAGGGGCAGGGCTAGAGTTGGATAGAGGGCTCACGCGAGAGTTTTCGGCGCTTAGGTTTTAAAGATCTGGTGCCGATATATAAAGACAGTTTATAGCAAAGATTAATCTAATTCTGTCGACTTGAATCGGATTTCCCTACCACCATCGTACTACTGTCTGTCGACCTAGATCGTGGTTACGTACAATGTCTCAGTTGTCTCTTAAACTTATGACTCATTACCGTCTATCTTGATTTCGTATGTCTCATCGAATATCTCATTACCTGTTTCCATAAACTACTACCGACTGAAGAACGACGTCGTCGTCATTCTATTTGCCACCTATCTGGTGTATATAGTGAGACTCTAGAGCCTCTTGCAATAAGACAGGGTTTTCATTCCTGATCGTCCGTTCAACAAATTCTATACATTATGGTGATTTGCTCCATGATAAATGTAAAGCCAGCCAATCAGCTGACGGAAAGTATAAAAAGCGCCTCGGTACTGCATGCCCGTTAATGTCACCAAGGAGCCCACGGACAGCACTGGGCATGGTTTCTTCGTCGGATTGCTGAGAATGACCGCGCACGTTCACGTAAATGTACTCGTGCGAACTCAATGTCCCGAGCCCGATAGGAGTCACATAGGCGTTCGTTCGTGCTCTTGCAAATAAGGAGCCGCTGTGTCTACCTCTTTCCAATATGGCTCGTCATTCGAGTAGCTACAACTCAACAGCTCTAACCTCGAGTTATTGTCGTTACACGGAAGGTAGAGTTGTGAGGCCGAGTTGGGGGCTCAAGTGAACGCCAATGAGGCAATCATCTAGGACATCTACCGGCAGTGTGTCCAACAGTCGGCCTAGCTGCGAGCTTGAGCAGAATAGCTGACTAGCTACATCAATTAGATCGCTCACTGTCCACCTATACTTTTAGTAACCCCCTAGATTCCTACTAGAAGAGGTCTAGTTCCTTACCGCCTCCTTAGTATTTAGAACCGCTCGTTTAAAATCAGTATATATAGTAATCCGCGATAGGGCTCCTATACGCCTTACTTCGTTACAAATTAGTGGCTTAATCCTAGCCTAGATAAATCTAATCTTCTCTTTCTTATAGGTACTGCTACCCTTATTTTTAAAGGGCTCTGGATTTATTTATTAAGTTTAGGTTTCTATAAAGTATATAAACTAGCGGAAATCCTTATCATTACGCTGTATACTATTCTAGAGTTATTCCGCATTACTATATTACATAATATACGGATCCTAAATCAAATTCTTTAGAAAGGTCTATAGCTATAGCTATATAATAATTTAATCTTTATTAAGCTAATTAAGTGTGATCTAGTTTAGTAATAGATCTTTAATCTTACTAATAATCTATTAGGTACGTTCTTTAGTATTATCTTATATTATTAGCATCTTAAAGAAGTTATCTATTTCGCAGACCTAGTTATCTAAGTTATAGGCTATTAGAGGCCTTAGCTAATTAGTCTATATCTTTTTTCCGCTTATTATATAGATACCTCTCTAAGTCTTCTATACCTCCTTAGGTTAATATAGGGTACCCCCTAAGAAGTCCTTAGTCTTAGCCCGGTTATAAAAGATTTTATCTAGCCTAGATTAAGCTCTATTAGACCTAGATCTACCCCTAAAGGTTTCTAATATATTTATTAGTAGCTCCCTCCTATATAGCTTCTAAGAGCCTTATAATAGCTTTCTAATATCCTCCTTAAAGAATATTAGTTTAGGGCTCCTAACTTCTTAGGCTTAGGCTTAGGGGACCTCCGGCTATAGGGCTAGTATTAGTACCAGTAGCTAATACGGGTTTCCCTATAAGGCTTAAGTCTTAAGTTAGTAGTTAGGTTAGGTTACCTAAATGGGTAGGCCTACTTAGCTCGTAAGCAGTCTATATACCGCTACTATGCTAATAATAGGCCGGTAGTCTTCCAGGAGGGTTCTAGTTGGGTCCCTAATTAGACGTATTAGTATATTTCTTTAGCATTTCTAGCTTAGGGGAAGATCTTAGGGTTACCTCTAGCGCTTAATCTTCTAATTAGCCTAAGTGGGTCTAGAGGGGTTCTAGCTGCTTTTTAGTAGTATTATAACCGTTATAGAGGGTATCTACATTTTCCTTAGTGGTGACCGTAGGTATACGAAAGTCTTTAAGCTCCTAGTGCATCTAGGTATTAGGGCTTATTCGGCCGTCTTACCTAGAGGTTTATATTATTGCAATCTCTTACTATTAGAGGGACCTTTCTACCTTTGCGCGACGGCTTTCTATAAGGTATCTATAGAGTTTCCGTTTAGGTTATCGCGAGATTTTAAGGGAAGATAGTAAATATAAACAAAAATGTAAATAAACAATCTAGTTCTTAAGCCAGCTGCCCTTCTAAATAGAGTATAAAGGATTTAAATATAAGGGGACTTTATAGATAGGGGGCTATAAGGACATAATTGTAGGAATAAATAGATTGTGGAGAAGATAAATCCTTAAGAAGGTAAGGCCTTTAGGATTGTAGAGACTATATACTAGGGGTACGTGCCTCTAGTATATAACTAATAGACGTCTAAGGGGTGTTTAGGGGTTATCCTAAGGGCAACCCAAGGTACCGCAATAATATCCCTTATAGCTTCTTTTATATTTTCCTAAGTACTAGCTTTTAAGGGATACTATTTATTTGCTAACAGCACTTAAATAGGAAGGCACTTATTTATATTAATATCTAACGTTATAGCTTAGGCCGTGCAGAGCTTATAAGGGCTATAGAAATTATAAGAGGATAGAGGAGAGCTTTTAAGAGAGTCGGCGTTATTAAGATTGCTCTTTTTATCGTTATCTAAAATCTCTAATATTTCCATTAGGTTACTATAAGAGGTAAATTAATAGACAAGACGCTAAAATAGTATAGCTAATATATACGATTTAAAGGCTATCTTATACTTAACATTTTACGCAGCAATTCTATTAGCCTACCTCTTAAGAGAAGTAGAAGTATAATAATAATAAAACTTTTTAGAAGTAGTAGGCGGAAAAATAAGTAGCTTAAAAGTAGGTAGTAAAGAGGTAGGCGGTAAAGAGGCAGGTAGTAAAGAGGTAGGTAGTAAAGAGGTAAGCGGATTTCCGGCGGATTTTATAATAGTATTATTACGGTACTCTACTATATCTAACAAAGAGTGCTTTAATATATATTTCCTAAATTTATATTAGCTATAGGCATAATTTAGTATTAGAAAGCTTACTCTCTAGGTAAAGATTTTAAAGGATTAGTAAAAGAAAGAGCGTCCTTAAAAGCGTCCTTAAATATTTTATTATTAATATCGCGTATATTAAGTTCCTTAACTAAATAGCTATTAGATATATTTAGAGGTATAAATAAAGGTATTATAGATAGTGGTATTCTAATAGATAGTAGATAAAACAATAACGGTAAAGTTTACGGTGTAGTACTATAAGGTAAAAGGTTAGTAGAAGAAGAGGTACGGAGGTTAATTAAAGGTAAATATCCACGCTACTAATTTTATTAAATTATCTTACTAACAAATAATCGCCGCTATAACTTATCTTAGTAAATATTAATTACCTTATATACGCTTATTTATAACACGTAAATCCTTTATAGTTAAGTTACTACTAATTAAAGTAAGTAGGCGCCGTCTAGTTAACTTACAAAGTAATATTAATATAGAATTGCCACTTAATTAAGGTACTAAAGAAGGGTTATAAGCGGATATTGGGTTTACTTAGTAAGCGGATTTCTTACTTTTAAAGTACGTAGATATATCCTTTTGTTTTCTCTTACTATTAAGGTATATCTAATATTAGCTAAAAGGCTTAAGGTATAGTAGCCTAAGAAGAACGGATAATATCTAGTTAAGAAGATTATAAGACACTTAAACTAAATAGCTAATATAATATAAGTTCTATAGGTTTTAGGAGCTTTTAGTATAAACTCTAGTATCTCTTTAGATAAGAATTTAATAAACTATTTAGATGCATATATAGAGATCGACACTTAATACTTAGATATTAATTAGAGCTTTACCTTAGTCTTAGTTAAGTTAATAAATAAGTAGAATACTAAGGAATATTAAATACTAACTTACTAAAGCTGCGTTATATCTAAAGCCGAGGGCAGAGATTAAGCACTAGGCCGTAGGTTTTAAGCTACGCCTAGTTTAGAGAGCGGAGATTAAATATTAGACTGTAAATTCTGAGCCGCACCTAATTTAAAAGGTAGAGATTAAGTATTAGTACGCAAATTCTAAACTACGCCTAGTTTAAAGGGTGGAGATTAAGTATTAGCCTATAAACCCCAAGCCTTAGAGTTTTCTAGGAGCGGAGATTTAGTATTATAACTTAAATCCTAAGCCTTAGGATTCTCTAAAAGTGGAGATTTGATATTATATTATAAATTCTAAATTTCCAAATTTCTTACTACCTAGGAACTAGTGCTACGGTACAGATCTTAAACTTTGGAATTTTTTATAATTAGAGATCTAGTGCTATATTACGAATATTAAACCTTAGGCTTATCTAAAAGTTAAGACTTAGTATTGCACTATAAGCTCTAATACTTAGACTGCCCTAAGGATTTGGATTTAATACTGCGCTATAAGCTTTAATATCCAGATTACTCTAAGGGCTAAGACCTAATATTACACTATAAGCTCTAATATCTAGATTATTTTAAGGGTTAAGGTGCGGAGCTACCTTATAAGCTATAATACCTAGCCTACCCTAAAGACTAGTTTTTAATACTATAGTATAGACTTAGATATCTAGGAGCTATAAGGAGTTAATGTTTATTATTATAGTATAGACCCTAATATCTAAGAGGCTGATACTTAATACCTAATAATAACTAATGCTAATTATTGCCCTAGGGCTATTAATACCTGGCCTAACTTTAGGATTCTAGATATCCGCTCTATATTAAAAACTAAACTTAACCGTTATATTACTAAAACTAATGTCTATTATAGGGTGTTAATATACTCAGCCTAGAGGTGTTCTACTAGCTAGAGTTTAAGCTAGCTAGCTACGCGTTCCTACTAGATATAGGCTAAGAAGGTAATAGTATTAGCTACCCCGTATACGGATTTTTAGCGGATATTAATTAAGGTAGCTAGACTACTTATATTTACAGACGTTAAACTACTAATACTATACGCCTCTCCGCTACCCTAGACCGTAGTAATATCCACTTTATACTATCTTTTAATTTACTTACTAACGCTAATAGCTAGCTCTTTGCCTAATTTACTTTTTCTACCTCCACTTAAATAAAGGTAATAAACTTATTTAAATTATTACTAAGCTAATTATAATTATAATTAGGTATGTTTTTCTTAAGCGCCTTATAGCTGGTTATATACTAGGCGCAGCTATAAAGGGCGGTAATTTGCTTATTAGATATAATATAGCTTAAGGTTAGATTCTAAATAGCATACTAATATTTCTTCTCCATCTAGTTATAAAACCAGTTTTTTATACTTATAGTAAAGGCCTTTTATTATATCTTCCTTGGAATTCCCTCTATATACGGCTTATAGATATTAAACTCTTTAAAAGCCCGTAAAGTAGGATTATAGTTAAAGTAATAACCCTAGCTACTAGTGGACGGAGACTGTTCCTTATAGTTCTTTAATATAATCTTTTATAAGCAGCCCTTTTCCTTATTTATAAGAGTATATATATAATAGAAGAGAGCTACTCTTTTTTTAGCTTTAGTTTTTAGGCGCTACGCTAGCTTCCCTAGTAGAATATTTATAGGTAAAACTACGGATATTCCACCTAGACTAAGCTCTCGCCCTATATTAGATACGGACGGATTAGAATTAGTATAACTATATATAGATACTTTTAAAGATATATCGCTAGCAAAATTAGCAGCTCCGTCCTCTTATAGTACCTATTACTTAATATAATATTCGCAGCTAAGTTAACTTAGCTAAGATTAGAAGGCTCTAGTATAACCATAATTTTTAGCTAGCCTAGTAATATCCTTATATAGACCTTTATACTAATCCTTAATTAGAAATATTATCTTACCTATTTAACTACTACTACAAGCACCACATTTAAGTTGTTGCTATATTATATTAATAGACTTGTCTTTATATATGCAATATTACGCAATATAGTTAATATCAGGAATATTAGCGCTATAGGCAAGCGCGTTAGAGGAGAGTAGAATATAGATTTCTAAGTTAGGCTTTCTAAACTCCTTATATAGTCTATCTTTATTTATAATAGCTAATAATATATAATAAAGCTAAATAGCTCTTTTAGCCTACGCTTTTTAATACCTATAATATACCAACTACAAATAAATTAAATCCCTACCTAGTAATATCAGTTCCTTTAAATTAAGAAAGATAATTATCTTTAGGATTTAGTAGGGAGTTAGCGTATATTAGATTCTCTATTTAGTAGATATAGCGGTATACGCGCGGTCTATAATAAAGTATAAGCTCTTAAAGAACTTCTTATTTCCTCGCTTAACGTATTCTCTAATAATTAATAGATTTAGCCGGTTAATTAATATCCGCATTATATTAATATTATTTTAAAAGCCCGCCAACTCTTAAATAATCTTAAATATTATATTATTAAGCGTTATAGTATAAGTAAACTAAGGCTTCCGCCCTAATAACAACCGTACTTTCTATAGCTATATATATAAATTCCGGAACAAACCCCCCTAATTAGCTATAAGGTGCACCTTATTAATTACTACTAAGCTAATATATGTATAAAAGGTAGGGTTAGTAAAAGTTTTATAGAACCTTTTACTAACTAATAGCTCTAGTAATATTAAAATATGGGTATATACTCTAATACGGATTTCCCGTAAAAAAACGTATAGATATTATCTTGGCGTATATATAAACTAGCCTTATTCTAGAAAGCTCCTTAATCTTTACCTTTTACTCCGCGCTAATTATATTAAGTAATAAGATAATAATTACTACTAAGGCCTAAAGAAGATATAGTATTGCTTATATTATTATACTCTTGCCAAATAAGGTTTTTATAATAAGTATTATATCTTTTTTTTTCAAACAGCAGCCACTTAAGGGCTTTAAGTTACTCTATGCGTTTATAATATAGATATAAAAATATAATAGCCTTATTAACCTTACTTAGCTACTAGGCCTTACTCTCTCCATAAAGCATAAGAAGCTAATTTTAAAGGTCCTATAGCCGTCGCTCCTAGTTTATTCTATAACTTCTTTAAGTCTAATTATTTGGCACCTAATATAACCGCGGCTATTTTAATACCTTATTTAACTTCTTCCCTCTCTACCTAATGGGTTTTAATAATAGCATATAGTAGATTTACCGGATATCCGTGGCTTAGTAGTTAACGTATAATAAGGTTTTAGTGGGTATTATACACTATAACTGTTACGGCACTGGCAGAACTTGGCAGAACTTAGCAGAACTTCGTACCGGCAAGTTACCACAGATTGCCACAGATTGCCGCATATTGCGATTACGTGACGCGAAGATCTTATAAAACACTAAACGGCGCTACTCTTCTTCTCCTTTCCTTTCCCTAGCTTTAGATTCTCGTTTATAGACAATTTAATCGTATAGGCTTGCGCGACCCTTTTGCTGTACTTATGTCTTAATTAACTAAGTCGCTAATATTATCTAAAGCTTACTCTACTCTTTCTTCCTAAGAAGGAACTTAAAAATATCTATAAGAATATAGAATAGGACCCTAAGGACATTACTAGGACTATAAGGATAGGACCTAAAAGAAAAGAATAGAACCCTAAGGAAAGAACCTATAAGACATATACAGACCAGAACCCCTAAAGAAATTACCTAGAATTACCTAACACCCCTACCACTATGCCATAAACTACAGTAGTAGGTAAAGCAGCTGCAGGGCCCTTAAATACTTTAGACGAAGAAATAATTAACGTTTTAACCCCCTAGGCGGAGCTTACGGCTGCTAATACTAAAATTAAACGACTGCGAGAGCTGCTTAAAGCTAGAGATACCCCTATATCTAATAATAAGTTATTATTAAATAACTAAAGACTTACTATAGTCCTTTAGGCCCTATCCTAGCGCCTTAGTAGATCTACTAAGGCCTATACAGCACCGAAGCGGTCGGTAAAGGTCGTGGATCCCCTATTACTTACAGACGGAACCAACCCTATATTTAATAATTAGAAGCTTTAATTACGGGATAAGCTTAAAGTTAATGCAAACTACTTTCCTAACGCCTAAATTAGAATAGCCTACGTTTTCGGCCGTACTGGCGGAGACGCCTAAATGTATTTACGCCCGTAATATACTAAAGACTTAATAGACCCCTTTATCTCTAAAGAAGAAATAATTAAATACTTATCTTCTATTTATAAAGACCCTTTTAAGGTATAAAACGCCCGCCTTAGCTATAAAAGCCTAAATATAAAAATAATAGAGACCTTTTTAGCCTTCTAAACCCGCTTTTTATATCTAGCCGGACAGGCCTAGATCCCCTAAGAAGACCTATTACTAGACCTCTTTAACAAGCTTACCCTAGACCTATAGCGGGCCGTATTACTAGCTTATACTATAATATAGACGTTAAAGAAACTTACGGACTATTGCCTAGCTATTAACTAAGGCCTCCGTTAAATTAAGGCACGCGCTAACTAGCTAAAAACTAGAAACCTTATAAACTAGGCCATAAGTACTATAAGTACGGCCTATAGTGCCCTAGCACAATTAGTAACTCCTACAGTTAACCCGGCAGCTAGCCGCGCAGCTACCCCTATTATGGGCCTGGTATATACCTAGCCTATATATAGCGACCCCTATATATAGGCCCTTAGCAATTAAGAAGCTTACTTCTTATATAGTTAAATAGGCCACCCTATAAGGAACTGCCTAATAAAGGTAAAGATAAATAAGGTCCTATTAATTTAGGAGGATAGTACGGAGCCAGAAAAAGAGGAACCTTAGAGGAAGACTCCTCTCTAGGGTTAAAAGGGATTAATATATTATATATTAATCTAGGTCAGCTAGTTAGTGGAAGAAGCTACACTATCCCTTATACTTTATTTCGTAATAGATATTAAGTTTTAACCTCTACTTTAGCTAACTTAGAAGTAAATGCCTTTACCTTAATTAATATAAAGTGCGCTGTAAAACTAGCTAACTTTTTAAATATACCCCTTAAAGAACTGCCTAAACCAGTCCCTATTCGCGGTTATAACGGACGGATAGAATTATCTATTACAACTATCTTACGGATCTACCTCCGCGTTAACAGATAAAGGCAGTATAATATCCCCTTCCTTATTACAGACCTTAGAAGCTATAATATAATCTTAGGGAGAAAATAGCTAGCCTATTTAGGCTTATAGCTTAGTATATAGAACAGGCAGCTTATCTAGCCCAAAACTATGCCCCTAACGCCTTCCTTTATAAAAGAGATTAGTATTACAATAGAAAACCTTATACGGCCGTAGATAAACACTATTTACTAAGCCGATATAACGCGTAGGGACTAGGCTTTTAAGAAGGATATATAGCTTAATCCGCAACAGATCTGTATACTACGCCGCCCCTAGACTGCCTATATTACACTACCCACACTAAAGACTTAGGAAGTTGGTAGTGGCCTAGCTAAGTCCCTAATAGAGAACTTAGGCCCTATATAGCTATAAAGAAAGGCTAGGGATATTAGATAATATACCAAACTAATAGACTAAAAGGATAACTTGCGGAAAATAGAACGTAAGCTAAGGAAGACTATAAACCCTATACCGCAAAATACAGCCTAATAAATATCTATAAAGAAACCTACAGACCTCCCACTAGTTAATATCTGCTATATTAGCGCTATAGGATTCTACTAAAACCTAGTTTAGCCTAATACTATTGCCTTTACAACTAGCTTATATAAAATTAATTAAATAATTAAAGAGAAAGAACCCCTAGCCTAAGAGAAAGGTAAGCTTATAGATAAGGAGCTAGTAGAACAGAAACTGCCCCGTTAATACTAGAAATTTAAAGACACCTTCTCCAAAGCAGCGTCTAATATACTCCCACCTTATTAACCGTACAACTATAAGATTAAAATTAAGCCGGACAAGATAGTTACCCTTAGCTATAGCCCCCTCTAATAGCAATTTACTGCCGAATTATAGGCTATAAAGTAGTATCTTATTAATAACCTAGATAAGGGCTTTATTAAGCCTAGTTAAGCCCCTTTTAACTTACCTATTTTCTTCGCCAAAAAACTAAATAGAGAACTTTGTTTCTATATCGACTACCATAAGCTTAATAATTTAACCCTTAAAGACCGCTACCCACTACCTTTACTTAATGAGACTTTAGCCTAAATAAGTAGAGCTAAGATCTTTATAAAGCTTAATATCCGCTAGGCTTTTTATTAGATTAGGATAGACCCTAAATTAGAAAACCTTATTATATTTCGGACCCGTTACAGAACATATAAATATAAAGTACTACCTTTTGGACTAACTAACGGACTGGCCATATACTAATAATATATAAATAACGTACTATTTAACTACCTTAATAACTTCTGTATAGTATACCTGGATAATATTATAATCTACTTTAAAAACGAACTAGAATATAAAGAGCATATCTATAAAGTCCTATAACGGCTTTGGGAAGCTAGCCTCTAAGCCAATATTAAAAAGTTAGAATTTAGTGTTAAGTATATAAAGTACCTAGGGTTTATTATTAGTATAAACGGGATTAAGGTAGACCTAGAAAAGACAGCTATAATTAACTAATAGGTACTCCCAAGGACTGTAAAGGGGGTGTAGTTATTCTTAGGGTTCTATAACTTTTACCGACACTTTATTAAGAACTATAGTAGAATTGCTCAGCTACTAAGCCTACTTACCTATAAGGACCGGCCCTTTTACTTTAATACCGCATATAGGCAGGCCTTTAACGAGCTTAAGAAATGACTGGTCTCTACTCCCTTACTTGCCCACTTTAACCTAAAATGGCCCTTAATGCTAGAAACCGATGCCTTAGATAGTATTATAGCTAGTATTTACTCCTAAAAGCAGATAAATAGAAAATAGCACCCTATTACTTACTATTTAAAGACTATAGTAGATGCTGAGCTAAACTACCCAATTTATAATAAAGAAATGCTGGCTATTATCTCTAGCTTTTAGCACTGGCGAGCCCAACTAGAAGGCACCCCTAAGTTTATCTAGGTAGTTTCCAATTATAAAGCCTTAGAATATTTTATAATAATAAAGGCCCTTATAGCCTAATAGGCGCGCTAGGCGGACACCCTATCTTAGTTTAACTTCCTAATTATATATAGGCTAGGCGCCACCAACCGTGCAGACGCTCCTATAAGGCGTAAATAGGATATAAATAACTAGATAGCTGTAAAGATCTTATTACAGACCTAAGCGCTACTATAACTAGAGCACCTTAACTCCTAAATATAGGTTAAACTAAATATAGACTCTTTAGATGCTAAGATATGCCCTATTAACTCTATGGAACTAGACCTTATTAATAAACTACTATAGGCAAACTGTACGGCTCCTTCTCTACAGGAGTACCGCGAAAAGGCAAAGAACGTTTCTAGCTTATAGTCCCTTAAAAGTAGACTGCTTAAGTACCGTAAACGGCTAGTAGTAGTAGAGGAACAGAACTTACAGACTTAGCTTATTGCCGAAGTATATACCTAGGTCTCTACGGCCTACCCTAGAAAAAATAAGACCTATAGGATTATTAGCAACCGCTACTACTAGCCTAGAATAATTATAGATATTAACCGCTATATACGGAACTGCAATAACTACTATAGGTCTATAATTCCACGAGATAAAACCCTAGGACTATTAAAACCCCTCCTAATACCTAACCGCCCCTAGTAATATATCTCTATAAACTTTTATAAGCTACCTCTAGACCGTGACGGATATAATATGGTTATAATCCTAGTTAACCGCTTCAGCAAGCGCCCATTTTTAATTCCCTATTATAAGAATATTAATGCTAAAGAGGCAGCCTGGCTATATATTTACTACGTCTACCGAATTTATGGACTACTAGATACTATTACACCCAACTATAGGCCGCAGTTTATATTAGCCTTTTAGAATAAGTTTACCTAGATTTTAAGCATTAAGCTAAAGCTTTCTATAGCATATTACCCCTAGACAGACGGTTAAACGGAGATTATAAATTAATACTTAGACTAGAGACTCCGGCCTTTTATTAACTACTTTTAGAAT
>Ga0307515_10002048_pt1 | contig 44485 bp, 36 predicted proteins | sample 17_EM_MG_FD_194513 | JGI IMG/M metagenome (GOLD analysis project Ga0307515, IMG submission 194513) | Populus trichocarpa ectomycorrhiza microbial communities from riparian zone in the Pacific Northwest, United States - 17_EM | ecosystem: Host-associated > Plants > Roots > Unclassified | place... | reverse complement strand
AAAAAGTGGGGATTGGTCCGATCCCGGTCCAAAAATTACTCGGACTGGATTGGACTGGACTTGGACGGACCCGGTCTGGACTGGTCCAATGCTGGACTGGTGGAATCATTGAATGAGAGACGACAGATATGTTCTTCAACTTACTAGCGGGCAGAAAAGATCCAGCTATGGCAGCATATTTCCGCCAAAATATCCCGTGGCACGACCCCGTACCCAGTGCCCGTGGATAAAGTCTTATTTTTAATAGTGGTAACTGGGTGAATTTTATAACCCAGACTTCGTCCACGGACACGGGGTACGGGGTCGTGCAATGGGGTATTTAGCGGAAATATGCTCCCATAATTCCATCCTATTTTCAGTGTCTGCACTATTTCCGCTGTATACGCGTAGTAGGATCTTCTGAAAAGCCATGCCTGGCAGGGAATGTGTTCCCCTCCCCCAGACCTCCTACTATCCCCTCAGACCGTAGTAATGTCAGCACTGTTTAGTGCTCAGTGAAGGTGTAGCTTAGATACGGCGTGTGTAATGTTGTGCATTGTGGCGATGTGATGAGGTTCAGTGAGATTGTATGGCTTGGCCCGATAACTCGACCGCTGCGATCTTGATGTCGGAACCCATAGCTATATTTATGCACACAACTTGCACACAATGGTTTTCATGGTTTCCAGTGCTTTATATATTAACTTTGTGTTTTTTTTGGGTTGAAGGTGCATTTTATTCTTGATCTTCCTCTCGGCGCGACTGCCAAACTGCCAAGACAGCTGCCACGCAACACTTCTGAGCTCCTCCCCATTACCATCAATCATCGCAACCTCGCCCCTCTACACTGACACAACCAGCGCCAGAGAAAAGCTGCGAGTGGTGCGAGCACTTACTTGCCGCCTCCAGGTGATTCCGATGGACTTTGACATTATCCGCGGCTTGCCCCGAGCACAGGAGGAAGGGAAACCGTGCACAGCGTTATTACATCGTAACCCCACTTCCCCCACAGTAACGGTCTTCAGTGTATCCTGCAAGTCCCGCTAATGTAAACATCTCTGCTTATAGATGGCTGGGTTTCGTAAAGTCACTACAGGCTGGAACTGCAGCGCCCCTATCGAGAAAATAGCGACGAACTACGGCGGGTGAGCGTTAAATGGAGCGAGACGAGACCCATGGCGAATACGAAGATTAACACGTCGACCCCGCGTGCCCCCTCCACTGTACCCATCACTCTTGTTACCTTGCCGGTCTAGCTCTTTACGGGCCGTAACCCCTTCGGTGGTAGAACTGGCTCGGTGGTTGTGCTCTCCTGGATTGCATACGCATGTTGTATTTTGGCAGGCGCAAGCGGCGAGAAGGCGACATGTGTTTGTGCTCGGGCTACGGCAGCAACTTCCGCACCCAGGAAAGTTTGTTATTTCCTAGAAGTTGGGGCGCTATTGAATTCAGGTCAGCTGTTAAGCGTTAGGCGGTATGTGCTATAACCACAAACCTTACATAGCACCCGAGCGGGAGGGGGAGCAAGACAGTCGTGCCTTCGCCGATTGAATGGAGGTTGATCTTTTCTAAATGAAAGAGACTGATCTTTTCCCGGTGGTGGATTCTAGGAAGGGGAAACATTGATGGAATGTCATAGGACCGGATGGGACCGGAGGGGCATCAGGGATAAGTATTCGGGGTGTTAATGTATCAGGCCCGATACATTAAAAGGATACCTTTTCGGGTCACTTTAGAAACTCGCTATACATTTCCAACTAGTAGAGTTGCTTCCGACGTAGGTTTTTAGATAAGATAAGATTGATTAGCAAAGAGATAATATTGAACGAGCTAACGGATAATATTATTCGGTCCGCAGTATTATGGTGGTTCGGGCCGAGAGATATGATCCGTCGGGCCGAAAGATTAGCTTTACAAGCTTGACTATCAAGCCGTGAGCTAAGATCAAAGTCAGAGCCAGGATCGGTCGACATTGAGAAGATTCCTACATCGTATCCCGAAAGTGTGTTCAGCAATATTTTGCCTCGCTTGCAAGCTCGTACCACAGCGCAGCAGAAAGAGAAAGTTTAGACACAACAGCAAATGTACCGCACTCCAGACTACCGAGAGTCAACACAACTGTAATAAAATCCTAGCGCCTTAGCAAGTGTTGACGAAGCCACACAAGACTACAGTGGCGCCGTGAAATGGAATGAATCTATCGTTTGTTGGCAAGAGAACTTTTGCTATTATATATAAGATCTTATATTCTTGTAGCTACTGCGCATGATAGCTGCCTGCGTGGTGCTGGCTTGTCGGCAAAAGGACGCTTTACTGAAAACACAATTCACACAAAACAGTTACGGTAGTCTCGAACGCTGGGAAGCAAATTAGGGGTAAATCGTTTGCCAACCAACTTCACCCACCTAACACGCAAACAACACTATCATACGTCACCACAACAGCAAACCTTTGTGCTTTTCGTACGTACCCGACAACATATATACTGGGCTTAGAATTTGTCAGTAGCCTATAAGAAGGTGTATCCTGCTCAGGACGCAGAATTTGGCATCATACAACTGGGCGGGAACGACAAGGCATTGTGAACGAAGTTTGGGTCTTTTCTTAATAATATAAATGTCTTTCTGGCTTTCCTGGTGTGACACCGCTAGAGTTCATTGCCAACTCACAGCCATATGTACTTTGATTTACACCCCCGGCAACACGGGACACACCCGCCATACAGTTTTTGTTTGTTTATTTTAATCATTCGGCATTCACTCTAGCTAGAGTATGGCAGAGCCCAAATTCCCCTCCTCCTCCGGATGACCGGCTAGGTGGGGGAGCTCCCCTTCTTCTACCCATCTATCCTCCTATCCTCCTTCGCACCCGTCATATAGTCAGTAGCCTACTAACGATTATGTTCACCATGTCGCGACTGGCGGCACAAAAAAACAAAGTTCATCTCGGATACAAACAATCGATACTGCGATACAGGAGGTAGTTAGATAAAGGTAATGGTGCGTCAAGGACCCTCTAAATTGGGGTTAGGCGCGCACTGGTGGTGGTGGTGGTGGTGGTGGTGGTAGTGAAGTTGATGGCGGCGGCAGTGGGAGCAGCCAGGACGTCAGAGGCGGAAATGACGGCGGCGGATGACCCCAAGTCGTGGACATACACTTGAGAACAGTGATTTGACCGTGATCCGAGAAATTCAGGATAGACGGGGCTGAGTTTGGATGTCCCTTGATTCCCGCTTTGGGCGGTGAGGACAGCAGTATGGATCCGGACCACACAAGTATTGGTGATAATTGAAGCCAATATACCACGAAAGCCACACAGTAGGCAAAATTATACTTCGAATCCTTTTACATCTAGATGTGCTTAGAGTGTTACACACCATCCGCCGCGATGTGAGCTTCGACAACATAACCGACACCTACTCTAGCTCGTAGTGAATGGTCGCGGTTCCCCAATATGACTCTTCGTACGCGAGTCATTTCGAATATATACTTATTCCACTGGACGCTTCTTTAGTTGGTCGGACTTCATGGTAGACACTTGGGCTGGGTCAGATAATAGAGCATTATATAACTTATTCTATAATTCTGACGCAATTTCTTATTTCAGTAATGTCAAGCTACAGATCTTTGAGGCTGTGTTAATAATATCCTTGCTGCAGGGTACGCTTCTATCTAAAGGTCATGTTGTTTGAATTTCTGTTCTCCGAGCACTATTACTTGTTCTGTGTGAACTGAATTATGGTAAAATACTACTCTCTTACCTACCTTACGCTGTGTTTTAAATTTTGACATACTGCTGTTACTTAAATATTATTACTGTTACTAATATTCTAATGCTTAGGACTAAAGTTTCCCGAGTACCTACAAATGAGAACCGAAGTTAAATAGAATACTGAATTACCGCCATTCTCTCCACCTTCTACACTGTGAAATTTTCCCTCACATCTATCCAGGCCCTGACATCTTTCTTGTTTTCCCAAAACATTCGCTAGACTGGAGCCGAATCACAGCATGTATCCAGCTCATTGGCTCAGGAGGGATGAAAAGCCAGGCATCTAATGATACATCCAGAACTAACTGCGCAAGCAAACTGAGTTCCGGAGTGCTGCTTGAAATTCATACCATGCGACTTTCAGCTACCATTTGTCACGAGTACCCTGAAGTCAGAGAAGACTTTTCCAGGGCGGTCATTTACGGCGCCATTTGGATGGAACCCCACACCTATATTATTGTGGTAGCGTAAGTGATGTAAGCATTCGGTGATGCCTACTCGTCGAAAAATCAAGTTTGGGGACACCGGAAACCTTAACCCTATCAAATTCCAAGGTAGGTGTCCCCATACTTGATTTTTCGACAAGTATACCTTAGAGCCCATAAGGCAAATGCTACTAGCATTCGTTGCAAATATTCCATGCGAATCCATTATTAAGAGATTCCCCTAGGGTCTGATATCTAGTTGATGAGCATGTGTACTTACTTAACTGGTTTCAAGTATCCGGGAAACCGTTACCCTCACATGCAAGAGTGTTTACGATCCGTCCTTCACTATGAGGCAGAAGTTGGTATCAACACATACCTGTCGGAATATTTGCACCCACTATTGAGTTGAATCAACTGCTACTACCTGAATTGGTGACTAGCAGTGACAACTGATGAATAGAAGTAACTTGAGACTCTCTCTAAGCGCACGGCGTGGGTTAAAGTTTTTTTGGATACTTGAAAAACTGTCGAGTAAGTTATAGTGCAGCGCAACCAGTGAATAGTGTGGGTAGAGCAGTAGCTAAAGAAGGAATCTCTGCTACGTCAAACGTGTTAACGTTACATCATTCTATACTCCGTTATTAAATAACATGTACTTTGTAAAGTAGCGAATGTAACTCCACCGCCGCACTAATCCTAAACCTAATATTGCGAATCCGACAGTTCAAGCGCTTCATCCTCCGCTAAAGATTTCCTTGACAATTCAGCTCTACAGCATCAGTAGTACATATCGCCGGGACTAATTAAACCCCCCGAAAACCCACAAAAGCAAAATTCCCGTTATTATAACCCCAGAGAATTGATAAATAATAGTAGCAAACAGGATGGACAGTACAGGGATGATAGGCACCAGCCCATTCCAATCAACATCATCAAGACCCCGGTCATAGTTCCCTCCGAAGCCGTGGTTCCTTTCATGCATATATTCTCCCCCTACCTTTGAGCGTACATTTGTCGAGCTTTCGTATGTTTGCACCCAGGGATTTTCGCGATATGTATCATACGGCACATTCCCATGCGACCCGAAATTGCCACCCTTAAGGTCGTACACATCCTTCAGATCCCCCACTCGTCCCTGACTTTTGCGCCACATTTTCGTCAAATTCGTTTCAATCTCCCTCGAATCCAAGATTTTCCGTGTTACCACTGTCATAGCCTCCTTCGTCAACCTCGCTGTGCCTGCATGAACGTGCACCAATAATCCCACTGGGACGTCAAAGAGATCATTGAGTTTGACATAACTCTCTCTGCCTCTTGATGGTACGCTCGGTGTTCCAGTCGTTATTGTCTGTAGTAGCTCTCCCGTATCTGGATGAGGGTCTGAGGGAGCGAGCGGCAGATGCTGCAGCCGTAGACTGCGTTGATGAGGTAATGGGAATTTCTCAAGTAAGGACGTAGACCCAAACGATGTCATCTATGTCCAGTATCAGTAGCTAATGCTTGTATAGTAGCGAGACACGAACACCGCAAACCAGGATGCCAGAAGATTGCGTAAAAAGCACCAGGACTGGGTGGTTAAGGCGGGCAACTGGGGTGATGGTGGATGTAGGATCAATCGCGGGGAGCCAGAGAATAGCGCCGGGGTCTGGGCTGGGGTCATTCAGAAGTCCTCGGCGGCGGTATGGGAAAGCCATAGTCCTAGAATTAGGAAATCTAATAGAGCTTTGAGTTTCTGCCGGCGGAATCAAGGCACTTATATCTGCTCTAGCAGCGTGACGGCGCAGATCATACGAGAAAGAACGACCAGGTTAGGTTTAGCAATGTTGAGTTGATTGGCGTATCGCCCTCCCTTTATCAGGTTGAGTAATTTGTTACGTTGGCTACTCTGCACGACAGCTGTATCCATCGGGCTTTTGCAGCTGGCTGGCAGAGTTTTGCTTTTTCCCTCGTTCATCGTTGTCATAACCCAGCCAATCAGTCCACCAATTGGGAGCGCACAAGTGTTGTGTACTTCACGGATTGGGTGATTCGCGGTTAGAGTAGTTCTTTGAGGTACTGTACGCGTGTTCGAGGTACAGGAACGTGCAAAAGTGTAACCCGATTGCCATCATAATAATTTATAGAGCGCAGCTTATGCTACTTAAAATACTCTGTATCATTACATGCACTTAAGATATTTTATATTATACTTTTCAGTAACATCCGCGACTCTACTACAATCTAGCACCTCTACTGGAGTAGTGCCGAGAAGGCTGCTATCTGATTCGATCTAATCAGCAGAATGTCATTCTATCTTATCTTGATCAATCTATCAATTCTCTGCACACAGCAAAAAGTGAGTTTCCCTCATTTATAGCCTCCTTAGGCCTTCCGAGTCGGCTTCCAGGCAGAACCGTTCCCTGGGCCGGGTCATTTTTCTTGTTGAGCTAAGAAATATTAGGATTTGTTGACCTTTAACCTGCCACTCAAGCCAACAGAGTGCAAGCAATAGAACAATTTTCAAGAGCAAGTACTTTTAAATGAAGAACTATAGAAGGACAGCATTTGAAGGAGTTAAAAGTCGAGTGATAGTCTATAATGGAATCTCTTGCTGCTACTTCTGTTTCTCTACTAACTCTGCCCAGAAATAAATTTGCCCGCTGCAGATCATCTCTGCGATATGCTCCATCGATAAGTACCCGAGTCTGGCAGACTGCTATTAACTTGGTGTCTAACTAGCAGCATAAAATCGCATCGATATCCTGGGTCATGAAGGATCGCCAATCCGAAGCTGCAAACGAGGTATATATAGAGCTGACACGAGCTGGTCGCTAGCGGGGTTGATGGCACACTTCTCTCTCATATATAACTCGCGTCTTTCTCCTTTTCTCTTCCTAAGTCTATACACGCACACGGTTCTCCCCATATTTCAACACAAGGATGCTACAGAAATCTAGAGTTGACGTGCATCCAACGACCGCAATATATCTCGAGTCATTCTCCCTCTCTCTCCTATCTCTGTAGCACGCACGGTTCTCCTCTTTATATCTCAACAGAGAATGCACCGATTGCCGTATGATGGATGACTTCAAGAGCGGACTAGCGTAGAAGCCGATGTTAGTGAATGGCTGACGTTGTGAGTGGAGCAGATATTAGGAATGATGTCAGGCCGCTGAGAATCCTACATTTCTTTGAGGTCATACCGTTTGTATGTCAGTATATATTAAGCGATATACCATAACTAATTGATCACGTGCATGCTCGAGATATCTTAACATTATCTTCCACAGTGTAGATATGTATTGAATACGTTACCTTTCACTAAAAGGATATCATTCTCAGAATTCACTCTGTGATGAGGTCAGATCTAGCGAATTAGAATAGTCCCAATTACTAAATTGGTACGGCACTGTATTCAAAATTTACCAACATGTTAGTACTGCGGGGGATACTCTATCGCAAAATAGATTCGATTTCTACAAATCAGTTTTCAGATCGCTGGAATAGTTCACTTAGTATTTGCCTCGCAGTACTCCCATTCCCACCAACTATGTAGACACCAGCGCTATTCCTCCCCTCCATCTACTCCAGTAGCACGCATTTTCCCAACAGATTAGAGGTTAAGTGACCGGAAAGCTGCAGCAAAGTCCAAAAGGTCTCACGCCAACAATGATGGCAGGCTGTGTGCGGTCCCTTCTGACCTGTGGTGTTCTTCCCCGGCATTCCGGCGGTGGTCTGTTAAGTCCCATTCGCGGATCCACCCCATCCGCAGATGGGGCAAATCAGTGAATAGGGTGAAACTTTGGTATGGTGCAACTGTTGTCACCACCACCAACCACCACCACAACAACCACCCATTCAATTAGTCCTCCATCGCCGTCCCCATCACCATAAAATAGGAGTTTTTTTTTCGCAATTAGGACTATAAATTAGATCACTACTGCCATCACACTACTATTACTAATACTACTGCTTATATTTTATATTTTATATTTTATTTTATATTAAGTTCGGGCTCGCTGTAGGTGATAGGAGGTGTACGGACAATGTAGCGGTGGTAATGATGGTGGTGGTGGTGGGCCGGTGCAGAGGAGCACCTATTATGGTCGCGGATACCACCCTATGGGCGGATTCCGTGGATGGGGTGTCCCATTCAGGGATCACATCAAGCGCCACCCCATCTGGGGATGGGACTTAACAGCCCTCCAGATTATCCACTTCACTATCCACTTTACATGTTTAAGAATAGTGCTGCGCTCAAACGTCTTTTTATCTTATGCAATGGATTTGCACCCTATAGCTGGTCATTCATACCCGTTAATGCCACTAAACTTCGCTCTTTATAGCAAATTAGGCTGGTATAAAACGATGGTTTTTTTTATCCACGCTTATTTCACACTGACACAACCAACTTCCGAGAAGCTGCTAAGTAGTAAGAGTACTTACTCGCAGCCTCTAGGTGAGTCAGATCGACTTTAACATAATCCGCGGCTTGCCCCGAGCGCATGAGGAAGGGAAATTGTGGCTAAGCGTTATTGCAACGTAACCTCGCTTCTTCCATTCTAACAGTCTTCGATGTTTCCTACAAGTCCCGCAAACATAAACTTCTCTACTTACAAGTGACTGAGTTTCGTAAAGTACTACCGGCTGAAACTGCAGCGCTCCCACCGAGGAAATAGCGACGAACTCCGGTTGTGCTTGCGAGTGTGCGGGGAATGCGAGACCCACGGCAGACATGAAGATCGACACGTTTGACCCCGCTGACCCCTCCACAGTACTCACCACTCGCTTTGCTAGTCTCGCTTTTTATGGCTAATGTATTTTTCGGCGGCAGAACCGACTCGGTGGTTGTACTCTCCTGGGTCACATACGCGTGTTGTATTTTGGCAGGCGCAAGCGGCGAGGATGCGATTTACGTTTGTATCCGGCTGAGGCAGCAACTTCTGCACCCGGGAAAGTTTGTTGTTTTCCGGAAGTGGGGCGCTATTTGTATTCGGGTTGGCTGTTAATCGCTGTGGAGCGTTAGGTGGTGTGTGCTAGAAGGCACTTGCCGCAACGAACCTTACGTAGCAACTGAGCCGGGGGAGATATTGCAGATGGGGAGTCAGAGGATCCCCGGAGCAGTGCACATATTGCCACATGGACCAAAGGCTTTAGAGCTACAGTTGGATCGGATGACGATTCTATTCAACTATTTAGGAATAAGACAGTCGTAGTTTCGCCGATTGAAGGAGGCTGATTATTTCCGAATCAAAGACGCAATTTCACCGATTGAAGGAGGTTGATCATTTCCGAATCAAAGAGACTAAGCTTTCCCGGTAGTGGACTCTACGAAGTATTGATAGGGTGTCAGAGGACCGGATAGGACCGGAGGAGGCTTCTAGTATTATATTCGGGGTAGCTGATGCAACGGGCCCGTTTAATTAAGTTGAGACTCCCTACAAATTTCTAACTGGTAGAATTACTACCTTCGGACATTGGAGGAGTTATCTGGAGATATATAGATAAGATGAGTTTGATTTGGCAAAGAGATAAGATTGATCGGCCCGAGAGATAATATTAATTAGAGATGTGATCAGTCAGGCAGAGAATGTGATCAGTCGAGCCGATAGATTAGCTCAACTATCATATTAGGTAGTACAGATCAAAGTCAGAGCCAGGATGGATCAACATCAAGAATGTTACTGTAAAGATGATTCCTGGGTGCTATACTTTGCCTCGCTTACAAGCTCGTTTCACAGTTTAGCGAAAAAAGAAATTTTAGGCACTAGAGTAGAGCATCCCGAGCTCCGAGATAGCCGAGAGCCTAACACAGCTGTTGTAATGCTAGTGCTACAACTTGTGTTTGACGACGAAGCTGCCGTTGAAATCCATCGTTTGTCGGTAAGAGAACTCTTGCTGTTCTTTGTTCTAGTAGTTACCGCATGCATGCTAGTCGCTTGCGTGCCGGCAAAAGGACCCTTTACCCAAACACAAATTCGCACAAATCTACTACGAGTAAGACGTATCATGGCATTTTCCTATGCGACACCATCACATCACCACCACTACCCACCAACAACATACGACTGGACGAGAACGACAAGGCATTGCGAAGGAGGTTTTGGGTCTTTTCTTAATAATGTGAGTATCTTTCTGCGACGGATGGCGATGGAGAAGTAGCTGATGTAAGGCAGATTAAGTAAAGTATACTACAGAGATGGAGGAATTGCGGAGGGGGGTTGCCGAGATGATCGAATATCAGCGTGTATCCGGGTCATTAGTTCTAGCAGAAAGAAAAGTTAGGCATCTAATGATGCATCTAGAACTGGGAACTTTGGCAACTTGGGTGCCCTAGTTCTGTCTGAAACTCAAACAGTGTGAATTTTAGCTACTACTTGTTACGAGTACTCTTAAGGTAGAGCAGGCTTTTCTTAAGAGATCAGTCATTAACGCGCCCTTTGGATAGCCTCATCCCTATATTTTCCCAACAGCCAGATGTCGCAGATCATTTATAGTTCATCTTGTGACTTGCATACGTGTAGTTAAGCATTCGGCGATGCCCATACCTCAGAGCCCTGCCACTGACCCTCATTGCGCATATCCCACTGAATTTCATTATTTGGAGATTCCCTTAAGGTCTCAGATGTGGCCCGTTAGTCTATGTGTAGTTCAAAACTGTGAGAAGCGTAGATACAGCATTACATACAGCATGCAAGCATCGAACGCAACCTCAACCGCTGCACAAACCCTAAACCTAATTTCGAACCTAACAGCTGTCTCGAGGGTCAAGCGCTGCTACCCTCCGCTAAATATTCAGGTTTCCTATAGATGCTCGGCTATAACGTCGGTAGTATGTCGTATTGCGACGAGTCATAAAACTCTCCGAAAAGCCAACCAAAACAAAAATCCCGCTATTGAAACCACAGACAAATGATAAATAGAAATCATTTTTGTTGTAAACAACTGAGAACAAAACACAAAATAATAAGCCAGAAAATACAAGTGCAGGCGCCCGGGGAGGAGTCTGGTGGGTCGGTGGAGGGTCTCGGTGCCCCCCATGGGCTGGTGGTGGGCTTCGATGCCCTCCATGGGTCGGTGGTAGGCTTCGACACCCTCCATGGGTCGGTGTTGGGCTTCTGCGCACTCCATGGGTTAGTGTTTGGCTTCGGCGCATTCCATGGGTTGGTGTTGGGTTGCGGCGCCTTCCATGGGTCGTTCTGGTCTGCAACGGGGGAATCCCGGTCATAGTTCGCCCTAAAGCCGTGGTTCCTTCCATGCATATGGTCTTTAACCCCCCAGGGTACATATGTCTGCCTTTCATACTCGTATAAACTCTCATCATCAGAGCTGTCGTATGTTGGCGCTAAGGAGTTTCCGCCATAGGAACCACACGCCACATCCCCATACCCGACATGGCTAGTACTAAACAGGAACGAACCCTTCCGGGCCTCCTCTTGTCTCCGACTCTTTCGCGAAATTTCCGTCGAATCCGTTGCGACCCCAGAATCCAAGATCTTCCGGGTTACCACTGCCATAGCCTCCGTCGTCAACCTTGCTGTGCCTCCAAAAACGTGCTGCAGCAATCCCGTTGGGACGATGAAAGGTTCATTGAGTTTGACATAGCTCTCTCTGCCTCCCGTCGGTACGGATGGCGTCCCACTCGTTATTGTCGCTAATATATCCCCCGCATCCGGATGCGGGTCTGAGGGAGCGAGCGGCAGATGCTGCAGTCGTAGATGGAGTTGATGGGGAGATGGGAATTTCTCAAGTAATGAGGTGGACCCAAACGATGTAATCTATGTCTGGTATCAGTAGCTAATGCTCGCATAGCGGAGAGACACGAACACCGCAAACCAGGATGCCAGAGGGCTGCGTGAAGAGGACTAGGACTGGGTGGTTGAGGCGTTCAACGGGGGTGACGGTGAATGTGGGATCATTCGCGGGGAGCCAGAGAATGGCACCGGGGTCAGGGTTGGGATTTTTCAGAAGACCTCGCCGGTGGTACGAGAGAGCCATGGCCCTGGAGTTGGGAAATCCGATAACGTTTTGAGTTTCCACTGCCGGAATCGCGGCGCTTATATGGTAATATGATCTCGCAGGGTGCAGCAGCGTGGCGACGCAAGTCATACGATAACGAACCCACTAAGTTAAGTTTAGTAGTATGGCACTTATTGGCTTACAGCCATTCTTTTATCTGGTTGAAAAATTTGTTTGGATGGTTGAATTGGCCACTCTGCATGACAGCTGTACCCATAGAACTTTTGCTACTGGATGAATTTTGCTTTTTCCCCGATCCTCGCTGTCATGACCCTGCCAATAGTCCTCCAATTGAGAGCTCTCAAGCTATGTGTACTTTACGGATGTTGTGCTTCTCTGTTGGAGTTGTTGTAATCGTTTTGTATTCGGCCGCTCGCGACTATGGCATCCATACACATTCCTTATCCCCGCTGCTCCTTACCTAAGGCCAGACCAAGTCACAGCTTTGCTTTCCACTGTCATCATCTCCATTCTCAGTTGGGGTGGTTCTTTGTGGTACTGGGTTCGATGTACGGGAATATGGAATACAAATTTCATCAACATAGAGTTTACATGGGGCTGTGCAAACTTTATTTTGACGTCTAACAAACGTCTTAACCGAAAGGTAGATGGTGGGGCAAGTACCAGGGGGATTCCATCAACACAACCATCCACCCATGCCAACTCCTTGAATATAACTCCGACTAAGACACTTGCTAATATCAAGTGATCTACTCAGTGTACTTTAAATTGTGGCTCTCTCAGATTGTGGATATACCCAGCTGTTCTCGAGTGGTAGCTTATTTCGTGTTTTGGAGTGGGAGGGAAATATTCGTCGAAAAGAAGGAGTTAAGCGATCCTGGGAGCATGGAGTCATGCGCAGTTGGGGAAATGCAGTTTAGGTTATGTGTAGTGGGAGCTAGGTGCCGGGAGTTGGATGCGGGAGTGGGCGGAGGGAATGAGCTGCATAAAGTCTGGATTGTAGATATTGTGCACGGCATTGTGCAAAATAAATTTTGGCGAAAATCATATTCCATACGGGAAGGTATAGAGATGTAACCGATAGAAAACTCCATTATACTATCCTCTACATGCTTAGTATGAGTGGGTTCGTCACAGTTCCTCTTTGTGATGAGGGTTTCACTTGTTTGGCCAATCAGATTCTCTTGATCCCTTGCTAAACCAATCATGTTCGATGTGGCAAACAGTCACAAATCCGCCCAACCGAGTGTGTTAGAATATAGCAAGCTTCTAAACTAGCCCTGCAGAGTTCACGCGATCTGAGAGAGTCCTAGGCTCAATTGTAGTGTGCAGTTACTGCAAACCAGGCAACTTTCCTTACCTCTTATATAAATAAGCTTCTGTTGATTATATTAGTACTAAATTGAAGTCGAAGCTACAGCCGTTTCCACTCCCGCATTGTACGCAAGTACGCAAGACTGTCGATATACATTAATTTCTCCTCAGGTACCTCTTTTTGATCCTTTTTAAACCATGCCATTCAAAATTACCTGTTTTATCGGGCGTATTGGAAATTTTTGAGTTTCTCGGAGTGTTCGTTAATAGCAGTGTCGAGTATCGGCGTAACTATTCGGTATGAAATAGCTCCGAGAGGTTGCTCGATTGCCGGTATCCGATCCTATCGAATTATCTCATGTTAATCAATTTGTTCTACTATTTACCGGGTTCCATAGGCCGGGCCGGGCGAACCATTCTCCGGGTCGAGGTATATATCTTACCAAGCCAAGAAATATGGAGATTTCTTGACTTTAAACCTGCCGCATAGGAAGCTAACAGAAATTTTAAAGAGAGGTGCTTATAAATGAATAAATTATGGTAAAAGGACAGTATTTGTGTTGCGATATAAACTTGGAGTACAAAGAAGAGAGAAGGAGAAAGAATCGAGATATATACAGGAGGCATCGGCCCCGGTTACTGTAGCCTTGTATTAGATCTGTAATATGTCTCCGGCCCATGTACATATGTAACAATTTGAGCAAGTTGAAAAATTGGGTGATAGGTCATGAAGAATATGAGCTGGCCCATGTTGATAGACGAGGAGATTGGGTAATGCTCGTTATGGCGGGTACACTGAGTTGCGTCATGTGGCGGATCAGTTGTGGAGGATCACTAATCGGAGACTGCAACGAGAATGTTGCAGGTATGTAGAGCTGACCATCTATTCGGCGACGGCAAAGGGTGGTCAATGGTGGCAAAGGTACTCTTGTATATATCTCGAGTCTTTCCACTTCTTATACCTCTGTACTATAAGTCTATAACATACTAGTTCAGGAGACGGCTTCGCCGCCTTTGTGGATATTATGGTAAATCAAATTCATTGTCTTCAGCCAGCTCCCAACCTGATCTTGAGTGAGGCTTGAAAGGAAGCAGAAAATGTAAGGAGTAGGGAAGAGGATATAACAGAGATGAAAAATTGTTGGGGTCAAGCAAGCAGCAACTTTATTGTCTATCTACCCACTCCCACACTTCTGCATATACTGTTTCTAGTTTGCATGTTATTGACACTGCATCTAGTATATGGAATTTAGCTCTACAGAGAAGAGTTTAGTTGGAGCCATAGCTGGAATAGTGGATACCAATTACTAACGACACCAATAGTGTGTATAGTATATTGTAAATTCACATATCCTCAAGCATACCAACGTATGAGAAATAATATAATAGAGTTGTAAAGGTATATTCAAACAATCTTACAGATCAGTTGAATAAGAATGTTTATGGTTCAAATCAAAGTACTGAGCTGGAGACCCATTTACCCTTGTACTTACCCACTCTCAGGTCATGTATTGTTGTTATATTCATTTATACTGCTATTAGTACTTTGTATTAGATTTCACTATTGTGGTGTTATTTGTACTACAAAAAATTTGAATATAATGAATGATGATTTGATACAGGGGGAAGAGTGAAACATATTCCAATGACATCTAGTTGATAATCAAATAGATTGGGTAACATTATTCCTACCATATATTAAGAATAGTACATTTGAATGTACGAAGCAAGTGTTGTAAGAAACAACTGATATAGTAAGCCTAAGTATATTGAACAAAGTTTATATAGTCAATTTTCAGAGTTGTAGCTAATGTAAATATCAAAGAAAGATTATTCAGCCAAAATATTACTATCATACTGCAATACCCCTCTCTATCTAAAAAGATAATTTCCAGCAAGAGAATACTCTCTATGAGTAGTACCAGACTGTTGGGGTGAAATGACCGAGCTAAAGGGCAGAGAGCCGACCTTCGACACTCTGCTGCACCTCTCATGGCATCCTTAGGGAATTGGTATGAAAGAGCGGTTCAAGCTTCAGAAGGGTAGGAAGAGGGTGAGAAGATGTGATACTACTGGGCCATGAAGATGCACGCAACTGCGTGGATCCGCGAAATGCCGGACACTGTATGTGAGATCACATGATTGGATGGATAGATTGTGTGTTTGGTTGTATGATACGATGGTATGATGCCAGGTGGAGTCTATCTGCTCTGGGGTCTCCTGAAAATATATCACCTGTGGCTCAGTCTCTCCCTGTTACCCTTGTATCTCCGTACCCCCTGTTAGGGGGGTACTCTGGATCTAAGTATCGGTACTTAGGTACGGCCCCAGGTCCTAACCTTATTGTTTCCTTATTGTTTCTTCTTTGGGAAAGGTGCCGTTCCTTTTTCCAACCTCTTCCACCGGAAGCAATCCGAAGTCTTATGACTTCTTTTCTGGTTTCGGGGCCAGGCACAACATTGACACTCTCCTGCGGCTTTCCTTCTTCGTAATTCTTGGCCGTCAATTCCCTCGGTCTGAGTGCCAAAGGTCTTGACAGGCGGCTTCGATTTCCGCTTCACTATTCTACTATCTTGTCGAGTCCTATGACCAATAGCTTTTCTCTCTCGTTTGGACTGTTGCAGAAATAACTCGCAATTCTCCATTACTTCGTTATGTATATCCGTTTCTGTCGTACTAACCGATCCGTATTCAGAACTGGAATCGGTACACCCAATCCTATCAAGCCGGCTTGGATGGATATGCTGTCCTGGACTCGGCAAATCTTTACTGCAATTTCCAGGAACTTGCTGACTTAATGGCAATTGCGGTAAAGCTGCGGAATCCCCAATATCTTTACGTATCATAAGGTTATCGATATGGAGTATCAATTCCTGCTGTAACCCAACAATCGAAGATATCCACCAAACACTTTGCGCCAGGAATATGTACTGATTATCTCTGGCGTAAGATATAACTCTCTCTAAAGCATATACAATAACGTCGTTATCATTTTCGAAGGTAATGGGCATTCGTAAAGAATTCTCCTATCGGTGCGGGGCTGCCGCTACAGAAAGCTAATAGATTTTATATTTATAGAATAGGTAGGTATAGGTATCATAAAAACACAAGAATATTTCAGATCGTTCTTTGCTGGTCGGTATCGCTGAGTGTTTCGCTGCTAGAGCTTGTCCTTCTCATTGTCGGAACAATGTGACCTCTTTATAGAAAGTCCCTTGGGATGTTACGCATGTGCACCCATATTTCCTCTCCATGATTCAGATAGCAACGTGCTTTGCGTCTCACACTCATGACACTCCATATGCTCTCTTTGGCAGTAACTGGATTTCCAAATGAACGCGCATGGTAGAGATTGCCACAAATCCCTAAGGTTATCGTGTTCATGCAGGTGAGGTATTAAAGTTTTACACTACTGATAAGAATCAGCCCACACCTGCACGATATCATATATCAGGTCATAAATTCAACTTGGACATCTCACACTCGTATGGTTTGGTAATCGGGAACGCTGCCAACATAGTCTACAGACGTCTTCGAGCTAATCAATACTGTAGTATGATTGCATCATAGGTTTACGTGGCGGACAACCACTACTATGGCGATGTAGATTAAATGACACGCACATAGCGTTGCAGTTGCCATTCCGTCACAAGTCAATGTGCGGGGATGCTCCGACCTCATATCAGCAGTCATGCCATAATGCCTCAGTAACACCCAGGTCAGGCCGAGACGATTCTCTGTGACTGGGGAGTGCCCAGTGCTCCGACATCACATAAGATAGCCAGTCTTAAGATCCCAGGTTATAGCTTAGGCTAACTACTGCGGTGTCTGCGGGGCGAACTCCTTTGCTCTATCCGATTAGACAATATCACTCTAGACCCGGAAAATCAATCTGGATGATCATTACACGCTCGGCAGGGTTGTAGCCCATTCGATCTGGCAGTGTAATAGCATCATCAAATCGGCTGCCGCAGTGTATGCTTCAATGAATCCGCTAAGCCGAAACTTAATCAATCGAGACAATTACCACTCATACCCCGCTAAAGGCAATCGTGACTGAAAGTTCTGAGGATGCCTAGGGCAGTCGTTTTGCAAGTCAGGTGGCCCAAAGGTTATTACACTGACAAGTACCCATCATTGGTTATCCCAGGTTACATATACTCTGCTAAGGGAGAACCCCTAACACCCCCCCCTTTGCCCAGTCCATCTCCATCATCCCTGTATATCCAGACACCCCAGGTTGCTCCCCACTGCTAAGGTGAAAGGCAGTGGTGGTGAGAAATGGTTTTTCCCGCCACACCGTACAATGTTCAATATCCTTAGAATTCTTTTTCATAGTGCACTCTGATCTTCAATCTGAATATACTGTATCATATTGTGCTCCATCTTGGTCTGACCCAGTAACTTTGATCTTGGCTATTTAATATAACTTGAGCTGTATTATGTATTAAACACAATTATGATTGTATTAATCAATCAGAATCATGTCAATATGTTAGAATGATGTTAATCATCCAGTGTTATGTTAATTAGTAAGTACCAATTTCATCAGTAAATATGTTGTCAATAACTTGGTGTTTTATTCAACAGTTTATATTATATTCTTGTGCTTGTTACACTTTGCTATCAAGTACAGCAAGGAAAATTTAAATCTATGCTTCTGGTATTATTTTTGTTATTGGATTTGGGTTTGGTATGGGTATTGGTAATCACATCTGCCTCAAAGAACAATGTTCATTTGTGTATTCATCGTATTTAACTTATATCATTAGTGTCACCCTGAATTGTATAGTATATTAATCCCAGTATATACTACAACATATCTCATACTGGTTATACATTACATTCTCATCTAATATTACTGTAGTTCCTATTAGTCTGGGTAATTACTTCCAAGTTGCCACAGCATATATTTCTGTCATGGGCAATTTATACAAAGTCAATTTTCCAAAACATGACAACATGCTAATAGAGAGAATTATCTGGCTAACATGCAGTAAATTTATACCATACATTCTGTTCCATTCAAAAGAAAGCTTTTCACTCAGAATATACTCCAAATTCTCATTTAACCCCTATTTAATTTTCAAAATCTTTCACATCTCCACCCACAGTCTCCACATATATTCTATTAAGCACTTCATAATTGTACTGTGCCAAGATTTCCACAGAACATCATGTTTGTGATTCTCTTTGTATATTCGACTTGAACTATCTTCTGTTTCATCCCATACACTAGTATCAGGCTGTCTGTATTTTGTCGATTAATAGTGCTATGTCAAAATACTCAAAGTTTCCAGCTTATTGGTAGTCTGTATTAAAGGTTCTACTTCAATCAGTTCAATAGACTTTGCCCTTTGAATTAACTTCTTTTTAAACTTTTGATGTCATATACCAGATGGAAGAATCAAATTCAGTGCAGATAGTAACAGCACCAGTATTGGCATCAGTCAGGGTATTGGTGATCATCCTGGTATTGATATTGGTGTTGGTATTGGTGTGGGTATTCAAGTTAGTATATACCTCCAAGTTCCATTCTAGTATGCTTGGAGAAGTACTCCAATTGTATTGACATTATCACGGTCATACTAACTTGTACAGTGTATAGACTTTACTACAGTTTCAATTTGTATTTATAGTTACATACTAACACTGAATACATTCCAAAACTGATATAATGTATGTATTGTATAGTGATGTGGATCTGTATGATCTTTCAATGTGTTCAATTACAGCTAAGTTACCACTGCTTGCGAACTGGTGTTAAACGTAATAGCATATATACCTATGTTTGACTGTAGATATACGGTATACAGTTACAGTCATTGACAAAAGCCCACGACTATACATTGAGACATAAGTGGTAAGATTGTATATTGAAATCTAAGTCTCATGACATTGGTGATAATTATATACTACATTTTTACCCTGTCTTAGTCATGTGCCACATTCAACCAATCTGCTTAGGTCTTGTCATTATATTCTGGTAAAAAGTGTCTATTAATGTGTAAATCAATTACTCAACAGTTACTTCTAAGAGATATATTGTTTATCTATTATGTTTTCATTTCACGGTATGTTCAATTTATCAACTGTTTTCATTTGGTGATGCAATAATGGATCCAGTCTATTTTATCACCAAGTTACTGATAGCTTGTCACAGATAGTACTACAGGAGAAGTATTACTTTATATGGTATCTTGTACATCACACTATGTCTCAAAGGCTAGGGAACATGGTTATACGTTCTATGATCTGGCCGATCGGCAACAATCATATACTATTTGTTATCATAATTAATGGTCATTTAATATATATATTTTTATTACTTTGTTGCGATTGTTCAGTTGAAATGATATTTGACAGTAATATTTGTATATTTTTAATGAATTTATTCATTACCTGAATGAAATTACTTTGAAACTAACTGAAAGGTAATACAGTTATATGCATCAACTCAAGTACTGATTGCCAGTAAGGACAGGTGCTTCGGCATTACTATTTGCAAATGCACATACACTTATATCTCCCTATATATATTAATAGATGAGCATAGGATTGTAACCATATACTTGAGTAATTTTGGTAGCATGTTGAATAGTAAGTTTATTTGGATAGATCTAATTACCATTGGGGTGATTCCTAAATATACATACTTACTGGAACTTGAATTACATACCACCACTACATTATAAACTAATAAGGTGGGTGGCATGCAATGTCTATTTTTTGCAGCAAGCCAATATATATATTCAAATGCAGTTACCCTGGTGACATGCACCAATTGGCAATTATGCACTCTATACAGAGCAGTATAAAAAGGCTGAAGAAGTGCTGTCAGGCTGAGGTGTGCTGCAGGCTGAGCAAGGGTAGCAGGCTGAGCAAGGGTAGCAATGCCAAGCATGTGAAGAGCAAGGCTGAGCAGGCAATCTCTAAGGTGAGGCACTAAAAATTGCGAAATCCACAATTTCCCTCCCAATTAAGTTCACAAGTTTTGGTCTGATTACAAAGTGTTCTATACATGAAATGTGCATAATTATACCTACTTTCACCTCCATGTCTCCAATTTATAATATCTCCAATATTCATTGTTTTGTCATGCGAAACTATTGATTTTTAGTATTGTTTTCAGCTCAATCTAAAGCATTTCAACAAATATTTTTGGTATCATAGATTGGAGACTGGGAGGTGAAAGTATGGATAGTTATGCACATTTCATGTACAGAATACTTTGTGATCAGACCAGAACTTGTGGGCTTAATTTGGAGGGTAATTGTGGATTTGAAGAGTGATACCCAGTGCAATCAGGTATGTACCACCAGTCAACCAATGAGAATGCTGTGTGGTGACTGCATATGATGACACCCCGTATCTATATACGAATAATACGGCTCTCTCCACCATATCGCAACAGAGCAACACTGAATGGTGCTTGATGCATGATATTAGGAGCGGACTAGCACAGAAGCCGATATTAGTAGATGAATAACGTTGTGGACGGAGGATATCTCTTCAATATATGCATTATCTCCTGCAGTGTTGATATGCGTTGGATACGGTGCCTTGAGTATGATGGAATCATCCTCAGCATTCGCTCTACGGTGTAGTCGAATATGACGAATTTGAAATTAATCCTGACCAATATTTGGTATGGTACCGTATTCATCATTTATCAACACTGTGGGGGATACTCTATCCCAAAATAGTTTTGGGAATCAGTTTTCAAACGAGTATATACTCAACAGGTGTTAGTAGTCAATTCGATATAGAGGAACAACCTATTGATCGCTCAATTGTGGTCTGTGTGTGTGTGTGCCGCCTGGCGATTGAGTACCGAAAGCCGGTCTTAGGAGCAGTGTAGGGGATGGGAGTTCTGAGAGTTTGAACAAATGTACTGTGTTGATCTAGCATACAATTGATGTATGGTAGACTTCCAATAACATTATGCCATTCAATCGCAGAAATAGGGAATAGTGTTATAGAGTCATAAGGTTCGTGACTGCTCTTTTAGCTTTGCTTCACACTTTACTCTTCCTACGCATCTTGGACAATGAGACCTGTACCTAGATAGGCATGCCACCATAGCCAATGCAGATGGTTCTCCCCTTCATAGTCGCAACAATTGGCACGTGTATTTCCTATAGCTTGCATTTGAGTACGATGAAGCTACACTCCACTAATCCCATATTGTGAATTACTATCGGTGTACAGATCCACTTCATGCATGTGGCCCAGGCGCCTTACTAAGGGTGTAAGCGCGTCCAGCGCCCACTCCTAACAAGCTAGTAGCGGGGCACCTCGTAGCCATGTTCCCACAAACTGCTCCCCACTCCCACATCTATCCAACTTTGAACTCAATTAACTCTATGAGTTTCACTTTGACCGGGATATTGTTTATATATGAAATGTAGTTAACAAGATGCTCTTTCACTTGCTTGTCTCCTCTTTTAGTTTCCTCTAATATTCAAGGAGTGGTTGATGATCAAGTACAGTGGCTTAGACTATACTTAGCACAATTGATGCTGCTAAGCACTGCTTAGCACTGCTGGTGTTTTGCATCAGGTAAATTATTTCAACCTGATGCTTAGATACATGGCATATAACATCAGGTAAATCTTTTCTACCTGATGTTGAAAGCAAAAGAGAAAGGATGAAGAAGCTCAATTGTCTGTCAATCCAAAGAAAAGGAAAACTATGGACTTATATATGAAAGAGAGAGAAGGTTAACCAAATGCCGACTGCCAAAGCTGGAGCCCGATGCCGAGTACCAGTGCCGAGCCCTCCTCCTGGCCATGGGGGCAGGCGAGGCCGATAGCGGCAGGCGAGACTGGTGGGGGCAGGCGAGGCTAGTGGGGGCAGGTGAGGCCAATGGAGGCCGTAAGCCACTGGTCTTATCCCCGAGCCCGGCATCACCAAACACCAGGGAAGCCACCGGGCCAAATCCCTAGCCAACACCTGACACCTAGATACATGTCATACACCATCAGGTAAATATTTTCTACCTGACACTTAGATGCATGTCATACCCCATCAAGTAAATCTTTTCTACCTGACTGTAAGGTACATCAGCAAAATGTATTTTAGTCTCTGGAAGACTCCAGGAGTGTCTGAGAGGATGTGGAGTGTGAACCTAGAAGCGTCAATTTCAGGAGAGTATCAGACCCTAGAAGGGTATTCCGGCAGGCCTTCAGAGTAACAGGGATCTCTGACGACCGGTAAAGGAGTAACTGGGATCTCTGATGACTGATACAGGATTAAGATGGGATTGATTGTGATAAGTTTGGAAGCACGTCGGAGCGCCAGAGAGAACTTTGGGTGCACCAGGGAGTGTGGCCGAACCAACGTGGGAATCACAAACAAACTCTGAGAGATGCCTGGGTTCGTATGGATATTCATTCGGAGGACAGCAGAAGTTATCTGAGACTCTTTGGATGTACATGAGCAATCGACTTCCCTCAACAGCAAATATGATGCATGGATTATTGTTCATTATCACTTCTGAATCATACTAGCCGTCATCTTCTTCAACATTGTATTTTGTGGCTCGCTACATTAAGGAAACGAAAAAAAACAGCGAGAGATTCAAACATAAACCCAGGTACACCAAAACAATAACCCAACTAAGCGATTGAAAAATATCAATCAAACATGGTGTCGATGTCATTCACTCCATCTCCCTTCTCATCCGGGCCAACGAAAGCAGGAACACACAATTCATCAATGGCGCAAAGAAGCTGGAGGCGCTCCTTCTATTTGCTAATTATTCGTTCCTGGCGAGTGGATGAAATTGAATTCCAATGTTGTTTGGCTCGATTTGTGATATCTAACCCGGGTGTAATGAGATGTTAGCTCGCTGCGAACCTAAATGGGGGTATGAGAGGCAATATGATACATTCGGATGAAAGATGGGAACAACTAGCAGGGGAAAAGAGGAGAGCCAGATGGGGAGTGTTGTGTGGAAAAGAGGAGTACCACAAACGGTGTTGGAGAAGCGCGGAATGAAAAAGAAGAGCGTCAAGCTTAAGCTCAGGAGCGCGGAAAGAGGAGGGTGTAGGAGTGCAGAATGAAATTGAGGAGTGCCTAAAGAGGGTGGGTTAAGGAGTGTGGAATGAAATAGAGGAGACCCAATCCAGGCAGAGCGGAGCACTGATGGGATTGAGGAGGAGCGCCGAAAAGGGGTGGGGCAAGGAGTGTGGAATGCATCATAGGAGCGCTGGTGGGAATTGAAGAGCTCCCATCCAGGGCTGAGGAGCGTGGATAGGGGGGTCTAGAGTGCCAAATGGGATAGAGGAGCGCTGAGAGGAGGAATTGATTGCGGAATGAAATAGAAGAGATTCAATCTAGGCTGAGGAGCGCCTATTCTAGTGGAGTTGCGCCGCAGGGGGGGGGCGGGGTGTGATGCGGCAGCTGATATGTGATTGATTGTGTAGCAGCTTCAAGAGTCAAATTTATCACAGGAGATGGGCCAAATGTACCTCGATATTCATCTTGAGAAACATAACCGTGGCCTTCTTTCGACTGGCGTATTCAGACAGCGCACAATGAATAGCTGCGGCTGCCAGCGCTAAAGTCTGAGGAGCAAGAGGTTGGAAATACTGGGATGTTGTGGGCTGGCGCCCCAATCTATTGGCGGTGAAGAAGAATTGGTGGTAAATGAGATCAAGCACTTCCATTCGTGTGAACCATGACTTCTTATCATCGACGACCGTGGGGAGGTAAGCATCATCAAACAGGAGCTCCTTAACCTTGATCCGAAGCTCAGTCTCAGAGCCCACATCCAACCGGTAACTTCAGACAACAGTTCGACATGCCCCATCTGCCAACCGTCCTCGAATGGTACTAATCTTCAGTTTCAACTATGTATATTTTCAGGGGTAGTCAATATCCGTAAGTCTGATAGAGGAGCATTAAACACAATTCAAGACTTACAGCTTCTCGTGTTTGCAGATCTATTTTGAGAGATGGACCACCAGGCAATTGACACACAGATGGTGTACCTACAGGTGCACCTGCTAATGCCCGCTGACGATCCTGGGATTCAATCACTAGTTTCCAAGCTGCTTCAACCATCGAGTACATGTCATCGAATATCATTGGCCAAGGATTCTTTGTGAATACGATTGCCTCCATGAACCTTTTTGTTACCCCAAAAGTGCCCTTTTGGTGTTGGGGAATGTTCTGATCACTACTGGCCTTGGGCTGTGGAATATTCTGGTCTCCACTAGACTTGATGGGAAGCACCACTGCCCGGGCGGATGGTGCACAGTCAGACTCGGATAATTTGTTGAGGAGGGATGACTTTTGGCATTTGAGCAGTGGTGGTGCCATTGCCGCAAGTAGATTTTGGGAATTCGGAAGCGGAGGGCGTGCAATGACAGTATTAGCATGGCTCCGTTTCTTTGGCAGTGGAACCATTGTAGTGCGTAATGACTTGTCCGGCACGCCTGACCGAGATGAAGGACCTCCTGTTGATGATCCAAATTGTCTTCGTCGATGTCGGATGATAAGGTGGACTCTCCGGTGTGCTCACTGTCGTCATCATTGATCTCTTGATCGGTCTCGTCATCCTGCTACATTAATGACATCGGGTATAGGAGTCATCTGCAATACCATGCACGAAGGCAGATAATTGGCAGGCAAACATTTCATTGACAATGAAGATTGGTTGCTTTCTTGAATGCGAGTGCTCTCTCTAGGCATGCTTCTTGATTCTTCTGTGAATAGTGATTCCTCACCTGGCTGGGCGTAGGTTCCATTTGCTGTAACGAAGATCTAAATGTTGAACAATGTGGGAAAGAGTGTAAAAGCAGGAAATGGTGCAAGAATTCGCACATAGTCGAGGAGGACGCAATTCGAGGCGTGCCTTGAAAGGGTTCTGGAGAGATGACTTCAACGGTGTATATATTTATATCGAGGATGGCAGTCCGCGTTGCGATTTTGGATATTGTCAGGTGCGCCGGAATAGATGGATTCCTAATGCCAAATGTTAGCAACACCTATGAACAACACTCTGTACGGATGCAAGAATTGGAGGTTGGCTAAAGCCAACACACATAGAGAATGGAACCAGACACACTGGAAGATAACTCGCGACATCAACTAACCCTTGGTGCTGGCCACAAACCGAGCACTGAGAACCTGAATGAAAACATGAGCCCCTGCATATGACTCCTCTAAACGTAGTCATTATGAGTGAAAGTTCGAGCATTTGCGGTAACCGCATCGCATAGAAATTTGTGCAGCATTGAGAATCCGCAGAACTCGATACATTTGGTTGGGACCATGTCAGTGACGCCTGAGTTGCAAGGGTTCATACTGGAGTTTGTTATCGAGCAAGGAGAAATATGAATCTCTGTATGGGGTATATCTGCCGGAAGGACACATGAATTTTCACGATATTCTATTGAATTAGGATGCTGCAGCTAAGTTAGCAGTTGATAAGGCAACATCGTAAGCATAACTTCCCTTTCTTGCGTTCATCTGGGCCGTGTCTGCAGAATAGCCTTCACAACAATGGTGCAGTAGTTAATGGAAGAGGGAGAGAATTTGGTACACAAAGGAGAGATACAGGCGTAGAGAAACAATGGTAATGTACGATGGATGATTCACGGGTAATCTTATTGATTCAAGCACTCATCAATGCCAAGATTGCTAACAAATGGGTCATAAATTCTCACTCACATTCTGATTTTGCACCTAATATCGAGTAAATCGCACACCGTTAAATCACGCATTCATTATGAATCTCACAACTACAATGTTGACTTGAAATAAATATTGCAGTTGAAAGCTATAATCTACAATGGTATGAATGTATAGTGAGATGTCATGTTACAGCGGGCAGAGGAATGATGGTTGCATGCATGCAGTTCCAGGGAATTGAGGTGCACCGAAGTTGAAATGGTTATTCTTGGATTCAATGGCTGAGGATTGCAGGCTTGCCTGACTCTGACAGTTGATTGCACTATTCGTAGCTGTCTTCTCATAACTTGAGCTTTCAAGATTCTCTTTCTCGGAGCTCCTCTCAATGGAATTTGGTCCACATAATCTATTTTCGGATACGAGTTTTGGCGGCCCAAACATACATTTAGTCAGAATACAGTTATGTCTTGATTCAAAGATTTGAGATCTTAGGCCTCTTTGAGTAAGTGCGGTACATGGGTGAGCGGGAGTTGCCGGCCATCTTGCAAAATCAGTCTTTTGAGATTCTCGCTCTTAAGCTCCCACAGCTCTTTTGACAGAGCCCGAACTTGCATAAGCTATTTGATGATTTGGAAGCATTGGTAAAAACATACAACTTAGTCAATATCGAGTTAAATGGGGTTACTAATTGGCCAGGCTTGTGCATTTATGGTTTAGTTGCGCAGTGGCACATTCCTCCAACGGACAGTTGACACGGAGCTGACAGTTCAAGGCATGTTAGCGGCGGCCTTCAACATACTGATCAAGCATAGGTTCATATCTTAGCAGGCGCAGAGCGGGATGAGCCGCCTGCACCTAAAGGTGAAGTGACATGATAGATCTGTGTGCACTGGGTCCACTAATTCAAAGTTGAAGTACATGCGCTTCGGTGGCGTATTTGTCGCTTTTGAGGCGTGCCTGGGCTGGAAAGATAACATCCATAATGACTCACAGCTTGCCAAAGTTGGCTTCATATATATCCAAGAAGCTCATTCTGGACAGGATTGAAGATCTCAGTTGTGAATGATCTTCAATCATAGGCCAGGAAAACAACGGCAGCGAAAACGGCATATGAGCCAAGAATATCCGAGCTGTGTCTCAGCTTCCGACTGTCTGGGATGCGGATCAGTGGTGTGCCAGAACCTCAATGATATGCCAGCAAAAGCAGCAGATTTGCCACAAATGAGTGAGCCTATGACTGAGTATGAGACACCGCTCGCTTATTCGTGGCAAAGCAGGAGCTTTTGCACCAGTATGATCGAGGTTCAGATGCACCGGAACTTCAACGATAGGCCAGCAAATGCTGCGGCTATGCCACGAATATCCTGACACAGGTACTCAATATCGCCTAGCCTTTATGCCAAATGGGATAGGCAAACAAGCAGTGATCAGGCACTGCTTATTTGCCAATCTCATTTGTCAATTGAAACAGACTAGGCACTATTGAGTACCTGTGTCAGGATATTCGTGGCATAGCCGCAGCATTTGCTGGCCTATGGTTGAAGTTCCGGTGCATCTGAACTTCGATCATACGGGTGCAAAAGCTCCCGCTTTGCCACAAATAAGCGAACCGTGTCTCATACTCAGACATAGGTACTTGAATATCACCTAGACTGTCTTATTGTGATATGTGATTGGCAGATATGCAGTGCTCGATCTGTCATAACGAATCATATGACATTAGCCGAAGAGACTCTGGCGCACCTGAAAGTGGATGAATTTTGCTTTCATTCCATATACCGACGTGGCGTCAGGCTTCCGGTGCACCTCAAATTCGCAACTGAAGATTGATTGAAGCCCTTTGCTGCATCATTCTCACGATTCGACTCATGCAATTTATTATTCAATTGGTCAGCTGGAGGAACTTCCTATGTCGTGTATCAATTCACTTCATCTTATATGGTCATTAATAATAAACAAGAACGCCAATGAAATCTCACTCTAGCCATTTCTAATTCAAGATACAACAATTCCAACATCAGAACTTTGATTCACTTCAACATTGAAGAGAGAAAGATTCCTCTATCCAGTATATTGTCCCTTACAAATGACCTTTTTGACTATTTATATCAGTTAAGAAGATTCTGTGTTGCTTGAATGTCTAAAGAGGCATACCTTGATGAAGCGTCTAACACTCTAAGATTGATGGTTCATCAGACTACAACGTGTCTCCATTCTCTGTCAGCCACTCCGTATGGTCCTCACGAGCCTCTAGAATCCAGTATATCATCGACATCGTGATGTTAGGTCGACTCATCAAGCCAAGCAGGACTCTCATTTGCGCAACTGCAGATTGTTGGTGAAGATCACTCGCGCTGTTATCGTAGCCACCAGGACTTGTATTCAGTAACCATGGGTGTTGTACGCGGTTTTGCCCTAGCCGTACAACTCGTGCAAATGCCTGCCACTGCTCATTCAATACCCAAAATTTCTGAGTTATTACTGCATGATATGCTGCTGTAAGATTTAGGCCTGTCCTGCCCACTTTGGGTGTGGTTATGAATACAGAGGGATTTTGTGAATCATGGAATTTGAGCTGCATTTCTGTGCATTCATCATTGCCCATTTCCACATACAGGTGGAATATATCCACATTATCCGCAAAAAACTTCGTTAGCCACCACTTCAAATGACGACCTTGGCCAGGAAGATGACAAAATAGCACTGCCTGTTGTGGAGGAGGTGCACTGGGCGGTGCATTTTCGTTTCCCTCTTCTGGAAGCAGCCTCACTCTTGATGTGTCATCTTGGTCAGGTTCGGGATACTCTGCAGGTTCCATGACCAGCATTGGCAAGAATGTCTCTCTCAGCCATCGGAAAATCGGACATTCCACCCATGTATCAAGTGCCCATTCATTTTGCCATTGTCCAGAAACATCATTGCGATCCTCGGTGTCTCCCAACACTAACGAGAAACATGCTAGCCACCATCTATCAACCCTCCATGCTCCAGAAGCACCCCGCGAAGTATAGCTTTCCACCAGGGTCTTCAGATGTGCTTCCTCTTCCTCAGTCCACTCAAGATCAATGAGGTGTGCTTTCTCCTTTGGTATCCTGACGAGTGGTTTTCCATGTGCGAGTTTGGATTCTGACCACCGCCTGATCGTCCATGGCTTTGCAATCTGATTCATCCCGTGCGCCGCATCCTGTTGAGCTTCTTCGTCTTTAGTCCGGATAGCATGCATCAAACTCTTCACAGCGGAATACAATGCCTCAGAACCATGCTTGTCCATCTCAGTATCATCCTCCCGATCTTCAGGCACACCTGAAAACAGCCACATTGTCTGAAAACACCAGTCATAGAGTGAATGGAATCCCAGTGTAGCTGTGACTTGAAGTTTGAATCCAATATTCGGATTCATCGCAATTTGCCAGCCCACACTGTTTTTAGTCTTATACTGATGGGACTCATCAAAAATCCCAGAACTCCATGCACAGTAGGAGAGTTGGCCGTTACTTGATGGTTTCGCTCTGGATGTTAAGGTATCACACGACACAAGGTGGATATTCCATCGGTTGTCTGGCTCGTCGATACTGGTGTTCAGATCCTTGTGGGTGATATTCGCATTTTCGGCGTGCAATAAGTTGACGTGTTTGAAATCGGTTCCATCTGTTATCTCGTCGATAACACATTTGAAGGTCTCAGCCACTCCGGGCATTGTTACCACCACGATTGGTTCAAGGGCTGAGATCAGTGCTGGATCCCTGTGGGGTAGTGTTGACCGGATCTCCAACAGGCAGCGGGGCACAGAATTCAATCTCTGGAGCGTATACCACTCCCGCTCTTCACTGACAATGCCAGGAAAGTCGTTTTGCGCCAATCTCACCCACTCTTCAAGGGTATTCCCCCATAAAATGGACAGTGGCAACCTCATTACGACTTTCTCAGTAACCAATTTGCAAAGCATTGCCGCTGCAACCGAGGTGAAAGTCTTTCCAAGTCCCATTTCATCCGCCACCAGTGCTCCTGCCATATCAGCATCCCAAACCCTCTCCTCACGATGAACCAGATGGCCCAAACCTGGTGCGCCACAAACTTGGTTGCGGGCAGGCCTGGAAGTGAATACTTGCGGCCTGGAACACGGTCATCTGTTGATTGGCGAATAGGACAGGCATTCAGCAGCCTGATTGCTTCATCAAGACACTCGTGTTTAAATTTGTTGTTGATTGTATTGAGAACCATATTCAGTACTGAGCTTGTATTTTCTGGATCGACGACCTCCTCACGATGCTCCACTTGCTCCTGAACCTCCCTTGCACTTTTGTCCGTGTTCCTTTCGTCCTCAATGATCTCTGTCAGTTGCTAGGATGTAAGCTGGGCAGACAAGCTCATATTCCTGCGCTCCTGAAATTCATCTTAATTTCAGGTATTTCACAGAGAAGTAACCATTTGAACGCATACATGTGGATGGAATATAATCAATTCTATTCTTTCAATGAGAACTTACATTAATACAAGTATCATTCTCGTGCCCACCATCCTCCTCTCCCTTCTCTTCTCCCTCTCTTCCACCCTCTTCAGGCCCTTCTAATGTCTATGTATCATGATTAGCAGTTGCTCACGTCTAGCCTGAACATGACTAGGGCGGATTACCTTTGTCGGCCAAATTACCTGCTCGGCAATCTCCTTCCCTGTCGCTGTCATCATTTCTACCACAAATATCTTCACATTATTTCCAAGTTTCAACTTGAAAGCATTTGAAAGGCAACAGTTGTACGAAATCTGGCCATATATAGGGTCATTGGTCATTTGCCCGGGTTTGTATATTCCCATACACTATTCTTCCAATTCGTCCTGCTCCAAGGTGCACTTGAAGATTGATCTGAGAATATATAGCTCTTTCGGGCCGCCGTTTTTGTCGATGAAATCAACCAACTCCTCCCAGTGCCTCACATCTGTATATGAGGCTTGGAGTTGTTTGGGGGCTAGAACCATATGCTTGCCATTCGACACGCAGTGAATCATAACTGTGAACGTTGTATTTGGCAACTCTGGGAGGTTACTTCTAGCCTTTTTGCTGGCACGCTCTCCCAAATCCGTCGCCGGTCGCTTGTTGCTTCGCCTTCCCTTTTTCCTTGCTTCTCGAATTTCGTATGCACATTTCTTTCAACACATCTCCACCCACTGCCGGCGAATCCATTCAGCATTATCGAAATTAACCACTGGCAGCCAGTTCTCGAATGTCGCCAAAAGAACTGCGACTGCCGTCTCCCAGTGCAGGGGTCCATCTCGAACTTGTTTCAATCGGTTCTGCCCCCGGATACTGGTCCGATGCTTCTTCTCGAGAAACCCCACCACTCATACTTTCTTCCACTTGCTGAATGCACTGGAATTGCTTCAAGGAGAACTCCATATTCTTCAGGCTAATTGGGGGTTAACCTTCTGCACCGCCCAAGTCCGACGAGTGGTCGCTCTCATCAGCTGCAGCATATTCGTCATAGGATATCTCCCGCAATGGGGGCAAGTCCGTAATCCCTGCGACATTTGTTTTCTGCGGTTCCCCTGGCGGCTGGAATCTTTTTGTTGTAAGGCTTATGGGGTGTCTCCCAGGTGCGCCGGAAGGAGGTTGAGGTGGAAGAGTCGAGCTGGAAGATGTTGGCTGATTGAGTGGATAATTTCCCGGCGGTCCTGGAGGCACTACAGGTGCACCTGGAGATGACGGCCCTTGTCCTGGGAACTGCGGAGGGGGGAACATCTGAGACCTGCCATAACCACCTAGGTGCAGGTCATATCCTTGCCACGGTGGCCCATAACTTGGATATTGTTGGCTTGCGCTGCTGGAAGGTTGTGAACTGTGTGTCATGTTGAATGGAGACTGGTGATAAAACTGCGGAGCGTCTGGAAATGGCTGCTGTGAAGGACGGTAACCGTACCCTTGCGGCGGATATTGATTGGTGTGGTTCCCAAATTGACTGTCTTTGCGAGTGGCATGTCATGAACTCTTCTCTGGTGATTCTGAATCGTTGTCACCGCATTGTTGCGAGCCAAATAGGCCACCAGGTGGAGCCATATTCACTGTCTTCGGTGGAGATCCTTTCGTTGACATGGTCTGTTAAACAATGATAGTGGTAAATTACTATAGATGCAAGATTAGATATAGAATCGATCGGAGTATGGTTGAGTATATTGCAGGTAGCAGTAACCTTCAGCGGAATGAAGGGCTTCTTATATCCTATTCTGTTGTCACCATCTGTGGTGTTTGAATACACCTTTGATCCATGAAACCAACCCGGGCCTTGAGAAAAAGAAACCTCAATCACACACATCCCGCCTTTCTTTGTTATATGCTCGAATTCATACACTAGGATATTGGATAGGTGCTCACCTTCATACACATCGATGACTTTACAGGTCATAGAAGGGATATGATATGATATCTCCAGGAACCCAACAAGAACTGTATCCAGTATGAAGGTTAGCACGACTAGGGATATCACACATAAGTTGTGCATGTACCACCTGGTAACCTCATTCAATATAAGACCTGTGAGTCGAGCAGCAACAGTGATTGCTTCCTATTGAGCTCCTTACCTATTCATCTTATTTCTCCTCATGATCCACGCTCCAGTCCAGGATCGTTACTGAAGCAAACATCCTATCAGCCTTATCAGTTCTCGATGATCAATGCCTGGACATCCAGCTAGCTAGGAAACTGACCTATTCATTCTATTATGACGATCTACCTTCACTATCAGCTGCTCGGAGGCTCGAGTGTAGGCATACCTCACAATGACCTAGTACCAGGCCCCATTGTTGTGATTGCAGTGATGACAAATGAAACCTCCCCCCCGCATTTGGCGGGGTGCGATGCGGCTGTGAATGTGTTACGCTAACCTGAGTTAGCTTGCTTTCATACCAAAATCGCTGAGGCTCTATATCACCCCCTGAAGCATCATTGAGATTCATCCGAATACGTGTTCAGTGAAAATTTCTCAGATAAGGTCAACACTCGCCGGAAACATGTCAAGTGCTTTATCTGCACAAAGAAATTCTTCGAAGAGAACCGACTCGAGGCTCACTATCAACAGTATCACCCAATATCGATGAATAAATAGCTACCACATCATGGGATATTACCACCTGCAGGCTGGGATCGACCCGAGCCATCATGGTTCGACTACAGTCCTTGCACCTGAATGGCCATCGATGAGCTTAGTCAACTAATTCATCCACCGATAGACAATGTACCTGGTGAACCACCACCTGAAGATACTCCCGACACAGAAACGATAGACCCCCAGAAGCCTGATCTGACTCGTACCCCTGATCCAACAAAGAAGAGGGCTCATAGGCAGGTAGTTGGAGTGGAGAATGTGGGGGGGAAAGCATATGGCAAAGCAACTGGATTGTACAACAAGCATCGCAAGTACTCAGAACAATGGAATCCATGTCATCCATTTCAGTCAGCACACTACTTTCAACAGTCTCAATCATTTAGCCAGCAAACGGAAACTTGGATAGATCAACATCCGAGGCGTGGACAGGACGACTTCAACATCGAATCATTTCAATCAGCAGATGCTCTACGGAAGCTCCTCTCTAGACTCGATTTCGGGCTCGGCAATGACAGTTGGATTGAAGATCATTCGCACCTCTTCGGAACATTATACTACAGGGATATCTTCAAATGTATACAATTCCCTTTGGCATATCTCCCATTTCCGGCGCACCTCAATTTTGAACTGGTGCGCCTTGCAGACTCGGAAAGTCACAGAATATACAGCGAGATGAACACAGGCGATTTGTGGTGGGATACGCAAGATCAGCTTGCTGCTGGAGCGAGGATTGTGACAGTCATTTGTGCATCCGACAAGACCCACTTCACCCATTTTTCAGGCGACCAGCATGCCTGCCCGCTGAATCTCACGATCGGTATTATTCGAAAAGATATCCACCATACACCTAAAAAGTGCGCCTGGATTCTTGTTGGGCTGATCCCCTGTACTCCGAAAGGTGCCAAAAATACTGACTAGGCAGGGCATTCTGCACTTGGAACAGTGCTGTCCCCACTCCGGAATTTTGACATCACTGGCCCTGGCTTGAAATGGGATTGTGCTGATGGATTCCAGAGACAAGGTTATCTTCTTTTGGCTGCCTGGGTCGGGGATTATCCAGAACAAGTCATGGTTGCTCAAGTCACATCTGGCTCATGCCCGATGTGTGAAATTCCTCAATGTGCACCGATGGGGCATTCAACTTTTCGACCACTTGATAACCCACGAGATCAACATGTTTACTTGGAGCTTCTAGACGAAACTAATATCGATGTTCTGCACACTCTTGGTGTTCATCCAATCTCCAACCAGTTCTGGCAATACCCTCTCTGCAATGTCTATCGCCTTTGGCAGCCTGATGAATTGCATCAGCTGCTTCTGGGTTTAGTTAAAGACTTATTGCACTGGCTGCTCAGATACCTGAAAGCTAGAAATGTCAAGGATCAATTTGACCATCGATTCACATCAGTACCACGATATCCAGGCCTCCAGTGCTTCTCTAAACCATTCGATTCGATGAAAAGTGGCTCCCGGCAGGGAAAAGAAATCAAGCGCATGATCAGACCACTGGCAGCGAATTGCGCTCCGATTCTTGCCTGCTCCCAGGATGCCAGGAAAACTGAGGTGGGAACAGCCTCTGATGAAATGGTGATGCGAGCAGTGCGGGCATTATGTGAATTCTCTCTACTTGTCAGCCAACAAAATCACTCAGATCTATCCCTCGCAGGACTAGACGATGCACTGATGCAATTTTACCAAATGAAGGGTGCCTTTCAAGATCAGAAAATGTCAAAGTCTGCGAAGGCCAAAGTGGATGAACTATTGGCAAGAGAATCCCATCATTGACGAGAACAAAAGATTCATAAGATCCGTGCTGCAATGGAGGTTCAGCTGTACGGAGCTGAAAATGTTACTACATCAAACCGGATGCAATTTCAGGTGCGCCTGAATAGAGCCCGACAAGCGGAAACCATATGGCCAGATGCTGATCGGCAGAGGGCAATCGAGCGATTGGAGCGCGAAATCCATCAGGTGACACCTGCTAAACGCAAGCTTTTGGACAGATTATTCCAACATCATGAGCGACAGCTATTGCAGGAAGTCGGGACTAAGGCAACCGGTCCCAGAAGCATATTCGCCAAACAACTTGTCCAGATGATGACTGCTGCAGAAGAAGAGGCTTACGGGGCGGTAAACATGACCGCCGACAAGCGTGTGCAATTTCAGGTCTGTCTATCCGATGCTGAGATTGAAGCCACGACCCGGAGTATATCTGATACGGACCGCGTTGTGAATCAGCTCGAGAGAGAGACTTATGGTATCCCTGCGAAAGACCAGATGCGGTTCACGAAGGAATTCTCCATCCGCTTGGGCGAGTTTGAAGCTTGGTGGCAGGCAATCGGCGTTCGGGAGCTCCGGAAAACCATCGAAAGTCGTCTAATCCATTTCGGATACCCAAAGATGCATCTTGTGAGCCATATATCAGAGTCAATTCGGTGAATGGATTCCGGCAACAATTTCACCACCGATATTTCTGAATGGCGACATATCGGCAATGTGAAAGAGGCATATCGACCTACCAACAAAGTCAATTACACTCAACAGATGCTCAAGCACAATGACTGGTGTACCGGTCTTGACTATATGGCGGAGACACTGTCATATCTTGCCCTTCAAGGCTGGTACGATATTGACTCTGGAAAAGTTTTCAACCTACTATCGGCTGCCCATAAACAGCGAAATACGCGCCTAGCCCATCATTTATGCCTCCACAATTGTCAGAAAGAGCCATTTTTCCGCCCCATATCACAACAGGTACATCTTTTGAGAGAAACTCATGTCCGCGGCGTGTGCAGAAGTATCAAATTAACCTCACACAGAGATGAATCGGTAGATTTCGGAATTCCCAATTTTGGACAGCTATTCAGTACACAAATTGAAGATGACTGGGGACATGAAGTTAGTGGACTGGTGTTCGGATATGATCAGAATGTACTCATAGACAGTGTATTTATTAAACTTCAGAATGAGCTGTTGTACTGCCGTCAACCATTTCACTGCCCTACATCTGTTGAGCATCTGGGACTTGATTGCAAGGCAGAATATACGGATGCCAACCGAGGGATCATGCCTGAATCTCATAACATCTGGGTCCAATATACCAACAGTGACCTCGATAACACCTTCCAAGCCCGAGTTCCGTCTTGTCCTGTATGTTACTTCATCTGGACTCCACCGAATCAGATTCTCCAATTTCAGGAGCACCAGCCCGCCGGAAAATCGATATCCACCTTCTCTAAGCGGTGCAAGAAGACCCAACAATGGATATTACGTCCTCAACCTCAAGAATATGTGGTGGTGATTCCAACAAAGTACAAAGATCCGCATGGTTGGGCTGATTGTGTTGACGGGTTCATCCGGGTTGTCAAACAGACTGATATGATCCATATTGTACCTGTCAGAGCAATTGTTGGACCTGCACATTTGGTGTGAGAGAATAATGCTGCATCAGATAGAATCGATAGCGTATGGCTTGTAAATAATCATGTGGATTTAGATACCTACTGGACTGTGTATGAAAGTTACAATGCCTGAATCAAGGTGTGCAGAAGATAGTTAATTGAATTGTACTATTTGATATAAACATTATAATAATCACTCCCAGAGAGTATGGCTCCAGGTTCGAGGTGCACCGGAATACTCGCGGAGACGCGGCCAATACTCCCAATAGCTCCGAAATTTGCACATCCTAATAGTTTTATTTTGAAGCATTTAGAAGACAACTATACACTCTTCAGGATATTCTTGGATTCTGTTCCACAACTTCCAGAGTATTCAGGAGCACCGGTGAAGTTGTCTCGGAGCACCTGAGAGCACATCGCTTTGCATTCAGCCTATCTGGGAGCATCTGGGAGCATCTGGAAGGATCAGTATGGGTGTTCAGAGTTGCAGAGTTGTTCGGTTATGACTTCCAAACCATTGTACATTTTGCTGATGAACATCTGGGATGAGTGACAGCTTATGCCTCAAATATCGAGACTGACCAGTTTACAACAAGTATCAGTACCAGGCCAATAATAATTTAGAACCCATCTGTATATAGTTTAGCCACTCTGTGCCAAAGAGCATTGAATTTGACCAAGGATTGGTGAGCTTATGGGTTGACTACCAAGTGAGAATAAGGAGGAGAAGGAGAGCTACCTACCCCATATGATTTCTCCACCACTTGTGGTTGGAATTCATTGCCCTTGCTGCCTGAGTCTCTTTAGCATGCTACAAGGCTACTTGAGTGCAGCTTGGTAGTTGTTAGGGACAATGAAATGTCACTTGCGCAAAAATTACCTGAGTTATGACAGTATAGAGGGTCTCCCACTTCAGCAACTCAGAAATAGTACCTATCTCAACAACCACCATCCCAAATCTACCAAGACTAATATTAATTGACAGCTAGAATACCAAATATGCTCTGATAGTATTACCAGTGAATTCCATTTACAATTGGTGATGAAACAGGGGGGGTTAGGAGGTGGGCAAAAATCTGCCAGCTTCATGGACTCTCACTCACAATTTCATCTTGCTCAAAATTGGACCATTTGACTTGATTTTTGATTGACATATAGGCTTTGGAGTTGTCTATTATAATACTCTCTCTGATATTCTCTCCATTGTATGGTTGTTGAGCAATTTGGAATTTTGAAAAAAATTCTTAGATTTGCAAGGTGCCCGCTAGCAGCTTGTTAGGTTTGGGCACTGGACGTGCTCACGCCCCTAGTAAGGCGCCTGGGCTGTATGCATGAGGTGTGCGAAAAGGTCTGGGCATGAAAGTACCCCTTGTATACTCAAAGTATGTGGCTGGTCTTACTATGGCAGACAAAGGGCATCTGAGTGAGTGTTCAAATTGGTCCAACTAATTGTTAGGGGTTCTCCCCAAGCAGCGATAATGGTACTTGCATTGGTCAATTGAATACATGTCACGGAGTTACTCTCGCTCTAGTCACATGATATGCACAACACCTATTCATGACATGCATGGGGGACCAGTCTTATGATATCGTAGTGGATAGACATAAGAATCGCGCGTCGATTGAATGAGTGACCAAGTACACTTAGCGGATTCATTTAATATGATGCAACTATGTCACCATAGCGGGGACACTTGTTTCAGCCGTGCGCATAGCGTTCAACCACGTTCATCATTCTGATACTAGCGGGACATGTCTTAATGACACAACAGTCGATAGCCAATATACGATTACAGGGGATCTCCGACTTATTCGCTCTGGCAATAAGAGCGATCGGGGCACTCCCCGACCAAACAGAATAGTCTCGGTCGAAACATGGCGTTACTGAGGGATTTATGACGTCGGTTGATGATATGAGACAGGAAGCAACCCTGCTCATTGGTTTGAGTTAGTATGCATTGCAACATCAGACTCGTACTTTATATGAGCTGATGCGTCGAAATCTACGTTGGCATAGTATCGGTTGGTCGCCGATTAAATCTATGATGCAAGCCAAATAGCCTTGGGGTCAGGAATTAATTTGCGATAAAGCTCTGCCGACCAAGATCGGTAGATGTTCCAACTATTGATGCAACCGGATTGCGAGATGTCAAAGTTCAAGTTTCATCTGACATGCTGCATGATACGTAATTCTCGCAATCGATGGCCTGATTCTTATCTGGAGCGATAAAGCTTTGATACCTCATTGATGTAATACGTATCTGTTATCAGTATAGTCATAGCGTCCAAGTACGGGTGTACAAACCCACGAAGACGACTATAAAGAAATGGCAATGAGAAGAGGGACAAAGAGCAAGACACAGTCAACAATTAGAACACCGAAGATGATCTTAAATTTTATTAAGAATTCTATCTATTTACTCACAAAACAATTTACGATCATTTCCTCCCTAATCCATTTACGGGATTATCCTTTATATGCCTGGGCACAGGTATACACAATCCGAGTACACACTACTACAAGTTGTCGAGACTTTCGGCAATCTTCACTTCAGTTTGGAAGAGCACCATTTAACCCACACCTACCGCATAGTGTTCCGTTTTTGTCATTTAGAAGATATCAACTACCAGGTGCTGAGATATCTGAATACTGGAGCATTACCGTTCGAGGAATATTCCCAGGAGTGGTTGCTCGAAGGGGAGACTTAATCCATCTCTACAGAGGAGACGGTCTGTGGTATAGGTTTAGATTGGGAGTTCTCGTTACAGAAGAATGAGAAGTTGAGTCTTAGGATAAGACAAGCAGAGAAAGAGAAATAGATAGGCGGTTGTACTCAATTCAATAAATGTTGTATTGATTATTGGGATTAAGAACCCCTGTAACAGTATAATATTTTAAGTACTCTATGCTGCATCTGATTGAGGACAAGGGATATATGTCAACGGAGTTATTACACTTATACCAGGACCTCTATAAACTCGGAAGATATTTTTATCGAAACCTGGAAAAACCAGGTCTACAATTACTTGTTATCAATAAACCAATGATTAACTCCATTTATGAGTTCAGAGTGCCAGAAGTGCGAAGACAATTTTTGCTGTATTTATTTAGGCCAGAGGACGTGCAGTCAACATTGTCGCAGATAGAGCTGCGTTTGCGTCAGCTGCCAGTTATACAATATCGAGGAAAAAAGCCCAGCAGTAGTTTTTCAACGCTGTAATTTCCTGTCGGAGTGCTATGCTTATAAATTTCTGGGAAAAATAAACGGCAGATCTGCTTATATTCTAACAAAGCACGGTTTGGATCATTGCCAGTTGGAAAATTGCCCACATAGGGACGAACCAACGGTCAAATTAACCAGATTATGTCAACCCCCGGACTATAGCCATCTAGTTTAGAATGGCAACCCCGAGGCGCAGGCTGACATGGAAGAGCAGCGGGTTGGCTCCCAGCGGGTCTCGAGTAGAGAAGCGTAGGTCCCCAGTGGCCAGAGAAGTTGCGGCTTGGGTTCGAGAGTACCAACGCCGAATACAGCAAGCCAGGCTGGAAAACCAACAAATGAAGGCATTAGAGTACCCCGAGGAGGAAGAAGAGGGCCAAGGGGAACGCGAAATGACCGACGCGAATTCCAACTTAGTTCAAAAACAGTTATCGGAACTCGCGCAGCAAGTGGTACATATAGTACATGCTTGCAATGAAGAAAAAGAACTCTTAGAAGACAAGTTTGAGTCGTTCAAAGCCAATACTGAGATATTGGAAAGCAGGATCCAGACCGATAAGCATGGAGTAGATTCTGAGATTGCAGGAGTAGGGACTCAGGTGCAACTATAACAAGCAGTTTTTCAGGAGTCAAGATCCGGAGTCAATATTCTACAAGCTCAGGATAACCAAAATGTCGAAGAAGCCAACTCAATCTTCGAAGCATATACAATCGAGTTGGAATCCATGAGAAAATGAATTCCTGGTTGCAATGCTCAAATATAATCAATAAAGGGAACCGACATTGGTATTCAGCGGTCTTTGAAAGATATGAATTCAAAGATTGTTATAGTTAATGAAGTGTTGAGTTCATTAAAAAATTCTTTAAAGGATGTCCCAAGCAGAAAAGAGCTTAGGCAACATGCGGCAGCTATGGAGGATCAGCTTGTGCAGTCACGAGAATTAAATACCGGATTGACTACTGCCATGGAGGGTTATAAGTTATCAGAATCAGCTTCCTATGGTTTGGGGAAGCAAGTACCACAGGCGGGACCATCTACGACTGTTCATCCAGAACGACAACGCTATTTCAGCACTGATGCCTCCAGTTTGACAGACACAGAGAGTGAGGTCTCTTGGTTCAGAAGAATTAGAGGAGGCGCTGGAGATGATTAACCAGCCGATGGAGCAGCCGGTGGAGCAGCCGGAGGATCAGGAGACCCCCCACCTCCAGGATCAGGACCACCCTCTGATCATGGTAATAATGGCAACAGAGGCAATCCTAGACTAAGCAGACGACAGCAGAGGATCCGAGATCTTCAGTATGCAAAGCCAATAAAGATTAAGGAACCCAAGCGATTCGAAGGAAAAATAGGGGATGATTTTGAAACCTGCTGGATGATGATGGAAGTCTATAACCGAGATCAACCAGAGAAATTTCCAAATGACGAACACACAATCGATTGGATTGGTTCCTTAATGGATAAGTATGCCGCGGCCTGGCATGTTCAGTGGATTAAGGGAACTATATCCGGAAAACATCCAAAGTCCATTACGGGTTATATTCAATCGTTGCAATTACGATGTGAAGATAAAAATGGCAAAGACGAGGCTTATGCAGCACTTGAGAAGGTGCGATATGATGGCTGTATTAGGGATATGTTCACCCAAATACAGATGCATAATGATAGAGCCTTGGTTTCTGGGGCGGCGCTTAAAAAGATAATCCTGGATTGGCTACCTGATAAAATTCTCGAACAAATGCAGACTGTCGACCTAATGGGAAAGACAGATGACGAAATTATTATCATAATTACAAATGCAGGCAGAACTGCAGAGATATGGGATGAGGCTGGAAAGAATCTAGGCTTAAAGAGACCTATTTCGGAGGTCGGAAAAGAAGTTCGGGGAACATCTCGATTCGAAAAGACAACTCGGTTCGATAAACCGAAAAACTTTAAAAAACGGTTTCAAGGAGGACAGGATAATTACAATCAATCGGACCAAAAATTCAAACCTAAGAATAAGTCTAGTAAGACTTATGCACAGCAAACGGAGGGGATTGAGAAATCCGAGCTAGACCGAAGAAAGGTGGCATGAGAAGGCCAGAGGTGTGCCTGGCCCGCGGATAGGAAAGGAGCTCATAAAACTATGGATTGTTTTAGATGGGCCAGGAAAGAAATTGGAACAGCACCTTTTCCAAAGGCAAAGGAATACCAGAAGCTCAAGGTAGGAGCTTACAATCAGGAGGAAGAATCCGAGTCAGAAATAGATCTGTATACTACAGATCAGGAAGAAAGCGAAGAAGAAGAAGAAGAGGCCTCCAAGGATGAGCTTGAGGATGAGCTTCAGGAGAATGTTTCGGAGCATGAACCAGAAGTGGAGGAACCAGTAAACCCCGAAAGGAATTGGTGGGATTCGGATAGTGAATAGGAAAGCCACATTTAGCTTTCGGGTCGAAAATAAATGTTTAAACATACCAATCTACGATTGGAAGACCTTTTTCTTTTTGTTATGTAAATTTCCCTTCTGAGGATGACCGGAAGGTCGAAACTGCTGGTCAGTAAGGGGTTACGACTACCTATCCGACTGCTTACACTATACATAAACGCCCTATTCAACCTGTTGAGGTTGCGCTATTGTCAAAAGGATAGCGATGTCAAAACACAAGCAGAAAGTCAAATCGACCAACCTGTCAAACGCGTTAATACATCTCAGGACTTTGTATATTATTCAGCTGGCAAAGAATCACACAAAGTCGATAAAATATCACCTACGAAAATTGGAAAGCGACCAATATATAAGTTTTTTTTCGACCATCACAATCAGTAGTATCCTTTGCGATGCATGCTGGATTTAGGAAGTACCAGCTTCGTTAATTCAGCTAATGCTGCTAAAGCATTCAAAATACCGGTGGTTAAAGGAACGAAGAAAGTCGGGTCGAATGATGTTACCGGTCGAGGAATTACAACCCAAGGACTTTTTACAGTTCCCTTAGGATTATCCGTTGGTAATTATTGTTCTTATGATGAGGAGGATCATGCTTTTGAGGTGATGAAGACATCCGATGATTACGATTGTCTTATACCTGCATGGTATCTTGAAAAACATAAGGCCCAAGGAACAACTACATCACAACCGCATTTTCCTCATTGTGGAACTCAATGTTACGGTCACGAAAAATTACATCTGGAATATTCAATAACCTACGATAAAAGAGTAGCATTAAACAAAGACGCCATACATATCGGTGCTTTAGTTGAATCTACTCCGTCCATGTTAGAACGGTTACCGAAACAATATCATAAGTTCTTATTGCTGTTCAATCCAGAACATGGAGAAAAACTACCTGATCATCGATGTTGCGATCATCGTATTGAGCTTACTACTACCGAGGACAGCTTAAGAATGGGTCCAATTTATGAGTTGTCTCAAGAAGAGGAGAAGATACTCGTCAGATATTTGGAAAAAATTATCCAGGAGGAAAAGATACGACCATCCAGCAGTTCAGTTGGAAGTCCAATACTTTTTGTACTGAAACCTAATGGAAAGGATCTTCGATTGTGTGTCGATTATCGACATCTTAACGATCATACTCAAAAAGATAAAACCCCTTTACCAATTATGGACGAGCTATCCAGAAATATGAGAAATTGCGACTTTATTACCAAAATCGAAATGGAAGCAGGATTTCATCTAATGCGTATGGCTATGGGTCATGAAAAATTTACTGCATTCAGAACGAAGTTTGGATTATATGAATATATGGTCATGCCTTTTGGATTGATCAATGCACCTGCGACCTGCCAAAGAGAAATGAATCGAATACTACGACCTCTCTTGGGAATGGAATTGGTTCTCGATTCCAAAGTTGCTATTGATGACGACTGAGGATTGGTAGTAGTTGTCTATATCGGCGATATACTTATAGCAACCAAGGGATCTTTGGAGAAACATCATCGCCAGGTATCCAAAGTATTTCAGTTACTTATGGATTACCATATGTGCATTGAAATCGATGAATGTATATTCGATGCTAAGGAAGTACCGTTCTTGGGATTTATTGTTACCGGTACCGGATTACGCATGGATCCAGATAAAGCCAAAGCAATAGTCGATTGGCCTCGACCTACTACGGTTACAGAAGTACAACAGACATTGGGATTAGGGAATTTTTATCGAAGATTTATTCCATCGTATGCTGCCATCATGGCACCAATTACAGATTTACTTCGAGGAAAGACAAAAAATATAATCTGGAAAGAATCTCAGGAGGCAGCGTGTCTTAAAATAGTTATTTCATTTACATCAGGAAAAACTCCTATCTTACGGCATTACGACCCCAATCGACCAGCTCTGGTGGAAACAGATGCTTCCGACTTTGCCATAGCAGGCATACTTTCTCAGAAGTGTGAGGATGGGAAGCTACGTCCGATCAGCTTCATTTCTCGGAAGTTCTCACAAGCAGAGCTTAATTACGATGTGTTCGATACAGAAATGCTAGCGATATTTTTTTCACTACAGAAATGAAGGTGTTTTCTACAGGGCGCTGTTAGTGTTAGCAACGGTTCTGGACCGTCACTTCGGGTCCGGGTCCGGGTCAGAACCGAACCGTTGCCAAATTGGCGGTCCGGGTTGTCAACACACCCGAACCGTCGATTCGGGTACGGTTCGATGCAAATCTCCCAACCCGTCTGG
>Ga0307515_10002047_pt1 | contig 44488 bp, 35 predicted proteins | sample 17_EM_MG_FD_194513 | JGI IMG/M metagenome (GOLD analysis project Ga0307515, IMG submission 194513) | Populus trichocarpa ectomycorrhiza microbial communities from riparian zone in the Pacific Northwest, United States - 17_EM | ecosystem: Host-associated > Plants > Roots > Unclassified | place... | reverse complement strand
TTTTGGCTGCAAATGTGTTTCTTTATCTTGTTTGTTGAGTTGTGGTTGATTTTACTCGTTGATGGCTGTTGACCGCGGGCGGTTGTCACTGAAGTGACGTTGAGCAGGGTTAGGGTTGCAGGGGTCACTACACGGACCCGGGGCTGTCAGTTTTGTTTTTGTTTTTTTCTTTGGAAGCATCCAGGTTGATGCCGAGTCTGTCTCTTTTGAATTTGTACTTAGTCTTACTTTTGTACTTAGTTTTTCTTTTGTTCTCCTACTTTTGCTTTCTCTATCTTTGACTTTTGTATGGGCGGGGTATTCACGGAGTGGGAGTATTGGAAATCCGCTCAACCCCGGGCCCGAGTCCGCCCGATGGCGGAGCGGCCAATGTGGCCTTGTCATTCTGTATATAGAGAGACCGCTAGAGTAGAGAGAACGATATCGCTTTTGGACTTTCTCACAGCGCCCGCTACCATTTCCAACAGGGATGTGATCCTACAATGAACAAACGAACAGACTCGAGCACGTACGCAGGCCACTACATAATTGTTGTTGACATCACAAGGAGGGGAGAGCAAATGATAAGAATAGTAAACATTTACGATCAGAGAGCAAGGGAGACAGGAGAGAGACCAGCGGGGAGACTGAACTGGCAATCAATAAACAGGCAAGGGGGAGGCGGCACGGTGCTCGCGGGAGACTAGGACGCCCACAGCCAAAGCTGCGAACCGAGGTGCACAGAGTGCAGGGAAGCCGAATACTCGGAACAAAGTATTGACGAGAATGGGCTGGTATTTGGAAATTATGACCGATCCACTCACTACTGGATGCGGAACGAAAGCTAGGGATTATCCATCATAGACTTGACCTCGGCCAACCGACAGTTTGGAAACTGGATGATTTTGGATGGGAATCATGCCAAGGGGTCTGATCACGAGATCATAGAATGGGAGGTGGTCAAGGAGAAGCAGGGGGAAGTAGGAGGCACAATGGTTGTACAGTAGATCCTGGCAGCCATATCGCAGGAGGACAAGGAGTAGGCTGAGAAACACTGGAGAGAGCGGGCAAGGGGAAGGGCATACTTTGGAGTGGAGAGCACAGGCAACGACTTCGAGAGCGAAGCCGAGTGGTGCCAGGGAGCACTGGGTAGGGTAGTGGTCGCCACTGCTACCAAAATCAGAATGTGCGCTCAGTCAAAAGGATGGTGGAATGGCCAGATTGAGGAGAGGAGAAGCGAAATTGGAAGAGAAAAGGGAAGCCGGTGCAGATCTGCGGCGACAGCCCAGGCCAATGGTGAGTTGGAGAAGTCAATTTCGAGAGCAAATGACAGGACGTGGAATGACCACCTGATGAACAAGAGGGGAGCGGACATCTGGAGCACAGTGAATTGTGCCAACACGCGGGCAGAATCGACCGTGGAGACCCTGACCGACCGAGATGCGAAACTGGCAAACACACTCACCTAGAAAGAGAAGATGTTGCGATGAGAGTCTTTTCCGCCGAATGAGCACAACCAATACTTCAAACTACCCCCAGCAGGGCGTGCGCGCCCATTCATCACTTAGCAAGCGGTCGACTGAGCCCTATATGTGCTGTCAGTCGGGAAAGCCCGAGGCCCAGTCAAGCTGTCGTTTGGAGCCGTATGTCTACTCTGGGAGTGGGAGAGACAGAGCATCGTGGATATAGCGAAGGCAGTTGTCCCAACAGGCCAACACCCAGCCGTGTGGAAGCGGGCTACAGGGGTTGTAATCTGCAAGGCACGAATGGCTGCCTACACGAAACTGAAGGCATATCGCACCATATCTCCCCAAAGCTGCATGCTGAAAGTTGTCGAGAGGGTAGTTGTAGAGCTAGTGGCCGATTAGGCTGAGACAAGAGGACTGCTAAGCGACGGCCCGTATGGATGCAGGAAATGGTGGTCGGCAATCGACGCAGCGGCAATCATCGTCAACAGAGCACACACCGCCTGGAGAGTTGGACGCAGAGCTGGCGTATTCCTGATGGACATCAAGGCAGCTTTCCTGAGCGTAGGGAAGGGGAGATTGATCCACACAATGAGATTCAAGGGGATGGACAGAGACCACATACAATGGACGGCAAGTTTTTTAACAGACCAAACAGACGACATGGTAATTGCGGGCAATGTGATGGAGAGACGCCCTGTGGATGCAGGCCTACCGCAGGGCTCACCGTTGTCTCCGATAGTGTTTGAAATTTGCACCTCAGGGCTCATGCAATGGGTTGCGAAGAGGGTCTCAGGATTCGAAGGTCAGACCTTGGTGGACGATGTCAGATGGTTGGCGACATGAAGTGAAGTGAACGAAATCGTCAGAAAACTCGAAGACTGCGCCTGAGTGAGCATCAACTGGGAGAAAACAAGACAGTTGGACTTTGACACCGGAAAACCAGAAGCGGCACAGTTTAACCACCGACGAGGCCAGAAGAAGCGCTGGCATCCGAATTGAACAGTGAAGATATGAGTTCGGAGTGGCTTCGTCAGGTTGAACAAGGAACGGAGAGATGGCTGGCACACTGGATGGTCGCCGACCCATCGTTCATTGAGCATCACAACCAATGCATGGCGAACGCAAGTGCCGCAGAATGGCGACTCCGGTCACTGACAGGAACGTATGGAGTCGTACAATCATATGAGAGAGCAGTACAAATAGCCTGCTACCAGACCGGCATGCTGTATGGAAGCGAGCTCTGGTGGGACCCGAAGGGAGGCAGCCGGCGAGAAGACCTCCAGCTTGTCCTGACTGGACATGCCAGGCCAACCCTGAGCCCGCTGCCGACATCTCGGAAAGGTGTGCTAATGAGAAACTCAGTGCTCACGCCTGCGGTGGTAGCCCTCTACGCCAGATAACAATGATTCGGGGCAAGGCTAGCGAGCGCGTGAGAAGGCTCCAAGTCGCAAGAACACTACAATCACCCCACACCTGGTGCACCGGTAGGCAGAGTGGCTGCGATGAAACAAGCCCACGGTAGGAGAGCAGAGACGATGTGCTGGCCAGACCCGTTGGAGGAGCCATCGGTCAAGAGCACTATACTGGAAGATGACGCCGCGGCCAGGAGAGCCACCGAGCTATGGACAACAAGCAATGAGTGCATGGTGAGATCTGGAACTTGGACGTGGTGGACAGACAGATCTCGAACAGACAGTGGAAGAGTAGCAGCTGCAGTGTAGTGCTTAACCGGAGATGGCTGGATGGACTTCCACAGCTGCCAAGGTATATGACGAATGCAGGTGTTTGACGCCGAACTCTGGTTGATCGCAGTCGCACTCGGAAAGTCTGCTGGAAGACCGGAGGCACTGCGAGCTCACAGATTCAGGAAAGTGGTAATGTCAAGTTATTCGCGGGCAGCTATTTGACGGACGGCATATCTCAACCCAGTGCAAGGGCAGAAAGTAGCAAGAGCAATCGATGAGCGTGTGAGGGCCCTCCTCACCCATAGCATCGAAGCCGCGATCCACTTGGTCCCAGGACTCTCGGGCATCCCTGTGAACAAAGAGGTTGACCGCCAGGCACTCAAGGCATGAGAAGACCAAGGCTACATAGTACACCTGCGGATATTCACCTCGGCCGCGAATAGAGCCAGAGGGATCTTTGAATGGAGGACGGCGGCCAAGGCGGAGTGGGAGGCTGACAGGTGCTCCAAACATTACGGATACAAGCTGAATGTTACATCTTTGGTGTTACAGGTATTTTTCCGGGATCATACAGGATCACTCAATGATTCACATATGGATACTTGATCCGAAATCACGAATTATCACTCGGATTTCCATATTGAATCTACCTTCTGGATATGTTCACCGATTAGTCATATCGCCATTAACCGACCTTTGTATTATCTGGTGAACAACACGAGTTAAGCCAAGTGCGAATAAGATGTGTATCATCTTTGGATCAGCACTGTTCTCGACATCTCCATTCTGAATGGTTACTCCAGATCGGCAGGAAACCATACTCCTAGTCACACACCAATCGACTATTCACTCATTCTCCGATTGTTCAAAATGAGGGAGATGAGGAATCGTCAATATCACACAACCAAGGCATCTCGAGATATGCAGGGTCATATGAGAGATAACTCATTAACCAAATAATCAATATATCAGAGTGCTGTGGACCGCATGGTCCTATACGAATCCACCCTCTGTTCGACCACACGTTCTCGGTCTGGGCGAATAGGACATCATAGGTCTTGTGTGGCGCAGGATACTCTCCGTTCGGTATTTGGCAAAACTACTCAGTTGCAGCTCACCGTATATTTGGCTCCAATAAAGCATAGTCAAATTAAGTGTGCTGTCATTTGCCGCGATTGTTAAACTGTTACGTACGCGTCGGTATATGACAGGGCATTCTCAATGGCTCTTGTTGACACGAACCTATTCGTTGATAATTGGCTTCAGATAAGCTGGTATTGATTGGAGTTATCACCAATAGCAATAGTGTCGCAATACGACCATAATGCCTTGATGATGTAGCTAGTACTCCTTGCAGTTAGAACTCAACAATGAATGGTCGAGCCAAAGGATGGCGAGGCAGTTGCATATGTGAACTCCGAAGCAGGCTGCAGCAGTCTTAAGAATGTTGGATGTGTGGGTTGTCTGCTGTGTGGTCAGTGATACCGAAATGGAGGAAGGACATCGATAACAATATCTACAACATGATATATCTACGGGTACTTATCCACCTTCTCGACCGGCAAGTTAAGCCTTAACTATATTCCTGTGTATTATCTAATAGTTCTGCATTGAAGTCAATGAGGATAGTTCTCCGTTGAAGTCCAGAGTTGTACGTTCATTATTCAGTTCCATATCATGGATATATCCATCACCTTTGGATACTTGGTTGTTCTTAGTACTTTCGTTGAAGCAATTCATTGATCCGGAAGTGAGCAAGAGGATACTTTGGAGTCCAAAGCAATTCCGAGGATCAGCCGGATAGCATGGTGATTCCGAGGATACTTCTGCTAGGATACTCTTGAGTCAGCACTACTCCTTCTGCTGAGGTGAAACTACTTTGCTGTTTCATATAGACAAGTCGATATTTGGAGTCGTTGCATTCTTGGACAGACTGTCCTCGAGTATAAGTGCTAGTTGTTGGTCGATACTTTAGCATGCGACAGAAGTCCAAAAGTTATCCCAATAGTGTGGTGGTTCCAAGGATACTTCTTTCATGCTCTCCATAAGTTGTGCACATCAGCAATTGATATCTTAAGACGATACTGTTTAGTTGATACTATCTATAGGGATCAGAGATCAGAACAGTCACCTCGTATTCTTTGGGTGTTAATCTTTATACGCATCCTGAGTGAAGCCTTATTCATCTTCTTGTTTATCAGTCCGGAACTCATTAGTGGCTTTTACTGATTAGGACCTAGGGTGAATCTCCCGGTGTTACACTGAAGGGCAAAGCCGGAAGCAAGAGACCCGTCCCAATGACACGCGTGAAATCACTGGCAACAAGGTTCTATAGACTGAAGAGCGGGCATGCACCGACTGGAACGTACCTAATGCGGTTCGGACACCGAGAGGACGACAAATGCTGGTGGTGCAGAGGCGGGACAGTACAGATGCGGGAGCATCTCTTCCGCCACTGCAGCCGGTGGAAAGACCAGCAGAAAGCGCTCTGGAAGGCGGTGGGGAAGGTTACAGGATGGAAAGCGGGCAGATGCCGACACGTGCAGATTTCTGAGCTGTTTTCCATGGAGAAATGTGACCAAGCGCAGGAGTAAGGGTGTTTAGATCGGGGGTAGTCTCTCTTTCGTTGATCTCTTTTGTCCTGGTTCAATCTTTCGTTTCTCCTTTCCTTTGTCAAAGGGGACGATGGGCAGCAGGTGGGAGCTCCGCCATCTAACCGGCCTGCCCGGAGGCGGAGGTGTGGTTTATAGACTCTGTCATACTCTAATTAGAGTGAATACAGTATGAATATAACAAACAATCGTGAGAATGAAGGGAAGACAGACAATCTTGGGTGGATGCTGTACTCGGTGTATGCTGTACTTGGTGTATGCTGTACTCGGTGTGTGCTGTACTTGGTGTATGCTCTACTCGGTGTATGCTGTACTCGGTATTAACTCAGGATCATGGCATGGAGAGATAGAGAGAGATGACTTAACTTTGTGTTCTGCGATGATGATAGAGTTGTGGACGAGAAAGAGAGATGGTGGGAATGATATGGAAGATACGAGCGGATATGATAAATCAGGGGTACGACTTGCCTGATTGGGTTGAGAAGACCTCGTATCGGTGTTATTACCCACTGGATCTGGAATCGTACCTGCCATATCGGGGATGGTAAAATTGACTCTCACACGAAATTCTCTTATGTTCTAGTTTCTCATGATGATTTCCCCCCATCTCCTCTCAGCTCTCTCTTTCTCGTCCTCAACTCTACCATCACCTAAGAACACGAAGTTAAGTCATCCCTCTCTAACTCACCATCCCATGATCATGAGTTAACATCAAGTACAGCATACACCGAGTACAGCATACACCGAGTACAGCATACACCGAGTACATTATACACTGAGTACTGCATAAACCGAGTACTGCATTATCCCAAGATCGACTGTCTCCCGCTCCCAGTCAGTCTCTCATCTCTCGGTGGACCTTGTTGTACTCAACTCTCTACGTTCCCACAATCACGAGATAACCAACCAATAGAGTCTCAGCACCCGTCTCATATCCCTCCCAATCTTACCGCCTCCAGATTGACCGACTCCAATTACTCCTCCAATCTCGCTTGACCATGGCCTCCAAGTGCATGTCCAAACTCACTCGATCACGGCCTCGGAGTGCATCTCTAAGTTCACTCGATCACGGCCTCCAAATTCGCACGAACATGGCCTTCGAGTGCATCTCCCAACTCGCTTGATTACCGACTCAGAGTGCATCTTTAAGTTCACACGATCGAGGCCTCCAAGTGTATCTCCAAACTCGCTCAATCACAGCCTCCAACTTCGCACCTGCGTGGCCTCCAAGTGCATTTCCAAACTCGCTCGATCACGGGTTCCAAATACATTTCCAAGTTCACATGATCACGGTGAGGTGAAACCGCTGAACTAGAAGGCAGGGGGACCCGGCCATGAGAAACCACACAAATTGCGTGGATCTATGAAGGCTCGCAAGAGAGAGTGAAGAACCGCACAAATTGCGTGGATTGATGAACGCTCCGCAAGAGTGCGTGAGACCAAGAGCTGGAAAAGATGGAGTGCGTATTTCGTATAATGAGGTGATGTCTACTCCGGAGTCTCCTAAATATATACTCTCGGTCGCTGAGTCTATCTCCGTTATTCCTGTATCTCCGTACGCCACCCCTCCGTCGCCGTTATCCCAGCATCTTTCTACTCCTCCGCCGTCTTCCCCCCACCAAACTGAATGGCAGTGGTAGTGAGAAACGGATTTTCCCGCCACAACGGCCTCCAAGTGCATCAGTAAGTTCCCACAATCGGCGTCTCCAGGTGCTCCTCCCATCACGCTCGAGTACCATACGTATATATATAGCGAGACATAGACAATTCATGCCATATTATGATGTAGCGAATCTTGTGACTGTAACAAAGACATATGATAGACGAAATGCCTTGTGGTTATGGTACGCTAAGAACCACTGATGTGAGAATACGGCACCAAGTCTCCCGCAGAGCTGCGCAGAGGTCTCAGCTGCTCTCGAAGTCTCCCGCAGACCTGCGCAGAGGTCCTAGCTGCTACAAAATTTGAGTATCCTATAAGTTAAATCTCGTAGCATCCTGAATGCACCTCCATTACTTCAGGTGCTTTCAGGAGCACCTGAGAATGCCCTTGCAGAGTCTGAGAGCACTTTGCTTAGCTCCAGGAGGGCCTGCGAGCATCTGGCAGTAATTGGGAGCACTGGTGAGGTCAACCGGAGTATCTGGGAGGTTTGTGTGTGGCTTCCGGACCGATTTACATTTTGTTGATGAAGTCGTGGTGCTTGTTTGAGGCCATAAAGTGCTTTCTTTAATCGAACAACAATCGCAGGTGCGTTGAGGCCTTCCGGGCAGCCTTCGGGCAGCGTCATATAGCTATCATCTTCATCAACCTCAGGATTGAGAGAAGCAGTGACCACATCCAAATGATCGATGCTCCAGCCATGTTTTCCAACCATAGACATCAGATACCGAAAGTGGTGAGCTTTCCGACAGGGGCAGAAGTTTCTCCGAAATCCGTTTGTTTGTAACCTTTAATTACTAGGCGTGCTTTGTACCGCATGGTGCCATCAGGATTGTGTTTCGTCTTGAAGAGCCATTTGGAGCCAATTGGCTTCACTCGCAATTGCCTTGCTTCCCGGGAGTTGACAGTTGTGTATGTGTTATTGAGCAGAATCGATGTGCACTCTTCTTCCATTGCTTGTTTCCAGTGCTCATGTTGTGGACTGTCCATTGCTTCCACGTATGTGGGTGGATCGCTGTTGATGGTTGTTGATGCAAGAGCCTTTGCCATCATGATTAGTGCATTTGCGGAGATCTTGACCTGACTTCTTGTGATACGATTCAGGCGTAGTTGTTGGCATGATTGGTTGTTAATGGCCGCAGTGCGGCAGGCTTTGACATTTTCGCGGTGGAGGTGTCGATTGTGGATGACAGATTCTCTGGACACAGGTGGTGCATCCTGCTAGTCAGGGGGACGTGATCGCAACCGTGTACTTGCAGGGAGACTTCGACGGTTGTCAGCGTTGGGCAGATTGTGATCTGTATCATCGTCAGTACAATCATGATCACTACTTCCCTGGCCTTCACCTGTTCGACTGGTTCCTGCGTGGTCCGGGAGAAGTCCATCTCCACCCCTGTTATTGTTTTGTGCTTGGAGAAGTCCATCTCCACTGTCGATTTCCTCGATGTATTCTGTCCCTTCTGGTAGCTCAAAGATATCTGTTTGGTCCCCGTGCAGACATGAAGCGTCGGCATTCCTCTCCTTGTCGAAAATCTCATTTGACTGTGATCTTACTACTTGGAATGCCAGGTCCCTTATCCTCCAAGTGTAGTCGAATCATGCACATAACCGACCATCATACATTGCTTGGATCTTAGACAGAATTTTCAATGGGGTTGTGGTACGGGAATAAGTCGACTGGCATAGCAGCCGAATTGCCGAACGTTGTGGAGCGGAGCTTTGAACAAGATGATATTGCCATCATTGTTGTGAGAAGGCTTGCCAAATGCTTTCGGCATCTCGAATGGAGTTGGATATGGTGCTTGACAGCCATCTCGGTCGTCTCCTTTCGTTAGGCCTTCGTTTCGCGTTCACTGGTGGAGGTAACCTTCACTATTGAATGCTTCTCCCCCAAAAACAAGTGGCACCTGGGAGTCAATCATCATAGATCATGCTTTCTAGGTGATGGATGGGATCACATGTTCAGGAACCCCAGCCTTATAGTAAACGTTGGGAGGGCAGTGTTCGTATGTTGTACCACGAGCAGTGAGCACCAGGCGGGAAGTCTCGTTGTCATGTTGTCCATTGCTATTATCACACCGAAATCGTTTCACTTTGTATCCCTTCAAATCAACTCGGGCATAAGATGATTGGTAGGCTGCAATGCATGTTTCAGTCATCTTTTCTAGGACGACCCAGACAAAGGTGTAGGGTGTGTGATCGTTGATGAATACGATGTAGTAGCGATGGCTGGTGAAGATGAGCGTGCAGTATGGTCGACACACCTCCCAATATACGAGTCCAAATGGCATAGTAGTGCGTTTGGTGTTGACATTGATGATCTTCAACTTGCGCTTGGCCTTGATGCATGCGGAGCACATTGAGTCGTCTTTTGTATACCCTTCAATGAGGGATCATAGCGCAGTAGGATGATTGTGGGCCAGAAAGCAATACCACAGTTGCGATTCTGAGATCGTGAGAGGCTTCCGAGTAGTCTTTTGACATCCGGTGACAGGTGTACATTCAGGACCGGTGATATTTGTTCTTCATGATGTTCTTCCTCTCTTCCACTTGTTCCATCATGAAGTGGACATCGTGGACACACTTGGTACTGCCGAGGTGAGTGCCTTTGAGAGAGATATGATATAGAGATCATTGACGCGATTGCCTATGATGGTGATTGATGGAGATGATATGGAGCACATACCGTGTCCAAATGTGGATGCGTATCTGGCTGTGTCCAATTGATTGATGGAGAGATGAGAAAGCCGGAACGTAGAGGTGTGAAGAGCATTGACTCCGCACTCCTGTGAAATGTTAACACGTCCATGGTGGCTTACAGTAACATTGTTGTCAGCTCCAAGTTCAATTACTATCGGTTGACGAAGTTTCTGTATTGAGTTGAATCTGGCACAGTCATTGCACATATGGTGAGATGCTCCAGAATCGATGACGTATGCAGCTGGTGCAGATGCAGCTGTATGTGCGGGCGGGTTGTCAGCCAGTCAGATTAGGTCGTGATCTCCTGCTGTGGCTAAGGATGCAGTGCCATTATTGACTGTGTTGCATTGATCCCAGGCACGTGTGAAGTGGATGATGTCGGACTTGAAGTGTCTTGAGAGACATCCGTGTTAGCAAGTTCGTTCGTCGAACCTGGAGGTGTTTGAATCGCTGTTGTTTGTGTCTGTTTCAGTGTGCTTTCTCATTCCGCACTCATCGGAGGTATGATTTTGCATTTTGCAGTATGAACATTTGTGTATCAGGCGTCCGTTTCATCGTCCACATTAGTGGATGCCACCTCAGCGGTCACGGTCAAAATTTCCGCCATGAGAGTATAGGGCCGCTAAGGTGGATGCATCTGCTATTTGTTTGGATATGGTCGTTCGCTCGTCATATTCGCGGATCGCAATCTTACACTACTGGGCCGTGGGGGCGTGGATCTGCTGTTCAAGGATTTGGATGGTCATTTCATATGAATTATGCAGGGTAGTGAAAATATGTGTCTTGATGGCATCATCAGTGATATTTTCGGTGGTGCCGATTAGCTTCATGTGGAAGGCGATTAGTGTGATAAACTACTAGGTGACCGTTTCGTCTAGCGATGGTCGAGAGGCAGTGAACTTACACAGACCCTGGTTGCGGCCAAGTTTCATTGAGGCATGGTCAAGTCGGTCCCTAAGTGCTTCCAACATTTCCGCAGGGTCGTCAATATCGTCGAGGAGTGGAAGAAGTTCGTCACAACATCCGAGGTGTATTAGTGCAATCGGCTGATTCGCTTGATCATGGCAACTTTCATGTGACGGGTATAAGGCAACGCCTGTTCCAACTGGGAGGAGTTTGACACCGGTGACAATATTGTAAGCGTTTTTGGCGATGTGGACTTCGCTACTGTTAGCAATGTTTCTGGACCGCAGCTGCAGGGCAGGGTCCGTGTTGGAACCGAACTGTCGCCAAATACGATGTTCGGGTCGTCAATACACTCGTGCTGTCAATTCAGGTCCGGTTCAATGGACATCTTCCAACCCGTCCGAATTGGGTGGGTTGTCAGCTGGTTGTCCAGTGGGTCCGTCTGTAGATTCATATAATGCTCTTGCTTTTGCTGTTTGATAATTGTATTTGATCAAAATAGTTTAATTAACATCCAGTAATACCTTTTTGATCACTTTGCAGGTTGCGACATCAGTTATTTTGGAATCAATGTTTTTCATTTGGAGTTTTGTATTTAGGAGTACTAAGGTGGTCAATAGATCTGTTATGTTCTCATATATCTGCGCGATGCCTTGATTACTCAATATAGGAGACCAAACATTGTCAACGGGCCTTTGATGCTCATTTTCAAGATGGGGTAAGGAATAGATCGTGCACTGTGTAAGTTGAAAAGGCCGCCATCACATGATATATGAATTATTGCCATAAAGCTACACATAGATAACCAAAGATTCAAGACCGAAAATTGTTGGAGCTCTGTTCACACTCATTTTCAGGATGGGGCAAGGACCGTACAGCTGTTGCTTGTACCGCCAAAGGCGGCTGATACCTCATTTATTGCTGTCTGCACGCAATCGCCACTTAGATAACCCAAGAGGCACAGCCAAAAATTGTTGACGCTCAGTTGACTCTCATTTTGAGAATGGGGCAATGACCGTGTCAATGGCTTTTTCACCTATAAAGGCAGCCATTACATCCATTATGCCTAACCACTACCAGATCACATTGTAATTAGCTGACTCAGAAGACTACAAATCATTAATGCTCTTTTGAGGCTTATTTTCATTATGGGGTAACGAACATCCCACGCATCCTGTTGCCTGGAAAGGTCGCCATTTCATGGTATATGAATTCTTACCACAAATCGATGCTTGGATAACCCAAGATGCACACCCATAAATCCTTGATGCTCGCACGACAGTCATTTTCAAAATGGGGCAGTGACCGTGTGGCTTGCTGTTTTGCCTATAAAGGCAGCCAATGAAACGGTTATGCTATACAGCGATTAAATCACTTTGAAATGCCCTTGCATATCAGACCGGAAATAGTTGACGATCCGTTGTTGCTCATTTTCAAGATGACATATGGAGCTTGTTGCTATAATTTTGGCCTATACAGGTAGCCAATACTTCGATTATGTATACCCACGACCAAATCAATTTTTAATTACCAGACTTACATAACCTAAAATTGTTGACTCTCTGTTGATGCTCATTTTGCCACAGGCGTATCCGCAATATACAATTATTGAATTAGGCATAGTCCGTTATTAACCTTGTTTTGGCAGCCTTTCTAGTGTTTCATTTAGTTTCTCCTCGATCACTACATTGTTCTTTAGTGATACATATAACTATATCGTTTAAAATATCCTTTACAGTGTCCGCTGATTGTAGATAACATTACACTCCAATATCCGGTTCCTTTCAATCAATGCTCGTCAACAGTTGCAAGATCGCTCAGTTGGCTGCTCTCGTCTACAATACGGATGTTAGCTGCAATACCACACAGCAGAATGCATACTAACCAGTGGATGTTCCTTCATCAGTCAGCATATCTGAATCAAAAGCTGCATCGTGCTGGCTATCCTGGGCATATGGATCAAGAGTAAAAATTTAGCGCAGGGAAAGAGGTAGGTGAATATACATATCCGGCCCGCATATTGACGATTTGGGAACTTTTAGCTCCCGCAGTATTGGCGGGTGACTCGGGTGGAGTTCCAGGCAGAGGTAGCGTTGGTCGGGTGGCAGGGCACCAGTTTCTTTGCATCTCCTGCGTGTCTGCGGATTCCTTGCGGTGCAATTTTGGCAAGGATAGCATCCGTCTGGGTGGTTATGAGGAAGCATTGCCGGATGTCTTTCTATCGCAGCCTTCACCTGTTCATGCCCAGGAAACAACTCTCCTCACTTCTTCTCTTCTCGGACATCAGCGCGAGGTTTCTTGATCGGATATAGCCTTTCGGCTATTGCGGCGCGCGAAATCCCTCCTGTCGTGAGGGGTTTACCATGAGCAGTGGTAATGATACATGGATGGATCGCAGTGGGTACATGCATTACGATTATGGTAGTCGCATGTGAAACACCTGCCTTTCCAAGAATGATATCATGTTTGTATGCTAGGTGATCATTAGTGGGATTGCACTTGGGCCACATGTCGATCAATTAGTGATAGATATGCCCTCACTATCGGATTCAGTTATGATGATGCAATGATGTCGCCATCACTGGGAAGTGAAAAACCTTCAGCAGTGCACATAATTATTGGCCACACCTACTATATCTTACCTAGCGGGGCATCACACAGTGAAGTTGTGCTTAGGCAGAATTGCGGGTGCAGCAGACGATAACGCAATATGCAGGAAAGAGGGATCTGCAAGCCCACGCACTGAGTGGTGGGAACACCATGCGGCACACCACGGTGTACGGAAGCTCGAGATGTAACCATGTGCTGTCTGAAGGATCAATAACATTGGCTGATGATAAGTTGTCAGAAGCGACCCTGCTCATTGATTTGAGTTGGTATGCATGGCAACGTCATATACGTGTCATAATCTACATTGGCACATCATCCATTGATGGCCGATTAAATCTCTTAAGCTCTGCCAAATACCCAGATTGCGGTGCGGCAAGACATTATGAAGAGCTATTAATGGACATTGCGACAAAGCACTATTCAGGCTACATGTTGGCAGATGTTCCAACTACTGAACAATCGGGAAACAACATATCCAAGTTGAAGTTATGTGTTGGCATTATGTGCGTTTGATATCTTGATATGAGGATGGCCCGTAATGGGGGCATAACGCTTTATACCCACTCATGCATGAACACAATAACCTAAGGGAAGAGTGGCAACTATCAATCAGGCATTTAAGATGATCTTGATGATAAGCTATCAAAACGAACTATGTGTTATAGCAAGTGTTAGCAACGGGTCCTGTTAACCCACCAGCGGACCGGGTTTGGACCGCCGAAACTGGTCGGTTTGGTTCCAGACCTGTCCAAAACCCTGACCTGCTGGCTCTTGGCGGGCCAAACCGGGACCCGTACCCGTCAACCCACGTGGGTGGCCAGGTGTGGCTAGACCCGTCGGTTACAATCGCTGGTTCCGCATTTCGGGTGTCACATTTATAGTCGCATTCAGATATTCCACTGTTGATGTTAAACTATTGACATTGGTACGTCAGAGACCATTTGCGATCTATTGGCCGCCTTAATGATTAAAACGGATAGCCATATGCGCCCTACCTGATCTTGAACATGAGCGTCAACGGAGCGTCAATCATTGTTGGTCGTGTATCTTGCATAATGTGGGGGAGCGATAGGTCAAATACCGTCATAAACACAGTATTGGCCGCATTTATAGCAAAAAAAGCAAGCGAAACGCTCCCTACCCCATCTTGAGACTGAGCGTCAACGGAGCGTGAACAATTTTGGGTCTTGCATCTTCCGTAATATGAGGGGCTCTCGATCACAAGCATCCATGACCAAAGATATCGCAGCCCGTATGGTCAGATATGCACAGAATATTCCCACCACATCCTCCGGGACAGAAACAACTGATTTCATTTACAGAGCTTCCCGGAAGTATTGGCCAGCCTTTTATCCTAACAAAACTGTCAAAACCATGTATACAGACAATAACGGCAACATCGCACTGTAATTAACCATAATGGATGGGCAACAATCGTTGACACTCTGTTGACGCTCATTTTCATGATGGGGCAGGGAGCATTTCACATTATCCTTTGCCTATAAAGGCAGCCAATACTTAGTTTATGACTATTTGCAACCTATCACCCCGCAGATTACCCAAGATACATGCCCATGAATTGTTGACGCTCCGTTGACGCTCATTTCCATGATGGGGCAGGGAGCATTGTACTTTCCCGTTTGCCTAGAAATGCAACTTATACTTCGTTTATGACTATTTGCAACCTATCGCCCCCCAGAGTACCCAAGATATATGACCAAGAATTGTTGATGCTCCGTTGACGCTGATTTTCATGATGGGCCAGGGAGCGTTTCACGTTCTCTGTGGCCTATAAAGGCAGCCAATACTTCGTTGATGACCATTTGCAACCTATCGCCTGCCAGATTAACCAAGATATATGACCAAGAATCGTTGACGCTCCGTTGACGCTCATTTTCATGATGGGGCAGGCAGTGTTTCACATTCTCTTTTGCCTATAACGGCAGCCAATACTTCGTGTATGACTATTTGCAACCTATCGCCACCCAGATTACCCATGATACATGACCAAGAATCGCTGAAGCTCCGTTGACGCTCATTTTACCACGGGAGTATCCACAATATGCAATCATTTGACTTGGCATAGTCCATCATTGACGTTGATTTGGCAGCCTTTCTAGCGTTCTCATTTACTTTCTTCTTGATCACTACATTGTTCTTTAATAATACATACAAATATATCATTTAAAATATAATTTACAGTATCCGCGAATGAAGGATAATAATAATCTCCAAAATGCCGTGCCATTCGATCAATGCTAGTCATCACTGCCAGGTTCGCTCAATATGCTGCTGTGGTCTTCAAAATGACTGTTAGCTGCATTGCCGCAAAGCAGAGAGTGTACTAACTGGTGGATGTCCCTTCATCAGGCAGCATATATGGATCGAAATCTGTATCGTGCTCGCTATCCTGGGCAGATGTATCGAGGGTGAAAGATTCAGCACAGGGAATGGGTGTCTGTGAATCCGCATAACCGGCCGGCAGATCGATGATTACGAGACTTTGAGCACCGAAAGTATTACCGGTTGAGGTGGGTGGTGATCCGGGCGGATGTGGCGTCGGCTGTGGAGTCGGCTCTGGAGTCGGCTCTGGAGTCAGCTGTCTGTGTCGGTTGAACGGAGGTGCACATGATGCTTGACGTCTCCAGCATGTCTGCGGATTTTTCGCGGCGCCATTTTGGCAAGGAAGGCATCCAGGCATGTGGTTTTGATGAAGCATAGCCGGGTGTCATGCCATCGCAGCGTTCACCTGTTTACGGCAAGTAAACTCAACACCCCGCTTCTTCTCTTCTCGAACTTGGGCGCGAGGTTCGTTGAACAGATATTGCGTTTCCTCTATCGCGGCGCACGAAAACCCTTCTTTAGCCATTTTAGGCATGTTCAAGGCCAGGCGGATATCGGACTGTTCCAGCTGGACACGACCTCGCTGCCTTGCCATCGTAGCAGACATGTTGAACACCTACAAGAGATCAATTGCCGCATCAAACAATGAGATGCGGCTATTACCTCAACCATACACTCTTCCGTAGCCTCCTCACAGGTGATTAAAGCCTGTTTTGTCCACTCTTGGGGATGCTTCTAAGGATATGAGCGCGCGAAAACAACAGAGCGTACAACATCAGGATATTTGAATTCGGGGACTGTACGGACAAATCTGTTGCTCGACTATAGAGGCTTCTCAATACGGGCAGCGATAAATTGGTCACGTAGCTCTCGGTGTACACCGGCAATACAGTATACGGTTAATTGACGGCCTCTGACCACGGTATGGATATACTCACATCCAACTGCATGCTGCTTCTTATTCGTGCTGCTTCCAGTCTTACAGACGATTTCAAAATGTGCATCCTGGGTGATAGTATTTGTGTTTTCATTGGCAGCATCGCGGTGGACTAACTGGTGTCTGCGTTCTTCCTGTGTGCCGCTAAGTAACGTATTTAACTAAGCGCCTGCCAATCGGCTGGATGTTGAACCACTCGGACCTGGCCGACGTGGTTGTGTATCCCTGATTTGCTCGTGTTGAATAGGAGAAGAAGATGAAAACTAAAAGAAGTGGGAAGTCCTGAGGATTTTATAGTTAGGTTCATGTTGGAATGGAATAATCAGCTGCCAATGTGTTCGTTATACTCAAGATGAATTCTGCTGTAGATAGCTGCAAGTGGCAGGGGTTTCCCCCAGCCCCGCGATGTGTAATATGTCGGTCCGTTGTTGTTTTTGTGTTAACAGGGATGAATTGCGGTGTACCACACCCAAAATTGAGATGATTGTCAGCTATAAATAGGACAATGTTCGAGGGAAAGGACGTCTGCTGATGTTTGTCTCAACGTATCCCCGGGATAATACATCAACTGATGCTAGGAATCAAGTCATGTTGTACGGTTAGCCTAACTATTCCCGATTTATTGACAGTCACAAGGGAGGTTTTGCATTGTTCTAGATGAGTAAAAGTACTAACCTTGATATAAAAGACGCAGCCTGCCTCCATATTGTCCATATCTTGCAACATCCAACATCTTGCCCATCAACCAAGTCAACGCAAACTACAATGATGAATGTTCCGAAAAGGAAGTTTTCGCCGCTTCCAGCGGGCAGATACGGCAAATCAACAATGCAGTCTACCACATGACGTCATCAAGTGAATGAAGACAAGAGCGGCTGAGAGGCAGACAGAGTCCGAGCCCTTGCGGTATTGCGTGGCTTGGGATCCAAAACGATGCTTGCGGTGGAGAAACGAAGAGAAACGAACTTCCTAAGCAGTGAAGAGAACGATACATAGATCGAGGATTATGTTGAGAGACAAACCGCTGGGGCAAGAACGCGAGTTGAAGTCACAGAGGCAGCGGTTCAGCAAGAGCTGGAAGATATCAAGCATGCTGAAATCGCGGCATTGATGAAAAGAGAGCCCGAAAAGACTTTTAAGGAGACGATGGTTGCTATCGGCGATACTCTGAGTGACCATGCAAGTTCAGACCATCAGGACGATGGGGAAGATGAGCATGATGCAGAGACAGAGCAGGGCAAGTTGAGCGAAGATGACGAACCCGGCTGGGTGATAGGCACACTCACCAAAACAGTACAGCAGTGCATGGGGAGGTTTCGGCAGAAGCAGATGAAGCTTGCCGAATTGACACAACCGGGATGGGAGGATGCATCCAACAATTTCCGTGAAGGAGAAAAGCCGCACGGCACCTCTGAATTGAGGTTTCCGGCCGTCATGGAACCCCAAACGGATGAGGACGCTGCGGCACCTGCACCGACATCATTTGGAGAGCTTATGGAGTGTGTTGGGATTGTCTCCGGATTATCACACATGCCGCGAGGGACTTCACCGCCAGGAAGTAGTGATATTAGGCTAGGTTCGGTGAAGCCGCACTTGAACACAACCATATCTGGCCTCGAGCCCGGTGCGGATCGCCATACGTCACCTTTGTTGTAATCAAAGCCTGTTGATCCAGTAAGCTTTGACCCCTGCATATAGCCTCCAGGTAATCATCATATAGATTTTCGGTTCGGACGAAGACATGGTGACGGCTCCTGCGTCAGCGGAGGAATAGATAGGGAAAGTGTAATTTTCGACGTCCTATCTTGGTGAAAAGAAATTTTCTTACCAATTTTGCTATGTGTCAGCTGTTTGTTAATTTCTGTCACCAAATTGTGAGATACGATATTTCGTCTGTGCATGTTCAAGGGTCAAACGCACCATGTGAAAGTTCTAGAACCAAATCAGGTGGAAAAACTGCTAAAACTTTCAATTTCTATTTGCAAGTGACTTTTAAGCGACAAAGCAATAGCTATATTAGTGACAAAATATATTAACAAAATTTAAGTGAGTGATGTCATACGCGTCATTGAAAGAGCAGTCAGTGTTCATGACTGATCTGTCTGATCAAAGACCGTCATGCTGCATTCAGCCATATATCCAACTCCATAACTCTCCACACAGACCTCGTGCACATGGTTGAGATATTTGAACTTGCTCATGGTGTGTCATGGAACTCGAGGAAAAGGAGCTGGATAAGGAAAGGTGAGGAAGTCGAGCTATATTTGCCAAAGACTGGTGAAATGATCTACATGCCGTAAATTGGCGGCCAAAAGCGCGGGAATGTGATGGGGCCACAACATCTCTCACTCAGATAGCGTGGATAGCAGTTGATCAGAAATTGAGAGGTAACAAAACAGCTGGATGCAATCGATAATACATACCAACGCATTTTTGGATGTAAATAATGTCTTCATGATTCGTTGCATACAATTAGTGGGTGTACAAAGGCTGTTTCGATGCGATTATTGTGACCGTCAACAGAGTGTAAATGATTTTGACTCTTACACATTCGGCAATCACTGGGCGGCATTAGCACATACTGCCAAAGTGAATGTATTGGTGGGCGTAATAGTGAAAAAGACAAATGACACACTCATTGCCACATTCTAAAATTGAGCGTCAATGGAATGTGAACGATTTTTGGCATTGCATCATCGAAACTCCAGAGGGCTGCAAGGTGACATTAAGTCATAATTGAACTATCGGGTGCCTTTCTAAGCAACCATGGTTACGGCAACATCACTACTATGTCCAAAAAATGAGCGTCAATAGAGCGTCAAAGACTATTGGCCTTGCATCATTGAAAATGAAAGGGCTGTGCGGCAACGTTAATCCATATTTGAACTATTAGCCACCTTTCTATGCAAAAATTGTTGCGACAATATCACTACTATGTCCTAAAAATGAGCGTCAACAGAGCGTCAACAACTTGTGGCCATGCATGTGGGAAATTTGAAGGGCTGAGCGGCGACATTAAGCCATAATCATACAATCAGCCGTCATTCTAGGCGAAAATCGTTGCGACAACATCGCTACTAGGTCTTAAAGCTGAGCGTCAACAGAGCGTCAATGATTTTTGGCCTTGCATCATGGAAAATGCAGGTGCTGAGCGGCCACTTTAAGCCATACTCGAACTATCGGCCACCATTCTAGGAGAAAATGGTTGCGACGACATCACCACAATGTCCTAAAAATGAGAGTCAACAGACTTTCAACGACATCTGGCCTTCAATCTTGGACAACGCAAGGGCTGTGAGGGAACATTAACCCATAATCAATCTATCGGCCACCTTTCTAGGCAAATATGATTTCCACGACATCTTCACTAGGCCCTAAACATGAGCGTCAATGGAGCATCAACCATTTTAGTCCTTGCATCTTGAACAATCACTAGGCAATGCGACTTTATGGATCCATAATCGAACTATCGGCCGCCTTTCTACGCAATAATACTGACTACAGTTCTGTTACCAGATCCCAAAATGAGCGTCAAAGGAGCGTCATCGATTTTTGATCTTGCATCTTGGATAGTCTAGTGGCAATAGAACGCAGATGACCCACAATGAACCTATCGGCAGCCTATATTGGCAAAAATACTCGTGACTATATCGTGTCCGCCTCATACAATTGAGCCCCCACAGAGCGTCAACAGTTGTTGTGCAGGCTCAGAATGCTACACAGGAATGAACTGCATTATGCTGTTGGTAAATTGAGTTTTACGCAGTGAGTCTTTGCAATCTGACCTTGTATACAACTTCACAAATATGCATGCAATGCCTTACAGATCTGATTTTTTTGCTTGAAGCTGTAGAGTCAATATTTAAGAACCCAAAGTCTGCTTTACTGTATCTTTACTTCCGGCAGTCTATTGAGTCGGATTTTTGAGATTTGTAATTGCTACTGCCATGTCGGATTCAAAATCTTTGAAGACCTCATTGCTGGAGGTTATGATCTCATCCAAAACTGAACGTGTCATTATTCGTGAATTAACTGACCTTACTTTACATATCATCTTCGATGCTTGGTGGGCTTCAATGAATGCTGGCTCGAAGCGGCCTTTTGAGTGGATTAATTCTAGACATGCGGATTCCTGGCGATTCTATTTACACTGCGGAATTGAGGACACCGGCAGCACTGGCATCATATGTATTGTTTGTCATCAAGTTCTTGCCATCCATTAGAACATGGGACCAGCTCAATGGGGTAACACTTGGTAGCAAAAGCTCACATCGCGAAGTTAAACGAATTAACAGAGTCAGAGGTTCCTGAGTTGAGTAGTTTGATGGTCGATGACACAGCTGTGGCCATCCTGAAGAGGCAAGGAAGTCGAGGAATAACAATAGGAAATTCGCAGATTCAAATCATATTTGACATCCAGGTCATTCCATAGTCACCCAAATGACAGACAAAACGATCCAAACTGGCAGATAAGGACTTTGAAATTTCTCGATTTCACCAAGATACATGGAATCGCTGCCTTCTGCTAGAATTTGTTTCGGCTCAGGTTCAATGGAATGCTATAGTGGATCTGGAGCTACGACAGTCATATAAAGGATTACGCGATGACCTAGTACTGCCGTCCTCTACGACCCGTAGCGACATTTGCCACATGCAATACCCACTAACCGTGAATGCATTTTTAACCAGGTGCCGTCATGAAATAAAGTTATTTTAGCTTTGGACGGATGGATATCAATGAACAAACAAGCTATAACGTCGGTCATTCAATACTGTTTGGATCGAAAATGGGCATTGCTTGAAGTTCAACTCGCTTTTGATGAGGTTGATCACCTATTCATTTCCGCTGTCGAAGACTAACTAAGGATGATGGTAAAGGGCCAACATACTGGAGCAATCGTAGCTGTACATTTGAAGGATGTGCTTGACAGTTTTGAGCTTACCGACGGCCATTGGCTTGGTGTTACGATTGATAATGCCTCCTCAAATTACTCGAAGACATGCGAGCTGCAATCGACACTTGAGGCCTCTGGAGTCGAGTGTCCTGCATTGAGGAATCATATACCATGCATGACGCACGTCATACCGCTGTCTTTAGATGCATTCATGAGCAGTCTCGGTGTAATAGCCCGCACCAAGCCTTTCGAAGCCCATGAGCGCGCTCAGCAATTTGGAGAGAATCAGAGCATAGACATTGAGTAGAGTCAAAGACTACGCAAAAAGGGCAATGCTAGAATCAACAAGGTGTCAGCCATGAGACCAGGTTTAGCAAAGATCATTGAGAGAGTACGTATTTCATGATATTTTGAAAGTCCTGAAACTGACCTTCATATAGCAGAGAATGCTTGCGGTATTGATTAAGCTGACACCTGGTCGCCGAAATGAGTTCATTGACTGTCAAACAGCCAAAGTCCGCATTGCAGTAATTCCGATTATGGATGTGAAGACACGTTGGGACTGATCACTACAGTTGCTCTAGTGCGCTTACCGATTACGGGAATTCACACGCGAGTTGCTCCACAATCCATAATACACAGATTACCAACCACTTTTCACAACTCAAGATGAATGGACCATTGTGAAGTATGTCATGGAAGTATTGAGGCCATTTCGCTATTGGACCCTGTGGATGTCGAAGAGTAATACAGTCACATTGCATCACGGTATCACGGTGTACAATGCCATGATCGATCATATGGACGGCGTGATGCGAGCTATGGCCAAGAAGAAGACTCCCTGGAAGGAAGGAATGCTCTTCGCTGTGAAGTTAGCTCGACAGAAGCTGTCCAAATAGTTCGCTGAAGTGACTCCCAGGACAGGCTTTGCTTCTCATTTCTGCACATATCCTCGATCATTTCCGGAAGTTGCAATCGTTTAGAAAGTGGGACAAGGGAATGGATATTAATCCTGAGGACGATACATCCTATACTATCCAGTACCAAGAGGCCTTTCTGAAGTACGTGGAGAATGAATACTGTGACAAACATCGACGTGTGCCAGTCAGTAAACCTGAACGCGTACTGAGCAGCAAACTCATCCCCTCTGCAATGGCTTCTGGATCCTGTCAATCATCATTTGGTCCATTTGATTCCTCCAGCGATGATGAAGAACACTTAACACCCAAAAATGTGGCCAAGATGACACCCGGACGAAGAGATCGCGCACCTCGCTTATTGACCGCTGCCAAGCTCTATTTGAATTCCCCGCCTGAAGCGCCAGAGAACTGGTGGCAAATTAATCCAAATCTGAATGATTACCACTCCAGCCCAGTGGAGATTAGCAGTACATTTTGGTTACTGGACATAACCGACTGGTGACGCCAACAAGAGGAACCGCACTCCTAGTACGCGAACTCTCGAATGTGGCTCGCAATATATTCTCAATCATACCATATGAGGTCGGAGTCGAGGACAGTTGTTCCCTTGTGCAAGATGGTATCGGCTGGAGGCAGTCAAAAACTACAGGCGAGACCCTTCTCGAAAAAGTGATTGAAAGGCAGTTGGCTCGAAGCACGAATGGGATAGTTGCGGGTGATAACCTAGTATGGGATATGACGAACACAGAAAACGACTCGGAAATGAAGAAAGAGGTGGAGGAAATGATATTGCACAGAATGGCCAAAGTTCACGACTTTTTGGAGATGTGGCAGGGCAGCCAGAACCTATGTGCTACACAGAAGGAATCTCGTGCTCAAAACAAACAGATGACAGCCATTGGATATATTTCAGACACAGAAGAGATCGTCAAAGCCTCCAGGTCACTCTTTCAATATGATGGTGCAGCTGCATTTACATTGTCAGAAAAATCACCTTTGCCACCAGCTTTGTCTGCAAAGGACCTCCCTGGAGGACGAACTCAAATCTTCAATGTCCGCCGAATCCAGAGATTCAACCGTCATGCAGTCGAATGTGACAAGGATATCGCACCAGAAAGCATTGCGGATACCGAAAATACGCTAAACTGGAAATGCGACTTCGATAACCCAAATGACGGTGAAGATGATTGCGCGGCAGATGATGAATCCGGTGAAGAGCACTACAATCCCATCGAGAATCCGCAATGCCCAGAGCAGCGGGATGTGAGTGCCGCACCAAATGTTCCCAGATTGGTTCGGCCAACCCGGAAGTCAAAGAGACAGGCTAAAATCGTGTTGGTGACGGTCAATGCCATAGAAACGAGGAGAAATAAAGCAGTGAACAAAGAGTAGGACAGAATGTGTCAACGATTCACCAGCTTCGTTATGTAGCTTGACCGAGAGTTTCAGTTAGAGATATATTATGGGCGAATGGTGAGAAGTTGCTTGTGAATATCGGTTGATAAACAGATGTATAGCAGGCGCGATGAATCTTTTGGCAAGATACGTCGTTTTTGGTCGTGGGAGAGTGAACACCACAAGATTATTACGCCGCTCGGCTTTGCCACAGGACCGAGTCTCAATCGCACAGAAAGACAACCAATAAGGCCAAATCACGATGAAAACAATCCTGGACGGCAGCAGATGATGAATGGACAATACATTAAATTGAGCATCAACGGACCATCCATGATTTGTTGTCTTGCAAGTACAGTATTTTACCAGACACTTGGTCGTTGTTATTCATACTGGACGTATTGGCAGGTTGTATAGGTGAGAGAGATAGCAACCTGGTCACCACCCGATTCTCAGAATGAGCCTCAAACGAGCGTCCATCATTGATAGCTTTGCATCCTGTGCAATTTACGTTCCGATTGGTTGCAGATATCCATTTATCAGATATTGGTAGCCTTTACTGTCAAAAACAACAGCGACATGGTCCCTGCCACATCCTGAAAATGAGGGTCAACGGAGCGTCAATAGTTTTAGGTCTTGCATATGTCGTATTCAAGGCATCGCGCAGATCTTTGTGCGCATAACCGTATTGTCAACCGCCATGATGGGCAAAAATACCATATATCAAAGGTGAAACACAGATACCAAGTTAATCATTATTACAACCTGCACAACATGCAAAAGCACATTGTTGGTTGCTGAAAACGCGATTTTGATAACATACTATTAACATACTGCAAATACAAGAGCCTTATGCGAATCTATAACTGGACCCGCTGGGCAACCCGCTGACAACCCGCCCAATCCAGAAAGGTTGGGAGTTTACCATCGAACCATACACGAGTGGACGGTAAGGGTACATTGACGACCCGGACGGCCAATTTGGCAAGGGCTCGATTTGGACCCGGACCCGGACCGGAAGTGACCGTCCTGAACCTTTGCTAACACTAGTCATAGTGAGATGCCCAGGTCAAACTTCAACTGACGGTCTGACTATAAACAACTCGGATTGTCACGGCAGTGAGAAGATCAAGCACCGGCGGCAAAGAGTCAGACACACCTACCAGCGGAGAAATCCTTAAAATACTATTGCGTTTTTATGATACCTATATCTATTATTACAATTATACCAAATATTAATACCTCATACTGGCAGCCCTACACCTTCAATGAGTATTACCTTCAGAAAAGAAGGCGACGTGTTACTGTGCACCTTTGTGAAGACATTAGTAACGTTCAAAGAACAACAATATATATTCGCTGCTCAATGTATCGGGTGGATTGCAGCATTGGTTCAATTGAAACCAGCATTACGATAGTATATCGATAATCGGAAATTATCCTCGGAAGATGTCATCTACTGTAAATTACGAGAACTGATACAGGAAGTTATCAATAGAGATATCTCTTCAACATGTAGAGATTCTCAGCACAGATCTGTTTCAAAGGAATACAAGTAACCGGCCAGTAATCAATATCGAGTGGATCCTTGAGGAGGACCTTATAAAGGAAGAATCAATCGTTTATCAATGTCAAGAAAACAGCTTAGCAACAAATGGAAGAGATTAGCCAATATTCAAACGATGAAGAATCTTTGGAAATGCTTATAGGAATTGAGGAATTATATGTACTGCGAGTATTGTTTGATACTGCTGTTGAATCTGGTTGGTATTTCCCTGCAAGCATCGGAAGACACGATTATCATTGTTCCACTTTGCTTCTTCACTGTATATCGACTTCCACTTCATTTCAAGTGGTGGTGCAATGAAACATTGAAAGTATTTAGGGCCGTGCATAAGTAACTATACGTACAAGCAAACCACCCCCCTAACACCTTTGGCCATTTTGGCCATATTCAAGGCCAGGCGCATGTTGGACTGTTCCAGCTGTACCCGGCCTCCTTGCCTTGCCATAGTAGCAGACATGTTGGAAACCTACAAGAAATTAGTTGCTGCTTCTAACAATAACATTCAGCAAGAACCTCAACCATATAGGCTACAGTAGCCTCCTCTAAGGTGATTAAAGACTAATTAGTCCACTCCATGGGATGATTATCACTAAATTCATCCACGAAGATCACGGTGCTGGCAACATCAGAACACTCGACATCGCGGAGTGTGCGGGCAAGTTCCTTCGTCGCCCATGGAGGTTCCCAGTCACGGGCAGCAATGAATTTGTCACGTATCGCTCTACGTCCCACAGCAGTCCGTTATACAGTTAGTTGACAGCCTTTTACCACGATCTGATCATACCCAGATCCAGTTGGATGGTGCTTCCTATGCTTGCTGCTTCCTGTCTTACGGATGATTTTTAAATGTGCATTCTGGGTCATATTTCTGGTGGCTGCATTGGTAGAGTCCTGGTGTATTAAATGATGTTTGCGTTGTTGTTGAGTGCCAATGAGTGATGTATTGGACAAAGCGCCCGTTGATCGGCTCAATTCGGATCCGCTGTTACCTGGCTGAGGAATTTCTGGAACCATGATTTGGTGGTGTCGAATTGGAAAGGAAGATGATTACGAAAAGAAGTGGGAAGTCCTGAGGAATCTATAGTTCGCCTCATGTCAGAATGGAATAAATAGCAGCCAACTTGTACTTCATACTCAAGATCAATCCTGTTGCATATGGATGCAAGTTGCAGGGGTTTCCCACTGTCCCGCAATTTGCAATCAGTCGGTCAGATGATGTTTGTGTGTTTACCGGGATAAATTGAAGTGTATGACAGCCAAAATCGCATGATTGTCAGATATAGATAGGACATTCTTCGAGGCAAAGGAAGTCTGCTGATGTTTGGGTCAAAATATCCCTAGGATATTGCACTAAACTATGCTAAATATGAACTCATGTTGTACAGTTAGCCTAAATTTTCCCATATCATTGACAGTCAAAAGGCAGATTTTGCTCTGTTGAAGATGATTAAACGTACCAACCTTGACATAAAAGACGCAGCTTGCCTCCATATTGATTATATCATTCAACATCCAACATCTCGCCCAACAACAAAGTCAACACAAACAACAATGGTCAATGCGCCAAAAAAGAACATTTCGCCACATCCGGCATGCAAATACATTGAATGGACAATGCAGTCCACATAACGTCGTCTTCAAGCGAATGAAGGCAAGAGCGGCTACAAGGCAGAAAGAGTCCGAGCACTTGGGGCACTGCGCAGCTTGCGATCCGAAAAGAAGCTTGCGCCCGAGGAACGTCAAGCAACGCATTGCTTCGGCATTGCAGAGAAAGAGAACCGGATCGAGCATTATGTTGAGTGAGACACCACTGGTGCAAGATCGCGAGTTGCAGACATAGAGACAGCAATTCAGCAGGAGGAGGAAGATCCGAGGGCAGCTGAGACCGAGGCATTGACAACCAGAGAGCGCGAAATGGTATGTTATAAGATAAATGGTTGCTATCGGATACAGTCTGAGCGATCTTGCACGTTCCGAAGATGGGGAGGATGGGGAAGATGAGGATAATGAAGAGATAGAGTAGGGCAAGCTGAGCGATGATGAAGAACCCGGCTGGGTGATGTGCACAATCTCGAAAACGGTACCACAGCGCATGGAGAGGTATCGGCAGATGCACATGAAGCTTGAAGAGTTGACACAACCGGGATGGGGGGACGAAGGAGACTACATCCATGAACGAGATACGAAGTTCAGCGCATCCGGTTTGAGTGTTCTGGCAGTGGTTCAACCGTGAAAGAATGATAATGCAGCCACACGTGCACCAGCAACCTTTGGAGAGCTTATCGAGTGTCTTCATATTGTCCCAGGAAGATCGCTAATACCACAAGGGACTTCTCGACCAGCAAGTAGTCATAGTAGGACAGGTCCTGGGAAGCCACAGTGGAAGACAGGTATAGCCGGTTCTGCACCCACCACGGAGCCCAATTCATCTCCTATTCAGTTTGCGAAGCCTGTTGGACGTGGAAGCTTTCACCCCTGCGTTTAGCATCCCTAGCTAATCCCTATATAGATATCGGACGTGGACGAGGACATGGTGAAGGGCCCTGCATGACGAGAGGAATAGATAGGTAAATTGTAATTTGTGACGTCATATCGCAGTGAAAGCAATTTGTGGACCAATTTTGCTCTGTGTCAGCTTGATCTTGATTTCAGTGACCAAATTGGGAGACATGATGATTCATCTGTGCATGTGGAAGGGTCGAACGCGCAATGGAAAAGTGCTAGAACCCAAATCCTGTTGTACGATAGCCAAGAAGCTCGATTTCTGTTGCCAAATACTGTTCAATGAGAAAACAAAAGCTTATTAGTGACGAAATAGACTAACAAAATTTTAGTGAGTGATGTCATTGAAATCATAGAAGGATAGGTCAGTGCCGAATACGAATCTGTCTGAATGATCACCGTCATACCTCATTCATCCATGCATCCAACTGCATAACTCTCCGCACAGACCTGGTGCACATGGTTGAGATGATTACAATTGCTTATGGTATGTAATGTAAATCGAGGAGAAGGAGCTGAATGAGGAACGGTGAGGAAGTCGAGCTATATCAAATAAAACCTATTGAAATGATCTACATGCCGTAAATTGCCAGCCGAAGGTGCAGGAATGTGATAGGGCCACGTCATCTCACACTCAGAAAACTTGCATAGAGGTTGAGCAGAAATTGAGAGGCCACAAAGCTTCTGGATGCAAATGATAATACTTACAAACGCAATATTGGATGTCAATGAGTATGGAATTTGTTGCATACAATGATTGAGTGTACGAAGGGTAATTCAATGTGTCCAATGCGAGTGTCAAGAGAGCGTCAACGATTTTTGTGTTACACATTTGACAAAGACAAGGTCCCATTCTCACATCCCCCCATAGTAAATGTATTGGTCGGCGTTATAGCCGAAAAGGCACATGACACGCTCGTTGCCTCAACCCAAGAATGAGCACCAACGGAGCGTCTTCCATTCTTAGTGTCACACAGTCGAAAATCACAGGGCTGCATTGTCAACACCTGCAAAAGTCAATGTATAGATCCGCGTTATAGCTAAAATGGCAAATGACACACTCGTTGCCCTATCCTAAAAATAAGCGTCATCATAATATCATCAATTTTTGCGTTGGCATCTTGGAAAATCCAAGCAGTTTGGGGCGACATTAACCTTCAATCGACCTATTGGCCGCCTTTCCCGGCACACATGCTCACGACAAACGCGCTTCTATGTCCAAAAGTTGTGCGTCAACGGAGTGTCAGCGATTTTTGGCCATTCACCTTGGAAAATGCAAGGGCTGTGGGACGACATTAACCCATAATCGACGTATTGCCCGGCATTCTAGGCAATAATCCTTGCGACAACATCACTGCTATGACCTAAAACTGAATGTCAACAGAGCATCAACAATTTTTTGCCTTGCATCTTGGGAAATCCAAGGGCTGTGTGGCGATATTGACCCATAATCAAACTATCGGCCGCCTTTCAAGCCAAAAATGCTTGCAACATCAATGCTACGCTGTCCTAAAATGGAGCATTGACGGAGCGTCAATGGAGCGTCAACGAGTTCGGGTCATGCAACCTGCATAATCCAATGGGTGTGCATTGACATAAACCAATAATTACCGCATTGGCCACCTTTGTGCGCAAAGATTCAACTAAAAATTGCGCTACCGCCTCCTAAAAATATGTGTCAGCGCAGTCGCAACAAGTTTTCTGGGGCTCAGTAAGCTTCACAGCCACCAAATGCCTTCCATCATTCCAAAATTGCGTTTTCAATGGCCAGTCTGGTCAGTATGACCCTGTATACAACATTATAACTATGCATGCAGTGTGTCACAGGTCTTACTTTTGTCTTGCATGTAGCTCAAGAGTCAATATTTAAGCACCAGAGTTCTACCCAACAATAATGTAACTTTTGACAGTCTCTCAACTGGTATTACACAGCTTCCAAATTCCTACAACCATGTCGGATTCCCAATCTATAAATACCTTCTTGCTAGAGGTTATGATATTTTCCACAAATGACTGTGTCTTTATTCGCAATTTGAGGGACCTTACTTTCCAAATCATATTCGACGCTAGCTCGGCTTCAATGTATGGGGGTTGGAAGTGTCCTATTGCTTGGAATGATTCTAAACATCCGCCTTTGTGGCATTTCATTTTGCACTGCGGAATTGAGGGGACCAGCAGCCCTGGCATCATATGTATCGCGTGTCATCAAGTTCCTTGCCATCCATCAAAACATTCAACTATCTCCACGTGGACACACTTAGTGTTAGCAACGGTCCCGGACCAACACTTAGGGCCCAGGTCCGGGTCCACACCGAACCGGTGCCAAACTGGCAGGCCAGGTTGTGAAGAAACCCGAAGCTTCAACTCGGGTCCGGTTCGATGGTAGACCCCAAACCTGGCTGATTCGGGCGGATTGTCAGCGGTTCGCCCAGCGGGTCCATCCATAGATTGATATTAAGCTCATTTTTTTGGAGTTTGTTAATAGTACCTTATCAAAATCGCGTTTTCAAAAAGCAATCATATGTCTTTGCATGCTTTGCGGCTTGCAATATCGAATAATTTGAAATTGGTGTTTTACCTTTGATATATTGTATTTTTGCGTAACAGGGCAGTCGATAATTCCATTATGAACGTGAAGATCAGCGCAAAGCCTTCATTACCAAATATGCAACAACTAGAAGTGTTGACGCTCCGTTGCCGCTCATTTTCAGGATGAGGCAGGGAGCATGTCGCTGTTGTTGTTACCAGTAAAGGCTGCCATTATCTCATAAATGGATGTCTGCAACCAATCGGAACATACATTACCCAAGATGCGAAGCTAAAACTTGTTGACGCTCCATTGAGGCTCATCCTCAGGATGCGGCAGGAAACATGTCGCTGTAGATTTCCCCAGTAAATGCTGCAATTATCGGATAGATGGATCTCTGAAACCAATCAGAACATAAACTACCCAAGATGCGAACCTAAAAATTGTTGACACTCCGTTGACACTCATTCTCAGAATGCGGCAGGGATCATGTCGCTGTCTCTTTTGCCCATAAAGGCTGCCAATATATCGGTTATGCATCACAGCGACCAAATTGTTGTTCAATTACTGTACTTACAAAACCACAAATCGTTGAGGCTCCGTTGATGCTCATTTTAATGTATTGTCCGTTCAACATCTGCTGCCATCGATTGTAGTTTTCATCATGATTTGAACATATCGGTAATCTTTCGGAGAGATTGAGACTTGGCCATGTGGCAAAGCCGAGCGCAGTGACATTTTTGCACTGTTCGCTCTCACACGACTAAAATTCATCTATCTTGCCAAAAGCTTCATTGTGCGTGCTCTGCATCTGTTTATCAACCGGTATTGACATGCCACTGCTCACCATTTGCCCATGATATATCACTAACTAAATCTCTCGCTCAAGATACATAAAGAAGATGTTGAAACATTGACGCATTCTGTCCTACATTTTCTTAACTGCCTTGTTCCTCCTTGTTTCGGTTGCATTGAACGTTATCAACACCTGTTCAGCCTGTCTCTTTGAGTTCCGTGTAGGCTGAATCAATACGGGAACATATGGCGCGGCGCTTACATCCTGCTGCTCTGGGCAGTCCGGATCCTCGACGCTATCCTCTTACTCTATATCAGATTCAACTTCCGCCCCGCAATCGTCTTCGCTGTCATTAGGATTCTCTAAGTCCCCAGTACAGTTAAGCCAACCTTCAGTGTGCGGAATACTTTCAGGTGTGCTATCCTCATCACTTTCGACTGGATGACTGTGCATTCTTCGGATTCGGTGGACATTTAATATTTGAGTTCATCCTCCAGGGAGGTCCATTGCCGACAAAGGTGGTGGGAATGGAGATCTTTTTGACAATTTGGTTGCAGCTGCACCATTATGTTGAAAGAGTGACCACGGTGCTTTGACGATCTCTTCTGTGTCCAAAATTCATCCAACAGCGGTCATCTGCTTGATTTGAGCTCGAGATTCATTCTGGCTAGCACGTATGTTTCGGCTGCCCTACCATATCTCCAAAAAGTTGTGAACCTTGGCCATTTTGAGCAATTTCCTTTCCTCCGCCTCTTTCTTCATTTCTGAGTCATTCTCTGTGTTCATTGTATCCAATTCTGGGTCAGCGCTTGCCAATATCCCGGTATTGGCTCGAGCAAACTGCCTGAAAACCATGTTTTCGCGAAGAGTCTCACCTGTGGTTTTTGAATGACTTCAGCTGATAACATCTCAACCTAGGGAAAAACTGGTATCCACTCCAACACCATGTGGTATGATAGAGACTATGTCGGGCGCCACAATCGAGCCATCGGCATACTTAGTGTGCGTTTCCTCCTGTTGATGCCACGGGGTTGGTTATGCCCGGAACCAAAATGTACTGCTAATCTCAATTGGGTCGGAGTGGTAATCATTGAGATTTGGATTAATTTGCCCCCAGTTCTTTGGTGCTTCGGGCGGCGAATTGGAATAGAGCCTGGCGGCCGTCGAAAAGCATTCTACGCGATCACATCGTCCTGGTGTCATCACAGCCACATTGTTAGGCGTTATGTATTCTTCATCATCACTGGACGAATGATAAGGATCAGAAAAAAATTGACAGGATCCTAAAGCCGTTGCGGAGGGGATATGGTTGCTTCTCAGTAAGCTTTCGTGTTTATTGACCGGCACACGTCCATGTTTGGCACAGTATTCATTTTCCACCTACATCAGGGAAGTCTCTTGGTATTGGTTACTGTAGGATGTCTCGTCCTGAGGATTAATATCGATTCCCTTATCCCACTTTCTGACCCATCGCAAGTTCCGGAAAGAATCGAGGATCTGTGCAGAAATGAGATGCATGCCTGTCGCTGGAGTGACTTCAGCGTAATAATTTGACAGCTTCTGGTGAGCTAACATCATGGCGAAGATCGAGTCTTCCTTCCATTGTGTCTATTTCTTAGCCAAAGCTCTCATTACACCATTCATGTGATCGAATACATCATTGTACATTGTGCTAACGTGATGCAATGTGACTGTATGCCTCTTCGACATCCACAGGATCCAATATCGGAATGGCTGCAACACTTCCATGACATACTTCACAATGCTCCATTCATCTTGTGTTGTGAAGAGTGGCCGGTAATCGCTGTAGCTTGGGTTGCTGAGACACTCGTGTGTGATTTCACGTGATCGGAAGGCGCGCTCGAGCAACATCAGGGTTTAGTTCCAATGTTTCTTCACATCCATATTTCGAATGACCGCGATGCAGACTGTGGCTTTTTGACAGTCAAAGAACTCGTTTCAACGACCAGGTGTTAGCATAATCAATACAGCAAGCATTCTCTGCTATCTGAAGGTCAGTTTCAGCACTTTCAAAATATCTTGAAATAGGTACTTTCTCAATTATCATTGATAAACCTGGTTTCATGGACGACACCTTATTGATTCTAGATTTGCCCTCTCTTCGAAGCCTTTGACTCTTCCCAATGTCTACGCTGTCAATCTCTCCACGTTGCTGATCGCGCTCATGGGCGTCCCAAGACTTGGTGCAGCCTTTCACTCCGAGACTGCTCATGAATGCATCTAAACGCAGCTGTATGACGTGCGCCATGCATGGTATATGATTAATCAATCCAGGCCACTCGATTCCAGAGGCCTCGAGTGTTGATTGCAGGTTGCGTGTCATCGTGTAATCTGAGTGTTAGGGGTTTTCCCTTAACAGCAATAATGGTACTTGCATTAGTAGATGAATACATATCACGGAGTTACTCTCGGTCTAGTCACCTGATATGCATAACACCTATTCTTGGCTATGCACTTTGGCCAGTCCTATGTCTCTTAGCGGAGATTCATAGGAGTTGCGCGTCGATTGAATAGGCGGGTAATCTGCCTAGTGAATTCATTGAAAGGATACGATATACAGTTATTCTGATTTGAAGACACAACAATGCTGCCAGATCGAAAGATGTCAAAGTCTGCCGAGCGCATTGAATTCAACCACGTTCATTTCTCTGAAACTAGCGTGATTCCTTTGATTGGACTGGAGTGTACTCCGACACACAAACAACAGCAGTCGATAGTCAATATGCGAGAAAGCGGGACTCTTGGCTTATCGCCTTAGGTGGTAAGAACAACCAGGGTACTCCCCGGCTTGTACAAAAGTTCTCGGCCTGAGCATGACGTGACTGAGGGAATTATGACGTTGGCTGATGATATGAGGCCTGAAGCAACCCTGCTCATTGGTTTGAGTTAGTATGCATTGCAACGTCAGTGTCGAGTGTGAGCTGACGCGACAAGTTCTGCGATGAAATAGTATTTGGTTGGTCGCCGAGTAAATCTATGATGCAAGCCAAATAGCCTTTAATGTGAGGTATTAATTTGCGTAAAGCACTGCCAACTATTTTGTTGGTGTAACGTTTCATCTACTGGCATAAACGGGTAGTAAGATGTGCAAGTTGAAGATATGATCTGATATATGATATGATGCGGTGGATGGCCTGATTCTTATCAGGAGCGTAACGCTTTGAAACCACATTGCATGAACACGATAACGTAAAGGAACTCGTGGCAACTTTCTGTCAGACGCAATCATTGAATTGACGCAGTACACATTGCTATCAAAATCATGGAAGTCAAGATAAGGGTGCGCATGTGTAACACCTAAGAAGCTCCTATATAAGAGATCACATTGTCCCGGCAATGAGAGGAACAAGCTCTAGCAGCGAAACAAACAGCATTACCTACCAGCGAAAGAAAACCGTTATTTATTATTAAGTTTTTATGATACCTATAGCTACCTATTATTATCTATAAAATCTATTAGCTTTGTGTAGCGGCAGCCCCGCACCTTTGATAAGAACATTCCTGGGTAATGATAATCACCTTCGAGAACGACAATGACGTTATAGTATATGCCTTCGAGAAGATAATCAACTACGCCAGCAAGAATCGATACATCTTCGTGGCGCAAAGTGTTTGGTGGCTCGCATCCGTAATAGGACTCGAATCATGATTGGTAACACATATTGATAATCTGCGTGTACAATTACTGGTACCAGTTACACGGTTGAGCGGCTTATCATTATCTAACCAATTGTTATCTGAGGGAGATAATATAATACATCCCGATAGAAAGACTCAAATAAGCAATACGCAAGGAGAGTTGCAAGACGGTAACGATATCCAGTTCGAACAACGCTGCGATAAAGTATTGAATGAAGCAAAGAGTGTTCTAAACATATCAAAGAAGCAGAGGAACGAGGTTACGATAGATCCCATGCGACGAACACGAACGAGGAAAAAACTTCTTGCTAAGTTATCGAACAAACAGAAAAAGCGCTTGAATCGAAGATGGCAGGAATCTCCCAAACAGATTCGAAGTTTGTTTCGAAAATAGGACGAGTACGTGTAAGACTTAATATTGCCGATAGTATCTGAACGCCAGATTTATCAAGGATCGAATTAGGGAAATTATCTAGGGCCGTGCATAAGTACTTTTACTTACTGCTATAGCACCCCCCTAACACTGAGGAGGAATTATCAGTCATCATTCCAAGCAAACGGCAGTCGGTAAGCTCAAAACGATCAAGCATGTCCTTCAAATGTACGGCTATCCTTGCTTCAGTATGTTGGCCCTTGACCTATCATCCATAATTAGCTTTCGAAATGTGAAAAGAACAGGCGATCAACCTCATCGAAAGCGAGTTGAACTTCACACAGTGCTCAATTACGATGCATAGAGTAAGCAATGACCGACGTTATGGGTAGTTTGTTCATTGATGTCCATACATCCGAGGCTATGGTAACTTTATTTTGTGATGACAATTGCTTCGTAATTGCATCCAGAGTCAGTGCATATTCCCTCCGGTAAATGTTGCTGCGTGTCGAAGCCGATCGCTACTCTAGCGCATCGTGTAACGCCTTACATGACCACCGTAGCTCTGGATTGGATCTAGTGTCCATGCAATAGAACGCGAAGCATATCCTGACATGAGGTAGCGATTCCATGTGTCTTGGTGAAATTCAGAAGTTTCAATGTCCTTAGCTTCCAGTTTCGAACATTTTGTCCGTCATTTCTATCAATATGCATCAACCTGGATGTCGAATCTGATGTTCCTGTGCGAACTTAGCATTGTGATTGCTCGACTTCCTTGCCTCTTCAGGATGGCCAAAGCGGTTTCATGGACCGTTGGACTAGTCAATTCAATCACCTGTGACTCTGTTAATTCGTTTAACTTTGCGATGTGAGCATTTGCCAGCCTGTGTATCCCCATTGAGCTAGTCCCATGTACTGATGGATGGCAAAGAACTTGATGACAAATGATAGATATGATGCCAGGGCTCCCGGTCTCCTCAATTCTGCAGTGTAAATAGAATCGCCGCGAAGGGGCATGTCTAGAATTATTCCAAGCAACAGGCCGCTTCGAGTCTACATTCGTTGAAGCCCACCAACCATCGAAGATGATGTGTAAAGTAAGGTCGCTCAAATCACGAATAAAGACTCATTCATTTCTGGAAGAGATCATAACCTCCAGGAATGAGGTGTTCAAAGATTTTGAATCCGACATGGCAGTAGGAATTAGAACGCTGGGTAATCCGACTCGAAAGACTGCCGAAAGTAATGATACAGCAACGCAGACTGTGGGTTCCTAAATACTAACTGTACTGCTACAAGTAACAAAATCTGATCTGTAAGACATTGCATGGATATGTGTGAGGTTGTATACAAGGTTAGATTGCAAAGACTGACCGCATAAAACTCGATTTGGGAAGAGCGCAATGCACTTCATTGCTGTGTAGCGTTCTGAGCCTCCACAAACACTGCTGAAGCTCGGTGGGCGCTCAATTATAGGAGGCAGACACGATATCGTCACTATCATTCTTGCGATCAACGGCTGCGGATGGGTTCATTGTGTGTTATCTGCGTTCCATTGCCATTGGATTATCCAAGATGCAAGATCAAAACTCATTCATGCTGCGTTGATGCTGAGTTGACGCTGCATTGAAGATCATTTTCGGACATAGTAACAATCTGGTCGTGTGCATTTTTACCGAGAAAGCTGGCCGATACTTCGATTATGGATCAAAGTAGTCTCATAGCCTCTTGATATTCCAAGATGCAAGGCATCAAATCATTGACACTCCATTGACGCGAATGTTTAAGGCATAGTGACAACCTCGTCGAAGCATGTTTGCCTTGAGAGGCGGCCAATAGTTCGATAATTGATCAAAGTAGTCTCATAGCCCCTTGATATTCCAAGATGCAAGGCCAAAAATTGTTGACGCTCCGTTGATGCTCATTTTCAGGGAATAATGAGGAAGTCAACGAAAGCGTTTTTACCTGGAAACGCGGCCGATTGTTCGATTGTGGCTTAATGTCGCCGCACAGCCCTTGCATTTTCCACGATGCAAAGCCAGAAGTCCTTGACTCTCCATTGACGCTCATTTTCAGGACATAGTAGCAATGTTGTCACAACCATTTTCGCTTAGAATGGTGGCCGACAGTTTGACTATGGCTTAATGTTGCCGCACAGCACTTGCATTTTCCATGATGCAAGCCCAACAGTCGATGACGTTCCGTTAACGCTCATTTTTAGGACATAGTAGCAATGCTGTCTCAACCATGTGTGATTAGAAAGACTGGCTTTTATTTAGATCATGAGTGAATGTTGCAGCGAAATCATCTGTATTTTCCAAGATGCAATGCCAAAAATCGTTGATGCTCCGTTGACAATCACCTTTGAGCTCACCTTAGAGACATTCTACCAGGCATTTGGTGCTCAACAATTGTACATAAAATCCATACAGTCTTTTTTGGAAGCCAGTATGACGATTCTATCAAGTATCATTTGAATCCGAAATCTTCGAGACATCTCAGTTTCTGAGTCACCACTATACACGTCAACTGAATGATGAATGATGTAGGTCCATCACATATCAGCGCTTTCGGCCGGAAATTTACCGTATAAACATCCATGCCCTAGTTTTAGATATCTATACCCCAACATCCTCACGATTCATTATCCAGCTCATTCTCATTGATTTTCATGATGTACAATAAGCTATTTTCGATTTTTCGACCATCTGCAGGAAGTCTGAGCAGAGTGTTATGTAGTTGGCTGGATGGATTAATGCAGAGTGACGGCTGCCATTCATCCGGGTTTCGGATGTGCTTTGACCGCTCCTTCTATGAGTCATATGACATCACTGACTTCACCATTGTTAGTAAATTTCTTGTCAAATTTAGGTTTTGCTTTATCAATTAACCGTAACAGGCAACACCATATACAGTCCATTGCTCATCCATCAACTTGATTTGGAGTCTAGAACAGTTGCATGGCCCGTACGACCCTTGCACACACACTCACGAATAATCCTGTCTCACAATTTGGTCACTGAAATCCAGAAAGAGCTGACGCCTAACACAGCAGGTAGAAATTGCTTGTACTGGAGATATGTCGGCAAAAATACCTATTTGGCTAGCTATTCCTGCGGTGACGCAGGAGACGTCACCATGTTTTCGGCTGTATCCGATTTCCATATAGTATTTAGCTAGCGACGCTATATGCTTGGGTAAAAGCTCATGCATTGAACAGGCATTGCAATCTCCATCTGTGACGAATCGGGCACATTGTCTGGCACGGGAGATACTTTGTGACTGTCTGCCTGAGGTTTGTCGGAACCCAGTCTCATTTAACTACTACACTGTCGAGACATCACTTGCGGCATTTGTGATTGTCCGGGGACGATATCAAGAACCTACATATCCTCTCCTAATGTTGTTGGTGATGGTATGACTGCTGTCGTGTCTGTTTGGGGCTTCACAACTGCCGGAACCTTCAATTCAGTTTTTCCGGACTTCCTATCTCTCTCACGGAAGTAGTCGGCCACGTCCTCCCATCCGGGTTGCGTCAGTTCCTCAAGCCTCATCTGGATCTGCCGACAGTTCTTCATGCGGTGCTGTACCGTTTTGGAGATTGTGTCCATCACCCAGCCAGGTTCATCATCTTCGCTCAGCTTGCTAAGCTTGCTAAGCTCTGGATCTTCTTCATCAGCATCCTAGTCTTCCCCATTCTCCTCATCTTCGGAACTTGCAAGATGGCTCAGACTGCCTCCGATAGCATTCATCATGTACTCAAATGTTCTTTCAGGCTGTGTGGATGTCGATCGTGCCATTTCAACATTCCTCATATGTTCCTGCTCTTGCCTAATCGCTGTCTCTGCGTCTTGAACTTGTTTTCTTGCCACTGCGGTCTCTCAATCCACATAATCCTCGATGCATTCCTCTTTGTCTTCGTTGCTTGAAAATTGCGTTTCCCGTCATATCTCCGCCGAAAGCTTTTTGTCAGATAGTAAGCTGTGCAATGCTCCCAACGCTCGGACCCTATTTGCCTCCAAGCCACTGTTGCCTTCATTCACTTCATGAGGACATTGTGTGGATTTCTTTGTCAATGTGCGGTATTTGCCTGCCGGAAGTGGCGAAAGGTTCTTTCTCGGAGCATTGACCATTGTATCGTGTGTTGACCTTGTTGTTGGGCGAGATGTTGGATGTTGCAAGATATAGACCACATGGAGGCAAGCTGCGTCATTTTTTCAAGCTTGGTAGGTTTGATAAATTAGAATCAAACAAAATCAGCGTTTTGACCGTCACTTCGTTGGGAATAGTCATGCTAACCGTACATTAAGACTTGATGGTCACCGTGTGATTCTTATAAGATCCCCGAGATATATTGAGACAATGATCACCTGACGTCCTTTCCGTCGAAGAATGTCCTTTTTATATCTGTCAAAAATGGGATATCAGCTGTCGTTCATCACGATGTATCCCTGTAAACAAACAAACAACATCGGACCTACTTACTTGAAATCGCGGGGCCATTGGAATGCCCTGCAGCTATACGCAGTGCAGCTATACGCAGCCGGATTCAGCTTGAATTGAAGGTGCAAGATGGCTGTCACTCGTTCCATTTTGACTTGTAGCTAGCTATATAATCTTCAGGACTTCCCACTTCTTTGCGTGATCATCTTCCTCACCATTCCGCAACAGCACGTGATGGCTCCAGAAATACATCAACCTGGTGCGACTGAAGCCGAATCGAGCCGAATGACAGGCGCTTTAAACAATGTGCCACCCGGTGAGACACAGCAGCAACGCAGACCCCAGTTAGTCCACTGCAACGCTGCAATTGTAGCCACCGACAATATGACCCAGGACACACATTTGGAAATAGTACGCAATACCAGAAGCCGGAGGAATCACAAACAGCATGCGAACAGATTTGAGTCAATCCATTCCGAGGTAGAAGACTGTCAACAAACAGTGTGACGCACAGCTGGGGTACATAGAGAGCTACATGACCTATTCATCGCTTCCCATAACGGGAAACCACCATGGTCGACCAAGGCATTTGTCTGCACAGGCCGCAAAATTGAACATTACCATGTTGTCAGTTCTGGGAGTCTCGCAGACGAATTTGGTGATACATGTCCCCGGGCATGGACAACACAGCCTTTACGACCTTAGAGGAGGCTACGGAGTCGTATATGGTTGAGGTAACAGCCAAATCTCACTCTAGAAGCAGCAACTAATTTCTTGTAGGTTTTCAACATGTCAGCACCTATGGCAAGACAAGGAGGACGGGTACAGCTTAAACAGTCCGACATGCATCTTGCCTTGAATATGGCCACAATGGCTAACAAAGGGTTTTCGCGCGGCAGGATTGAGGAAACGCTACAACTAATCTAAAAACCTTACGCCGGAAACCGAGATGAGAAGAAGTGGGGTGTTGTGTTTCCCGGTGGTAACATGGTAAAGGCTGGGATAGAAAGACACCCGGCAATGGTTCGGGAAAATCAAACTGATGGCTGCCTTCCTTGCCAAAATGGCACAGGAAAAAATCCACAGACCCGCTAGAGGCGCAAAGGCATGTGTGCACTTCCACCAAGACAGGCGGCACCGAGGCCCGGAACGCCACCTGCGCCACATGCTCACCGTGAGAGAACTGAAAGCTCTGAATCAGACAGTGTGCCACCCAGAAATTCTCTTTATATGTACTCCGCTTCCCTGCGTTCAATTTTTCAATCTTGTTTCATATGCCAATGATCACACGCGTGATAATGATTTTATTCCAGATTTGCTGACTGATCAAGGTCTATGCCCAGGTTAGTACACTATCAGCTGCGTGGTAATAAAGCAGACAGCCATTTTGTAGATGACAGCAGCCTCATGAGTCAACATGACAGCAAAGACGAGAGTTGACTGAAGGGAACAGGATTTTTGAGTAATATCATTATCTACAATTAGCGGTCACTTTAAAGCATATTTTAACGGGTATATTTATATGCATTATTAAAGAACAATGTAGTTAGAAAGGAGAATGTAAATGAACAGCACAGAACGGCGGCCACAAGACCATTGTCAATATCGTATGCCAAAGTGAATGGTTCCATATTGCGGTTACACCCGCGGCAAAAGGAGCGTCAACGGAGCATCAACGATTTTTAGTCCTGTAAGTCAGGTCATAAAATCGCCATTTGGTCAAGAATATACATAATGGAAGGGTTGCCACCCATCATAGGCAAAAGAGAAAGCAACACGCTCCCTGCCCCATCTTGAAAGTGAGCGTCCACAGAGCGTCAAGGATTTTAGGTCTTGTTAGTGTGGTAATTATGAAGTAATTCTGTAGTGGTTATACATAACAACAGCATTGACGACCATTATACGCAAAAAAGAAAGCGAGACGCTCCCTGCCCCATCTTGAAAATGAGCGTCAACGTAGCGTCAACGATTTTTGATCATGTAATTCGGGTAATAAAAACGCGATTTGGCAGGGAGTACACATAATGGAAGTGTTGCCACCCTGTATAGGCAAAGAAAGAAGAGTAACACGCTCCCTGACCCATCTTGACAATGACCGTCAACAGAGCGTCAACGATTTCAGGTCTTGTTAGTCTGGTAATTAAGAAGTATTTTTGTAGTAGTTATACATAACAACAGCATTGACAACCTTTATACGCAAGAAAGAATGCGAGACGCTCCATGCCCTCTCTTGAAAATGAGCATCAATGGAGGGTCAACAATGTTTGGTCCTGTAAGTCGAATAATACAAACACGATTTGGTAGTGATTACACAGAATGAAAGTGTCGCCATCCTTTATTGGCAACAAAGAAGGCGACATGCTCCCTGCCCCATCATGAAAATGTGTGTCAACAGAGTGTCAACGAGCTTGGGCCTTCAACCATGGTTTATCGAAGCGTGCTGTGGCTCTTAAAGTCCGTATACTCAGTATTGGCCATTTTTGGAGTCTAAAACGCTCGTGAACACTTAGTTGTACCTTCGTAGATAAAATACATTGTTACTGTTCGGGAGGCTATCGCGGGAATATCATTTGCTTATTTGCTCATAAAGGCTGCTAATCACTTGTTTATAGATACGTGCGATTAAGCGCCACTTAGATTACCCAAGATGCAAGACAATCAATTGTTGACGCTCCATTGACGCTCATTCTCAGGATGGGGTAGGAAGCATCTCTCTACTTGTTTGCAATATAGAGGTTGTCAATATATCAGAAAATGACAACGCAGTACCATAGTCAATATTTTGCAATTAACAGTAGGATGTCTGGATACGACCATAAATAGAAAAACCCTAAACGCAGTACCGAACATTGGACCCGACGGGTCTAGCCATACCCGGCGATACCCGGAGGTTGACTGGTTCGGGGCTGGGTTTGGACCACCAAGAAGCAGCGGTTCGGGTTATTGGACAGTTCTGGAACCGAACTCAACTGTTCTTCTGGTCCTAACCTGGATCGCTGGCGGGTTTCCCGGACCTCTTGGTAACACTAGACACACTTGCTGGCAAAGGTTCACATTGCAAAGTTAAACGAATTAACAGAGTCGGAAGTTTCTGAATTCACAAATACAACTGTTGATACAACCGCTTTGGTTATATTGAAGAAACAAGGCTGTCGTGGAATTACAATAGTAAGTTCGCAAAAGAAATTCATATTCAACATTAAGATCTTACCTATATTCACACAATTGACAGACAGAATGGTGTAAACTGGCAGCACAGGACTATCTAACTTCCGAATTCGACCAAGACGCCTGGATTCGCTACCTCATGTCAGGTTTTGTTTCGGCTCAGATTCCATGGAATGCTATATCAAATTTTGAGCTATGATGATCATTTAATGCATTACACGGCAAGCTGGTGGTTCCATCCGCCAGGACCCTTAGCATCATTTGCCGGAGGGAATACTAACTGACAGTTGATGCAATTAAGAGGCAATTGCCGTCAAGAAATAATGTTACCTTAGCATTAGATGGGTGGATATCGACAAACAAATTTGCGATAACGTAGGTCTTTGCTTACACTACGAATCGAAATTGGGCATTGTGAGAAGTACAACTCGTGCTCGATGATGTTGGTAGCGTGGTCTTTCCCGATCGTGAATGCTAATTAAGAATAATAGCTCGATGGTCAATGTACTGGAGCCAGGCCAGCTATATATTTGAACGATGATCTAAATCGTTTCGAGCTCATAGACGGCCATTTATTAGGAATTACTACTGATAATACGTCTTCAAATTGCTCGATGACTCGGGAACAACAATCAACCCTTGAGGCCTTGTAACGGCGACACGTGACCCGAGGCCGGGTAAGCGCTATTGTATATAGATCGCCCGGTACGACACTTGGATCAGTATCGATTATCTTACTACTATACTCTCCATCTATGCTCACTCGCTCTCGTGTGCAACCGTATACTATCATATCATACGTCTGCGACTAGACGTAGGCGTACGTGAATTTATATTATATTCGATTTTCAGTTATCGGATACGTTTCGCTCACGAGGATATACGAGTTTTACCCCTATTGTCAAAGAATGACACAATCGACAGCAAACGAACAGCTTGCGCATCAATTCTACCGCCAATCGTCTACTATGCCCTCTAAGAAAGCTGCCAGAGGTCAATTGCGCCTGGTAGTATACGTTCGAGCACGGAAAACCTACGATCGCCTCTCGGCCGAGTAACCCCTATTCTCACCCGAGGAGCCTCCGTACTTCCGGAGGACGAGATCCACGACGGGGACGATCACGACGACGAAGAAAACAATACCGACATGGAAGATGCCCTGAGCGACGGCCTAGGCGACAACCTGAGCGACGTCCTGGGCGACAACCCCAGGTAGCCCGAACCTACCACGCAATCCGAGATCGCGTCAATGCGAAAGATGATGGAGGAACAGCGAGAAATGCTCAACAATGCCATCCAACAGAATACTCAACTATGTGTGCAGAATGCCGAGCTGATGGA
>Ga0307515_10002046_pt1 | contig 44508 bp, 51 predicted proteins | sample 17_EM_MG_FD_194513 | JGI IMG/M metagenome (GOLD analysis project Ga0307515, IMG submission 194513) | Populus trichocarpa ectomycorrhiza microbial communities from riparian zone in the Pacific Northwest, United States - 17_EM | ecosystem: Host-associated > Plants > Roots > Unclassified | place... | reverse complement strand
CAATGCTAACTCAGAATACCCAGAGTAAAATCTTCATCTCATTCATGCATATGTGGAATTAGTCTTACCGTCAATAGCCCCAAATAGTAAACAGTAGCCATTATAACGGCATATTAAAGTACATATTATAGTAATGTATCATTTATGCCATAACCGGTCGCTCGCAATATGATTAACAAAACAAAACAAAACATCATGCCATGATCATCAAACAAGTGAATCCAACCCTCCATGAAAAGGAACCTCATATGTATGTTATATCGATACAAACATAAGAAACATATATCATAATACCACCTGCCTTTCTTACTTTAAAATATACACCCAGAGATGGATTGGTACAACGTTTAAACCCAACTTCTACAGTCGATATAACCCCCTAACTAAGTTCCGAAAGCAATAATATCCCTAGTCTTAGTATACGAAATCCACAGAAATTGCCAATGCAGAAAGCAATGAAATCAAACTTAACAGCAATGAGGAAGTTCAGACGAAAGGAAGATATAACAGGTGCGGAACTAGCTGTTTTATTGGGGGGGGGTGGTGTTTGTGACCAGAGCGAGAACACTCGGTGTGGTGTCTGGAGATTTCTGCTGATCCGCGGACTTCGTCATGGTAGATGCGTATCCCAAGCATCCAAGGAAAACCCTCAAATCACAACCAAGAAGCACAGCACGACGCAGGCCACTGAAGCAACTGCAATAGCCGTTCGAGTCCTGGAATGGGACAAGGGTTGCTCGCAGGCTCTGCCGCCGTTCGCATGGTGTAACAATGGCCTCCGCTCGCCTTTCTCTTCATCGCCGTCACCAACAAACTGCGCTGGAGGTGTTGGAGTAATGATGTAGTTTGCCGGAGGATTGGATCGAGCTTTGGAGCCAATCCTTTTCGTGCGGCTCTTACCCCCATCATGAACGACGCCTTCTGACGTGTTCTGACTGAGGACTGACGTTGCTGCTGCTGGCGCTACGGGGCTACAATCCGTCTGAGCAGAGGTCTCGTAGTGCGAGAACAAATGAGACACAGGTGTACTAACCGAACCCATATGCGGAGTGAAGGCACCGGCGGTGGGTTCAGAATTATCGAGGCGTGGGTTAATGGCCCCACATAAGACCTTGACCAAGACTTCGACGTTCTCTTCGTCGATATCAGGATCATATGGGGTGGCATCTACCATGTCCCTATAGAAAGTGAGTGAGTCACTTGTTGTGGGATTAGAGGGCGTGTAAATGCATACCTGACAGGCTTTTTGCCTCCTTCAAATTTCTGATCATCGAGACGCTTGTATCTCTCTAGGTCCGCAGGTTTGCTTTGGATAAGAGCAAACTGGATGCCTAGCTGAAATATCGGTGCGTGAGATTCGTCAAGTAGTCGGGCATATTGGAGCACAGTGTCATCAAACCCGTCCACATATCCTGGGTCACGGTTCGTCAAGACGATCAGGTTGAGGTATTTGCATTTGTGGCCTGGTCCGTGATTCTTGTGTTCCTCGACCTTCCCAGTGTATTCATTGAGGTGAGTGTCCAAGCTCATTGCCAACGTTGCGGATTCCTCGCCCATCATAACAACGTTCTCGACTTTGTCCATGGTTTCCTCCAGACGATCGCTAGTTACACCCCTATATTCAGCTTCAGAGTGCACAAAGACCAAGTCGATACCGTCATTGTCGTATTGCGTTGCAAGATCCGCAAATCGGATAAGGCTCCTCTTCATAGCAGGCCAGCCTCTAGTGCGAGTGACATCTGAGTCATCGATAAGGAACATCTAGTACGCGTTAGTAAGTTCTACTGATAGAATTCTGCGATTACTGGTGCACCGGTGGCTAATGGGGAAGTAGTACCGTATCAAACCTTCGAAGAAATTTCAATGGCTTCCAAGGGTCAGTTACCTCGCGCAACTGAGTAAGGGATGGGCTGCGACTAGGACCCGATGTAGCGGTACCAGAACCTGAGTGGCGCGATGCGGATTTCGGCGATAGAATACTGTCCATCGAGTGCCGATCATGGCTTTGTCGATGGGGCGTTTGAAGTTCAGTAGGCCCACACGTGGAACTGTTAGGAAACCCCTGCTGAATTACCTGCGGAGAGGCACTGTACCGACTTGAGGGCAGCATTTTGTCATGCACAAATCCCAGATTGGTCTTGTTCCGAGGTTCGGGTTCTGGAGCGGAATTTGTCCGATTATGGGGAGCTAACGGACCAGGAGCCCCGACGTTGGAGACTGTGCGCTGCCGGACACTGGAATCCCTCTCATCGGAAGCAGTTGCCGGTTGATCTGTCCTTCTCCAGGGTATTATTACACGGAGTCCACTAAGAAAGGAATCGGCATATGATGCCGATACGTGTGCCGATACGGATGCCGATACTAATTCAGTCGTTTCGCATTCGGTAGTGACCCTCTCCAGTGGAAAGGGTTCTCCGTACGGTGCTGATACGGATTCAGTCGTTGTGCGTTCCGTAGTGACCATCTGGATGGTAGATCTACCAACACGGGGCACAGGGACGATAGCCGACGTGGCAGTTTTGTTAGTGGCCATGGTGGATACCTCCGCGCTAGGCTTGGTTGCCTCTCTACGGAGAATGTTTTCGAACTCAGACTCAACATCGGCAATCTTAAGGCGGCCATCCGGATTACTCTGCAACATCCTTTCCAATAGACCGATAAACTCAGCAATAAAGCGATCGCTGTTTTTTAAGTCAATAAGATATTGGAACCATTCCAAAACTTGGGGTTTGACGTGATTCCCATCATGGAACCAATCTTGCGCCCGCCGATTTTCTGGTACCCGCTCCTTTTCCAAACTCTGAGTGGCTTTGTGTCCCTTTTGTCTGTACTCCATAAACTCCCGTACTCCCTCAATACCAAGAAGAACGAAGGTGATAACTTCAGCCAAGATGCAGCCTAAAGACCACACATCCCCGGCTCTTCCAACATTCACTCCCTCCTTGTCGCACTCTGGCGCTCGATAAGTCGAGCTTCCAAGCTCCCAGGTGACGCCTGTATTTTCATAATCATGAGGGTTACGTTCTCGAAACCTTGTGAGACCGAAATCCGCGATCATGAAACGACCATTGAAAATCAAGATGTTCTGGGGCTACACAACTTCAGCTTTTGAAATGTGGGATCTGGGGTACAAGAGCGAACCTTCAGATCTCGATGGTAACCGCAAAGCACCAGAAGTTCGGACGTCTGGTTCAGACCCCCCATGTGGATAGCTTTGAGCGCCGAAGTAAGCTCATGGATTCGGGTCATAAACTGTAACCTATCGGTGGCAGTTTCTGGTGGAGAGTTTGTTTCGTAGTACGTCTTGAGGTCGCAGTCCGCATATGGGAAGATCATGTTGAGGGATGATCCATGCTTGAAGTACGCGAGCAACGGTAGAAGGTTGGAATGACGTCGTTTCTGTAGCAACCTACCAGCAAATGCCTCTAGCATAAAAGCGTTTTCATCCGACTCCTCAAGCTGTTTAAGAGCATAGACATGCTACAAGTACAGCGCAGGTTAGATCAGCAAATTCACACAGGAAGTAAAGGAAGAGATATTAACTTACATCTTGGCCATCGTTGAAATAAGTCCACTTGATGTTGTCGTATAGTGGGTATAGCTCGACCTTGTACACCTTTGAGAAACCTCCACCTCCAATCTCATTTTGTGTGTAGTCTCCAATAAACGGTAGCACAAATTCGGACGTCCATGAATGCCTTCCCTCCTCACCAATGGTTCGTGGGATAAAATCATACTGTCTCTTCCGAAAGAGATTGCATATTATCCGTTTGTCATCGATATGCACGAGCTGTCCCCATGTGAATGGCAGCCTTGTATCGTCGTTGTCGTAGTTGTGAAATTTGAAGAAATGTTCCTCCCAGCTCAGTTCGACAAGAATTGCGAGAATGACTCGGTAATTTTTGTGAATTCGGGTGTACTCCTCTTCGTGAACTAAGGCATCCGCGGAGAGATGCCGAGTCTGGTTGCCAAGTCGTAGGTTCGTAATTTGCATAGTGATTTCCTTGACAGTTTCCCTGGTCAGAAGCTCGTCAAGCTTATCTTTCGGTATGAAGCCGTATTTGTCTCTGAGGTTATTCAATTTTTGCCGCACTCTGTTCAATAATGACGGCTGGGAGGAAGTCCGGAGATGTAAGCTCGGACGAGGAGAGCGATCGCGATCGTGACGAGAAGGAATCAACATCGGTGGGGTAGGCGACATGTTGACCAGTGGAGGTGGTGGTTACAGGATGAAATGAATGTGGAGGCACACTCTATCCACTCGATAAAAGAGGGGTGGAGGTTGCCTACCTACCTATCTGTCAGCGATATTGCGCGCAAAGGTCCGGGGTGTGCACGGTGTGCACACAGGTTGTGATGCATGAAACACCACCAACACTGCATTGCGCACATAATATTTAGGATCTTCGTGGATCAAAAAATATATAGTGAAATAGTACTCAAGATGGAATAAGTACCAATCAACTCTAGATAGCTATGATTTTCTCGAGTATCTGCGTCATATTTTGTGTCGACGCACGAAATCCCAGCCTCGAGTAATATTAATGACTGCCGTGTGACTGGTTGGTCCCATCCCATCTTAACATCCCGTGCGACCATCCACAATGCAGTATGGCATGCAGCAGAGTAAAGAAGTGTACTTATAATAACCTCTCGTCGCGACAGCCAAGACACAATGGGCTCCACACTTTGTGGTGGTGCACGTGTACAGCCGAAGAAAAGCTATCGTAGGTACTCGTCGGATGTCAAGTTTTGGACCGCTTGAAAACCCTAACCCTGTAACATTAGCTAATGTTTAGTAGGGGTTAGGAATCTAGCCTGTTTATATCTTGAAAATTCGATGGCTGAGGCCTATGTCAACTATGATAATTTTCTTCGTAGCCCACGTTGGACAAAATTTAATTATCGAGTTGGGCACGAAAAAAAGAACCGAGATGTGACGCTTCTTCCTTATTGACTGAGTGCCTGTGACATAATCCGTTCTGGCTTGTCAGGGTCCGTGATTCAAACCTATACGTTTTCTTACCACATATCAAAGTTGCAACAGCCCCCAGGGTATCTTTTTGGAAGCTTTAAATTCGAGCAAGCACCAGAATTAGCAGGCGGACTTTCTTATATATACCATTCCTTCTCCGGGATGATGTGACGATGATGTTTCGGATCCAGGAGCCTTCATTCGGATGGCCTTTTTATGACTAACAAAAGCTGTTATTTTTACCTGCTACATGATTACGTCCGAAGTATTGTGCATGTGCTGGTATAGTATTCAGGTATACAGCTCATCTCCCTGGTATCTCTCTTGGCTTGTACTGTTACTACACGCGCACGGGTATCATTAGTTTCACTATTCGACGAACGTGAGAATGGGCTGAAGAATGTCTACTGGTATCTTTCTAGTTTCCAATTATGTATGTATACGTGTTCAAACGACCATAATCCGACAAAAAGAATTGAAAAGAGAAGTAACTTTATTTGTTCATCATACCTGCGCATGCGACTTCGATAGATTATCCTCCTCTTGCATCTTCTTGAGGCGTTTCTGATATTGTTTATCCAAGCAATACCAGACTCCCAAGGTCAAAGCAGTTAGTGGTATAGCGATAATGAAAAAGAAAATCAAGCTTTCCCGAGAGTATTGCAGTCGTTGCTTGAACTGTATTCCCGGGAGTGCCGGGACGATATTGTCATCCCTTTTGAAGGTTATGATACCCGCTTGTAAAAAAGTCTGAAGAGAATCCACACATAGTTAGCAATTCGTGTGCTAGCTTGGACATGACATTTGAGACTTACTGCGACAAATGTTGATGGCAGATAGATCAGGGCCACGATGGTCATAATCTTTACCCCAATTGTATCTTGGACGGTCTTCTCACTCATCTTAAACGTCTTTTCACGCTTGATCTTTTTTTCGATGAGGTCGGCTTCGAATCTTTCCCGCTCTTTCTCACGCTCTACCCGAGAATTATGACGGTGTTCTTCCCTGTCCTGCTCAATTTTTGCCACCTCAAACTGAGTCTGATAGTCCAGGGCGTTGTGTAGCTGATGATATCGCGACGTCAGTTTCGTCTCATCGGCTAACCATTGATTTATAAATAAGATGCCTTACCAATCGCGAGCGACCCTGAATTTGGGCGATAAGACAATCCACATTGCGTTTATGACGTAGAATATCTGCAAGCTGTTGCTCCAGGGAAACATTGACACTGCGCCAGGCTATTTTCCCTTCCTGGTCTTGAACGGAGGCTAATTCCCAGAGATCTAAATTGAGCGCTTTGAGTGACGTGATTATGTCCTCGTTAATCTCAAGAGCTGTTTTGAACATTTGAACACGTTCTTCAAATTTCTGTAGTATTTGAACGCTCCGAAACTCCACAATCAGGTCCTCCGTTGCATCCCCAGCCCCTCCTATTCTACGAGGGTGCTGAGAAAGGTTATCAGCAAGTTTTGTTCCCACGGGTTTCTCTACCGCATTCACAGTCTAAAAACGAATGTTAGCGAACTTGCGAATAGAAGAAGTTGAGATGTACCATATTCAGAAATAGGGTTTCCAAATCGTTGAAGTATTCTCTCCAGTTTATTAAGGCCGTTGACATGAAGAGAACATGGTGCTCCAGAGGATTATTGCGCTTGGTCAAGCCTGACATTCGTTCCCGAACACGCGTTTCTGGCTGCACCAATATCCAGATATTCTTTCTCCCATCATAAGTGAATTTTTGATATACGGCCTTTATAAACAAGTTTAGGATTAGTCGCTCATACTTTGTCAAGGCACAAAAGGGAATACTAACAGTTTGCCGGATGGACCAGTTGTGCGGTGGATTCCCCCGCCTGCGAACTGCGGACTTGAAATTATAACATACTTCATAGCCAGACAGTTTCCCGGAAAAATGAAGTTTGTGTTTGCAACCGCCGAATGTTCGATCAGGATTTGTACCAAAAGCTTGCACAAAATCAAGGAACGCTGGCATCACTCGATATGCAGTCAAAAGTCTTCGGATCATCATTTCTGAGATATGCAATTCACATTGTGACGTGATTGCAGCGTTCGAGGGTTTCAAAATGCTTTCTTAAGGTCAACATGACACAACAAATATACAGTAAAGATCAGCGAATACTCACAAGAAACGATGGTCAATGTTAGAGGGTAAAAGTTCTAGGTATTTGTCGAGATCTTCATTTTTGATGAGAGTTGTTGATGTGGGTTCTATCATTCATTAGCCTACTGCCCCTACTTAGAACTGACGTGTTGCCTTCACCCCCACCTCCTGTGGACAGCTCTTCGACATCCACTGAGACATCTCCAGGATCTGTAAAGAGGTCTTCACTACGCTTCGAGAGTCCTTCGTTGTAAAAACGTACATCGTCACAAGCGTCGACATTTGGGAGGCATTCGGGGTATTTTTGAAATTCTAGCATTGTGATGGTGTATACGTAGCTCGCAGTGTTCGTTGTTTAGTACGATAAAGCTACGATGTTTTCGATAGATATTATGCGAGGGCTCCTGGCTCAAGTAGAGATAAAATAGCTAGTCATATATATTATAGATTCTCTACCACAGTGAGATTTCATACAAAGGCGAGTGACATAAATACGCCTATCTCTTCGCCCGTAGCAGACGGAATTTGGGGCTGTGAAGACTCAAGTGAGTGACAATCTGGTTGTGCCACAATAGACGGTACAAAGGGTTTTGGAGGCGCTCCGCCACGGCCCCGAAATGTTACGATTAGAGGGGGCTACTTTGCTCTTTGAGGAATGTCCCTGAAACCAGGCACCCAAGGCTGAGTAGCACCGGCTGTACCCCATGCGTACACATGCGATATCGATGGTATCGCCACAACGGTGTGACTAAAAGCCAATTCATTTGAGGCTGCCGCCCTACATCACTGTCAAAAGCACCTACATTGAACAAGCTCGCCATACTACCAGTTTATCACTCTCGCCTTCAATCGTCACGGAACAAAAAGATGGTATAGTCATTAAGTTCGTTATTACATGACATCACGACCTATGAATGCATAAAAATTGCTAAAAGCGCACTGCCTCTTTGATGTGCGTGTGGCAATAGAGTCACTTCGAAGCGTCTGCTTCAAGTTAGCTGGATGTTTCTAAAGCATGTAATTTCGGCTTGTGGCGAAGTACCCGAGTTTGTCGTAAATGTAATCCGTCATCCATAAAGACGTTGAATACTTTTCAACTCGTTCTTATTTTGTTTTAACTAAACGTCCTATATGATAGGGTATATTAGAGTAGATTACATCTGTAATTCTCCTTGGCATCTTTGCAATGTATTCTCCCCAGGCCTCCTACACAATCATGTCAGTGATGTTGCACATGCAATCCGGGAGTCATGGGGTCACGTACAGTAACTTTGTAGTGATTTTCTCCGAAGAGGTTATTAAGAAATCTGCATAGATCTTCCATGTTGATGTATTGCGCACTGATTCTCTGGGTTACTAGCATATTTAGTTTTGCAATCGAAAGCGAACACTGCGGGAGGCTTAGATGTTGATTGCGGTCAAGCTGATCAACAACGCACAACATCGCCCCTCCCGACCTTTTAACCTAGCGCCCACGAGCAGAGAATTGCGTAATGAGGCTCTCAGAGTTGTGTGCGCGTGGTGGGCACATGTCATTTCTTTTTTGTTCAGATGACTCTCAGCTAGCTAGCTGTTGCATGCTGCATGGTGCGCGTTCTGCAGCTGCTGAGCTGTTCTTTCGTGCATTAAGGTGAAGGATACAATTAATTAATAGCCGCCTGAGTAACCCAGTATCAACTTCAGCTGGATCAAGGACGCCGACGCGTTTCGCGTGAGATTACCGTTATGGCATCCATCCACACATTATTCATGCATCCGGTTGTGCTTTTTAGTGACTCCTCACGCTTAAATTGTGTCGCATGCTGTGGTGGCAGTATGTTATGGATGCATCTCTTCTTCAAGTGTACTGTACATTATAAATATAAACAAGCGAAGATCGACAAGCGGATATTGACAAACGACAAGGAGATGATCAACAATATGCGATCCGGCTCTTGTGATACAACTCTAGAATGGATTAATATTATGTATACCTATCATCCGGCCATTCATATATGTTCCGACCGATAAACGGATGTCGAACTTAGCTCATTTACGAATTAGACGAGCTAGTTCATAAAGTGGAAACCTAGAACGCGACTTCATTATATCACTAACCAGTGGTTAATCTAGCTGAGCAGAAGAAATCAGCAGTTGTGTGGCGTGGGCGAGCGAACTACAAGCTGTACTAGCTAGAATAAGAGAAGGCTATGTGATTCGAAACATTACAGTTTGTTTCATGGTAAGTGGAGATAATGTACAGACAATTAAGGAACAAAAACTATAAGAACCGGTACGGGCACCGGATAACCACTTGCAACCAACTTCAGCTGCAGGATGACACCAACCAGCATACTCCGGCAATTGTCCCGCGTCGTACTTGAGAGAGGCTCAGAATTTTCCGAAAATCAATTAGCTAGTTTATGGCAGAAAAGGCTGTTGTTGAGACTGTCATACCACTGTTAAACGGGTAATGTTTTCGCAAAATTGTCCAATTCGCGATTCTCTTGTCCAGTTTGCAAACGGGATGAAATATCAACTAACCGGTTCGCGAATTTGTGGGTACGCCAACGTTTCAACATACTTAAGTACATATTTACCTCTAGTGTCGCGACCGCAAAACCAGTGGTTCCGTCATCCCCTAAATCCGAGACGTGGCAGAATCCGCCCTTGCGTCTCTACACATTATTGGTGAAATCCAGAATTCGAAAGGATTAAGATGTCATGAGGCAGAGCTATACGCGATACGCCTAAGGTTCAAAAGCTGCGTGGCCGTGCTTCCGATTAGTGTGCCCTGCGCCGGCCCGCACCCTGTCAGACAGCGGGAAGATCATGGGTAGTAAAACAAAGCCATGAAGATTGAGTTACTCCTACTTTATAAGAAATCACAAGAGTATAATTAGTGCGCCGCAGCAAGTCGCCTTCTGACACACCTTCGAAATATTAATCTGCTAAGCCTCCCTCGGCCAAACTGCGCATGCGCCTAACGTTAAAAGGACCCCCCAAAACTGAACAGATTCTTCCTTCGCGATACACCAACCAGGCATTGCCAATACCTTCCACCGTTTTCATCGGACCAAAGTTAATCAATATTCTTGTCACTCTAATTGCATACTTACCTACTTCATCACCCGAAATCCAACCATGGCGTTAGTCTATCATACGGCTTGGATACGACGTTGCGTACTAGCGAGAAAAAAGCTGTGTGACAGACTACCATGGCGTTTTAACACAGAAGCTGGGAATATTTACTACTATCTTTTATAATCATGTTGTTAGCTGGACGGAAACGCCAGTTAGTGAACTGGAACTTTGGTAGAGTACCGTGGGATCGGGGGTTTATTTATACCACTAACTCTCAGCTACAATCAGCAATTCCTATACCTACAATCCTATCCCTACATTGTATACATATACACATTTTGCGTCGCCTCAAAGGGTTCTCATTGGTCAGATTTATTTTCCTGTGGCTATGCCTCAAGCTCATTGGTCGGAATTATCCGGTATGTAGCAATGTACTCTAGGACTACTTCCAACTAAGTAATTGTAGTTACCCTACTAACTATGTTTCAGCCGCAACACCATTCTGAACTTCCATCATCTCACTTTCCTTGGGCTCCTTTATCATTGCTATGTGATATTTCATTGCCACGAGGGAGAATGAGAAGGTGAAAAGAGATTCAAAATACAGAGTGGGTGCTCCAATCATTTCTACTTCTTACTTGAGATTTTAGAACCTCTTTATCGACCGCTCAAGTGTGCTAACCAAATCTTCATATTAACTCCTGAGCGCCACCACCAGACCTTGAGGTTCCGAACACGAAAATTTACCCGGCCGACGCTAGGAATATGGCGAGCTTGGGAGCACTGGCACACGCCCAAAGGAGCCGAAGGCGAGTTCACAGGATTTGAGCTTTGCTTTCTTGGTATTGTGTACATGTTTGGACCTTTCGCTGTTGCAACTGCAACAGGGTGTTCCCTTGTAGAGGCTATCAGATTCTCTCCCCTTTTCGTATCCCCCGGATATCATACAACAACCGCACACTAAAATGCATAGCACATAGTAATTTATCATCAAACATACCATCGTGCCCGGCTTAGGTAGATGGGCGCGACTTCGTTGAACCGCAAACTTTTGGGCAGCTCGCAAGCTCAGGCGCCACACATCCACCTGCGAAGTGGAGTATGAGAATACACCTCATAAAAGCGTGTGCGGATCTAAACTCTACACTCTAAATCCTTCTAACCAATGTAGCAGACTTTCAATGGACTACCTTAACGCTCGCAATTAAAAATCCACAGAATAAGGATTGCAAATGCAAAAAGCAACGAAACCAACTGCAAACGGCAAGCGAAAGTTCAAAATTCAAGGAATTGATGTCCTCCTGTCGGATCGCCTTCTATCACGGAGTACCGAGGGCAGATACCCAACGGCAGACTACTTGCACACTATAGAATTGTTGTTGATATGGCGTTATATCACAGAAGCACACGGTAGGAGAACGTTCCGGAGAAGTTGTAGGTTAATAATAGCTCCCTGCAAAGTAAGAAACAAGCTAGCAAAACAACAGCAACAGCCTTTAGGTATGCGCCTAGGTATGCCCGAGCGTGCTTCGAGGAAGGTTCCCGTACCTCGGGGACTTTGTGAAATTCCCCATTCTGCTGCGTCAGTTTCGACTTCTCTTTGTCGCCGTGACAGGGAGACATAGTCGGCGAGGTTGTCTGAATTGTTGGTATGCATGACAACGGACGACCGACCACCTCATCATCGACCTCATCGCCCCCATCATCGTCGTTGGTAGCGTCGTCATAAAAATCTCCTAGAATAGTCGGAACCGAAGCTGAGATTCGGACTGGAGCTGGCGCTATGTAACTACCAACCTATTAAGCTGAAGTTTCCGAGGTATGAAAGATGGGTGTACTAACTGGGTTTAAAGGACCTATCGCAGGACTATGTGAGGATTCGTCAGGCGAGAGTGCAAGATTGTCAATGCGCCGGTTAATGGCTCCACACAAAATCTTGAGAAGAATGTCAGGATTCTCTTCATCCGTAGCCGGATCGTAGGTCGTAGTGTCCACAATATCCCTACGCAGGGTATTAGTTTTGATATTGACGGAAATACGAGATTTACTCACCTAATATGTGGCTTCCAGAGCGAAATGTCATCCAGTTTCTGAAAGCGCTCTTGGTTCTCTGGCCGGGTGTGTAAGAGTACAAACTGAATACCGAGTTGCTTCATTGGAGCGCCTAACTCTTCGAATCCTATCGCATATTTGATGACAATTTCTTCAAAATCGTCTATTTCCCCTGGGTCTCCGCTGGTTAAAACGATCAGATTGAGAGGTTTTTGAGACTTTTCCTGCTGAAGCTGATCTAGGTACTTCTTCTTGTAGGCCGCTAGATGACAGTCCAGACTGTACGACAACGATGATCCATCGCCGACGACCTCCTCATTGCCGAATTTCTCCATAAACGTTTGGCAGGAAGTGATTCCTCCATACTGGTTGCCAGTGTGAACGAAGGCTAAATCGACGCCGTCCTTATCGTAAACAGTTGCAAAGCTTACGAAGGTGGCCAGGCTCCGTCTTATATCCGCCCAGACATTCTCCCGAACGCAAGCGGAGTCATCGATGAGGAACATCTACCGTCAGACCAATCAGTACCAGCCATGACCAAAGCCGCCGAGTCACAACGTCACAAGAGACGATAGAGTGGATGTATTGTAATGGGGAATGCGAGGGAAAAAATAATACCGTATGAAAACTATTAAGCATCTTCAACAACTTCTGCAAATCGTGCAAACTCTTGATTAAGCCTGTCAAAGACGGCCGACGGGATGTTGGGGTCTCGAAAGGATTCATTTCCGGTGATGTATATGCGGATGTGAAGAGGGAAGGGGGGAGGAGGGAAGGAGTACTGTGTCCACGATGCGGATCGCTACCCAGCTGATTTGGAACTTGGTGAGCGACGACACGGTGGCTTCCATACGATCCTCCACCCATTACATCCATGGGCTGGCGAGAGGTATTGCGGTCCACGGGTATGGGACTAGGAGTTCGGCGTCGATCGGGGGTGTTCGAGTCGGGAGGGTTGGCAATGACTCCACAATCCGAAGCTGATCGCGGGCGAGTATTCGAGGGTGATGTCTCTATTCGTTCGTCATGTGATACTGAACGTCGGCGCAGAGAAGTGTTGTCACTGTCATGTAGTGTACATGTTGATGGCTCTGCAGTCTTCGGATTCAAACTTATCCCTCCAAAACGTCTCCAGAATGAATCCACTAGAGACACTCCAAGCTCACCCCAGCTCCGTCTGGTTGGGGTTATTAAAAAAGAGGGTGGACCTGTGTTTTCGGTGGAATTTTTGGCGATAGGAGTTATCCCGATGGAGATTCCCAGTTTCCTTCGTTCTTTTTGAATCATTTCATCGAGCCTTTGCTCAACTACCCCGATTTTTGGACGTCTTTCGGGGTCTTTGTACAACATATCTTTAAGAAGTTCGATGAAATTGTATAAAAAGTCGTCGCAATGTGAGTCGACAAGACTTTGGAACCAGCTTAATACTTCGGGTTTGGCATTTTCTCCGTCATGGAAGAGATCTCGGCCGTCTGCACTGCCAGCTTGCCTGCACTTCATGAACTCTTCGACACCATTGCCGAAACCCAAGAAAGAGAACGTAACCACTTCGGAGAAAATGCAACCTAGAGACCAGATGTCTCCTGCACGCCCGACCTTTTTCTTATTGCCGCATTCCGGGGCTCGATAGGTTGAAACGCCAAATTCAAACGGGACCCCAGAAGAATCGTTCGGCTGAGATCGACGGAATCGGGTAAGACCAAAGTCGGCAATCATAAAGAATAGACGATCTTCTGAGGCACCATCAGGCCGCCGGGACTCTTCGACGGGAATTCTGATGAATAGGATATTGTGAGGTCTGTACAAGACATAGCATCAGTACCCATCCAAACCTTTTTCTTAACCTGCCGAGGGAGAGAATACTTGAGGTCTCGGTGATATCCATAAATTTCGGTTTTGCCGGCATCTCCTTCCTGATCGGACTCGCCATTATGGATAACTCTCAATGCCGAAGTCAAGATACTGATTGCCTCGATGAACTTAAGTCGTTCATAGGCATTTCGTGGAGGAACTTGTTCGCGAAAGTAAGACATAAGGTCACCATCGGCAAGTGGAAAGATCAGGTTGCAAGAATCGCCGTGGTTATAGAAGGCCAGCAGTGGGAGCAGACCAGGGTGATACTTCTGGTGCAATAGATTATTGGCGAATTTCTCTAAACGGAAGTTCGCACCATCCCTCTCGTGCAGTTGCTTGCGTGCGTAGATGTGCTAAGCAGGTCATGATTAACGAGGAAGTCGGAAACATTTGAGATACATATATCTAACGGCATACCTTTTTTAGCTTGCCGATATCGGCCCAGGAGTCATCATTCGGCAAGGTAAGCTCATCATATTTCGGGTAGATTTTGATTCTGTACACTTCCGAGAAGCCACCCGTTCCGATGCTTGTGTCCTCCACGAAGGGAAGTACATAGTCCATTCCCCACGCGTGGCCTTTCCTCAAAGCCTCCACGATAAAATAGTACTGCCTCTTCGAGAACTCGGTCTCGATGAGCCTCTCGTCAACTTGCCGGAGCTGTTCCTCGTTAAAGGGTAACTTGGAGTCGTTCAAATTATCGAAGCGAGAGAATTCCACTATCGTCTCTTCCCAACTAAGATCGATCAAAATAGCAAGTATAATCCTGTAATCTCTGTGTATCCGCCGGAATACTGTTTCGGGTTCGAAGTGATCAATTTGGAGTGGTCCTTCCTGGTATTTTGACTTGGCAATCTCATGGAGGATTTTCCTAACCGTCTCCTCGTCGAGTAATTTATCGAGTAAATCGCGCGGTATGAATTTATATTTCTTTCGAAGTTTACCGTATGTTTGTTGTACAATTTTTTTCGGGGAGGCTGTAAGCGTAGATTGAGTATACGTAGTGATAGTAGCTGACATCGTCGTACGGCACAACAGATCTGTGCATGTGCGTTCGCCTAAGACGCTGCGGTATGGGCTTCCATCTCGGGGGGGTGATGGACGCTGCGCTGTAGGAACATGGGGAGAATCGCGGGTTGAGGAGATATTTGACATGGCGATATCGATGAGAAGCAGCTGCAGCTTTTGAGTTGTTCTGCTGATCTGGCTGAGCTGCGATATGAGCTGCTTATTTAAGAGGGTCCTCGCATCCACCACATCCTTGGCTTGCGTGTGGTCACACCCCGCAATGTGTGCATCCATTGTGCGCAATGCACGCTGTTGCCTGCCATCGGCTTTAATTTTGTCCTCAGCCTCAGGGGAAACGTGCACAATCGAGTCACATACCAACTTTTAGTTATGAATACCAACTCTGGATCTACTACGTCATTTACAGACGATTGACCCGGATTCCCGTATCGATATCGATATCCCCGTGGATTATTAGATTAGGCAACATAATTGTTAAAATATTTCATCAGCCTCTCGATCTCAATTTGCCATTATGCGGACATAATCATCTACAAATATAACTAAATGTCTAAGGAACGAAGGGGGAAGGTCAAAAAACTGGAAGCATAGAAAAAGTACTACCAGAAGTTGATGGCTGTTACTTATATAAAAGGTTTAAATAGGTGCTTTCCTCAACAAAGATAAAAGATTCAGGTCTAACTAAACGCTGGATCTTGATTTCAGTTTCATTGTACCTCGTCGCGTTGTTTCGATTTCCGAGAAGAGTTGCATCGTACGCTTGACCTATGTGGAACAGCAAATTAAACATCCACATTTCAGCCCGGAGACCATAGACTAATCGACTCTAATCTATAGGGATGCAATAACCCATCCTTAGTATTCAAACCAAAAGAAACCCTAACACGGATTAACCGCTTATCGACTCCTTGGTGCTAGCGTACATGCGTTTGGTTTATTCGAGTTCGATACATTCTCTTCGTCTGTTTCTGTGGCATTCCTGTTTTGATTACGCCTCTCAAAGAAATACAATGTTCCAACCGTCAAGGCAGTCAGTGGTACTGCAACGCAGAAGAATAAAATCAGGCTCTCGCCCGAGTAGTGCAGTCGCTTGAAGTTTACAAGTGAAGTGCCATTGTCATCCTTCGAAAAGCTGATGATACCTGTGCTCAAAAAAGTCTGAAAAGAACCCGCTCAAAGTCAGTTCGTATATATACGTCTTAATTGTTATCATCTCCCCGCCACGCGCATGTACCAAGTTTTTGGGGACTTACTGCGACAAATGTGGATGGCAGATATAGTAATGCCACAACGGTCATGATCTTTACGCCAACAGTATCTCGAACCGTTTTCTCGCTCATAGCCATAGTTTTCTCGCGGTCTTTTTGCCTCATTTCCGCCAAATCCGCCACATGAAGGGCAGTTTGGTGTTCAAGGACATTGTACATCTACCCCGCCGGTTATAACACTATCCCTGTGGAATATGGATTTTCTTACCAGTCGGCTGCGACCTTGAATTTTGCGGAGTAGGTCCTCAATATTTCGTTTTTCCCGGGAAATGTCTGCTAATTGCTGTTCCAAAGCAGCATCGACGCAGTACCAGGTAATCTTAGCAGTTGGATCTGAATTGAAGTCTCTGAGGGTCGTGTTTAGAGTCTGGACTGAGCGTATGGTGTCTTCGTTAATTTCGAGGGACGCTTTGACAACCTGGACATTTTCTTCAAATCTCTGGAGTATCTGAAGCCTGCGGAACTCCGTTACAAAACCATCCCGTGGGTCTCCTGCGCCTGCGACCCTGCTGGAGTTATCTAGCTGTTTCCCAACTTTTACTTCTACCGCATCAATCGTCTAAGACATGATATTTGCGTCAGTACATCCACAGACATAATCAGGGGATGATAGCTTACACGGTCCACGAATTCCTCTTCCAGTGCGTTGAAATATGTTCCCCAATTTTCGGCCGCTGCGGAAATGAAGAGGAGGTGGAGCTCCAGGGGATTCCAGTGCGAATTTTCCGGGAAATGTCTACTGTGGAACTCGAAAGATTGCTCCATTCGTTTTCGAATGGACTCTTCCGGTTGGACTAAGATCCACACATTCTGCCTCTTATCGAACGTGTATTTTTGATACACAGCCTGTGGTGTCAATGCAATCTGTTAGCCTGTGCCTTATCGCAACGAGAGAAACTACAAACAGTCTGCCTAATTAACCAGTTGTGCGGCGGTTTTCCTCGATGAGGAAAAACCGATTTGATATTGTAGCAAATCTCATAGCTGTACGGTGCCCTCGATAAATCCCATCCAGCGGAACTCTGGTGCGGAGCGGAAAAATGGATTCTGTGCTTGCAGCCACCAAATGCGGGATCGGGCCTTCTCCCAAAGCCCTGCAGAAAGTTGAGAAAATCCGGGAATACTTCTAATGCAGCTAGAAGTTTTCGGATCATCGCTTCCGAGATATAGAGTCTACATTCTGAGATGCTGTTCATCATCGAGGGCTTTAAAATGCTGAATATGTTAGCCATTCAACTCATAACTGGAAGATTTACACCTAAAAGAGAGATATTGTGATAGAGCAAGGAATGGTTACAAGAGACGATGTCCAATATCACTGTTCAGCGGAAAAAGATGCTGGTCAAGGTCTTCGCTGTTGGTGATAGATGATCGTTTGATCCCTGGAATTTGTTAACCTGATATAGAAAACCATAGCTAGTTTACTTGCTTGCCTTCGACGGACAATGCGCTAGGAAACTGCACGACGCCTACTGACACATTGTTTGCTTCTGTGAAAAGATTGCTGCTTCGTTTCAAGAGCTGTTCGTTGTGAAAATCAACGTCATCGCTAAAGCAACCAATATTTCTCAAGCATTGAGGGTATTGCATTGTTTGATCTGTGTCCCAATCCATAGTGATTTTGTGTTGATTATTGGTGCTTTCCATCTCACTACTTGCCTATGATGATGCTCAGCGATAGTTATAGATCGAAACGCCTCCAAGTTTGATTGAAATGTGGGTATAGATCTTTGCAGTCCAGGATACGAGTCACTACGCCGCGCGGTAGAACTGTGGTAATTCTGGGCGGGATGTCAAGAGATACATATATACAATTAGAAATGGCCAAGAATATCATCACAGCCTGTGGAAGTGTAAGCGCGCGCTTCCCAAAGCACACAATCAGCGCTAATCACCCCCAGAACTATCTGTACGTTACTCACTTGTTAAAAATTTATTAGTTCATTACAATACCAGCCTGTAAAATCCCTAGCCATAATTAGAAATTGTACAGCTAGCCAATATTATAAGCTCTTGCCAGCGGTAATCATCGCCCTCCCTAACTCGTGGACTTTACCAGGATTAGGTGGGGTTCACTGAGTACTATAACTTGCACGGGAATTGGGCACAAGCTTGCAAGCTTACCTTAATACTGACAAGGAGCTTTGATTTCGTCCAATTCCCTCTATTTTACTTTGCTTGACATCTATAGTGTTTTTCCAGGAACATTCGAATTACATCTCTGACTAGACTCGGGGGTCCGTACGATGAATTCTTTATAACTCTCCTTCCAGCTGGCCAGGTAGGTAAGCTATCCTGTGAGACAATGACGAAGTGAAGAAGATACGTACATGGTGGGTAAAATAGTAAGTTATACATTTACTTCATAGTAACCTCGCCCAAAGAGTCGTCTAGGAGCGAGATCAGGTCCCTATATCTGATATATCTCAAACCAAGAGCGTGTCTGTTGTTTGATATCTTTATTTTATGGTGTGTCTGTGTGTGGAATGTTGTATCTTGTGTTGAAATTCGCTAACACGCGCTGTAAGCTTTCCTACCTAGACCTTTAAGGCAGTGGTTGAGGGACATGCGAAAATTTTTGTTCGATTCTGCGTGCTGCGTGTCCTGCCGTTCGACCCAAAGAATGCAGATTACCTAGGTTATTAGAAGCCCTTCAATTGTCCCGATTCATTGCTGCGACGGCTTTCTTTCATCTGTAATCAATTACTTAAGCACCACATGAAAATAGTGGGTTTCTGCCACCTGTCGCACAGCCATTTGACGACCGTTGGGAAGCTGCAATTTGTTGTAGAATAGGTAAATTCCAATGTAAGGATATCCGGTTACACAAATGGTTGGGAGAGCACGCTGCCAGCGACCGGGTGTACAGTTCCACTACTTGGTCATTCCACGCCTTGTGACCACTACACAACGGTTGACAACCTGCAATGTGAAATCGTTAAAACAGTTATAATAAATTGCAAGATGGGGTTTGAAGCAATGTGGCGGACACATCTCGGACTTACTTCTTCACGCTAAGTATTCCCTAGGTGCGCAGCTGGTCCAACTACAAGTTTAAGAAAATTACGTTTGGCAATAGCGAGCTGGTGATGTGCCACTGTACTGTAGGTGGTGCAGATGGTATTATTGACAGCCTGGGAGATAAGTACTTAGAAGTATATATCTATACGGCGGTACTATGTACTTGAGTGAAGATGTCCGCAAAACGGTTGTCACATCACGTGTCAACTCATCTCACACATCACTACTTCGAAAACCGTGTGAACCTTGGTTTCTCTTCTCTCAAGGTTGCTGGGCCGGTGCTCAATGACTAATGAACGCCAATGATTCGAGAATTGTGAGAATCCAATCCCTGTCTCTGGATTCCGGCCTCGAGAGTCGACCAATCGTCTCGCTGGGTCGCTACGTATCTATCTATACATTCACCTGTCCGGTTCTTCTCAAATCTAGCCACGACTTTGATAAAAGTGGCGGTACTGTTCGCTGCCGTTCTTACCGATGTCACCGTATACCGAGAGTAAGGGCTCATGCATCATGCATTGATATCACGGAGGTCCCGTCGGAAAGAGACCTTTATGACGGCTTTTGCGAACACGTCTGGTAGAATGATGGTTCGTTTATATTACAGTCGACACGGTCCATCGATATTATGATGCCTTGGAATAACCCCAGCCCTTCCACTTGCAAGTGCAGTTGTTCAAACCGAAGCTACCGGTAAGTGGCTAGCACTTAGCCACGAGCTCTTTGTGTCTGAATCTAGCGGTGGAATAAAAGATTTGTAAATAAACAGAGCGTGGGTGTTCAGTAATATCGTTGAGGTTGATAGCCTACACTGCCCTGCGTAGATCTCGCTGGTTGATAAACTGCTTCACCAATCGATAAGATCTTATCTAACGTGTCCGCAGTCAGTGCCACCCTCCATGTCGGTGAAGAAGCCGAACCATGCTACCACGTGTTCACATCCCGTCTTATTGCCTGTTTATCTCTGCTTTAAATATTGCACCTTCTATATTCAAGTGCGTCTACCTTCATCTCGTTCTCCTTCTCAATCCTACCGCGTGGTCTTGATGGCTTGAAGTGGAGGCCGTATATATCTGGCTAGCTGGTGCCCTTTTTGTCTGGAAGATACACTGGTTGCAGTCTCTTGACCAATATATTTGTCGTTGTGACATTACATCGGAGTCAGTGCCAGGCTATGAAATCAATGCTGATACAACACCAGTCGTGCATTCTTCGCCGCCGTCGGAAGCCTAACTCACTCGTATCGCACATAGGCCAGTCCAGCCCAAATCGTGGGCCGTGGCTTCAGCTCTAAGGTGGTTATGCCAACTTCTGGTAACGAGTTCAGCATTTGGATTCAGCTGTTTGGATACTAACGAGCCTGAAAATGTCGCTGCTTGAGCATCGATAAAGAGGACTTGAATTATAGGGTAGTGTTGAGAATGTTTATCAACCTATAGCATCACCAGGATCACTTAGTGATCGAATATTGCAAGAGGGATGGAGAAGGTAGTTTGTATCTATGGCGGTCTATTGTGGCGGGTATGAGCTAGCTGGATCCGCTGGAGTTAAAGGCTGCAGCGTATTTCTTAGGCGGTCTGGAGTGCTTGTAGAATGCCCGGAAAAAGGTACTTCGATGTGAGTGAGGATTCTGAGACCAAGAGTCCAGTTCTTCACACCGCGGGAGTTTGATGGTTTCGGAACCGGACATATCCCACATTAAGTAGTTACGATCGTATGGTACAACTTCCCAACATCTACTGCTTGCCCTAGAAAGTTTTGGCTGACCGCCAGTAGTGGGCTATATCTAAGTACCGCAGCTCTATTCCGAAGCTCTAGCACGGTTATGAATCAACTTGGAGGCTTTCATGAACCCCCGAGTTATGACTGCTCGTGCTTCCTATCCAGGCTCAGCTTACACTGACCTCCATCATTGTCAATATTACAATCTATCTACTATACTGAGATGGAGAGAAACCCTGATATACGGAGAGCCGTACCAATATTCGACCGCTATTTAAACCGCCCAATCTCCGGCCGCACTTGACAACCTCCAGCGACTTATCTTGCCTCCTTCTACCACCAGCACATACTTCCGCTGAGCTCACACTTCAGACAGATGCGCAGATCGAATGATGGGCTAGCATACCAACAGGTGAGATTGGAGCGACACCAATTATCGGCAGGTTTGCTTCATAGTTAGCATTGTAAAGCGTCATTTCAGCCCGATCCACGGGCAAGATTGTTTGGCCATCTTGTCATCTGTGTGTATAAAATAGAGTACAGTAGTTCAATACTTGTCCTCTCCGTTTCATCTCCTTTTAGTCCCCATCACTCCCTTTCATCACTTATCTACACTTCACATCACTTTACCCGGTTCATTCATCAGGGTCGTCATTTCACTCTGGTTTATAAATAAAACTGTTTGTTTTCATGTGGCCGCCCGGATCTTCTCGATTCTTGCCGTCATGTCAAGACGATGGGGTATAAAATTCATCGAATGACTCTAACCCTCTCAGTGTACTAAAATCACGGACGGTTTTAAATAACTAAATCTACATTACCTACTGTTTTTGCGTGCAAGACTAAGTAACTCGACTGGAGTTCAGTGTTCCCGAGTTTAAGCGCGTAGCTACGTAGGCGTACGTGCTGACCGATCACACGCCTCTACCTCCTTTGTGCTACCAAATTGTACTATGCGTAAAGCCCCTTACCGGCGGCATAGTGGTTCCCCTTTTACCAGGCAACCAGCGAAGGGTGAGAAATAAGTGCGGCTGAATACCGGTAGGATCCCCCTGCTTCTCGCTCAATTGACAAAATAATTGGCTATACGGGATGCCAAGGATATTTATACCCAATCCAGTATATGTGTACGGCAGGAGTATTCTAGATTTATCCACTCTCTAGTCCAGATATGGGAAGCTACTGTTGGATTTTATAATTAGTGATTGTGTTGGCTACGTATACTAACAAGATTTTGTAAAGGTTTGATGTATAACTGAAAAGTAGCAAAGGGGGAGGGATTTTAGTACCTGTCAGGGCTGACACGCGGAATCCCGGGTTCCGGGTTCATAGCCGTGCGGTTCGATAGAATAAACAAGTTGGGCATCGAGTACGTACTCCACTTCGTTCGTGAAACGTTTGTATCACTGAGCCTAGCCTTATGCACATGCGGGTAGTGTTTAAAAAAAGTCTCACCGACTCCAGCGCTACCTGGGCGCTACATAAGGGGTAAAGCTATAACATAGCGAAGTTTTCCCACAATTTCTCCTCATCTCGAACCTGCACAATGGTCGGCATTCTCACGAACGGGTATGTTTCCAGGCCATATGAGCCATTTCCACCCAGCTCATCCCTTGCCAGAACCAAAAAGGAGGATCCTTTCGCCTCAGCCATCTCCGAATTCATCGACTCCCTTACTCCCTCCGAAAAATCCATCTTCCAGGCGACCACCGCCGTCGACCACCTCCTCGCCGATGCCGCCCTTGCAAATGCAAACCATGAGGCAACAAGCCGCTCTCGAGCACTGACGTCGCAGCTGCGGCCCCTTATGGAAGGGGTGTTGCAGTACGAGTCCGCACTCAATGTGTTCGCGGGTTCGAACAATGTGTTGGGTCCCATCTGGGGGTGTTTGCGGATAGTTCTTCATGTGAGTTCTCCTGCGTGAGAGGAGTTGGGTGGTGCTGATGAGAGGTACATAGTTGGCGACCGAATTTGGTGACTACTTCGACAAGTTGGCAAATATGTTTGAACAAATTGGGTACAATCTGTCGCGGCTTCGACGGTACCCCCGGCTATACCCAGACAACGAGCAATTGATGAAGGCCCTGGTCGAGGTTTACAAGCACGTCATCAAGTTCTGTACCAAGGCGCGGGCAGTATTTACGGAGGGGAAGTCGAAGAAGGGTCGATGTAAGATATCTAAGTCCGATGCAATTCTCATGACCAAGCTGACGGGGGTGCGGAAAGTATTCGAGTCAACCGGGCTTCGTACGGCAATGAAGCTGCTATGGAAACCTTTTAAGCAGCAGTTCGGCGATACGCAGGACGGGATGGCATTTTACATTGATATCATCGAGCTGGAGGTTTCTGCGGCAGAGAAGGAAGAGGCACACAATGAGCGCGCAAAGGCTGAGAACGAGAGAGTATTACAAACAGTGCATCGGCAAAAGAATGAAAGACACCTGGAGGATGCGGAGAGATTCTTTGAAGGTAAGGACTAGTGGACAACACTTCCGGCTCTACGAAGCACTGACAATCCGACATAGAGCATGGTGCTCGCAGGATGATAGATTGGTTGTCGCCAGCCAATGTTGAGGCCAACCATAGGGCCGCCACTACGGCCAAACAGGAAGGCACAGGGTCGTGGTTCCTGGAGAACCCAATATTTACAAAATGGCTAGATGATGGGGACCGGGGGCTTATGTGGCTATATGCTATCCCGTGAGTTTGCATTCTACTCTCAATATGTAGCAACTGACATTCGGACAGAGGGGCCGGAAAAACTGTATTGGCTTCATCCATTATAAATCACCTTACCGCCACCCGCAAGAGCAGCGATGTGGGGGTCATCTACTTCTACTGCGACTACAAAGAACCACAGCAACAATGCCCAACAAGGATTCTGGCGACATTACTTGCCATGTTGTCTACACAGAACAAGGCGGCGTTTATGGAAACCCAATCATACTTCCAAAAGCAGTTCAAAGACAATCCGGCATATCAAATAAGCTACGATGAGCTTCGAAATGTCTTCCCGATTGTTGCAAGGCAATTCCGTCAGGTGCTCGTGGTCATTGATGCACTTGATGAAAGCGCTAGCGATCGGGCATGTTTCATTAAAACCCTTCTTGAGCTCAGCGATGAGAATTCGGGTTGTATCAAAGCACTGGTAACTAGCAGGAACGTTTACGATATTGCGGATGCATTTCGAGGACTGCCAACAGTGTGCATCGGCAAGAACGATATCGCAGCCGATATCGAGAACTACATCACTGCCCAGATCAAAGACCGGATCGAGGACCGGAAATTAAAGCTACGAGATGCAAGTCTTGAGCAAGAGATCATCTCAGTTCTACAGCATAAGGCCGAAGGAATGTGAGTTATCCAATCAAAGCTCCTGAAGGCCGAGTGAGTGAAACTGATGTCTACTCCCAGGTTCCAATGGGTTAAGTGCCAAATTCAATATCTCTGCAGCATGCGAAGCGACAAAGCTATACGAGCGGCACTACTCAAGCTTCCCAAAGATCTGGATGACACATACTTCCGTATCCTCGAACATGTGAAATCGCTACCAGATGACGAAAGCATCTCCAATGTCCAAAAGGTTTTGCGTTGGCTTGTACACGGCAACAAAAGCCTCACCCTCCCTGAGATTGCCGAAGCCATATCCATCGATCTTGAAGACAAAGAATCATGTGAGCGCATGGACTTTAGCGCTGTGATGACTGAACCTGAGGATGTTTTGGAGTATTGTGGCAGCCTTGTTACGGTTACTGATGATATGACCGTGTCGCTCGCGCACTATTCGGTCAAGGAGTTTTTGGTCTCAGATCGAGTCAAGGATGCCATGGTTGGATTCTATATGGGAGGGCCGGAGGTCTCTATTGAGCTGGCAACGACATGCCTGACGTATCTGTGTTTCGAAGACTTTGAACAAGTGCCCGAAAGTGATGAGGAACTGGAAGAAAAGTTGGAGGAATACAAATTCCTAAGATATGCTGCGCATTCGTGGGCTGAGCATTCCGCTGAGTGCAAGGACAAGAATGACCCCAGTGTTCAGGAACTGACTCTAAAACTACTTACTCTCGGCAACGGGAACTTTGAGTTTTGGAGGATGGTGTACCACTATCGCGGAAAGCAGAGGAGAAGGGACGATGTTCACGAAGAACCACTCTATTTTGCATCGTTGTTTGGCTTATGTGGAACAGTGCAGGCCTTGATTGACAATGATGAAGCAACTTTGAAGGGTGGTGAACTCCAAGCCGCTGCATCCGAGGTACATTCCTCACTCGCTGGCCCACTTTCGAGACTGACATTCAATAGGGACATGCAGAGATTGTGAAGGTATTGCTTAAGTTCTGTGACCCTGAAGAAGAAGAGGAAGAGATTGCACGTTCGCTCTATTTCGCCGCTTTTAAAGGACATGACAAAGTGGTAGCGTTGCTTCTGAATAAAGGCGCCAACACAGAGTTCAAAGGCAGACGTGGCACGCCGCTTCAAGTAGCTGCTTTTGGTGCGCCCTCCTCCACACTAGATCCGTAGCGCTAATTGGCTAACGTTATCACGAACAGAGGGAAGGCTAAAGGTTGTGGAATTGTTGCTAAGGAATGGTGCAAATCTCAAAGCCAAACATGAGCGATTCGGAACTCCTCTCCATACCGCGTCAGAAAAGGGTAGCTATCTTCTCATCCCCGAGACTCCGACCAAGCGCTAATGTATCCCCGTCTAGGACACGAAAAGATCGTACGAGAATTGCTCCGAAAAGGTGCTGACCCTAATCGGCGTGGCGGATGGTATTGCTATCCTCTGCAATCGGCAATAGTAGCGCAGAGCGAAGCGATCGTGAAGCTACTCCTAAATAGCGGTGCCGAGGTTAATGCAACGGGTGGGAGACACCAACACGCACTTATTGCGGCCGCAGATCTCGGTAAGTTCAATATTGTATCTAGCGTGGTTTCCATGATACTGAACTTTCTCCTAGGGAATCTAAAGTTGGTAAAACTCTTGATCGAACGGGGAGCCGAAGTCAATGACCACAACGAAAAAGGAGCGGACGCTTTACATGCTGCATGCTGCGGTGGATATCTCGACGTCGTCGAATTGCTGATCGAGAACGGCGCCGATGTGAATGCCAGAGGTGGTAAATGCCGCAACGCCCTCAACGCAGCCAGCACACATGGCCATCCAACTATTGTGGAAAAGTTGTTAGAGGCAGGCGCAGATTTGCACTTCCGCGATTCCAACTACGGCGATGCTCTCCAGGCAGCAGCTAGAAGAGGTCACAACGAAGTGATCAAAGTATTGCACAAAGCTGGTGCGAAGCTTAATAATCGTGGCAGCGCTAAGCATGGAACGGCTATTGTTTGTGCAGCTTTCAATGGACACGTCGAGACAATCCGCCTACTTTTTGAATTAGGCCTTAGGAAAGGGTCTAAACGCGAAAACAACAAAGCATTAGTAACTGCTGTTTATCAGCGACACACGGAAGTCATACGAACACTGGTGGAGTTTGGAGCTAATATCAATGGAGCCATTCAAACACGGATCCATGAGGACTTGTGTACTCCTCTTCAAGTTGCAGCTCTCGAAGGTAAAACCGTTTGAATCCTAGTTGGCAATAGGTTCTGATTCTTTGGCGGAACAGGTGATGAGGAGACCGTGCGCCTTCTGTTGAGTCTCGGGGCCGACGTCAATGTAATTGCCGGGGTGTACGGTTCAGCATTATCGGCTGCCATTGTTTCGGAAGAACGTAGTGCCGGTGAAGTTGTTGATATCCTACTGGAAGCAGGCGCCAATGTGAATGCGATTGGGTGCCAACAGTACGGAACGCCATTGACCGCCGCAGTCCGCCTGGAACGCAAAGCCATCGCCTATAAGCTACTGCGGCGTGGTGCCAATCCCAACCTTATTGTGCCAGAAAGGATTAATGCAGTCGAGCATGCTGTTGCAATCGCAGGACATACTGGTGACGAAGAACTTTTGGACATGCTACTCGAGTACGAAGCGGATATCAATATTTTCCACGAGGTTTCATTTGACTATGATTCGACTCCACTCCAATCAGTTTGCGGATATGGAAATAAAATGCTGGTCAGAAAACTCATTCTAAAGCATAAAGCGAACATCTGCATAGGACGTGAGTGTCGGCGTCTTGGAAGGTCACACCAGGTGTCAGCACTGGTTAGGGCATGTGTCAACGGACACATAGATGTTGCCCAAATATTAATCGGCTTTGGTGCTGATGTAAATGTCCGAGGAGGATGCTACGGCACACCGCTGCAAGCGACTATAGCTATGTACGCACCCCCGTTTTGCACCTGAGTTAGAGTTAGTCGTTAACCAGCACTAGATTTCAAGGCAAGAATGACATATTCGATGTCCTCAACGTAAGTCATCTTTACCATCTAACTGACTAAGCAAATATTAACAAGGCCACAGTTTCTCATCGATCATGGAGCTGATGTCAATGCTGAGACGGGACTCGATGGTAGCCCCCTAATCGCAGCAGTCGCACAAGGCCGCGAAGACATTGTACAGTTTTTAGTCAAAAAAGGTGCCAACATCAATGCCGTTACAAGAGGCCGCCACGGATTCGCTCTGCAAGAAGCTGCCGTGAAAGACGATACTTTCATGCTGCGCCTACTGCTCAGTCTCGGTGCCGACCCTAATCTTACTGGTGGCCAGTACCATACGGCTCTCCAAGCTGCCTGCCTTCAACTGAAAGATGACGATGATGATAACGAACCCGCCCGAGGCGAAGAGAACGATTGGGAAGATGATAAAACTGACGACGGAGTTAATCGTGACGATGACAGTGAGGATGAAGCTGTTGACAGCAGTAACGACGATGACAAAGGCGGGAGCACCGCGGAAGAAGATGCCGCTGAAGAAAATGAGAAAGATGAAGACCAAGACGATGGCAAGAGCGCCTATGAAATATTGGTGGAAGCGGGGGCAGATGTCAACGCCAACGGCGGGAAGTTTGGAACAGCGCTCCAAGCGGCTCACTCGTATGTGTCCTACCACGAAGCCCTACAATAAGCTCTATTGTCTAGTATAGATTACTAACCTTGCCATTCCAGATGGGGTGCTTACGGCGTTTTGTCATACCTGTTAGACCACGGTGCGTCGAGGAACCTCGCCGGCGGAAATCACCACACAGCTCTCGGTGGAGCACTCGCAGGTTCTTGTAACGGCATTCTATCAGTGTACTGGACGCGATATGCCCTACAAGAAGATGCCAACCTAGACTTCGCAAATATCCCCGGGGGACAACATGGCCCACCTCTGCACCATGCCATTCAAGACTGGACTGAGCGATCGGCCTTTTGTTATAATCTAATCAATCAGATGAAAGCCGACATCAACCTCAATGACAAGACATGGGGAACTCCACTGATCGTTGCCTGCAGTGTTGCTAATCGCAACCCGGAGGTGATGGAAGAAGAGGATCTGACAGGTCTGATACAATTCATACATGAGTTGGTTGATAGAGGAGCGGATGTCAATGCTCATGATGGCAACTATGGCAATGCGCTGCAGGCTTGTGTCAACGGGCCGCTAGAATTGGCAACTTATCTCCTTGAGAAGGGATGCGATGTCAACGCGATTGGTGGCGCCTCAGGCTTGAGTTCACCACTCTCTAGGGCAGCCCTTATGGGGGAAACGGACATGGTGCGCCTGTTCCTCGAACATGACGCTAATCCTAACATCGGAGGGGGCAAATGGGGATTTGCGCTTCACGCCGCTGCCAACGAAGGGCATATCGATATCGCAGAATTACTGATCAAACACGGCGCCAATGTAAACCTCCGACACAAACGATATGGATCTCCACTGGCAGCAGCAATGGCGGACCCGCGACATTTCAACCCGGCTCTTATTGACTTTCTTCTGGAGAATGGCGCAGACGTTGATACGCAAGGTGGACGATTTGGTTGTCCTTTAACTGCTGCCGCACTTGGTGGATACGATGATGTCGCAGCGAAGTTAGTCGCAAAAGGCGCAAACGTCAACCAAAAAGGCGGACGTTTTGGATATCCTCTCCAGGCAGCGGCTGTGAAGGGCTCAGTCAAGACGGTTTCCTTGCTCCTCGAGAATGGGGCGGACATCAATGCTGTTGGAGGTAGTTATGGCACTGCCTTGGTCGCCGCAGTAGCCAATGGTCGTGAGGCTGTAGCACAACTTCTGATCGATCATGGTGTCAGCAAATCGGATGCGGGAGATTGGTGGAGGAATATGCGGATCCACAAGCGGAAGCGCCACGCAGAGTTAGCAAAGCGATTTCTTGATATCGACAAATTTTATTTTGAGACATTCATTTCTTTACAGAATGGTTTATCGGTTGCATCGGATATATAAAAGGTAGTCAAAGAGCATGAAAAAGGATTGGGTAGGGTTTATTAGATAGATTTTTTGCAAAAATAGAATATTAATATTTCGGACTTGTTTGATCCCAAATCTCGACATCTACTGCTCCAACTTCACTCCCACTCCCGTCCAATACCGACACCTCTCCCTCTGTTGTTTCGGAACCCTCTCCATCTCCGTAGCATTAGTCTGCATTCGCAACCTTCTCCATCCCACTTCAAATCCCTCCCAGTTCGGTGCTTCTCGGTACTTCAGCGTATTCGGGTTCAATGTTCTCACGAAAGAGATGAAATAGTGCATAACTACTGGCACAATTGGTGCGTTATACGTCTTATACCCCTTGCCATCGCCATACAAAATCCCAACATTTCCCAATCCAAATACCGCTGGGATTATCCATGTATGAGGGACTCCAAGGCCAGCAGCCAAATTCGCGTCATCCAGAACATTGTAGCGATAGTTCCACGACTTCAGGTGTCTAGCGAGGACTTCAGAGACATACAGTCCGGGGCAGATAAAGGTACACTCTCCGTAAGCAGCTGAGGCGGATGGGAAATACGCACTGTGTTTAGGAACGGGCGGCATAAGTGGGTACAGTTTATTGATAACCTTGGCGTCCTTATCTGAAAGCTTTGGATAGTTAATTTTCATGAACTCGGTCACTTCGGTTGGAGAAGTAGCGTTGGGGGCCAGTATGGACCCCTCATCCGTTTCATCTCCCCAGATTGTGGGAACTTTGATGAACTTCCCTTGCGCGAATAGACGGTATGGATAGTCTTGTAGAAAGTCTCCATCGACAGTGGGCGTGAAGTACCAGAGTGGCAGGCTGCTGCGACCAGGATAAGGCGTTCCATGGTTGGCAGTTTGCAGAGTACCGGTATCTTTGGAACGCAGACATCGGAGCTGGTCCGCTGCATTACCGCATCCAGCCGCAATTGAAAATCGATCAAACTGCCATTCCAGGTCTTCAACTTTGGGTTGTGTGGGGAAGAAAGGCGAACTTCCAATGCCGCCATGAAAAAGCCCATCGTTTCGACCACCGTAGGCAATGAGGAGCAATGCAACAGACCCCGCGCCAGCAGATGGTCCGTGTATAACCACTTGTTTCGGGTCTCCTCCAAACTTGAGAGGGTTAGTACAGATCCTACCTCATCAACGGGCACAACTCACAAGATGGATATACTTCTGCACCCATAGGAGTGCCTTCCTCATATCCAGCATTCCTGCGTTCAAATCCCCATCTTTCCTAACCTTCTCGCTCGCCAGAAATCCGTATGCTCCCACCCGATAGTTGATGTTTACAAACACGATGTTATCCCCGGATTGGTGGATAACTTCCGTCCCATTATAGTTTGGATTGGAATTGATTTTATATCCCCCCCCCTGGATAAAAAACCACACTGGTAGTTTCGAATCCTTGGTGGCACTGGACGGCGTGAAGACGTTTATGAATAAACAATCTTCAGATTCTGTAAGGCCTGGGTCCGCAGAGGCGGTAGGGTTTTCGCTCAAGCATATCGGACCGAACTGTATAATCCATGTCAGCTATATCTTGTAAACGGTGAACTAGGTATGGTACTGAAGTAGCGTCTTGTAAGCCCGACGTTTTCTCCGGATCTGCGGGAGCTCGAAACCGTAGATTGCCAACGGGTGCCGCGGCATACCTGATACCCAGGTACTGGTTTACTCCAACGTCAAGAGTGGTTCCCTGGTATCGAGAATAACCCAAGTCTACTGTTGCAGGTATCGAGGCAGCTCTCGCTGCAAATAGCAAAACCGAAAGCATCTGGAGAGCCAACATCGCATGGCCAACAAAGCCATTCAAGATTCGGATCTGCTCTTTTATACTAAACATGTCTTAATCAGAGCCATCCACCCTTCGCGGCATATCACCTGAGGGTGTACGTTAAAATGCCGCATTCACTCGTGTATACGTCGCGTTTTTTTTTTGTTGTAATCATACTGCATTCACTCTATCTAGAGTATGGCAGAGCCTACTTCCCCTCCCCCTACAGATGGCCGACTAGATAGGGGAGATCCCTGTATATGTCGTGTATCAGTACGTGCGCCGAATGCCATATACAGGGTAGGAATATATTTGTTTTTTTGTAGTCATTTTGTATTCAGCCACTTACGGCTATAACATACATGTTCCTAAACCATCCTCCTCACTCCAATGAAAACCAGACGGAAAACAAAGTAAAGTTGTGAGACCCCACCCATTACCCTCATTCCCTTATTCACACTCTTTCAACTTCAACTTCACCCCCCCAGGGTAGGAATATTAAGCCGGTAGTATTCCATGTATAGGAACCGAGTGATATCAGGAACAGTTAGAGTAGTTACAGGATCCTCGGAAACAATATAGGGCGTACTTGCACCGTTCAGGCACGTCATAACTTTCAACATCCTTGTCTTCTCGGATGTGTCCTAATCGATAGCGGTCCGCTGCAGGCTGGGATCTTCTGCCGGTATATGCTGTTACACGACTGCTGGCCCGGGGGCCCGGGGGCCCGCACGCTGGGATTTATTACGAGCATCATGCGAGTTGGCAAGTATGTAGTACTCTGGGGTTTTTGTTTTATGATCGTACTTCAAGTCATGATATTTCAAATCCTGCTTGTTAGCTGACGGGGTAGCAGACGAAGATAAGATCGACGTCCTTCCTGTTTGAATACGATAAAATGCATCTCTGCGTCACGAAGCATTGATATCTCCGAGGGGTGTTTCGGCGCCGAGGCCGGCCTCAGAAGACAGATGACAGTTGAATTTTTAGGCCACCAGTCTGCATTATTAGATAGCCAGATAGTACAAGCTACAAACAGATATGAAAAATGCAGGGAGGTATCCCTGGGCTCCCAGAACTCTCCGAAAGCTGAACACAAAACCCCAGACACCATCTATATTCTTCCCATAAAACATTACAGATCCCGACCTCACCAAAAGTTGTTCAAGCTTACTTGAGCTGCTGTCCCTATTCCTCGGTTACAGGGGTGCGGACACTTAAAAATTTGACAAGTACAAAGCGCAAAATGTCAACCACTAAGAACAAAAAGGCAAAAGAAATATCTTCCGATACCGGGAAAACGTCACCCACTAAGAACAAAAAGGCAAAAGAAACGTCTTCCGATACCGGGAATCGAACCCGGGTCTAGTCGGCACTCGAACAAATGAAAGCGACCAATGCTAACCCCTACACCATATCGGATTGATGTCATGGATATGACAGTACCATATATGGGGTATTAAGCATTATACACCGGTACGACGTTACGGGGGAAATCCATAGATACTTATGGCACTCACAGTGTCTGTGGAAAGTGTAGAGTAATAGGCAGCTGGGAGGGAGTGGAAGGTATGGGAACACGACAATGCACCAGGGCGATGAGGCACACGTCACAAAAAATGACTCGGCCATCTCAACTCCGAACAAAGCACCTTCCCTCGTCTCCCTTCCTCCCAACCAGTTCCCCACCGAACCACCCACTCCACTCCACTCCCCACCACCACCGCTACCTCATCACAAACGCCACAGTTATCCCCCAAACCACGCACCGCCACAATGTCCAAACGCCCACCCTCCTCCCCGCTAAAGGGACAAACCCTTCACAGACGCAAGACCAACGACAGCAAAGAACCCGACAACCTCGTCACCTACAGCAACGAAATGGAAATCGACAACGAGCACGGGGTGGAGCGCAGGGCACACGTCTTCCGCGACGACGACAACGACATCCCGCGCGTCTTCCGGGACGACCCTCCGCCATACAACCAGTTCCCGGACAACGGCGTCACCAACAGCGTCGCCAGCAGTAAGAACAATCCCTACCATCTTCTCAATACCCTACTAACCCTTACAGCTCCCCCTGCGTTTTCGCGCAACAACATTGCAGCCCTCATCAACCGCGCCATCGCAGCCGGATCCGCAGGCCATCAGAACCGCGCTCGGTCTGCAGGATCTGGCACTCACCAGACCCGCCAGTCGGATGGTACGTCTCTGTCTCTCTGTCCCTCTGTTCCCAACCCACTAACCGTCTTACCCGCTCAAGTCGAGGTTCCCAAAGTGGCGCACAAACCCACCGAGCGCGAATTCATCGTACTCTTTGAAGACCTCCCTCCGTTTCCGTCGCACTTCCTGCTGCGCTGGAATCGTATTGACGAGGCCATCTCCATCCGCAATGTCAAGGCCCCAAGTTGTCGGGATACCATTCTAATTTCGTTCATGGATGGGGTTATGGACACGGTTGAGATTGTGGGCCAGGAGGGCAAAGGCACCGAGAAGGAGGTTGGTGGTGGGGGCTGGCCTGGGGAGCGTGTGTACGACGACGGATGGGCTAGAATGCCGGAGTTGAGGAGGATCGTGGGTGTTGGTATGAGGGAGGTTCCGGGGAGGTTGTATGAGGTGTTCAAGTGGGACTGATCGGAGTCGGTGACGGTCAATATGCTGGGTGCAGGAATGGTGGGCATCTGCTGCTTGCCGATAACTGTTTCTGCATATATTTCTGATACTTCTGTACTCTACGGCGTTCGGCTACCAGTGTACTTAGTAGCTCCTTCATTGCGGCCAATTTTAGGGATTTCCTGGTATTCCGAGATCTCGTGCTTCTCGTTCTGAAATGTCTCGTCGCTTGTCAGCAAGTTGTTGAATGTGACAGGTGGCCACGTGGGTAACTAAATGAGAAAGCTTGTTTGGACAACACCCCGTTGTGGGGACAGGGAGCACCAGACTGGTACATACAAACATTCCTACCACATCCGTAGAAGCCACAGTGTGGCCTGTTTCCAAGTGATCCACTGCTCGTAAAGTTGACTAGCAGAATGTCACATCCCAACCACTCCAGCGACATTATACGTACAAGAAAACCTATCATCGGCATATCTGATCCAACCCAATAGCCTGCGCGCGACAACCTCTCATTACAACCACACCCTCCTATTCCCCCTTCTCCGGCTTCCGTCCGTACGCAACATAACTACCACCCTCAGCTGCCGCCAAACCCAAAGACCGGAAAAACTTACTAGTAAACATAAATATGCACCCGTTTATTATGCGAAGTCTTGACCGCGCCATCACAAGCCACACTCGCCTCCTGCGGGTCCATCCCCAAAACCCTCGTAAACGCCGCTGCCACACATCAGCCCCGCACCCTCGCCGAATCTCTCTCACTCACCCATCCCATACGAATGATACCCGGTCTGCGCCGACAGCAGCGCCATTGACCCCACCCTCTTCAGATCCGGGTCCATCGCCCACGGCGCAATCGGGTGTTTGTACCTATCCACGACCACATCCACAAAGCCCACGTTCTCAAGCTCCTCCCGCAACATATCCCCCGTGACGTGCGGGGGCCGTCCGGTCTTCCCAATCGCATCCCGTAGCAGCGCCATCCACCGCGACACCCCGCAGTCTTCCGGGATCGAGTCGTCGTCCGAGTGTGCGATCATGCCGAGCTCGCACAGCTCCGTGTACCCGCCCGGTTTTGTGCAGGTGTGGGCTTGCGAGAGGAGTTTGGACCAGTCGACGACGGACTGGGCGAGGTTGCGGATGTGGATGAGGTCGAAGGAGTCCTAAATTGTTAGTGGGGGACGGGAGTGGGAGGGGGGGAATACCGGCTGGTACGTCCATGTGCCTTCGGCGTCGTCGACTTCAAATCTGCAGTTCGGGGGAATCCAGACTGGTTGGATTGGACTGTGTGTTTTAGCATATCGTAGTTGGCAGGACGAGGGGCGGGGGCACCTTAGATCCATACCAATAACTTCCGCAGTCGGATACTTATCCGCCATATCGACCGGCCAGATCCCGGTTCCGGTGCCGACGTCGAGGATGCGGTGTGGAGTTTCGCCAATCGGCGCTTTGTGGAGCTGCCCATCGAGAAGGAGAAGAAAGATCTCGTGGTGGAGATCCAATCTTCGAGCGCAGGTTAGTGTAATCCTAGTTACAATTGCAGGCCGTACCTATCCTGCTCCGTCTCGTCCGTCGGATGGAGATTCTTGTCCACGCCGAAATATGCGTGATACCGACGTCCTTCCCAAGCGTCAGCCGCCATCCAAGCGCACGTCCTTATCGCGGGTACCATTTTCGTGGAAGTATTCATTGACCGAAGACGACAAACTTGCGGTGCTGCTGCCAGCCGCTCCTCCCAAGGAGGCGTACCCTTCATTCTCAACATCTTCCAGCTACGGAGGTAAGCATGCGCTGATGGTGGGGAATCTATCGGCGTACCCAAGCGGGATCTACATCGATGTGTTGTGGTTTCAGTGCCATTTTGGAGTTTCTAGGGGCTGTGTTGAGTATCTGGTAAATGCAAGATGTGGTACTCCATGCGGAAGCACCGTTTTTATATATGGACCAGATAGATACCAGCCACGAGTGTCTAAGCGCTACGTAACGGCGGGGTGCGGGCGGGGGACTTCACAGCGGCTGCCCCCACACCAAAGCTCAGCCGGAAGTTATTCAGGCATGCGTAGCGTCTGTCAAAATTTTTGCTAGACAAACTTGACTTCTCTTTGGTCTGTGGGGGAAGACACCACAGCTACTCGAGTATAAGAATATACTGCTAGCTCAGAAGAAGTCATTGTAAATCCACTGTCTCCTGTATGAGTTATGCTCTCCTTGCCCGATTTTCTCGTCTCTCGCATTTGGCCGAAGAATTCAAGCAATTCAAGGCACGATAGCAGCTGCCAAAAGTTTTGTGACATGGCTATATCCCGCGCATTGGCGCGTACTCGGCGCAGCCCTATGCAGGACGCTAATAACTAAGCGGTTAGGCTTGCCGCGGTAGCCGAACCGGGCTCTTCCGATCGCCGTTACCAGATCTTTGTCATTCGCCTTCGGAACTGCCATCCGTGCACGTGTTACTATCGATACCGTCAGAAAAGGGGTGTGTTTAACTCCTTTTCGCGAGAACAGCAAAAAGAATGATTAGTAAAGGTTTCGAGCCTGCGCACTAGCAGTAGCCTTTACCAGAATGGGGTAGGCAATTTGATATTGTGGATTAGTCTCGTACTGCTGGCGCAGCGGTCCAAGACTAATTGTGGATACTCGCGTCTGGGGATACTCGCGTCTGGGCTTATCTCGAATACGTACCCAGACTGCGAAAATAAATTTTGCTAGCCGAGCGAGTTTGCGAGCTAGGCTAGAAATCTGGGCACAAGAGAACGTCTGGGCTGTCATAGAGACGAGTATGATTCCACACATGCCCAACCTCTTCAGCATGCCTACTTAAACTGGCAAACGGATAGGGACACTGGTTTCAAGCTTTGGTGTTTAAACACCTGTGAACTGTGCGGTGTTTGTATGTAGCACCAATCTAGAGTCCCGACCTTCGTGTTTCCAGCACCTGGCATTTACAACACCAGCTAAGTTAGACATCAATTCTTGTTTAATAAATAGTTCGAACTGTAGTAATAGATAACAAGGGATGAGATGCGCAAGAGGACCGGATTATTGTACCTTGTTTTTTGTAACACTTCGGACTCGATATAATGCCTAGTATTTGCATGTTGCTATAAACACCAGGTGCTGTAAACGCCAGGTGCTGTAAATACCAAAGTGCGAAACCTGTACTTATTATCTTGCTCTTTTGTCTACCATTACCGGACTTCAAACAAATTACTCATTCCGATAAGTGATGCAGTACGATTGATGGTCAAAAAGAGAACAAGCGGGACAGCACTCACCCTGCGTCTAGGTACTTTAACCCTAGCCCTCTGCATATATCGGCCGACGTTATGATTTCTGCCACCCGCCAGTCACGGCTGGCAGAAATGGAGGGGCAATCGGTATAATATTTTTCAAATGGTATTTTGTATAATAACTGTTTTATTATCCATCCAACAAAATTTTTTTATGGACGTAAATCGGTTGTGAGAACAAGCCCAGTTAGACTCCCTTCATGAACCACAGTAGACATCCACCTCAACTTTCATTACAATGTTTACACACCCATTCCTCTTCATAACCATAGGACAAACGCCAATTAGATCTCCAGGACGAATCGCTTCCAACCACTCCCTCACCCCTGGCGTAGGGTCACGCACATCCCACGCGACCATATGGTAACGACTGGAGATAAAAGTACAATAAGGGTTGCTTTGAATGTGTCGAGGTGGAATAGTTGGTCGTATTTCTCTGTCGCTTTGACCTGGTAAAGCACCTGCCATTTGATTATGTGAAGCTATGGTTACTACAGCTTCGTACCAAGAGCTACACGGACGGTAGCTCCCACGATAATGTGAATAAACACGATGTGCTGTGGTTTGGTTAGGTGGGCACATTTGTGAGTTTATGAAGCAGAAGAGAGCGTACCAGTATCAAGAGATTGGATCCTAAAGACAACCCTCTTTAGCGATTTGCCTGTTATTGTAATAGAAACGTAAGGCTTTTGTTCGGCGTTCCACTTGAATTCTTCCTTCTCCTCACGTAAAACGGTTGTTCGGACCCAATCTTCACGATCAATAAAGTGTGGACGAACTGCCTGTGGAGTTTGATGGGCTTTCACCTTCTGCGAGAGCCGGCTTCGTGCCTCTTTCTCCTGCCGTAAGAAATCCTCTCCAAGGCTATCCTTAAATTTGTCATGAAGAAAAGCGTCGGCGAAATCCAGCTCATTAGCCGTGATGTCGGGTGGAATAGCAACGTTGCAGTCCAGGAGAAACTCGGCTATCGATCCATTATGGAGACTAACCGCGATATGCAGCAGGGTCCTTCCTGCATTTGTTTCGGCATTGATATCTGCACCGGCTGCGACCAAGGTTTGTACGGCTTTCAAGGAGTTGCTCAAAACCGCATAATGTATGGGGACCGATCCATCTCCACATCGTTTATGAAATTCGTCGGGGGCATTTCGGAGGAGAAGCGGAAGGGCATCTGGAGCATACTGCGAAATTGTATGAACGGGGAATTCGAAAGGCGTATCTTCGATAGGACGGGACAATCTTTCGGACACAGGTACGTACTTCCGCAATACACCGGAGTCATGTCCATAGTAGTAGTAGGCGCTATCAGTTGATCCATACCACGCATCAGCTTCATGGAATCTGAAAATTACTGCTGGCAGATCATAAGGTGAACACTTCTGGTGTATATCAGCCCCCAGATTTAAGAGGTCCTCTACCATACTACTATCACCCATCAGCGCAGCAATCCGGAGGGGTGGCCCTGCCGGTCCCACATTTGCATCTAACAGTTCTGGTCTTTTTACCACAATGCGTTTGATAATCCATGTCAGACCACTCTCGATTAAGCCACCAAACAATGCAGTACGCACATCGGACAACTGATAGCCTCGATCGAGTTCTTCTTTGCAAAAGGCACAATCTGGCCCGCTGCTTATGCCCCTACCGTATATGTTCCTCCATTCAGTATCCACAGAGGACACCTCATCCCAATTGTGAGCGCCATGACAGATGCGTTTTATTATTTGTCTGTAGCTGCGGAGATTGGCAGGCGAATCAAACACAAAACAGTTAACAATCTCGAATAGACTATCGTCTTCATGTTTGACTTTGCTAGTATGTGCTAACCAATTTTGAGCACAGTATTGATAAAACCGGTATTTCTCGACGCGTTCATGCAGCTGGCTCTCGGAGGTGCACTGTTCAGAGAAGTCGTCAAGGAGAAGATACTTGAGTGTCAATTTTGCCACTCTGCTTTGAGCTTGATCCGTTTCCTTTTTGGGGACGCTGTAGTGAGATAGTTTCGGATGTGAGTGCAAATAGTCGGAGAAAAGGTACTCCTACAAATGCAATTGTTAGACGTTAGTCAATTTAAATTGTAGGTGACATGTTTACCTCAACTGTATAGTGGCACAAACGAATAGAAACGGTTCCTTGCGAACCTGAGCCACTCTCACTCTCCTCATGTATCTCAATCTCCTCATGTAAGAGACTACTACAGACCCTCAGCAAGTCCCGGGGATCAACAAAAGTTGCGTTCAAATTAAGCCTCTTCCCGTCACAGTCGTTCAGCGCGAGGGCTTCAACTAGCTCGCCCAAATCCAATGGGCGTTCCGAAAGGGTAATCCATTGAAGCGCCGAGTGAGCTAATTCTATGGAGCTGGCTTCATCGATATATTCTAACATTCTATCGTATGTTTCGAACAGCGTGCGGGGAAGATTCGCCAGCGCTTCTCTAATAGCCTTTGGGGTTTGAAGCCTGCTGAGAAGATCGAGCTGACACTGTAACCACCGAAACCTGGAAGAAGAAGACGCTGCGATTAGTTTCGAATTTCCGTTATATGGAAATTATTCCTTCGCTAGGCGGACTCGACTTGCTCTCGTACCCGACAATATTTCCCTTCACTCGCAAGCTCGCTCGGCGAAAGACAACGTACGGGCTGGCACACATAATCAGGGCGACTCACATATTTCGTCCAGACCCCAGGATAAGACTTTCGGTAATTTCGTCTTTCATAATCTGAAAGCGGTGGCCCCATTTCTTAGTATCCTTAAACTCCTCTGTTATTAGTTTCCTCATGTCTTCCTTTAAATTGACTTGTTCGTGCTCCAATGAAATTGTTGGAAAGTCTTTGAGTTCATCTTCTATATCCACCACTTTCCTGCTTACCACCAAAATGTTTGTGCTGTTACCAGAAGCAAGCATGATAACAAGATCCAAAAGGTTTCTCCTTAACTCAATGGGGCATTCATCAAGTCCATCGATTACGACGATTGATCGACGGTACAATCTTCCAACCTGCGCGACAAGCTCTGTGAGTTGTTTGACATCTGTAGGCGGCCCATGTCCTTGTGTAATTTTGGAAAACAGGTGTTTAACCGTATCTTCAAGTATGGTGTAGTCTAGATCGCATAGTAGTTGCGCCAAAAGAGTTCGAATGATATTTGAAGGGGTCTTCGTTGCTTCGTTGTTGTACTGACAGTAGAAGTAGGCAAAGCTGCACGAAAAGTTCGTGAATGCCGGACCAGACTCCTTTTGTGGTGTGTGTAGCAGATGGGGACATGTTGAAGCGAAGTGTGGATCCTTGAAGATGCCGGCGTGCATGTTGTGCGCGGGGAGACATTTGACAAAGGATCATAAATGCAACGTGGTAGGTTGCAAAGCTAATGCGGGACAGAACTGCACCCATAACGTTGACAAGTGCGTCAACTGCAAGGGAAATCATATTGCGAAGGCCAATTGTTGTGTTAAGAAACAAGAGGCTATTAAGATGGCAAGAGAGGAAAGGCGAACCTGGAAGGAGAGAGAAGGGGAATGCCGAAATGTGACAACTGATCAACAAAAGAAGCCGGATCACACAGAGGATGGGGAACCATCAACTGCAGATGCGGAAAAGAAGGCTCAGAATGATGAGCAAATCGAAAAGGAGCCAGAGGTCCAAGTCGTAGCAACACAAGAGACCGAAGGACAATCTTCTAACGCAGGGACCCAAGAAACCCCCATGAAGTCATGGTGAAGTGTGTTATGCATAATTGTGGGAGGGGGTACGAGGCGACTATAATGGCGTTGGAAACAGGAATTGTTTGGGAGGCTGATGTTGTGATGTTGCAAGAACCGTATGTGGAGAGAGAAGGGTACAACATTAGCCACCCAGGATATAGGCTGATCAGAGGAGGAAGAACGATGACAGCAGTAAGAAGAGATACACACCTGGAGTTTTCGGAAATGGATAAGGGGGGAGATGGAAATGTACAGGTGTTTGATATACGATACCCGTCGGGTAGAAAGATGAGATTGGTGAATGTGTATGATCAGCTGAGACAAGAGGGGGGAGTGAGAAGTCAAGGCAGACCAGCACAGACAGCAAGATGGAACGAGATTATGGAACAGGAAAAGATTCTCTTGGGAGGAGATTGGAATGCTCACAGTGATAGATGGGACCCTTAGTGCCCACCAAGATGAGATGCGAACTTTTTGGAAAATCTTATGGATGAGTACAATTTGATCGATGTTACGGACTGGGAAGAAACCCATTCGAATACGAGAAACAGCCAAACTTCGCGATCGCTTATTGATTTCTTTATTACTAAAGCCTCGATGGCTGATAGATTAGAGACTTCAACAGAATTGACAACTACTTCGGATCACGTGATTGTGTGTGCCCAGTTAAGATGGGATGAAGGGGAAGGAGTCAAAGTGTCACGAAAAATTACAGGATGGGATATTGATGGGCTCAAATCGAAGGAGGAGGAAGAAAATTATAAAAAAGCACAAAAATAGAGGAAGGATAAGAGCTCAAAGAGATCTGTTTTGGATGAGAAGAGCAGCGGGGATGAGTTACAGAGAGAGGCTGAGTGGATACAGCGGAACTTTGTTAATCATCTCAATAGGTGCTGCAAAAAAGTTAAGGTGTGTGCGAGATCAAAAAGGTGGTGGACGGCAGAGATCGCAGAAAACCGAAAGATTTTGGGATTGATAAAAAGAGCCAGAAAGAGAGGGGAAGCTTCGCAGCAACAAGTTAAGAGGCAGCGAAGTAACCTGAGAAAAATGATCCGGCATTTGAAAACGGAGATATGGAGGAAGTTTCTAACTTCGGCCACAAGAGATCAGGTTTGGCAGGCGTTGAGATATACGAAACCAGGTGGACAACAAACGATAAAGACTTTGAAATCTAGCACTGGGGAGGTGGCGGAGTCCTGGGAGGATAAGGCAAAGTTGATAAAAGAAGAAGCATTTCCGAAACCTTTGAAGGGTGTGGAGAGAAAGGCCCAAGAAGAGGGAGGAGAAATGTGGAAAAAGATTACTGATGAAGACATCCGAGAGGCTCTGTTTAATCAGTCAGTTCAAAAGGCACCTGGCCCGGATAGGCTGGGGTTTAAGGCAATACGATTATTGTGGGAATGGGATTCTCAAAGGATAATTAATGTTGTCAAAACGTCTTTTAGGTTAGGAATACACCCGCAAGTTTGGAAGGAAGCAAGGGGGGTGATTATACCAAAACCAAATAAGCCAGATTATGGAGTCGCCAAAGCATACAGGGTGATTACATTGTTAAATTGTCTGGGAAAAGTGGTCGAGAAGGTGGCAGCCAATGCAATAGCAGAGGAGTGTGAGCAAAGGAGGTTACTTCATGACGGACAGTTTGGATGTAGAAAGAGAAGGTCAGCAATAGATGCGGTTGGAAGGTTAATGAAGAGAGTTGAAGAAGTGTGGGGGAGGGGGAATACCATGGCAGTGTTGTTGATGGATGTTAAGGGAGCCTTTACACACGTGGCAAAGGGGAACTTGATAAAAAGAATGGAAGAAATGGGGTTTGAAGCCGACCTGGTGAGGTGGGTGGAAAATTTTATGGAAAATAGAAAAGTGATAATGTCGATGGACGGAAAGGAGGGAGATAGTATGGATGTGGAGATGGGAGTTCCACAGGGGTCGCCAGTATTGCCAGTACTTTTTGTTATATACCTTTCGGGGTTGTTCGGCCAAGTTGAGGAAAAAGAAAAAGAGTGTGGAAGTGAGGGTATATCTTTTGTTGATGATGTGGCATGGGTGGTGGAAGGAGAGGATGTGGGGGAATGCACACAACGACTGGAGAAATGCGCCGCGGAAACAACAATTTGGGCAAAGAAGAATGCCTGTCGGTTTGACATCGAAAAAACAGAAGCGATGTTGTTTACAAGACCAAGAAAGAATAGGGAACCGAAGATGAAAGCCCGGGTGCAGGTGGGAAATCATGAGGTTTCATATAATAAAGAAGCGACAAGATGGTTGGGGGTATGGCTGGATGATATGCTTACCCTGAATGATCATATGAAAAAGACCTTAGCGAAAGCAAGGAGAGCGCAGAATAGAGTGAGACCCTTGATGACGAAGAAAGGATTAAGCTCAGAAGGATGCAAACGAATTCAAGTTGCGGCGGTTCAGGCGGTGGCGTTGTATGGGTCTGAACTGTGGTGGCATGGACAAGAAAATCGAGCTCAGGAGGTGCAAAAGTTGTTGAACGAACAGGGCAGAAGGGTAACCGGATGCTTTAAAACAACACCTCAAGCAGCGTTGATGAATGATGCTGGTTTACGACCGGCAAAGGCTCTTCTTAATAATCGGGTACAACAATATAAGTTGAGACAGATGATGATGCCCGATGCTCAAGGCGGAGGGAGAATGTTAGAAGTACGGAGGAATGTTTTACAGAGGGTGGAGGGGATTGATGAGTTCATCCCGGAGGATAAACCTTTCGAAAGGAGGAGTTATGAAAGGACAACAATACCGACGGAAAAAAGATGCCTTAAGGGCAAAGTGATAATTCAGGATGAGGAACAAGCGTTGGAAGAGGTGAAGAAGGAGAGGGAAGGACTTGTTTTTTGGACTGATGGATCGAGAAAAGAGGATGAGTGGACTGGGTGCGCAGTGGTATGGGAAGAGGAAGGGAGGTGGAAAAAGAGGAGGGTGCACTTAGGTCGACAAAAAGAAGCATTTGATGCGGAAATGTATGCGATGTCGAAAGCAATGAAGGTTGCGGATGAGATGGCAGAAAGAAAGGAGGTTACCAGAGTCAGGGTTTTTACGGATTCTCAGGCAACCCTAAAACAAATACAATCGGACGAACCAGGCCCAGGACAGGTGCTAGCGTTACGAACAATGAATTGGACCGACGCATTAGCCAGAAAAAATATTCAGGTGCAGTACTGGTGGGTACCTGCCCATAAGGGAATAGAAGGCAATGAAGAAGCGGATCAACAAGCAACAAAGGCGGCATATAAGCATTGCGGAAGTTATACCGAAACGCAAAATCCGCTACCGTTTTTAGACTATGTTTCTTTCGCCCATATTAGCCGAAGGTCAACGGAAGTGAAATGGGAAGAAAGTAAGGAAGAAATTATAAAGTTGGGGAAGAAGTCAAAGCACAGTTACCGGTATGATTTGGTGAAAAGGGGGGGTAACAGTGTGGTGATGGGAGCCAAAAAGATGATTACGGTGAGGTTTTATCAGCTTAAGTCAGGACCTGCACTGATAGCGAAACACCTATTGCGGATTGGAAAAAGAAGAGATATGAAATGCTGGTGGTGTGGGCATGAATATCAGACAAGAGACCACCTTTTTAAGTGGTGTAAAAGATGGAAACGAGAACAAAAGAGGCTTTGGGTTGATGGGCAAGAGGGGG
>Ga0307515_10002045_pt1 | contig 44539 bp, 53 predicted proteins | sample 17_EM_MG_FD_194513 | JGI IMG/M metagenome (GOLD analysis project Ga0307515, IMG submission 194513) | Populus trichocarpa ectomycorrhiza microbial communities from riparian zone in the Pacific Northwest, United States - 17_EM | ecosystem: Host-associated > Plants > Roots > Unclassified | place... | reverse complement strand
GAGAACATGAGGATGATGCACGAGAGTTCCTGCGTGAAAAGGTGATGCTTGAAGTATCTGGAGAGGTTCTTCCGCTAATCGGAGTCTGGGGCCTTGATGAGATGGGAGATTCGATGGGGGAATAAGAGATAGAATCGATTGTGAGATTTATAGCAGGATTATTGGATACAACCGACGAGCGTCGTGAGATCGCCGGCGATGAGGGGTGGGCCATTCGAGGAGATGGAGGATTTTCAGGGCGTTTGAAAATTGATGGGTCGCGACGAAAAAACCGGCCAGAGTCGGAGTTGGATGGGTCGGGGGAAGCAGTGGCAAAGAAAAGTTGAGAGGTGTCGTAACCATCTTCTGTGGTCTCGGCGATTGCCTCTCTCTCTCTCGGATTCCAGTCGAATCCTCGACCTATTGAGGTGACTCCCCAGCTGTTTCCGACGCTGGCGGCCCGGTAGGGGAGGGGGCGGTTGGTGGGCCAATCCTCGTCGGCGAAGGAAAGGTCGACGGCGGGTGCGGAGAGAGGAGCACTGAGCATTCTGCCTTGGTAAACGAAGAGTAAAGTGTGGAGTTGATTAAGAAAGGCGGATGAAGAGAAGGTATTTTATAGGAGGGGAGAAGAAGTAGAGAGCGGACAAAGAAACAAAACCGTGGGGCAACGGCAGGTGGGACCTTTAACCCTCAAATCCTACACGGTCACCGGGTAGTTACTCCAGGCTGAATTTGGGAGCCTTCCAAAGATATCCAAGTAGAAAGGTCTACGATACATATAGATACTTAGAGTCTGTGGGCCTGGTCATCCCCGCACGGATAGAACGATGCTGGTGGACACATCCAGAGCCTCATTCACCGGCATCCACGCCGGTATTTCCGAATATCTGAGTGACCGGATCGGCGGTCTCCGGTGTTCCGCCATCATTCGGTGGCTTGCCGGAGTTCCCATCCACCACACACTCCAAACCTCCCGCCCACGCCCGTAACCGTCAGGATCCCTCAAAACTGTGCGTACTCTCCATCCCAGCGTCCCCAACGATGGATTGCGAGCTCGTTTCTGCGCCAGTTGATACCAACATGCTGGTGGTTTGGCGGTCGGAATCGCTGGATGCACCTCGCACCCATTGGATGGGCCCTCTATGTGAAAACCCGATCGTTGACTATTTTTCATAGAGCCCCATGGCGGCCACCATCAAAATTGTCAAGAAACGCACGACGCGCTTCAAGTGCGTACATGATCCCCCAGCCGTTTTATCCGTTAATCTCGTTCCAGGCGTCATCAATCCGACCGCTACAAGAGCGTCAAGGAGAGCTGGAGGAAACCGAAGGGTATTGATAACAGGGTCCGCAGGAGATTCAAGGGCCAAGCCCCTATGCCCAAGGTTCGTGCACACCGCGGTTCTTCCGTTTCCTCGGTTTAACGTGACTCGCCAGATCGGATATGGCAGCAATAAGAAAGTCAGTCAAAGAGTCGGATTTTCCTCATCCGAACGTGAACCTCACTCCACATTGTAGACACGACACCTTCTCCCCAGCGGTTTGAAGAAGTTCCTGGTCAACAACGTCCGGGAGGTCGATCTACTGCTGATGCACAACGGCAAGTACGCTGCTGAGATCGCTCACAACGTGAGCAGCCGCAACCGGACTGTCATCTTGGAACGGTGTGTCTGCAACCACATGCGTTCCCAAGAGTTCCCTGAACTAAATCTCTGTTTCAGTGCAAAGGTTTTGGGTGTCAAAGTGACCAACCCAGCCGCCCGTCTGAGGTCGGAAGAGTAATTTGGAGGCTCGCAGTTTACTATTGTTTTCTACCATCATGTATTGTCCCATCAATGCCATGCAGTGTCATCATTATACAACACCCCCTGTGTCTACGAGTTGTCCAAATTAGTGCTTGCCTCGATCGCTTCCATCGCAATCGATGACCACCAGGTAGGTCCTCCCCGGCATGGAATGAGGGAGATATTTTCGAGCTTGGAAAAACAGAACCGCCACTCACGCAGATTCCTGGTATACGGGGAACGGTGGGTCCCGTAGCGTGCCTCCGATCTGATTAAGCGATCGTTGACGACTCTACAGGAGAACAGCTGAGCCGTCAGCTAGATGACTGGCTATCTGCAGTAAACCCGGAGCCCGCGGAAGTATACACACCGCCTATTTCAGGATGTAAGGCGGTCATTGCTCCGTACGCCCGCATTCGGTTCCAGTTTTGTCCAGGAATCGATTATCGAACATAATTCCAGCCACGCAGGATACTCGTACTCGGGGCCGGCTGCTGCTTGGGCCTATAAGAGCATCGATACTACTGGGATGTGAGTTCCATTTAACTGTCCGGGTTCCTATATTTTACCCGCTCATGAGCAACCTTAGAAAGCGAGTGTTCGTTCTCGGACCATCTCACCATGTTTATCTGAACGGCTGCGCGTTATCAAAATGCAAGACTTATGCGACCCCCATTGGGGATCTTCCCCTTGACCTAGAGAGTGGGTTTCGCCTCCTCTAGGTGTCTGCGATGCGATTAAGGAATGCGGTACACAGCCATCGCCGAATTGCGTGCTACGGGAAACTTTAGCGATATGGATATACAGACCGACGAAGATGAGCACAGTATTGAAATGCACCTCCCTTACGTGCGTAAGGTGTTCGAAGGGTGAGGGGTGTAGCCGTGAGGCCGCTCGGGATGAGGCTGACCGTCCCTGTAGGTTGGATGTATCCATCGTCCCTATACTCGTCGGTGCGATAGATCGTGAGGCGGAAGCTCGATTCGGGGAAGTTATTGCACCGTTCCTCGCGAGAGAGGACACTTTTTGTGTCGTCTCTAGCGATTTTTGTCACTGGTGAGCACGCTGTCTGCCCCTAGTGACTCGGTGACTGACACCCAGGGTGATAGGGGAACGCGATTCTCATATACCTTCTATTATCCACAACCGCTACCCAATATCGCGGGCGGTATCCGTCTATCTCGTGACGGCCCACGGCCTTCCGCCGAATACCCGATCCACCAATCGATTTCGGCTTTGGACCACGAAGCTATGGAAATACTGACTCTCCCTCCCTCGAAGGCCTCTCAAGTTCATCACGAGTTCGAAAAATACCTCGTTAGGACAAAGAACACGATCTGCGGTCGTCACCCGATCGGAGTCCTCCTTGGTGCGTTGACTGGGTTGGAGAAGGGGGGTAGATCTGTTGAGATCAAGTGGGTGAGATATGAACAGAGCAGCAAGTGTTCCAGTGTCAGGGATTCGAGTGTTAGTTATGCGAGTGCGTATGTCCAATTCTGATTAGATCAGATAACGTGGAGAAGTGTGCGTTTTTGTGCTGTGTACAGTAGAAGGACCTGTCGATTTATTCCGGACAACAGAATAGTACAGGGTAGTAACCGAGTTGATCTTTGGGCTCCGCAAAAAATGCATCCGCCGTGAAAACTCCGTGGTCGAGGGTCTCGTTTTGACGATAATGGGGGATCATCTCTACCGGTGCGATTGCGGCCAAGGTCGTCAGCAGGCGTATTTAGAAGCCTGTGTAATGATGCTTCCATTCGTTGATCTGTGACGATCATGTAGGATAGACCCGAGTACGCGAGTTCACCCCTGCCTCCTGATAGCAACCCCGAGTTCACTGTCGTCAAGGTGTACTATGGGTCACGTCGCTCATAAGGGCGTACAGGGCCTATGAAGAACTGTATGCTGACAAGGTGAGAGCCCTGGGGAATCGATGGCGTGAGGTTATCACTAGAAAAAAAGTGCATAGGACGTCGGCACAGTCTATGTTGATGGGTACCGGTAAGGACTCACCAGGCCTCTGACTTTGCTGAGGAGCGATGTAAATCAGGGACCCTAACCACACCACTACCAGAACTCTGAGGAGACGGTTCTTTCCAAGAAACGCGTCCTGTGCGAGAAACCAGTAGCCTCGAACGCTTCCGGCCACTTGCTAGCGCGTCTGAGAGGATTTTAGAGGACGGAAGACTCGGTGTTCCGGTCTTCCTTCCCGCCGACCTATCTGACGACTTTGATATCGAGAGTGCGTGTGTAATACACTCGCCTTCTTCATCCGACGGTCTCCCATCGAACTTACACGCCTCCCGACAAGCCATGGGATTCTGGGTCCTAAGCTGAGGGGTGGAACATTACGTCTCTCCTACGAATGACGAGTGGTCGGTGACATCGAGCTGAGTGAATTTTCTCGTGGCAGTGGTCTGAGCTCACCCCAGTCACATGCGCTTTGGGTAAGGCGGTTGACGTGATACCATTCATAAAAGAGGCGGTCGTGACCATAAGCTACGAGCACCCGGACAATGTGGGCGAGGAGTCTGGGCATATTGCAGCGTGAATATGGCGATGACGTTCGTCCCGACTTTCGATAAGATCATACAGGTACAGGCGGTCCTGAGTTGTCCCAACCACAACCCCTACGCGGCGGCCGGGTGAGTGCATTCAGTTCCGAATACACCCAAGCGCCAATTTACAAGCCGGGGCATTTGGTGTGGGATATTTCGGCGAATCTGGGAACGGAAACGTGGCCAACAGTGAAATGAAATAATTCCAAGCTGACGAACTCGCGCTATGCAATGCATATGCGTCAGGGACGGTAAAGAGAGCTCCGGGTGGGGGCGTTGCCGATGGGAATTCGTCATCACCCAATGCTCAGGCCGAGGAGTCAATCAGCCCGCACGTGAGGGGAAAGATAAACGGCTTTGTCATTCCGATCATCGAGGATCGGAATCCGGATACCTTGATGTGGTCCAACCCACTTAGATTCTGGTCGCAGATGTCACGGAGACGCAGGGTATATAAGGATCAGGCCTGGCTTGGTGGGAGCGCAATTAGAAATATCCCTTTACCACTCCTTTTTGCCCGCGCTGCACCTGCCACTATCGTGACCGAAACATGCCAAAGACCTCCCAGGTCTTGACTTCGCCTCTCGCGGGGATCGTAGTTGCTCCTATACATGACTACACCGAACAACAGGAGGCTCAGATCAAGGATTTGCGAGAGGTTCGTAGCGTTTGGCTCGGAGTGACTCAGACGGCACTCATGGATCTTGAATCTTAGTATGCAGCGACCTTGCAACTACCAGAAGACGATCCGTATTATCCGTGGGAGCTCAGGTTCTTAGATAAACCGGACACCATGCCTCGGTACATGAGGGCTGCCAAGTGGTATACCTCCGACCCGCCAAAGCCCTGCAGAGATCCAATGCTCACTTCCCTCCCAGGAAATTCGAAGACGCGAAGAAACGAATCGCAAAGACTATGCAATGGAGACGAGAATTCAAACCCGACCTGATCTCCCCAGAAGAGGTATTCCTGTGGAATCAGCTTTTCGGCGTGGGTATGGCGCTAAACGATCACGACACAGGTCCGAGTTGAGAGCGAAACTGGAAAGATGTGAGCATGGTTGAATGCACGACTGCGTGTCCGCAGCTGATGACACATATCCCCAGCATCCTTACTGGATTTGACAAGAACGGGCGACCGATACTTTACATGCGACCTGGGCGAGAGAACACCCAGACAAGTCCTCGCCAGCTACGACATCTCGTGTGGTGTCTGTGAGTGTTCAGATAAATTTCGGCGATCACACCTGTTGATATTTTTCCGCAGCGAGCGCGCCAAAGACCTCATGCCCCCTGGTCAGGAATCGCTAATGATAATCGTCGATTACAAGACCACAACTCTCAGAACGAACCCCTCGATTTCAGTCGCCCGTAAGGTAAGCGAACAGCCGACCCTTGAACTACCGGATTGTACTTACCCCTTGCAGGTTCTTACCATCCTCCAGCAACATTACGTCGAGACTCTCGGGAGAGCGATTGTTGTAAATCTTCCCCCACTCTTGAACTTCTTCTACAAAGGAATATCCCCTTTCTTAGATCCAATTACTCGTGATAAGGTGGATTTTGATTTCCCAACATTGGTCGTGGGGCTAACAGCACCGATACAGATGCGTTTCAACCCGGACCTGCTCGAGTTGATTCCAAAGGAACACCTTGACGCTGACTTTGGCGGCGACTACGAGTACGAGTTTGAACCTATCAGTTATTGGGAACAGATCGTCTCGTGAGTTGATCGAAGATTTCCTTAAGCTGTACCGCTGAGCAATGCATGTCTAGGAAGTGTCGCATCGCCCCGGATGGCACCCGACTGCCCGAAGGTTCTGGCTCTCTCAAGCTCTCACGTAGGAGCTCGAATTCGACATTGGTAGCCCAAACCAACATTGGAGATCAAAAGCATTCGGTGTCGGTGGGTATTGATCCCATTCCGGAGTCTGTAGGTGTGCATTGAACCCCGGGGTATCCTTGCTGTGTAATGTGTACTATTATTATTAGTCGCCTTTAGGCGTGTTACGCTTGGTCATTTGTTTTGTGCGTACATCGTGTGCTAATTGACCTGTTTCCGTTCCCCACACTTGCTTAACTTGCTTTGCGCCACCGATCAATAAACCCAGCTCGGCCGATATGCTCCGTTGCCGACCCGGTCTTGACGGATACAATCTTGGGCTTTCCCTTTCGCTACTTCCCCACCATCCCCCATTTTCTACCTATGCATAGCCTGCGCAGACTGAGAGTGCGAGGCACCACTCTTCAGGGGTCCCGTACCATGTCGTCAACGGTTTCATCACAGCTGCCGCTTAAGCCACCATCCATTGTAGAGGAAGAGAAGGAATTCCGGGAACGAGTTGCGGACATGGAGGGTTTCTTCAAGCAGTCTAGGTTCGCATCGCTATCTCGCCCTTACACCGCTGCGGACATTGTCGCGAAGCAAGGATCAATGCCAGTACTTCCGCTGCCTTCGACTCTGATGGCGGACAAGTTATACAAGTTGTTCACCGAAGCTGCGAATGAGAAGCGACCGGTGCATACTATTGGAGTTGTTGACCCGGTTCAGATGACGCAACTGGCACCCTACTCGGAAGTCGTGTACATTTCGGGTTGGGTGGCCTCGAGTACGTTGACGACTGGGTTCAATGATGTCGGTCCGGATCTCGGGTAAGCAGTGTATGCCCGTTTACGAGTCTCTGGGTGTCTAGAGTTTTTGATATAGTGATTACCCATATACCACCGTCCCCAACCAAGTCCAAAGGATCTTCAAAGCTCAACAACTACACGACAAGAAACATTATGATGCCCGGATGAGCGCGACGCCAGAGGCTCGAGAGAAGCTGTCATACGTTGACTACCTTCGCCCAATCATTGCAGATGGTGACACTGGGTAAGAATGCGTCAATCCTTTCTATTTCTCGTGCTTATATGTGGTGTAGCCACGGTGGACTATCGACGGTTATGAAATTGACCAAGATGTTTGCTGAGAACGTGAGCATGTTCTTTGGGTTGTTTTAACCAAGGATTAATCGAGGGTTAGGGTGCTGCCGGCATTCATTTCGAAGACCAATTACATGGTGGGAAGAAGGTGGTCATCGAATCTCACTCGGCTGGCTTCGCAGCAGGACTAATCGGTCTTCTATAGTGTGGACATTTAGCTGGTAAAGTTCTGGTGCCAACCTCAACACACATCTCCCGCTTCATCGCCGCTCGATTCCAACTGGATCTATTGAAAAGCACGATGCTTCTCATTGCCCGCACCGATTCTGAAGCCGGCAAACTCATTTCATCGACCGTTGACATGAACGATCACGAGTTCATTAAGGGAGTAACGATGCCAGCGCTCAAGAGTCTGGCACAAGTCCTCCAGGAAGCCGAAGCTGCTGGAAAGTCAGGAAAGGAGATTGATCAAATTGAAGCTGCTTGGGTGGCCAGTCACGAGCTCGTCACTTTCAACGAAGGTGAACTACAATTGTTGTCGACGAACGTGGTATCTCACGAGAGTTCCTTGTAGCTGTCAAACAGGCCATTGACGCCTCCAACATCTCCGACAAGACGGGAGCGTATGAAGGGTACCTCAAGGTTGTCTCCGGAAAGTCGAACTCCGAGGCAAGAATCGTCGCACAGGACATTCTCGGAGAGCCCGTCTTCTGGGATTGGGACTGTAAGTTTCTGATAGTTGGGCGACAAACCGGTTGATTCTCATCCTCGGTTCCCTCGGCGTGAAGTGCCTAGGACCCGAGAGGGCTATTACCACTGTACCGCCGGCATCGAGGTTCGTCTTCATGTTGTTCGGGTGTTTGATTATATGCATATCCACATACTCTAGATGGCTATCAAACGAACTATCGCTTTCGCGCCATACTCCGACATGGTTTGGCTGGAGACCAAGACTCCCAACCTGGAGCAGGCGAAATCCTTCGCTCGCAGGATTCGGGAGCAACATCCCGGGAAGTGAGCGTTGGCGTTGCTGCTGCAGTAATTCTTGGGGGACTGATCGCGACTTTCTAGGTGGCTGGTTTACAACCTGAGCCCAAGTTTCAACTGGGGCGCCCACGGGTTTACAGGTCAGTCCATGTGGTCCATCAGATTCCGGACCTCATCGCGTGAATTTCAGAACAAGACTTGAAGTCCTTCGTTGACGAACTTGCCAAAGAAGGGTGGGTTCCAAAAAATAACTTTTTTTGGGGGGGGGATTCTCACCAGAATTGTTGATTGTGAATACCCAGATTCGTCTTCCAAACGGTTTCTGTAGGCGGGGTGCACGCCAATGCGACGATCATCGGTATCTTTCATCCCTTTCCGTTCGTTCGGGTTGTGCGGAGATCTCATTTCATTAATTTACAGCTGAGCTGGCGAGGAGGTACCAGACCGAGGGTATCAACGCCTACGTCGACTTGATCCAGAACAAAGAGCGTGAACTCGGCATCGACATCATCACGCATCAGAAATGGTTTGTCCCCCCATCCACCCTTTTTTTATCAATTATTTCCTCGTTTCTAACATCGGATGAATGCAGGAGTGGAGCCAATTACATTGACGGAATCTTGACGACCATCTCATCTGGATCATCCAGCACTTCGGCCGTTGGAGCAGACTCAACTGAGAATCAGTTTCATTAGAACGCTTCCCTGCAGTGATTGTCACCCTAGGCTCTTCCCATGTAGGACGGTGGGGTGCCCAATATTCGCTCACACCTGTGCTGCGTCCGTTGTGCCGAAGCTCTATAAGGCTCCTTGTATTACAATAGTCCTCAAACGGTATGTTCACGAAAAAGCAGGCAAAGTGTGGGAGAGGAGGTTGTATGTACAAACTACTACTGGGTGCCGGGAACTAGTCCGAAGATATGAGTAAAGGAATCCACGAAAAGAAAAGCAGGAGTGAGGAAAAAACACGAGCGATTAAATTAGCATGCAAAGAGAAAAGCGAAAGTCGAAAGCAAGGTGAGGTACAAGCGTGCGTTGAAGATCACTGTCAATGACGTGGGGGGGTGGGTGAAAGGGTTAAAGTAAGTCGCGCGAGACGACGCTGGGCCGAAACTAGCGTTCCAGACCGTGGTAAGGGTATGACAATGACGAGTGCATCCCATGTTTCGGAGTGACAAGTTCGAACTGTGAATTGTCCAGACCGGACAACTCATCCTCCTCAGAATCCTGGGACCCCCTCCGAACGATCACCCCATTATTCCGCGGTGGCGAAGGATTCGATACCGGTGAGACAATAGAAGGGGTGGACGAATCTGTCGATGACTGCGATCCTGCCGGACCTGCCCTCTTCATCGAAGCTCGGTGGGCCTTGTTGGCATTATTGGTCGTGATCGACACCTTCTGCGGTTGGTTACCGCTGACGGTAAATTGTTCGGGAATGTTTGGGCTCGGTGGCAAGTCATACAAAGCGGATGAAACGGACCCTCGCACACGATGAGACACGTTCTCAATCGCATTCGGGCGCCACTTTTTTAATGAACCTTGCCCCTGCGGAATCTGTTCGCCGTTCGACCTGTCACCGCTCGTGCGAGCATTCTCCCCCGACGTCGTCGTCTGTGAGAAGCTCCCAGGCCTAAGACTCTTCAGGATGGACTTTCTCACGCTCCCCGTCTTGTTTTCCGGCGGTGGCGGCGTGGGAGACGGAGGGGGCCCTGTGGTTGTGGATGACCCTGGGGTAGGCGGTTGATTCGACAGGGGTTTATTAGGATGAATGGGGTATTTTGAATCCTGGTCGAACCTGAGGAGGTCCAAGACGGAATCAGCGCGGGATGGGGTTCTCGACGGAGGGAGGGACGAGTATTGAGATTGTGGTGTATCACTGGGGGCGGAGGGCGGTGTTGGAGGTGATAAGTTGTTTTGGGGTGGGGTGGGAGAGTTCTTTCCAGAGCTCGGAGTAGACTGAGAAATCGAGCCTTTGGTACCACTCTTCCTCCAGAACTTGCGGATGCTCTTGACACTGACGATAGAAGCACTTCGAGACCGGGTGTCTCTTCCAGGAGCGAGGTTGTTTGGGCTGTGGTCGTCGGTAGTTGAGTCGAACGAGAACCTACTGGATGGTGCTCTCTCCTCAATGATCGTAGAGGAGGTGGAAGGCACTTTGGCCTTATGGGTGGGCTGGTTTGGCATCTCAGGGATTGCAGGTACCGGGGGCACTTCCTCAAACGGGACGAACGATGAGGGATACCTTCCGAAGGGGTCCGGCGAGAGTGGGATGACGGGTGAATCGAGAGATCGATGGGGTTGGAGAAGGGGGTATAGTGTCTCCTCCCTCTGCGGTTCTTCTAGAATGTGCGGTGACGAGCTTTTCCTACCGGGTAATGACTTCGGTAGTTGCATAACAACGCCGTTCAAAGCCCACTTTGGTTGGTTCGCCAGGTCAGCATCCAACTGGGAGCCCCGCGCATCAGACGTCAATGTTGAGTAAGGAACTGCAGGCCAAACAGCATCCTCCGATCGGCTAGCACTAGATCGCACAGTTAGACTATTTATTGGGTAAGAAGCGATTATTCCTACGCTTTACTCGACCTCTTGCTGCTCCTCCTGAGCAGCTTTGAGGGGGAGAAAGAAGTCGTGGAGCTGACCACGGATGACCTCGACCTTTTCTGTTTGTGAGTGGAGGGGCGGGGAGAAGGTTGGTCCACATCCGCGAACTCCGACTTCAGAGCTCGTGGAGAGAACTGGACAAATTGCTGGGAAAAATCGTCAGAAACTCGAACTCATTAACTCATAACAACACACCTTCTCTATTTCATCAAGTTTGGCTTTCATCAGATATTGACTTCGTCTTCGATCATTAGGGTCATTTTCATCGTACTATGCGGAGGGTCAGCGCGAGAAGTAAGTTAGGTGACCTATTTACCGTGTCGTCGATGCCGAAACCCAGCCCCAAATCAAGATCTTCGAAGAACGCGCCATCACGCTTGTCCTGGAGCGGTCCGCGTGTCACCGCTTCTTCAGCCTCTGTGACTTCCAGCGTTGGATCTTCGCCTTGATTGGGGGTGAACACCCCCTCTGAAGGAGTTCCGTCCTTAAGGTAGGCGAGGCCGGCGCTCTCATCACCACTGCTTGGCAACGGGCTGGTGAGGACCATCGGAAGACCAAGAGTAGAACCAGGGATGGCAGCCGAAAGATTAAGAGGTGGAGGGGCGGACTTTCTGTTTGAAGTATCCAAAGCAGGACTAGGAGGAGAGTTTGGGATTGTGACGGATAAGCGAGGCCTAGATTGGTCCTCCCACAAGCCCTTCACCTCTTCCTCGTCATTCGGTTGAGGGGTGACATTCTCCTCCGGTAGGGGTTCCTCCGCCAGCGCGACACCATCCAAAGCGAGATCCACAACATTCGGGTTGGGCTTCCGAACTGGGTGATTCTTTGCATGGATTTCAGCCCAAGTATCAGCGTCTGCTCCAAATACGTCTGCCAATGGGTCTGCCGCACCAGGAACGGGAGGGAACTGGGCTGTGATCTCGTCATCGTCCAACTCGTCGTAGTCTTCGTCTCCATCGAGCTGAGAGTAGCCCTCCTCTTTCGTCATCCCTTGCACGTCGTCATCGTCATCATCTTCCAATCGCAAATAATCCTCGCTCTTCTTGAGGAAGTCAGGCACATCAGCCTCTGCCTGTGCCTTATCGACAAGACGGAGATTGATCGGCGCCCTTTTATCGTCGTCTGACGTTTCCCCATTATTGAAGCTGACACCGCGCGCACGACTCTCTGCACGCTTGGCGTGGTTCAGCCTCCGGCTCCTTAACCATGGCTCATACCAAATCGCCTTTGCCTGATCGATCACGAACTCCACTTTGGCCAAAACCGGAATAAACGAGTTTGAATGGAGTCCTGGGAGATCAATGGGATCCGGATTGGGGCAAGGCTCGGTTAGAGCGGGGGAAGACGACAAATCTCGGTCAATGGGAGTCGTGAGAGGGCGAGCGGCTACGCGTCCGAGATGTGGCTGAGATCTGTTGGTGAAGTCGAAAACAGATGTGGCCGGCGTCGTGGGAGAAGGGGTGATTGGATAACTGCAAGTGGCTAATGTATCGAGCCTGTTCGTGGAGATGAGGGGTTTGAGGGAACTGGACAGGACGGTGGAGTCGAGCAGGGAAGGTGACGACTGGGAAGCAACGCATCCCACATCCGGAGTGCCGGCCCGGGAGGAGAAGGATATCGAGTCCTCTCTCTCCACCTTGAGTACGCGGATCCAGATATGCCTCCAGACCGCCTCCGAAATCCTGGGGCCCTGTCCCTCATTCTCCCACTCCTGCAGGGTCACGTCACGATTTGACGTCGGGTTTACCGTATTGGGACTTGGGGTAGAAGACACGAGGTATAGAACGAGACCAATAGTGCTGGGAAGCGCGTACTCCTTGGCAATCGCAGTGAGTTGCCCCTGGAATGACTGATGGAGAGGGACGAGTGTACCGCGCTCATACTGTGAGTGGTATCCCGAAGCACCAGCAGGAAGGGGTGTGTATTGGGATTCGTCGGCGGCCTGGGCGAGATTCCTAGGAGGGACAACGTGGAGGAGAAACTTGGAGGTCACGGAGGCTGTGACTGTGTATACTGAACTGGCAGAGGGAGTGGGTGAGCGAAACATCAGGTTCGCTTCTGAGAGGGATGGAGAGGGAACGGGTGATATCCTCAGTGGGCCGGGACTAGTGGCGGGTAGTGGGGTTGAAACACCGAGTGCGTTGGCCAGTTTTGCCAGTCGATGCGGGGCCAGCGGTTGGCGAGGTGGGGGCCAGACAGGGCGCAATTGGGCCCCATCTTGAGACGTCCTAGACGTGACGGTCATGATGGTCGAAGTGTTAAGTGTACAGATAGATTAGAGATGACTAGATATCTAGCATCGAGGACCTGACGAGTGATTTCCCAGTAAATAAGCTGAGGCGTGGAGAATGGAGGTATACAGTAGAAATGCTTACAGCAGAGCCGAGCAAGGTTATGAGAAAACCGTGGGCGCGGTGTGCGAGGGGTAACTGTTTTCGTTCGTCGTGGTCGGGGGTAGAAGACGAAAGAGATGGATCAGAAAAACGCGAGGACGTCGGCTTTCGGTCAATTAAACAGAGCTGGCTGTGAGTTGAGAGATGGCTGGGATTGTTTATACCCGCGCTGTGTTTGACTTGACTTATTTGGATATTTGTTACCACATCCCACGTGTGTCTGCCGGTGTCTATTGGCAAAGCTTACGGACATAAAACCCCGTTCAACCGAACCCGCGAACAGATCCGCGTCATATTCATTGAACTACCCCGCGATGCGAGAGAAGGATGCACCAACTCAGAAAACACAAGGCCAGCGGAGGGACGATGGTACACGTCTCGATGCGGTTGAGTGGAGGGATGTCAGGTTGAAACTCCCGTACGGACGCCGTGGGTCCATAAATCTCTCGCTGGCAAAGCCAAGGAAAAGATCTGGGGTCAAACTCTCTGTCAAATAAATCATAAAAACGGCTTGACAGGACAGATTTCTCCGCTGAACCTCAGATGCGGCGCCACCCTTCCTCCGTCAAGACCTGAGGGAGACGATGCGGCCTCTCGACCCGTTTCTGGCAGTGGCTGACATGGACAGGGCGCACCTCAACCTGGAAAGTGATCCAACATCTTGTCCAACATACAAATTCTCCCGGGCGTCGTCAGGAACAACGCAGTAGCGTCATACCTGATGGTAACATCGGGATTTTGATTCCCCTGCGCACAGAACGGAGCGAATTGCCGAGCCCAAGCTTAAGACTGTACATGCGCGGTGCACTCGATTATCGTAGCTGAGCTTGAAACTTGATATCGACGGATCGTAAAAGCGTTTCGACGATACTAACCACCACTCAAAACCGAGAGTCATACCCGGACGAACAGCCGCCCGGAACAACCGGGGCAGACCTCGGGCACCCGCCACAAAACTACTTTGACACCCGATCGGGGCAAAATCAGGCGTCAAAGATCCGCCACAGTACTTCGCAACCCATTCGCGAACCTCCACCGCGGCCGCGAAAGCAACGCATACACCGACAACCGTTCAACCGTTCAACGTTCGGTGCTTACACCCTTGCCTTGCCTACTGTTCTGATACTCCCATTCGACAGGCTCCGGAATCCGAACATCTCATGGAAGCAACTCAAGTTGCGGCCTTCCTAGCCACAACAATCCTCGCATCGGCGGCCCTCTCCCCATCTCCGAATGCCGTCGGACTCGTGGGGCTCCTGGTTGCGCTTCAGATGCACCCAAGGCTTTTCTTCAGAAGAGCTGACAAATTCGTGTCACCGTGGGCCGCATCGACGATCGGTGCTGCTATCTCTCATTCCAGGGCGGCGTCGAACGCGTTGCAAGCTTCAGTCCTGTCGATATTCCTTACGGCAGTTATCTCGGCCGTAGTATCGGCGATACCAGTTGCAGTTGTATACGTTGATTCGCGTTATATCGGAAAAAACCACCGGTACAATTGGCCTCGGCTCGCAGCATTTCCCGCCTTCTGGGCATCGACATGGGGAATAATCTCAGTCCTGACCCCTGTTGGGAGGCTCCTAACGTGGAGTCCTGTAACTGGCCTTGGTCCTTACACCTGGGTTTCCTCGTACCTGGGTCCCTGGGGCATTGATTTCATTGTGGCGGCATGGTCTGTGGTGCTCACTGAAGCCATTGCCGTTCCGCTCTCCCGACGCGCACTGTTGGTCGAGGATTCAGCAGAAGCTAGGAACATGGAGCGCTTCGCACCATACACCGACGATCCTGACACACCCGCATCCCGAGACCACTCGACACTCTACCACAAATCCGCATTTACCCTATTCCTCATCACTCTTGTGATACCGTCACTCTGGACACCCGCAATCCCAAACCCAACCTACACATCTACCATCACACCATTCACGCTGGGGTGTGCCCTGCCCCAGACTCATCTTCCACACACGACACCTCACCCTCCAACACTGGACGATTACATCAAAGAAACCCGGAAGATGACGAATGCAAAACTTGTCTTGTGGCCAGAGGGCGCACTCAAATTTGACACCGAGAAGCAACGAAACACAACTTTTGAGGAGATCGCCAACAAACTACTCAACCTTCACAAAGGACTCCATGTTGGGGTTGGGTTTGAGGAGACTGCTCCGGAGTCTTGGGGAAAACGGGCGAGCAAACGGAATGGGTTTGCATTGCTTGTCGAGGATAAGGTTGTTTTGCAATACTACAAACGAAACCTGGTCCCGAGTGCGTTAATGTTTCACCTAACGATGACAAATTTGAAGCTCACATCGGTTCTCCAGTTGCAGAGTCGTTTTCTATGCTTCCATCCGACGAAGCACCAACAATATATCAACTTCCACTTGGGCCGCCCTCAAAGATGAATAAATCCGACTGGGCAGAAGCGCCGGGTTATACACGACCTATCCCGATCACCTCGTCGATATGTCTAGACTTTGCATCACAAACATCGTTCCTGTCGCTCGATTCACGACCAGCACTGATCCTCGCCCCTGCACGCACTTGGCACCCTTCCGTCGGACTTGCGATGTGGAATCAGGCACGGCAGCGTGCGCGTGAGACAGGGAGCACCATCCTCTGGTGCGATGGTGGTGAAGGTGGATTGAGCGGCGTCATCGGCGATGGGTTTGAGGAACCGTTCCAGTTCGGGGAGGGTTCATGGACCAAGACTATCGGGCTCACATATCCATTCTCGGAACGCAAGACGATGTTCACGTCCACGTGGGTCGGGAACCTTGGGGGGTTCGTCGTTGTTTGGATGCTGACCGGTGGAGGGTTGGTGGTTCAGGCAGTAGCAGTGGTCTACCGCACCCGTACATCACTTCTCGCGTGGAACATTGTGAAGTTGAAGCAGACTGCCCGTGGACTCCTCCACCGAGAGCGGCACAGTGATGCAGAACGAGGAGAGGGGAGAGGGTTGATTGGGGGTGGTGGGGCAACGCTTCTGGATCTGGACGATGACGAACAGGAACAAGTTCGTCAGCAGACCCCGACGTACGGTGCCATGCAGCGGGCGTAAATCTTGACGTCACCTCGAACCCGTTCTGGTCAGTTCCCTCCCTCTTGTGATCCAGATTCCTCCGCAGTATGGAATGTCCGTTGGATCTCACATCTTGAATTTCGATCTAGGAATGCCCAATGTTCGACGTCGTCCCTTTCACGTGTGCTAGGAGTGGATAAGGAAGACTTTTGCACGTCAACGCGGATTGTGTTTCGAACAAAATCTCGTTTCACCGGCATCTCTGTAATTGTACATGACCTGAGAATTTGACTTTGTACGACATCTACGGCATTTAGACTATTGTATGTGAGAACGCTGTGAGCGGCCAATTCCTCGAAAGCTCTGCACCTTCGTATGCTCCGTACCGTGACAATTCTGTAAAGGGTAGACCGTTGATGTTGATGTCGACGATGAGACAGGTTTGATCATTGCGGGGGACGCTGAGGAAAGCTTACCTACCCGAGATCCGTGAAAGCAGGCACCCACTCGTTTCAGGCGTGAGGAAGTAACCCGCAAGGCTATTCGCTCCAGCGTGGAAGCAATGCGCCCTCCGCTCGAAGGCGGCTCGGCGATCGTTCGGTCGGAGGTGAATCCTACCAAAAGCGACGGCCGCAACCGTGGTTCCGATGGCTAATTATTCATGTTCCCAGCGGAGAGGGACGGAGCAGAGCCCAGGATCAACAGGTATCGTCGGGATCATCTGGGCTAGGGACTGTTCCTCGCGACCACGCGCGAACGGGGCAGGCCCACCGCCAGCGGTTGGCGTTTGGAACGAGATCTGTCACGGTTATTTGGTAGGGATCAGGAGCGGTAATTTCCTGGGTCCGGGGGCGATGTGAACGTTTCCGGGAGGCCACCTGAGCAAACAAGGGCTTGAGGATCACCGACCTCTTGGAGATGAGATCATGGGGTGAGATTATGAATTTTTCTTTTCTGATGCCGTTCTCTACCATGATCCATTGAAGATAGCTCTCGAATCAAAGTCTATGAGGTGTGTGCCCCTGGTCATGAAATGAAGCGGCCGGTCTGAATGGGTGGTCGATAAGCGAGAGATATTGTGAGCCGGAAATGGGCTCCGGATCAGCCTAGGGAGATGGCACGCCTGGGCCTTAAGGCGTCCAAAGAGCCATTGGGGGCGAACAGAAACCGTTTACCCCCTCCTCTTTCACACCTCGAGGTGTCGGCGGTAAGTATCTGGCTTAGCCTATACCGTGCAACGCACAAACCACAAGCATCCTTCATTCAAAGGTGAGCCCTTCATCTCCCCTCCCTCCCTTCCCCCTTCCCCTATACCCCCCCTCCGCGTTTCCTTCTGCCACTCTCCGCTTTAAACCGCAAGCGAGCTAGCCTCTGCGACCTTTCCCCCTTTATACCATCCGTGATGTATACCCCAACGAGCATCCTGCCAGCCAGGATCGTTCGCAGCCTCAAAGGCTCTAAACGCGCCTCGAAACACTCTTCAGCCAATGACAAACCCGCGGTGACTAACGAGCTTCTTTCTTCCGTATTCGAAGCAGACGAGGGAAAGTCGTGTTTTGACGACTTTGAGGAAATCAGCTACGACGAAGTACCGCCGGATCTGGACCACGAGACAAGCACTCTTGATACTCGAAGTCTATCTCCTTTGACTCCCAAACCTGAGATCTCTTCCCCGTTTGCGCTCTCCCATCACAAACCCGATCACCCGCGCCTCCACCATCCGAGGTCGAAATCGGTCTCTCACACACTTCCAGAGCTTTCGTTATCCAATTCCTACTCGCGAAGCTCTTTACCGTTATCGCCCCGCTCAAGGCAGAGCCAGTCTAGATCTAGGCTCCATCTTCCGGTCGTCTCTACCGAGAGTCTTCTTTCCGAGTTTCCGAAACCCCCAACCCACGTCCCTACGAGTTCTTCCCGTCACATAACCCTCGTCGATCCGCCTTCCGTAACTGGTGTGCACCCTTTTGTTCACCTGTTTGAAGTGGACTGATTCACCATTCTCAGTAGAATCTCAGACACCCCGTGTACGGAGGGAGGATCCTCAATCGCTCCAGGATCCAAACACACAGCTCCCTTCTCCACCGTCGACCCGCCCTTCTTCACCATCTACTATCGCGCCATCTGATTCGCGGAGCACCCTCACATTCTATCGTCGCTTCCAATCCTTCCGATCTTCACTCAGACTCCCACGTCGTTCCAGGACTCAACGCAATTCCAAGCACGTTGATCGAGGTTAGCCCTCGTGCCTTGTTGCTTGTTTACATACACGAGATTCTGAACTATTACATACACCTTAGACTCTGTCCCAACTAGTGCTCCTCCACAAGTCACTGGATTCCATTCACCCCCCGGCGTCGTCTCGGAGCCAATCGACCGTTCACCTTTCCTCGTCGAGGAATCTCCCGTTTCTCCGACTTCGTGCTCGACTGTGGTAGCCCCTGTTATCACTGTTCAGCCCGATCCGGAATCACAGGATAAAGAATCAGATACAGCGGTACCCCCGCAATCTGACTTTCTGCAACCTCCGCGAATCACTTACGAACGTGTCGACCCTCTTACACTAACCCGTTCCCCGTCCGGTTATCCAACGCCAGAACTTGATTCATTAACCGCAACTCCTCTTCCGCCGCCTTCACCCTCTTGGTTATCTCGGAACGTTCAAAACTACCAAGACGACCCGAGCGTTGAACCTCAGCAACCCCCATCTCCCCCACCACTGATCGTCCCTCCGCCGGTGCCTGTCGGATATATTCCACCGCCTGACTCAGCGTTATTCTTAGAGGAGGAATTTCAAAGCACACGCATCCTTCACACCCGTTCCAGACCTTCGACTCCTTCACGTGATTCATCCTCCTACTCCCCCAGATATAGTTTGGACCGGCGTTCCTCCCTTTGGAAAAGCAGATCATCCACGGTCGTTGGCCAATCTTCTCCCTCGTTTTTGCAGAGGTCCAACAGCTTCACTTCGGAAGATAGCCCGGCCCCTCGTGAAGGTTTGCTTTTCGTCGACACCCTCCCAAGAGTGAGTGCGGATCCCGCGTGTGTTGGTGGTGGCGGCGATCATCTACCTGACCCCAAAACTGATATTCGTGTCGCTTATCTAGACTTTATCTGCTCCCGATCTTCTTGCGGTTCCATCGAGCGATAACCCTTCTTTGCTAACTCCCATCGACCTCTTCCACCATACTTGTGAGTGATATTTCTCGTGATCCGACAAGGGCCGGTTTTTCTCATCAGCACGTGCACATACGAATCTTCTTCCAGATCCGTCACAACCCTCTACTTCTACCGCTCCACCACCACCTCCACCTCCTGTTCGGCAGCAAGAACCCGCCGCCAATCCAGACCCTCCGCAAGGACCTGAATACGAGTTTTTTGTCCCACCGCCTAGGAATCAAGACCTTCCCCACGATCAATTCTTCCAACGACTCCCCCATCATATCCTTCACACCGTCATCAACGTTCTTCTGAGAGAAGCATCGCTGTTTTCGCAAGAGTATACCAGAATGTCCGCCTTTAATATTTTTGGAAAACCTATGGAGACCGTCGATATCGGTCATGAAGTCGACTATGCCGGTTTTGAGTGGTTTAAAGACCCTCCCCCTCCTGCTCAGATGGTGCGCGCGATACTTTATCAAGGAGTGTGGAGTTTGCTTACCCTATGATTACTGTGCTATTCAGGCCAGCCCTGCCACCGCTGAACCATTTGTTCCTCAACAGGGCGTTATTGAACAAAATGAAATGTTTAATTTTGCGCTCAAGTCCGCCCCAAGCGTCTTGTACTCAAAATACAAACAATTTGGACAGGTTTGTTTGGCTCTCCCCACTATCAATGTGACTGCACCTGACTTTGAATTTCTTGTAGCTTGGGGTGTTGGCTTGGTGTGCAGAATTCAGCGAGCTGATCGATGCGCTTAAGCAGCTCGGCTTCGAAGGAAACATGTTCGTCGCCACGCGGGGACAAGCCCTCAAGACGTGCTCGGAGGTCCTTCAACTCCAACTTGACGTCGAGATGCAGATAATCGTTATGTATCTCAACTCACAGGTGCAGAGGCTGAGAAGGTTCTTGGACGGCGAGAGGCAGTGGGACGATTATCGCATCATCACGTTCCCCCTTCCGCAAGAGACTCAGAGACAGTAATTTTTTTGTGTGTGTTTTCCTCCATCCCCTCCTGTCTCCTGTTGTCCGTTGCCACCGCAATCTTTGAGCTTTCTTGCTTTGCTGTTGTCATTATCCCTCATCCAGCGTTTCTTCCCCTTACATTCGTATCACCAACCACTCCCACTTGTATGCTACCACCCTGAACGCACTGTACATGTTCCCGGTTTTAAGCCTTTAACTTCTTCCATCTCTTCCCATTTGATGTGCGTCTGCGACGTTGATGTCACCCATGTACATAGTATACATGTCCTTCATGAGTCCTTCGTTTTACACACCTCGAATAAAATCACATACGAGATCTCGTCCAGGGTTTCTGGGGGTGACCGGTCGCCTTTGCTTTATCGGAGAGTCTCGGTGTTGCGGTTTAGTCATCCATTTCCCACTCGCCGTCGCCCGATGAATCAAGACCAATCCCATCCCTCCAGACGTACGATGGCACAAAGAGCTGCTCAGTTTTGAGTATGCAGGATCATCCGCCTAACAGCTTCCGTCTGTCTCAAACGCGCACGGTTACTGTGTGGTCACCAGAACCTCACCATCGCAGCCAAGAAAAATGAGCTGCATCTACCGCAGAACCTACTCGATGAGACCGTGGTTCTTGTGGAAACAACCTCAAGCAAAAATCTGAACTATGCTTCTCACCGCAGAGCCGTCGGTGAAGACCAGGCGAAACGAGAAACGAGGGAGATTCTCGATCGCCTCTAGATATGCAAGCACGGAGCTGTTATGCTTTCAGGCGTCATTCGACGCTGAAGCAAGCCCAAGCTTCGACACTCGAAGACTCCGTGTCGATATATAATATGTCAATTATTTCCATTAATGAAAAAGGCGAGCCAGAGCACGGAGGGAAAATTGAAGTGGGCATGGCAGTAGGGGGGGGGACTAAGAAGTTGTGGATGAACATATTGATACACAAACAACACTGAACGAAAAACAGAGAGCTAACAAAGAGATAAGATGTCAACCAGGCCGCACGAACGACCGTAAAGCTAGTGTAGAAAAGTTAAGTTGGTAGAAGTAGGTCCATGGAATCGTAAGGGGGTGTGGTAAAGTGGGTAAGAAGCGGCGCATGAACGATGGAGCGTGTCTGATACTACAAGACCCCTGAACCGTGTGCGCAAAGTATAAATGAGGGGGAGGGTGAAAAAACGAGAGCGAGGAAGAGCAAGGAGGGGGTTGGGGAAGAGAAGCAGAAGGGAGGGCAAAGGGGATAGGGTTCCAGAAGTCATCTACTAATATATGGGGCGGGCAAGAAAAGTTTCAGCAAAACCGGATCAAGAGTTTCGTGGGGAAATGAAGCATTAAGTGAATAAAGAGGTTGTTGAATTTGTTTAATACAAGGGGTGTGTGTGTGTTGAGCAATCCGTTTCTCCACTTCAACAATGATGCACGATGAAATACGTCCTCACCCACCGTTTACCGCGACGCCGCAGAGACACGGGCTAATTTCGCCCAGTACTCCCTCGACGCGGGGTCATCTAGAGCCCTCAATGACTGGGGCAACGGCGGGAACTGATATTGAGCCGGTGGCATCAGCTCAGGTGGGGGCGCCCTGTGATGCGATCCATTCGATTTCGGCTGGGATCCCGGAGGGAACGCAGTCCCGTTCTGTTGACCTGAGGGGTGTTGATTCTGAACCGGCGTCTGTACGACAAAACAGGTCTTGCTAGAGCCGTGCGTGGTCGAATTAGGGTGGAAATCTTCACGTCTGTCGAGGTCGGCCCCGGTCGACATGGGACTCGCGATGACGTTCGAACCCTCCTGGTTGATTGACATGCTCCGACCTTTCCAGATCCTGTCCATCTCCCACACTTCCTTCGCCCTCAGGTCGTTGAGCATGTGAGTCGAGGGAACCTCTGACGTCGGCCGTGAGCTAACCGAAGCCTTTCTCTCATGATCGTGTTCCCTCGGGAATGACTGTTGCGATGAAACGGTTGACCTTCTCGTGGGGTTGGCATGGTCCGAGCGGCGATACACCTCGGTCACAGAAGTCCTCGTTGGGGCACTGGAGGAGCTCGATGCGGGTGTAACCTGAGAAGATCTCTGCTTCTCCCTGGCCTCCTGCCGCAGGTAGCTGTCCCTCGACGATTTCTCCCGCCTACTCTTCCGGTCTTCTCGTTCACGATCGCGGTCACGCTCCCTCGCACTCTCGAGGCGTCGGCTCTCCCTCCGATGATGACGCTCTTCAGGGGTCTCCTTCCTCTGACTCCGCTCATCCGTGCTCTCCCTCTTGTGATGCCGATCATCCGTGCTGTCCCTCTTGCCCTGGTGGCGTTCCTCCCCGCTTGGATCACGGCTGGGAGCCTTGTGCCTGGATGAGCGAGAAGAACCATTCGTGTCCTTCTTCTTCTGATCTGCGTTCTCGACTTCCCAATGCGCCCCGTCTGCCAAGAATGTCTGCTGTCCCTCTGGGTCCGGGCCAGAGTAGCTCCTCACGAGTCTGAACGTCTCCGTCTCGCGAGATTTGCTTGAAGTAGAGTTTTTCAGCCTCTGAGAAAAGGATTCGGCTGCTTGGGCCTTGACGGTACTGCTGGCAACGTATGGAGTGCCAGGATTAACATAGAGTGACGCCCTGGAAAGAGGGGAATCATCGGTCGACTCCTGAGTGTTCGTAGGCGACTGAACTCGTGTTGGAGCAGGGGTAGGAGTTTGCGGTGAGGGTGGCCACTGTCGTAATTTCGTTGCAGGGGGATTGGGGGACATTGGGAGTGGATGAGGTTCGGGGCGATCCTCAAGTGGGGAGGCGGTGAGGGAGGGTGTACCTTCAGTGGGGATAGTTGGAATGACACCAGGAAGAGAGAGAACGCTCTCGGCGGGGATAGAAGCCAAATGAAGCCTCGTAAAGAAGGGTGACTTGGATGGAACAGGAGGTGGGACATCATCATCCTCCTTCGGTCCAGGCTGAGGATCAGACTGGACTTGTACCAGAGGTATGGAGTTACGGGTCTGACTCTGTCGCCGCGGGGGAAGAGGTGTTTGTTCTCTTGGGGGTTCGGGAGCTGGTTGTGGGGATTGAGGAGTTTCCACTTTTGGACGCAAGGTATGTTGTGAAAGGGTATCAACGTCGTTGGTGGGTAGTGGCTCCTCCGTCTTCGCCGGGGTAGTCGTGGTAGAGGGGGCGTCGGGATTCGCGATGGTAAGTTTCCCCAGCGTCATGGGTGCTTCGATGTCGACGGATATCGAAGAGCGAGTTTCGGCCGCATGTGCGCTCTTTCGAGGAACAGGGGAATCTGCTGGCGTCTCGGGTTCTGTTGTAGTCTGAGAGGTGACGATAGTCTTACTTTGTCTGTTCTTCTCAGGTGAAGAGGTTGACATCCTGGCGGAGTTCCTGTCCGCAGGTTCAGAGGGCTGAGATTGTGATTGCCTCTTTGGCTGGAAGCTTGCTCGGTTCGTGGCAATAACCGAGTCTGACTTGCGGACTATGCTGAGTTTACGAACTATCCGCCCCAAAATACTACCCCGTTTCTCCTTTTTCTCCGTCGGGCCTTGGGTGGTCTGTGATCGAACGAGTGGTCGGTATGTGGCAAATGACGGGCGCGATCCACTGGTCGAACTGCGCTTTGACGACTGTTTCTTCAATGTGGGTGGACTGTAATTTGTCGGACTCGTAGCAGACTGGGGTTGAGATTGAGTACCATCACCAAACAGACCCTGGAAAGGTTTTCGACGCTTGCTTAGTCGACGAGGAACGCCGATGGTGCTAGGATCGAGCGTTGGAGGGTGGTGTAATTGGAGATGGACAGCCGATGTGGACTGGGAGAGTGGGGAAGGGGTGACGGTCTTGTGTCGTCCGGTGCCTGCAGAGAGGCTCGCCCGTCTCGTTCGGGGCGGGATACCGTTCTGCTGGTTGAGGGGTTTAGAGACCATATTCTAGATGGTGGATTGAGATGAACACCTGTATTCAACGTGGCAAAGAGAACCATACCTCGCGGCTTTCCATACCCTGACGGGTGAGGCCTACGTCATACGGAGATTGGTGATGCCACTGCTGACCCCATGGATCGGTTCCATCCATGAGATCGACTTCATCGTGGGCGGTCTGTGAGGTCTTTCGAGATCTGACCTTGACTTGCGGATCACTGATGCGTGTTTGGGATGAGTCGGGGGTAGGAAGGGGTGATCCCGAGGGGGTACGGCTTGGGCCTGGCGCCCAGGTCGAGTCCTGTGAGTGTGTGTGAAGGGAGGCAGCCATTGGTGGGAACGAGGGAGAGAATATGGAAGGAGTTCGTTGGTCACTTTTGGTCTGGGGAGGAAGTATGTGATGGTTCTTGTACCATCTTGGACCGGTGGGGTTGTGTATTGGGTGTCGCGCTCTGAACTGAATGAGGGAAAGAGTAGCCCACTCAAGTTCTTGTGTTTGCCAGGCGGCACCCTCAGGTGAAGCGTCCGGGATAATGGACGGGGAGGAGTCTTCGCCCAGTCCGAGACTGACCCGGGACTGGTTGTTGTCTGGGCCGGGAAACGCGTCGTAGGGAGACTGGACGCACTGGACACTGTCGGCGTTGTCCTCCTGCGGTTTGTTGCCGGACGACTTTGACTGGCTTTTCTTTCCCCAGAGGGAATTCCCCCGGACAAGTTTCTTTTCGGACTTCCTCTTCTCCATTTTGTCGTAAAAGGCGTTCAAAACATCGAGGGAGATGGGGGTGTTCGGTGTGAAGCGATTGCCTTGGGACTAACGACGGGGGCGTCGGCTATATTCAACATGTGGCTGTGGGCGGCACGCACCTCCTCGTACGGCTCAGCCAAGAACCTCGCATCTTGAAATGCGTTTGCGGTCATTTTTTCATTGAAAACGCAGCGAGGACGACAATTAGATGGGCGTAAGTACAGGCGGTGTACATCTATGTGCTAGTCTATACTCCTTTCCGGAAAGAATCTATTGGAGCGCGGCGGGGTGTTACTCGCAATCGTTAGTTACATATCTGTTCCCTTATGTAGTCTAAAAGATCTTACCCGTTTGAAATTCGACCTACTCACCGCATTCCGGCGATTTTCGTTTCCTGCCCAGCATCCGACCATGCGCATCCTGGTACTTGGCAGCGGCGGCAGAGAGCATGCTCTCGTCTGGAAACTCTCCCAGTCAACAGCAGTCGAGAAAATCTTCCTCGTACCCGGCAATGGGGGATCGTATCAAGAGCAGAGGGTCATCAACGTCGACCTCAACATCGCCGATTTCCCTGCCCTCGTCGGGTTCGCGACAGAAAACGAGGTGCGACCACGTTCCTCCCACTCTCCACGACCCTAATCCTGATCAGGTCGACCTCGTGATCCCTGGTCCCGAGCAACCTCTCGTCGATGGCGTTGAACCCTTTTTTCGCAAAGGCAAGCACGATCCACGAAATAATAAACCCAGCTCGTCTTATCGCCTCCAGTTGGGATACCCGTCTTCGGCCCATCCCAAAAAGCTGCTCGCATGGAAGGCTCCAAGGCTTTCTCCAAGGCGTTTATGCAACGACATTCAATCCCGACGGCAAAATTCCGCGTTTTCAAAGCCGACCAACTCGAGGAGGCCATCTCACATGTGATGAAATGCGGGTTCAAAGTGGTCCTCAAGGCAAGCGGTCTCGCTGCCGGAAAAGGCGTACTCATTCCAGAGACCACCGATGAAGCCATTGCCGGTCTTCGTGAGATCATGGTGGACAACGTCTTCGGCGATGCCGGTAACGAAGTCGTGATCGAGGAACTGCTCGAAGGGCCCGAGTTATCTGTACTGGCTTTCTGCGATGGCTATACCATAGTTCCCCTACCCGCAGCTCAGGACCACAAACGCATCGGCGAAGGGGATACCGGGCCTAACACCGGTGGTATGGGGGCCTACGCTCCCGCCCCGATTGCTACTCCTACACTCATGGATCGTATCCTCAGGGAGTCCTTACAACCGACCATAGACGGTATGAGGAGAGAAGGCAAGAGTGCATCCAACGACACACTTCGTGTTCCTTCCTAAAGTCAAATAGGCTTCCCGTTCGTTGGTATTCTGTTCACCGGTTTCATGGTAACCGAGGATGGCCCCAAGGTCCTCGAGTACAATGTAAGGTTCGGAGACCCTGAAACAGAAGCCCTGATGCTCCTCCTGAGTGAAGACACCGACCTCGCTGAGGTCGCCTTGGTGCGTTCGTAACATTCTCTCTCTCGTGTGCACTTTGTCTGACGATTGTCAGGCATGCGCTGAGCACAGATTAGATGCTGTAAACATCAAGACAAAGCCGGGTTCTTCCGTCTCCGTCGTTCTCGCTTCTCAAGGTTATCCGGGAAGCTATCCAAAAGGAAAGGAGATCACTATCGGATCCGTGCCCCCCAGTGAGTTAGCCAGACAACTTAACCTCCATCGGTTCATGGAGTCCTTGCAGACGTCGTCGTTTTCCACGCTGGAACGACCCGATCCAATGATAAAGTCGTCACGTCTGGTGGACGAGTCCTTGCAGTCTCAGCACATGCCGAAACCCTTCAGGCGGCCTTGGACGCTGCATATCTCGCAATTGAAAACATCCAATTCGACGGTAAAACGTACCGTCGAGATATTGCACATAGGTTATTTTGGTGTCGGCAGATGCGGCTTCCCACTTCTCACTTGTCACGCTTAGGGCCCTTCGACCCACTTCCGTAGAAACCAAAGGTCTAACCTACGCGGACGCGGGGGTGTCCATCGATGCAGGGAACTCCCTCGTCCAGCGGATCAAGCCTTTCGTTCGTCGGACGCAGCGGACAGGGTCGGACGCCGAAATAGGCGGCTTCGGTGGTGTTTTCGATCTGAAAGCAACTGGATACAAAGACCCCGTGTTGGTCAGCGGAACGGATGGCGTTGGAACCAAGTTACACGTTGCGGTTGAAGCTGGTATGCATGGAACAGTCGGTAGGTCTCGGTGGAGTGGACACCGTGTGAAATTCACTAAAACCTCGCAAGGTATCGATTTGGTGGCGATGTCCGTCAACGATCTTATCGTCCAAGGAGCGGAACCACTCTACTTCCTTGATTGCTTTGCTTGTGGCCATCTGGACGTGGACCAAGCCGCCTCCGTGATTAGCGGTATCGCAGAAGGTTGCATACAATCTGGCTGCGCTCTCATCGGTGGGGAGACTGCCGAGATGCCAGGAATGTATAAGAAAGGTCGTATCGCCCAATCAACACCATCTATTTGTAAAGGACTTGTAGGCTGATGCTTCGAACACGTATTAGGCGACTACGATTTGGCAGGGTTCGCAGTCGGCGCAGTCGAGCGATCTCTGATCCTCCCACGCCCAGATATCTCAATTGGAGATATCGTCCTCGGTTTGCCTTCCTCTGGCGTCCACTCAAATGGATTCTCGTTGGTCCGGAAGATCGTTTCGGTGTCCGGTTTGGAGTATTCTTCGCCCTGTCCTTGGGACACGTCCATCACGTTAGGGGCGGCTTTGTTGGAACCCACCAAGATCTATGTAAAGACCATTCTTCCTGCCATCAGGAAGGGTTTGTTGAAGGGTCTTTCACATATCACCGGAGGAGGGTTCCTCGAAAATATTCCCAGGGTCCTGCCAAGAGGCACAGGGTGTTACATCAACGCCGGAGCTTGGGGTTTACCTCCCGTGTTTACGTGGTTGATGAAGGAGGGCGGAGTACAGCCTCTGGAGATGTCCAGGACGTTCAACAACGGTATCGGAATGATCTTGATTGTCGGTCGGGACAAGCTGGACGAGGTGATCCAGACCATCCAGGCGTCCGGCGAGCGAGTGTACAAAGTTGGAGAGGTGGTTGCCGGGGAAGGAGTTGAGATGCGCAACCTTGACGCTTGGTCTTCATGAGAACGCGACACACAACTCTCACCCTCACCAAAAAAAAAGTATCAGAGTGAAAGAATACAACAGCAGTAGAAGGCATATATTTTCGTGTGTGTTGTATGAGTGTGGGGCCGGCATATAGTATCGCAAGAGAGGATGAACGAGAGAGATGACAAACGAGGGATAGAGAGGGGATAATAACAAACGCATAATGAAAAAGTGTATGCAATAGAGGATGCGAAAGGACTTTTGTGGTGTACGTGACGGTGTGTGGTTGCGAGTTGAGAGAGAGAGAGAGCGAGCGAGCGAATAGAACAATACCGTGGAGAAGATAGGAGAACCTTGTCTACAAACGTTGTTGGAACACATTAAGAGCAAACAAAACAATGCAGTGTAATCGGAGCAGAGTAGCGTCCAAGAGGGTGCGAGAAAGAAGGCCAAGCAAAGACTGTAGATGTGAGAGAAAAAATCCGTAGACAAACCCAGAATAACAAAAGAACGAGAAGCGGAGAATTAGGCGCCGACAGAGACTTCTTTCGTAGCGCCGTTCACACGGTTGGTAGTGACCGCAGCAAACGAAAGGGGGACTTTCTCGACGGGGGAAGTAACGTTAGGCAGTTTTTCGTTGACCTCAGAAGTAGCCTTGGTAACCTAATACGGGAGGGATCAGCTGGTATTCAATGACTGCGCAAGTGGTTTGCTGACATTGGAAGCGTCACCGTTGACGTTTTGGTCGGGAGATGAAATGGGGCAACCTTCCTTGGGTCGGAAGGGAGGTGGAGCCTGCAAAACCTGAGCAGCGGTGAGACCGTTCGGACCGGGGGATTTAGGCGAGTTGTTGGTAGATGTTCCGCTCAACGTAGGGAACTCGTCGGAAGTGGGTACTCGTTGGATCTTGGTGGTGTGCTGCCTTTTACCATTTGCGTGAAGCCCGTTCAGCTGACCCGACTGCTTTCGCCGTTCCGACGATTGCGAGCGGCTTGAGTGACCGGTGCTCGGGTGGGTACGGTTTTCGTCCCGCTGATTCATCAGTTGATACGATTACCGGCGTCTGAAAACACATCACATACCTCTTGCACGTTCATCCGTGAGAACTTTTCCTCGAGGTTCGCGACATTATTGGTGACACCATTCAATGGGTAGCGAGGTCTCGGTCCCACACGACCAGGGCCGAAGCCATTGTTCTCGGGAAGGATGTGAGGGAAACGGCAATCATTGCTAAAACTTTTGCATCAGACCTGAAAATTTTAATTAAAACTCGTTACGAAACACTTACCCGTTTCTACACCTGCCCGATGGGAAGAAGAGACATGCAGGCTTTCTCGAGGGATAGGAGTTCTTCCGTAGACCAGGCCTTCGGAAGCCAGAGCCGTTCGGAGGATTGTGGCCACCTACGAAGCCCCCTTCGCCTGGATGCGAGGGCGGAGGATTCTGAGGCAATGACCCGTCGGCTGGAATCTGAGGGGGATATCCGTTATCAGACGGGACGGGGAATGGAGGAACGGGGCCCTGCTGAGTGTTGGTGGGGTAGGGCTGGGGCGGACCCTGTTGACCGGGTGGTGGTGGAGGGACCTGATGTTGGGGAGGAACCAATCCCATCACAGGAGCCTGTCCTGGATGCGATGGGTACGGACCAGGAGGAACTGGGCCGTAGTTTACTGGTCCAGGTCCTGGGAAGTTGGCGCTAGGAGACGTAACAGAATCAGAGCTTGTCCTAGTATGCATCGGAGGCGCCTGAGGGCCTGGAACCGGGGGGTTGTGGGGAGAAGTCATGTTCATTCGATGGACCGGAGACTGGAATGGGGGGGAACCTGGGTAGTAATTTTCTGGAGGGTAAGGAAGGGCATTCATAGGGTCGTAGTGGTGGGGATAGGGAGCGGGAATGGACATGTGCCCGTACCCCCCTGGACTGGTTGGATGCGCGAACATGCAGGACGATCCATACCGACAGGCCGGGAAATATCGGCAAGGAATCATACGGGCGATTTCCGGGGGAGGCAGATTACCAATGCTAGGGTCTCCCGAGAGGTGCGGAGGGTAGTACGGCATGGCGCCATCAGGGAAAGGCGGCGGAGGACCGGGATAGTAATAGGCGCCCGGTAATGGGTAGTATGCCTTCGGAGGTTCGTTCCCACCCTCGTGTGAATGCATCTGTTCCTGCGGAGCTGACTGTCCCTGTACCTGGGCTCTGTACGAGTGAGACAGGATGGCATCGTTAACCAACTCCTGGATCGCGGGATCCGTGGTCAAGCTGACCAATGAAGTATTATGGTTTGCGGTGTGTGTTGGATCAGCGCCTATAAATGGGTGTGAACCAAGGTGTGATGAGCGTCCAAGCGAGGTGACCGACCGTAGTCCAAGAGTGCCCGAACGATTTCTACGTGTCCCTTTTGGATGGCCTCAACGAGTGGCGTGTTTCCACTGTGATCTACGTGGTGACACGAGTCAGACGCCTAAAAAGTCATCGGAGTGGCGATCGAAAGAATCCGGACGTACCTGCGAACTCGATGTCTACCGATGGCCCACTCTGCAATATGGCGAGGACAGCATTGAAGTCACCCTCAGCAACTGCTTTGAGAAGAGGAAAGGCCATTATTTTGGTGGGGAACGGTGTAGGGGGGAAATGGGCAAAGACCAAGACGCGAAGTGAAGAAGAGAGGCGGAAACTGGAGCAGAGGTGAAAGCGACGTGGACGTGGTGTATCAAGGAGTGAGTCGGTCGGTGCCAGCGGAAAATTTGCCGAGTGAGCAAAATTTACTAATGATCGACTGGGATAAAATGAGTCGTCGAGCCTCAAACAAAGCCGGGTCACGCCGCTCCGTGTGGTCGGAAGGACAAAATAAACGTTCCGATTGGTTCGGACAAGCGTAAAAGAACGGTAATGTACAGTACGTCGACCACCCTCACTCCAAACCCAGTTTTGCCCGGAGTCGTTTCACTGGTTCGCTCAGCTCGTCCCCTGGAAGCTGTAACTCCGGGTGCGATGGAAGCGACATGAGGAATTCGGCGCGCTCCTTCAAGTCCTTGCCTGTCGAGACAAATAACACCGAACAGCCATCAGTACGCCTTCTAAACTCGGAAGTATAGTCTAAAACCCGCCTTCGTACAACACTTCGTAGACCTGTGGTTTCCGTCAGTCAAACATGAGGCGTATAACTTTAAACTACCTCACCGAATTTGCAATCGGCAAATCCAGCTTGAGATCATCGATTACGCCTTTTAGAGCCTTGGACGTCGCTACACCCTCCGCAACGCTCCCGAGGCTCTTCACAATGTCCTCGAGTTTCTCACCTGTAGCCATCCTCTTCCCCACGGTATAGTTCCGACTCAACGGCGACGAACACGTCAGTATCAAGTCGCCCACACCGGCAAGCCCCAAATAGGTCAACGGATTCGCCCCGTATGCCTTTCCAACCCGAGTCATCTCACTCAGCGCTCTCGTTATGAGTGCTTTGGGTTCGTCAGTGGCGTAGCGTGATCAATGTACTCCACGCACAAGCTCTGGTATTATTTTCGAACCCAAGTCCTTCGGCGGCTCCCTAATCAAAGTTAGATGCAATGTGCGCCTACCCTTGAGAGAAACTCACTGTGACAATGGCGTATACGTTCTTCATCGCACCTGCCAATTCAACTCCAATGGGATCGTCGCTCGTGTAACTGGGAGGGTCTGAAGGTCGGGGACAACCCAAGCAGAGAGCGGGACAAACCAACGGAACCACGGCTTGTGGAAAACCTCTGCGGCCTTTTGTGCTCGCTCGGCTGTTAAAGATGCGATGGACACGGAGGTGGGTTGACGTCGGATGACTGCAAAGGTTTTTGTCAGCTGCCTTACACACTTCGTTCCAAACCTTACTTTCTTTTGCGAACGACGGCCCGGACTGGATGTCAAATTAGAATCATCGAGGCTCTTCCGAGGATTCACTCACAAGGAACGTGGCAACTTTGGCAACTTCTGGCCCCAACTCATCCGCAATGATCTCCAGGGTCATGCATTGCGTGCTAGCTTCGATGCCCTTGTTGACGAAGATCAGGAGAGGGAGTCTTTCAATGTTCAATACCGGTTTCAATGCGGCCAGGTTCGATCTTTATAGCGCGCTGTCGGCCGCCCTGCACACGTAGGCCTGTACTACACGGGCACGCACCTGACGCCTTCGGTGGGGATGGCGAACAAAAGGATGTCAATTTTCTCAACGAGGGCTCGGTCGGGGAACTCGGGCCCCACAGCGGTGATGTGTGTCGAAAACTGGTGGTCAGTCAAGTGGTGGATGTTACGGTAGTGCTGATTGAAGTGGTCACAAAAGTCCTTCGAGCGGCTCCATAGGTAGACATGATGTTCAGAATCCCCGAGGTGATCTGCCAGACATGACCCGAAAGAACCAGCCCCGAGGACGAGGATAGATCTCACTGTCTGCTGCATACTTTGAGTGTTCCAGTGTTTAAGCCTTCTTGAGAAGAGCGACTGCGAATATGCAGATGGTCGTGTGCGGAATGGTGGCTTACTTAGCCTGAAGTTTGACCGGACAGTGGAGAACATACGCCGGGGGAGTCGGTGGGAAGTCCCGCAATTCATCTCGGAAATAGCCACGTTTTCTCTCCGGTGCAGTGCCACCTCCAATACCCTCCCTTACCCTCCACATCCGCACCTTCCCCTCCGTTCTCTCAATCCACACGGTCCCTCAGCATGCCAGTTCAGGACAGGACGAACGAGTTCAGAGCTTGTGTCGAGTCAATCCGCAACCGATCCACAATTTCCTCCAGAAATGCCGAACAGAAGCAACGTCTGCTTCACTCCCAAGCAAAGGACTCGCCCAAGAGCGAGTTCACCAGGCTAGCCTCCGGCATCGCCAAGGACATCAACACAACAACTATCCGCCTTGGAAAGCTGGCTCAACGTGAGCGCACAGTCTTCGTTCCTGGTTCTCCTTTATTGACGGAATTATACAAGTCGCTAAACGGAAAACCTTGTTCGACGATCGTCCCGTGGAAATTAGCGTACGCGAACGACTCTTTCGTTGGCGAATCGTCAAGTAACGACTGTAACGACAGGAACTCACATACATAATCAAGCAAGATATTGCTGGGATCAACAAGCAGATCGCCGCCCTCCAAACTCATGTTAAGCAACAAAACGTACAAAAGTCAACCAAAACCCCGGAAGGAAAACAGGTTGATGAGCATAACAGCAACGTCGTTATGTTGCTCCAGAGCAAGCTGGCTTCCACAAGCATGGCATTCAAGGATGTGCTGGAGGTTCGGACTCAGGTACATAAGGGCTCAACTCTCCTTTTGAATTTATTGTTAAAATGACTGCGCCTCAGAACATGAAGGAGTCGAAGGACAGGACGGAGCAATTCATGCATACTACCTCTGCCGCAGCCAACCAGGCACCTCCAAGTCAGTCATTCCGATGGCCACCTACCAAATTCACAAATTAACTGCTTCCGAAAGATTCGTTGCTCTTCAACCAACGAGGTGGACCTGACGTTACCGGGGACGGTGGCTTACTCCGGTACGACAAGAAAGGCAAGGGCCGCGCGCAACATAATGAGGACATCCTGGCGATGGATCTCATTTCCGCTGAGGAAGGGGCCCCCAATCAGAACGGGGGTGCGTTCATGCAGATGCAGCTCGTGGAACAACAGGTCAGTGAGACTTAATTCGAATAATTTTCGCCTCATTCTTATTCGTATTGCAGGATGATTACATTCAAAGCCGCTCTACTGCGATTGAATCGATCGAATCCACCATCGCGGAACTGGGCCAAATATTCTCTCAATTGGCCCAGATGGTGGCAGAACAACGCGAAACGGTGCAGCGGATTGACGCCGACACCGTTGACATCGCGGCGAATGTTGGCGGGGCACAACGGGAGCTGTTGAAATACTATGCCGGTATCTCGAGTAATCGGTGGTTGATGCTCAAGGTTTTTGGAGTGCTTATTGTTTTCGTAAGTTTCTTGCCATGACCGTCGTAACGATGCTGACTTGCTTTAGTTCCTGTTGTTCGTTCTCGTTTCGTGACGGCATTCATATCGCTCGCTCGTACTCTTATTGCACTTTTTATGGGAGCCTCTTCAGTGGACCATTCGTAGTTTAGAAACACAATGCAATTCCTTCATTGTCTTAATCGACTTTTGTTTGTCACCGGGGATTCGGCGGGGAAGCTGGGTCGTGTTCGGGATCAACGGTCACGTGCAGCCGCGCCGGTCATTGTGGCCATGTCGCGTAAACGCCTATAAAGCGGGCATTTTCGACACGACCAACCAACTCATAACATGTCTCTCTTCCCCCAGCTTGAATCTCAGTCTGCGACCGCCACGACGCCTGGCGACCTTCTCCTCGGACTCAATGACACCCGCCGCGCTGGTGTATTCAGTTCATTCGTATTGCGGAGGTATCTTTGCCCGGCTCTAGATGCTTTACCCGCGGATCAGAGAGCCAATCTGTTCGCGATCCTACAAGAGGCGGAGCGGGCTACCGCGGATGTGTCCTCGCATTTCGGTAAACTCGATTTGGGTGGCGAAGACAGCGACGGTGACTGCTACGCCAGTTCAGATTCGGATGATGGTATCGCGGACCCAAGCAAGGTCACGAACGTACGACTCGCGGAACGGAAGCGTCGGATCGAGTCTTTGATTGGGGCCGATACCCCCGAAAATGCGTCAGCATCCGAGCTTGACGAGGAGGTTCTTTCGTGGTTGCCAATTCTATGGCACCTCGGAGTGGAGGGGGCTACAAACACTGGCGAAGTCCTCGCCGCTCTTCAGTTATGCGACAACACCAGGTGCGTAATGCATACGCGATAGGATTCCTTCTCCCAAATCCTTACGGCTTTATTACTAGTCCGCGGTGCTCCAGTTCGCTGAATTGCTCAATCGCGAACATCAAAAAGAGATCTGTATATTCAAATACCGGGAACGTGTCGGAACACGTCGGATGGATACGTAGAGAGCTGCTGTTGAAGAAATCTTCGAGTGGAGATGTATCCCGCGTGCTACCGTTGCTATCTGAATTGCAGAGCAGCGATTTACAAAGGATTGTCAAGTGGCTCCCAAGGTCCACCGTAGTTGATGGCACGTTTTTTGTTTTCAAATACCCATTATGCGACACGGTTACTGATTGTTACATTTTTAGCCACGGCGGTCAAGGACCTCCACTTGGATCACTGGCCGGAGGCCGTTCGTAACATGGCCGCTTATTTGAGGGGGCTGGTCGAGGGCGTGTTGAAGAAGAAGGCCGCGACACTGGTGGAGAGACACGACCCGGACGAGCTATTAGAAGCTTATGCTCGGGCAGCTGACAGCGACCTTTCCTCGTGACGACTTTCGTCATTTTCGTCAATCATCCATTTCAGTCGGGTGATCGCATGGAAGTGATGGTGACGAAAGACGTTTTACCTTGTACTAAGTACGGCCATCCCGTTCTTTCCTCACCGGGTAAACCGACGAGTAGACACCCAAATGACCCGCGCCCCTGATCCCGACCGACGGCGTCCCCGTCTCCGGAGCAACCGCATTGCGCTCTCCCACTTCCTTGTCTTGTCGCGACCGTTTCAGTGATCATCACCAATCCACCCACCAGTTGCTGCCCTTCGCTGTAGTCCCCATTTGGAAGTGAATGTCGACTGTCCTTTTCCCCCCCCTTTTCCCGACCTCGGTTGTCATACCGAGCAAGCCACTCAGCTTCTATCATAAAATTTCTCTCCTTCATCCAGTCTCAAACTGGACCCGCAATGTCCTCCTACCCACATGTCGACGGTGTGTGTATCTATGTTATCTACATACAAAAAGGAAGGATGAACATGGTGGCTGCTCGTGATTTGCCGACACCCCCTCTCATCATATCTGGGGCGTCGAGCGTCCCCATTGGCCGGAGCCCCGAGGGGCGAGCCGAAAGAGGCAACCCACGCCCCGCTTTGTCTTGTTCATCCTGGAGAAGAGGCGAAAACCGTAACGCGATCTCAATATCCAATCACCGCTGTTTACTGTTTCATGATGTTCTATGAAGTTCCTGTGAGTCGGGTAGTATTGAACACGCGAGTGTCGTCTAGATAGACAAACACAATATCTCAATGTTCAGATCATAGGTGAAAGCTCGGTGTATAATTTAACCTAGATAGACGAAAACAATATCCAATCGTAGGGTTAGATGGTGATAAGAGCATAAATACATAAAGTACAACCAACCCCAGTGCGCGGATCAAAGACAAACTCTGAGGTACACGAGCGGGGAAGCCACGAGTGAGCATCTACGGCGGCAGCGGATCGTAGTGAAATGGAACGTCGCGTAGGCACTGCCATATAAATTATCTACAGACAAGATCATTTCGTTGAGTGCGTCTGTCGAACCCCACGCTTGGGTTTATACGTACAATTATGTCCACCTCTGACCCAGTTCCTTCACTTGCGCCGGAGGTAGGACCGGCGGGCATTGGTAGGATTGTCGGGGAAGAAGTCATTGGAGTCCACCGCGCACTTCGTGGACTGTTTAGGCAACTGCAGAAAACCCCTCCCCGTCAGCGCCAGCCTACGGTAAGAAAAGCCAAACCCCGACCCACCTGGGATTTCAACAAAAAGTTTGCCACGATATCACGCGTGCAGGTTGAATATTGCGCTCGAGTGGTATGCCCCACAGCCTGATGTTCAACCATCACCGCGTTCTCGCGTCCAAGAAGCCGCGTGATATCCTTTGCGTTTCTCAACGGAGTGATGGGGTCGAACTATTCATGGAACGGTTGATCAACTACCGCCGGACCCGAAAAACTGATCAGAGGGGGACTGACCGAGTTTCCGATGACCAGGACACGGTTACTCAAAGTCCTACGCTCGAAAGTCGGCAAGGGTTCGACGGAACGAACCGGCCACTTGGGAATCGTTGTCCTGATAGTGACCACCGATATCAGTGAATATACAAGGGAGTGAAAGGAAAGTGTGTCATGTACATTTCGGTCCACAAGGCACCGACTGGAGTCCCCGGTCAACCCAAAGATCTTCAAGAGTGACAAAGATTAAGGACATACAAGTGGGGGTACGATTTCTTGTTGTCACAACAATTTGATCGAAAACCTTCTTCAATGAAACACCATTTGAACCAGCGCCGTCCGCTCCGACCATCGCCTCAAGGGAGTGGGATCTTGGAGGAGGGTCTGAAGAATTGCCTGGGGGTGATCCGACAGGGTCGTCTTGGGGTGATCCGACAGGGTTCTCCGGGATAATATACGAGTCGTTGAAGCCATAAGCACGGCCGGCTGTCAAGATCGCGGCGATGTTGGGGTATTGGAATTGGTTCATGATCGTAGGCCAGTACTCAGGGAAGTAGAGATTATTGAAAAGAAATTCTTGGAATGGACCGAATACGCGTTAGTTCCCCCAAAAGGAGGACCGAAGGTGGGAGGTGCATAACTTACGTTTGAGTTCTCCACTTTGTGCTGGGAGTCCGGTGAATCCGACCATCTGTAACTTCAAGGCAAGCTATTGGTCCCAGTTAAATCTCCTCATATGGAACATGCAATGGAGTGGCCAAGCTCACATCGATAGTTGAAGTGAGAAGCAGGCGAATGTCAGACCCAGTTACGTTGCCTTGGATCATACCGGCGGGGAGACACTTGGCGGCGCCGGCTTGGGCACACGCATTTGCGAAGGTAGTAAATACCTCCTCGGTGTCGACCGAGGAGAAGTAGTCATACTGTTGAACGATATCAAAGAGGGAAACGTGTGGCAGGGCAACTGATAGCATACATCGTAGCGTCCCCATTTGGTGGGGTCAAAGGCTCCGTCGAGGATCATATGGCCGGTGCGCTTCGGGGAAAATCAAAAACTTGGATGTGAGACCTGGGCTTTTGGGTGGCGAAGAACTCACGTTGGGGAACACTGAGGTTCGGGTCGGAGTTAGCGTCAACCATCTACCCAAGTGTGGAGGATCAACCGACTCACGACTAAGGAGATGGGATCCAACGATGGTCCCATACGAATACCCATAAAAGTCAATCGGTTGCTCACGCCCAACAATCTTGTCTGCCAACGACACAAGGTCCCGGACGTTCGAAGACGTTCCAACATACTTGAGGTACGGTCCACTTTCCGACGCCAAGCACCTCTGCCCAAACTCATCCCACTTGGCATCTGTCTCCTGCACACGCGAATGAAAATCATTGAGCTCTTTGTCCTGAAAATTGGTCGAGATGGTCTCATTGATAGACCTCACGACGGTATTATCCCAAAACGCAAACTCTTCCGCTTCTGTGCTGAAGCAAATTACATCACCGGGGCTGGGAGATTCGGGGTTCGGGTGGTTGAGGCGTGGGATAGAGTAGAAAACATCAGGCGAGTCGCGCAAACGTTTGAAACACCATAGATTAGATGGACCAAGCCAGAGTGGTTCATACCGCGAGTGCAAGACCAGGGTCTTGGTTAGCTTGACTTTGCTGGACTGTGGGAAGAAAAAACTCACAACGTATAGGGGCCAGTACCGCGAGGATCCCAAGAGATAATATCATACTGTCCTTGGATGTCCACACTGAACTGGGCTGCCACGTCAGGCTGGAACCCAGACTCTGCGGGCACATACAGATTTTCGACGTAAGAGGTCGGGTCGAGACCAGTATATGTGGTAATCGCACCAAATTTCACGAAGAGGGTTCCATTCTTTTTTGGCACGGTGGCTTGATACTTCATGACGGCCAAACGGGCCTTGCCTGCAGCGGGATCAAAATAATCCATAGGAACTTCGTAGTATCCACAGCTGAGGTTGGGGTCTACTGGGTCTGTCATGCCGAAGTCAATGCAACTGCCCCAAGCGAGGTCTGTATTGATTGGATCCTATGCGCCACGCCCTCTCTTGTGAGCGAAGGGTTCACCTAAGATCACAGATTATACACGCACCTTTGGGCTCCATTGCTCTGTAGGGGCCGATGAGACCAAACCCAATGAATAAACCAGGGCAACAAGAATAACACCAACGGCCATGGAAGTGGTTGCTGCGAGGGGCCCAGAGAGTACAAGAAATCGTCCACTCGGTCCGTTGGTGGACGTCTGGCTCTTATACTTATCCTGCGCATACCACGATCCTGCGCCGTGATGTCGCGGAAGGGGAAACCAATTACGCCCGGAGGGAATTGGATTTGTGAGGGGCTTGGCCGGGTCACCTATTTCGCTGTCCACGGAGTATGCCGTTCAAAGTGCACAAAAAATATTATTCCCTCGCACAACTCTCCCCGCGCGCGCGCACCCCATACTCCCCGCGCGCAACCTCACCCACTACGTCGCGCCCCTCAAGTTCATCGCGCACACTGAGGGATATCTCGCGCGCGCGATGCTATTGCTCGTGGAAACGAATTTGTCTACTACATGCCAATTTGTGCCAATGCAGCAGTACACACTTTATATATATAATCGAATGCATCCCCTTCAAGAACCTTCGCCTTGGTGAGCCTGAGGCAGCCCTCCGACATACCCGGAACTTCCAACGCCCGGATAGCGTCAGCCGATTTGTAAGATTCCAAACGGAACAAGGGATCGACATGAACAACCTGACGACCAATATTCAAGACCCACGTGGACACCCACGCGGATTCGCACCTTTCTCGTCGAGCACGGCCCCGGCACTCAGAATGGTGCTCAACCGGCGGGGGAATTGTCGCTAGTCGACGCTGTTCGCGGCCGATTATGTCCCGTGTCTTGACGACCAAATCAACAATATTTGGGCATAGGTCATAGCCGGAAAGCATGAGTATGTGTCCCATCTCCCAATCGGTGCTGACGAGGATGTCAAAGGTGGGGCGAACCCATTGCGGGATGTTGTACTTGATTGAGGTGTGAAATTTGAGCAAGTTAGGGAACTCGACGTCGGGTTGCTCGAGGTAGTAGATGGCACGCTCCCTCCCATCCGGTAACCCCCACTTGGTTGACATCTTCAACACGGATAGTAGGAACGGCACTGGATATGGGGGTGCATCCCACCTGGCAGGTATACTCAGCCCGAGATCGCGATAGTGACTGCAGATTGGAAAACTCACACGCCATATATGTGTTTTAGAAGTGCTTCGAAATCTTCTCGAACAGCGACGCCTCTCTCAATTCGAATGGGATGACTGTCATCAAGCCCGTCGGTGGGATTGTGCTGGGATTTTCCGTTGGGCAACAGGAACATCCCACCAAAGAGGTCAAGACGTGTAGTGAGAACCGACTTGTGGAGCCGATAGAGAACGTTCGAAACCTGTAGACGGACATGAGGCGAGGATATCTCAGTGATAAGAGAGGGAAGGGTGCGCACCTCAAAGACAACATTCCCATCTTTGTAGTAAAATTCCAGGGACTTAACAGGCTCGGCGGGAGGTGACTCGATATTGTCCATCGTCGTGGGTTCATGAGGGACTGTGGGGCGTAGACTTGCCTTTACATATATGATGTGGTGTACGGTCAACCGCCTTTGGAATGAGTCGTGGTGATCGACGGCATGGCCCTTCCGTCCACCCTTCCTCCACCACCTCACCCACCCGAACCGGATGTGCTGCAGGCACACACCATTTTACAAAACGGCTACCTCGCTGCCCGAGATGTCGTGAATCTCGGACAACCGGACCTTCACCAGGTTCACTATCACCAGGAGCGTGTTTTGTTGGAACTTGTGCCGCTCCTTGATGCAATCTCCGCCAGCACTTCCGACACGGTCATGCTCCCCTGGTGCTCCACGACTACCATCTTCTTTGTGAACTTGTACAAGGGCCTCGCGCAATGTGAGATGCTTGCCAAGCATAGGTTCAATTCCAGACTTGGCCGTTGTGTCCCATACTGACGGACACCTCACAGTGAAGGATTGCACGCTTCTGTTTACCCGGTAACTGCCGAGCGTCATTCTCAACGAGGCCGCCCCCGCAAGGCTATCAATGAGGAGTACCTGCAGGAAGCCCTCCATCCCTCACGGAATATTTCAAGAACGAAGCTCGCAAACGTCCTCAAAGTCCACAGAAACACACTCAAGAGAAGAATAGATGATCTTGGCATATACTGTGGTTATTCTGCGATCAATGATACGGAACTTGACTTACTGGTTAGGGGATATAAGTTGAAGAAGCCCGATGCTGGCTTTCGCTATGTTCGGGGACACCTCCGCTCACTCGGAATACGTATACAGAAGCAGCGTGTCTTGAACGCGTTGCGGCGTGTTGACCGCATTGGGAGGTTGATTCGAAGGAGGACTGTCATTCGAAGACGGAGATATTTCAGCTCCCGCCCCAATGCTCTGTGGCACTGCGATGGACACCACAAATTGATAAAGTATGGTTTTGTGATTCATGGATTCATTGATGGAAATTGCCGCACGGTATGTCGCGTGGCTATGTTTTTTTCTGGGTGTCTAATCCTTGACAGGTCACAGCCCTTCGTGCCAGTCCCGACAATCTTGCAAGCACCGTCTTAGAGCTCTTCTTATCTGCCACAGCTATATATGGGACACCATACCGGGTTCGTGGAGACCGAGGTGGGGAAAACGTGCTTGTTTCCGCATACATGATTACAAAGCGTGGCCCCAACCGTGGGTCGTTTTTATGGGGAAGGTGAGCAATGGTGATACAGTTTGATGTATTCAGTTATCTCACCACCAATCAGTTCCACTCATAACACACGCATTGAGCGGTTATGGGTTGAAGTTGGCCGAAACTTCTGCCGCACATGGCGCGCTTTCTTCAACCGGCTTGAAGACCAATTTGAGTTAGACTGCTCTAACCCAAGCCATATTTGGCTTCTTCAAATGCTGTTCCTCGACGATCTCAATGCTGATTGTGGCTCGTTTGTTCGTGAGTGGAACTCACACCCGATTTCGGGCAACGACACAGGTGACATGAGCCCTCAAGTTTGTTTTTTTATTTTATTTCATTTGGTGGCTGTCTGAAAGTCAGTATAGGATTTACGTTTTCTTCGACAAACCCAACTCGGAGTTTATGATGAAGATGATTGTCAGGGTATTCATCCTGACGTTATCCAACAATATTACGGGACGACCGAGACACGAGTTCACCGACACATGGATCAAACTGGCGCTGGCCACCCACCCGAAGAGTACGAAGACGACCTCGTTGGTGAAGTGGTCGAAGACCAAGACCCTAACGTTCGACACGATGCAATCCCAACAGCCTATCACGAGGCGCCGTTGACAGCGCCTGAACTCTTGGCAGTATTTTCCGATGCCATTGACACCCTTCGGAGCAACGACAACGAAGGAGTTTTACGTTCCATCGTTGGTCCTGCCGTTGTGTGGGACCCAGTGGAGGTGGTCAAGGTTGGCCACCGAAGGCGGAAGGAACTTGTGATTTCCCTTGATGATGCCACCTGGGAGAGAAGGGCACTTCTCTGGACCGTCGCACTCCGCTTGTTGGATAATCTAGTATAAGTATCTGCATTCCTAATCTAAAATATCTTTGCCCACCATCTCCAGGATATGCGATCCTGTACCATCCCTATTGGTCGCATGCTCTGCCCCTGCAAGGGGTACCAGGCTGGTCCAAAAAGGGACATCTGCGATTTGTGCGAGCACTTGTCATCTCACCACGATTCTTCTCCAACTGCCGTACCGCTATCTATGGTTGCCGCCACTGGCTCTTCCTCTGGACGGGCTCGTTCAGTTACTTCGTTATTTCAACAACTGTTGAAATCAACACCGAGCGGGGCTGCTGCTCTCCGAGAAACGTCGAATGGGCTTAGAAAACAACAAGTTGTGAGTACCCTCGACCGTTGACACTTGAATGCTCAGCAACGGGTAGAACGCTTACCGGTATAACAGGGATACTCACAGACGAAGCAGCCAGGTACACGGGCAGCGAGTCAGTCCATAAGGGAACGTGACATCTTCCGATTCCGTTCCGTTGTCTTCATTACATGTGGCCTTGAAGCGGTTCAGGAGGTAAGTCTCTTTTTTGTCCTCCCACATATGGAGCACTTCCTGACCACAGTGCGCTCTAGTCCAAGATGCTTGAGTTAGCAGTTCCCACTCAGGCACTCGGCGGTCATGATGTTCAGGTTGCTGTCCGGAACGGCCTCGGAATTTCATCCCCCTCTGAGCGGGAATTATTTGAATTGAACCGCAACAGCACCCTACCAGATATCAACATTTTTTTGCGGGACCGCATGCCCCAGCTTTTCAATCACTTCGCAAGGGATGAACCATGGATATCGACTATCAATAGCTCGGCCTGGAACGATGGCGATCGAGTATGGCCGTACGTGTTATTGGCACGGCGGACTAACCGTACACTCGTTCCTGCTCTCCTGAATGGGCATGTTGATCCAACCATATCTGATCTCCGTGAAAACTGTGGACGAAAGGGGGCATCGCCTTCCGAACGGGTGATCTTTCTCGGTGAGATTTTTCAATGTCAAATGTTCATGCGCACTCATACTGGATGACAGCAACAGTTCAAGAGATAACCTCCAAGACTGTAGGGAAGTGGGTTCTAGTGCAGTCGCCAAATCTCGGTATGTTCACCGTCAATTTTCCAACTGGCACGCTTTTGATGCATGCGTCTATAGAAAATGATGCATTGAACAGTTCAGACAACGAGCCATCCGAGGTGGAAATCTCAAGCCCACCACGGAAGCGGCCAGTGACCCGCTCAGTTTCAGCAAAGCGGGCTGCCGATGAAATGGAAGGGCAGAATCTGTTGTCATCTCCTATCTTGCTGCCACCTGCCAAGAGGACACGTAGGGAGACCGCTGCAGCAGTTGAACCGCCACTCTTTATCGCGGATGTCTCCGACCCGGAAATACTCGAAGTCCCCACCATTCCCAAAACCGCAACTCACCCATGCCCCGATGAGAATTACTTCCTCCTGGAAAACCCTTGGTCGGAGAAGATATCCTATTTCTGACTTCGCTCTCTTTCTCCCACGTACGAGGATCACAATCATTTCGTTCTCAAAACATTCCTTTGATAAGAATCTAATACCTACATTCCCTGTGTTACCGTAGCCACTCCTAATAATGATTGAACTTTTTTTATTTTCTGTTGAGCCACCTTGCGCGCGAGATATCCCTCAGTGTGCGCGATGAACTTGAGGGGCGCGACGTAGTGGGTGAGGTTGCGCGCGGGGAGTATGGGGTGCGCGCGCGCGGGGAGAGTTGTGCGAGGGAATAATATTTTTTGTGCACTTTGAACGGCATAACGGAGAAGATATGGGACCGTCACTTTACGATTTACAGATGAGTAAACGGCGATTCGCCTCCCCTCTACTTCGATTTGCACCATCATCAGAAAAGCCGGGCTCAGCTTCCACGAGCTTGGAAACGCTTGGGCCGGGTAAAAAAGCGCCTGGAATCCGGAACGGTAGGGACTGCAACGGTCAGAAAGAATATCTCTGATGGTGCGGCGTCCCGCCCGGAGATCTACTT